>Ga0114945_10002631_pt1 | contig 10433 bp, 7 predicted proteins | sample OV2TP3_FD_87194 | JGI IMG/M metagenome (GOLD analysis project Ga0114945, IMG submission 87194) | Hot spring microbial communities from Beatty, Nevada to study Microbial Dark Matter (Phase II) - OV2 TP3 | ecosystem: Environmental > Aquatic > Thermal springs > Hot (42-90C) | place: USA: Beatty... | reverse complement strand
TGAGCGGATCCAGGTATCCCGATTGCAATCGGTAGATCAACTCGGCGCATCGAACATACGAATTCAAATCGACCGATTCGGCCGGCTCGGAAAGGATCGACAGACTAATATCTCCCAGCGGCCGGTCGGCGGGTCCGATCAGCGCCTGATGCGTCACCGTCTGCGGAACGCCACGCTCGATCAAGTCCATGCCGGCCAGGCTCAGACGCATAAACTTCGGCCCGCAAACGGCATCGATCGCGTCCGCAAGGGAGACCCACTTGTCCGATGGGGAACTGGCTGAATCGGTGAGAAGCTTAAAAAGATTCTGTTCGGTCATCGCCGGATCCCCGGACGGATGATTCCAGTACCAGCCTCAGATACCGCTCCAGATGCGGCCCGCGCGGATCGAGGCGCGCCGCTTCCCGGAATTGTGACGCGGCCTGCGGTGTATCACCCATCAACAAAAGCGTCTCGCCAAGTCCGGAACGAAAGTCGGACGCGGAGGGACTTCTTCGAACGGCGTCCGAGAAACTCTCGTGAGCCATCTGGACATAGAATCGGTCCCGTGTTTGACGAAACAGAGCCAAACCGGCCTGGCCGTTCGCCGCCAAAAACGCGGGCTGCGGCCACCAGACCGCCGCGCGTCGAAACTGCTCCGACGCGGCTTTCAACTCCGCGCGAGCCGGATGAAATACGCTGGATTGCCCCAACAGTTCCATTCCGGCGGCATAATATCCGTAAGCTTGGGAAAGGACAAGACAAAAAACCAAACCGATGGAGGAGATGGATCCGACCGCGATTTTGACCGGCCGTGCCGGTGGGGATGAGGCGGGGAAAGTCAGACCCAGCAGAAAGAAAAACAAAAAAAGAAGGGATGGAAACTCAAATACCATGTCGACCAGCGCGTAGAGGGACATCATCCCCAGACTGAACACCCAGTGGGTTCTTGCGTGCCGATGCCGGTATAGAACGGACACGAACCAGCCGGCCAGCGCCAGGAAGGCGAGAAATCCAACACAGCCGGTTTCCGCGAGGACCGTCATGTGAATGCCGTGCGCGTACCGCGTCTTTGTCATACCGGAACTGTGGGAGGCAAAGAGCAGCCCGAAATTTCCAGGGCCGACGCCCAGGAAAGGCGCGGATCGAAATTCAGAAAGCGCGGCCGACCAGTTAGCGGCGCGCAGCCGGATGGGGTTGTCCGCCGACGCCATCGTCCATAGGGACGAGGGTCGAAGAAAAACCGTCACCAGAATCAGACCCGTGACGCAAGCCACCGCGATCCAGCGGCGGGACGACGGCGGATACCGCATCCACGCGTCCACGGCCAGATAGACACAGAACAGCGCCAAGGCGGCGTAGGATCGGGTCAAAACGAGTGCTGCCACCAGAATGCTCAGAAGGACCGCGAAAGTCATTGGCCGGGAGCCGATCCGGATCCGGTGATGCACCAGGGGGATGGCCGCCAGGCAGACGCAGGCAAAGGACGATGGCAGCGCGAAGCGGGAAAAGATCCGTCCGAATGCAATTCGGTGAATGGCCGAGCGGACGTCGTCGGTCCCGAGATCCATCCACGACGATGTCTGGACCATCATGGCGGGAAAAGACACTGCATACTGGTAAAACCCCGCAACCGATAGAGCCAGCGCCATGACCAGGAACAGCAGTTTGAGCGGTTCCGGAGATACGAAGCGCTGGAGCTGCGACAGGGCCGCGCCAAAAATAGCCGCGGCCGCCAATCCTGCGATCGTTTCTGCGCTCCGATATGAGTCCACTCCGAATACCGCGGACAGGCACAGGCTCAGAAAAAAAATCATGCTCCATCGGAAACCGGATTGAATCATCGGCGGCGCCTCGCCGGCTTCCGGCAGATGGACATCCCTGTCAGGCGGTGACTTCAGAAAGAGGACCATCAGGGAAAACGCGAAAAGACACAGCCATTCCAGCGGCCGGAGAGACTCGTGCACTTCCGCCGGCCACCACAAGAACAAAATCGTCGCCACGGCGGAGACACACAGCGCGATCCTGATCATCCTCCCTCAGCGCTCCCCGCGGACGCGAATAGCTCCGATACGGTTTCGGCATCCAGGTCGGCCGAAGCCGGCGCAGCGCCCGCGGCGATCAAAAAGTAGGCGTAGACCGCCACTTGCGCGCCGGTGTCGCCGCAATACGCAAGCGGCGGCATACACAGACTCGCACCCTCCCGCGCAAGCGCATCGGCCATGGCGGATCGAAGCGCCCGGTTGGCGGCAACGCCGCCGCACAACACAAACACACGGCTGCCGGTCGATCGGACAACCTTCACCGCCCGGTCAACCAACGCCGATATGGCTGCCGACTGAAAGGACGCCGCGACGTCGGCCCGGCGGCGTCTCACCTCCCGGGCCGGCATTTTGGCCAGCTTGTACAGAACGGCAGTCTTTAACCCGCTGAACGAGAAATCGAATGGAGAGCCGCGGATGACGCCGATCGGAAACCGAAACGCCGCCGGGTCACCCAGCTTTGCTTCCCGCTCAACATTCGGCCCGCCCGGAAACGGCAGCCCGAGCAGTTGGCCAACCTTGTCAAACGCCTCCCCGACGGCGTCATCCCGGGTGGTGCCGATCAATTCAAAGTCGACCGGAGACTTCAGAGTCACCAGCAGCGTGTGCCCGCCCGACGCGACCAGAGCCGATACCGGAAAATCGGACGGAGACAGCGGCCGGCCGCAGGACATCCCTGTCGCTGCCGGCACTTGGCCTTCCATGGCCGTCGACGGATCATCCCCATCCGGGCCGGTCGGATTCAAAAACGCCGACGCCACGTGGGCTTTGACATGATCGACCGCGTAGAGCGGCCGGCCGGTGGCCATCGCAAGACCCCTTGCGTACGCCATTCCACAGAGCAGCGCCGATAAAAGTCCCGGACGGACGGTCACGGCGATCGCGTCAAGATCGACCGCCCGGCAGCCGGCGACATTCAGAGCCTCCGACACCACCGCCGGCAGGCGCTCGATGTGCGCGCGGGCTGACAGTTCCGGAACGACGCCGCCGAATCGGGCATGAAGTAGCGTCTGGGATGCAACGATGGAAGATTTGAGAGTACCGGGAAACCCGCGCTCCGTCTCGTACACGGCCGCCGACGTCTCGTCACACGACGTCTCAATCCCCAGAATTTTCACGGCGGCACCGCCCGGGGCGCAGTCCCAGCACCTTCCCGAACGCGAACCAACTGAGCGCCGTGGTCCGCCAGATTCGGCAGGCGCAGTTCCAAGGTCTCGATCGTTGGCGTTGACTGGACGTGACCGATCGCAACCGCGAACCCCCGGACGCGCGCGATCCGGATCAATTGATCAAAGGACCGCTCGATCTCCGCCCGGTCCATCACATGATCCAGAAAGACGTTGTTTTTCAGCGCCGCTATTCCGTGACGGCGCGCTTCATCATACGCCACCGATCCGGCCGATGTCCGGCTGTCCAAAAAAAACAGATCCTTCGGGAAGACGTCAAAAAAAAGGCGCATGACCCGCTCGTCCTCAGTTGCCCGTGATCCCATGTGATTGTTTACTCCGACAATCGGCACGCCGAGGGTTGAAATGTTTTCCGCGATGAGTGCCGCGATTTCTCCCGCGGATTGATTGACATAAATTCCATATTTTCCCGGGTTTTCCTTCGGAAATTCATGAGGCTCCATCGGCTGATGCAACACGATGTCAAATCCCCGATCGGCCGCGGCCTGCGCCACCCGCCGGCTGGCCGGCAAGTGCGGGATGACCGCGATGGCAACCGCATTCGGCAGGGACAAACACCGGTCGACATTCGTCCACGAGGCGCCGAAATCATCCAGCACGATGCTGATCCGCGCGCCGGGCTGGACACTGGGCCTTCCATGGCCTGCGGCCGGCGACGCCGGGCCTGACCGAACGTGGGGAGTTGGCCGAATCGAAGCGGTGCGTGTTGGCCGAGGCGGCGGGGGCAGGGAGAAATAGACGACGCCGAGTACAGCGGCGATCGCCGCCAGCAGGAGCCCAACCCTCCGGGACATGCGGGAAGCGAGAGCGCCCGAGGGGGAACTTATTTATCTCTCGAAATGGTTGGATTCGCGAGAGGATTTTGAGAACGCGAACTTTGGAAAATTCGAAAAACCGTCCGGACGATTTCGACCGCCCGCTGAAGCTGCTGATCGGTATCGAGATCGAATACCAGGTTCTTGCCCTTCTTCCGCATGAACTGCTCTCGCAGTAAATATCGGACATAGGGTTCCGGCACAACGATTTTTTTCTGTTCCAGTATCTTCACCAGCTCAGCCACGTCCGCGGCGTCATACTTTTCCCGGTTCCTCGTAAACTCCAGTACGATGTCTTCTCCGCGGATTTTATAAAGCGCCTCCTGAATCTCCTTGCCGATCGGCGGCTGCTCGACCTCAATATCCGGCGGTATACCCTTCTTGTGAATGCTGATCCCGCTCGGCGTGTAATAGGTCGCGGTCGTCACGGTGACGGCGTATTCCAGGCTCAAATGATCGTACACCGACTGTACAACCCCTTTGCCAAACGTTCTCTTGCCCACCAGAACTCCCCGGCCGCTGTCTCGGATCGCCCCCGCGACAATCTCGGCGCCGCTGGCGGTGTGGTCATTCGTCAGGACCACCACCGGGAACCCCGTGTAGGTTGTCCGGCGGCTGGATGGGAACGTGCGGTTCTGGCTGGGCAGTCGGCCGCGGGTATAGACCAGGAGGCCGGTGTCGACGAACAAATCGGATATTTCCGATGCGGAATCAAGAAGCCCTCCCGGATTGTTTCGGAGATCCAGAACCAGCGCCGTCATCCCGCGCGACGCCAGATCCTTCAACGCGTCCGAAACATCCCGCGCGCTGTGTTCGGTGAAATCCTTGATTCGAAGATAATACAGACCCTGACCCGTATCGATGGCGTCATGAGTGACGCTCTCAATCGGTATGGTCGCGCGCTTGAGCGTCAGATCGAACTTCTTCTTCCCGTGGACAACACTGATCGTCACATCCGTTCCCGGCTGGCCCCTCAGGCGGTCCGCGGCGCCGGACACGTCGAGCGTGTCCGTCGGCTCACCTTCGATTGTCACAATGAGATCGCCCGGCTGGAGGCCTGAGTTGAAAGCCGGAGTGCCGGCGATCGGATAGACCACCCGGATCGCCGTGTCCTCCTTCTCGATGACCATTCCGACGCCGCCGAATTTGCCCTGCGTTTTGATCTGCATGTCCTCGTAGTCCTGGGGCACCATCAGACGCGTGTACTGGTCGTCCAGGCTGTCGAGCATCCCGTCGATTGCGGCGCGGATCAGCGGGCCAGGCTTGATCTTTTCCGTGTCGTAATAACTGCTCTGAATTTTTTCGAGTACCTGATTGAACAACTGGAGATAGGCGGTCAGATTACTGTCCTCCAGATCCCTCTTCTTTGCGTATGCGCCGTCGAGCGGCAGGAAAATGAACGCGACCAGACAGACAAAAAATCCACACCGGATCACGATCCGCGCCGGCCTGATCACTACGCCCCTGGATCGACCGCAGTCCTTCATCTGCTGGATCTCCTTCCCAACCAGTCCTCCGGATCGAGCGCCTGACCGCCCTGCCGGATTTCAAAGTGCAGCACCGGGCTGCTCTCCAATAACCCTGTATTTCCCGCGCGGCCCAGCGCGTCGGACGATTCCACGCGCCGACCCAGCGTGACCCCGATTTCCGACAGGTGGGCGTAGAGCGTGAAATAATCCCCGCCATGCGACAGAATCACCAGGTTGCCCATGCGCCCGAAATAGTCCGCAAATACCACTTCTCCGCGGCTGACCGCCACCACACTCTGATTCGTTTCCGTCTGAATGTCAATTCCCTTGTTGACCCGCCAGGCGGAAATGGTTTCGTCAAAAAATTTCCCGTATCGCCGGACGGACTGAATCGATGACGCCGGAATCGGCCAGCGGAGGAGTCCTTTTTTATCCTCGAATTCCTTTTTCAAGTACGCCAGTTGTTCGCGGAGTTTGGACGCCTGCTCCCGAAGCGTTGTCAGCAGAAGCTGCAGGCTCGATTGCTCCTCTTCCAGACGCCGCGCCAGCTCATCCATCGCGCTCTTACGGCCGCGAACTTCTCCCAGGAGCCGCTCGCGCGTCTGCCGCTCCCGGCTCTGCCGGATCTCCAGAGTCCGCTTTTTCTCCTGAACGTCCGTGAGACTTCGATTCTTGGCAGCCAGCAGGGTTTGATTCTGCTCGATCTCCACTTTCCGCCGGCCGATTTGGTCGATCAGGGCCTGGTCGGTGGAGACGATTTGGATCAAGTCCCGCTCGACGGCGTGAAAAACTTTTCGGTCACCAAATACCAGCACATGGCCCAGCCAGTCCGATCGGCGGCTCCACAGATGGAGGCTTTGAAGGCGAATGGATAGAAACAAGCGGCGCTCTTCCTGAGAGAGATGTTCCGCCAGCCAATTTCGTTCTGTGGTCTCGATGTCGGCTCTCAACGCTTCCAGTTGCGCCCCCACCACCGTCAATTCGCTCCGGGTCTTCGATAGATCCCGGTCAGCCGTCTCCAATTTTTTTAATACCTGCCGCTCCTTTTTCGCCAGCGCGGCCGCGCCCTGCTGTGTCTGCCGCAGACGCATCTGCTCCCGTTCGTATTCGTTTTCCCGCGCGCGGATCTGTTTCATCACGTCTTCGTGCACCGCCTGCAAATCCTCCGCGCGGGACGATCCCGAAGGCGGCGCGGCGACGGCGGCCCCGAGTCCAAAGCCAAGGAGAGTGGTCAACGACACCATCCACACATAGAGATATCCCGGAATCGAGTGACCTGCGGAATGGGCCGAATCCGGCCTGGGCGGAGACACGCCGCGCGAAACACAGGCCGCCAAAATGATCAAGAACCATCCGGACGCCATGGCCAGCAAAAATGGCCCGTTGATATCCAGACCCCGCAACAGGCGGCCGGCCCATTCGGCGTAGGGGGCCACCCACCCGTTGGGATTGCGTGCGGCGGCGTATCCCAGGATGCTCAGGAGTCCTCCCATCACGGCCACAGAAATGAGCAGCGCGCCCGCGGCGCCGCGGAGGGCCACGCCAATCGTGTCGCGCCATGCCGAATCGGGCACTCCGGCGCCACGGAGGATGCCGGTATCGCTGAGGTGCCCGGCGGCGGATCGCCAGAAGAGGAGGACTCCGAGAATCAAAACGGCGCAGGCGAGACCGCGAGCGAGACGAAAAGCGGGTGCGAGGCGATTGAGTGTAACCAGATCATGATGGATGCGAATCGGCGCGTGCAGATCCGACAGGTGAGATGCCAGCGACGCATAAGTGGAAGGATTCGAACATCGGACGATGTACAGATCCTGCAGAGGATTGCCGGTCAATCCGGAGAGAACGGTTGTCTCGTGGAGAACGGCATCGGTTCCGACCAGCGCCTGAATTTCTTGAAGAGCGGTTTCCTTCGAGACATAGTCATAGTCCGCGCCCGAGGCCACAAACTGTGCCTCGAGATTCTGCCGGACGTCCGGCGGCGTCGGCGGGCTCACACTCACCAAGAGCGGCAGCCGTTCCGGCAGATGTGCGATCAGCCGGTCCACGCCCCGGGCCGTCAGCGCCAGGGTCACCAGGAGCACTGCCCAGCCCGTCCAGACAATCGTCATCCGATGAGAGGCTTTCATACCGTTATTGAACGCCTCTAAACAGATACCTCATACCTTAATTTTCGGCACAGTAGCCGGAAGGTAAAAGGGGCCGGATCTAATTTATTTTCTTGAAAGGCAGGTGGTTAATGAGCGTTTCATCGGGATTTTCCGGAATTGGATAAGAGCCGACGGGCACGGCGCAGAATTCCGTCGACGTCAATCGGACTGACGGTCTCCCGATCCAGCAGACCGATTCGAACCAGTCGGACCGGCAGGCCCGACTCGGTCAGCGTTTCGGCAACCAGGCCGCCAAGTCCTCCGGACACACGATGATCCTAGCAGGTCAGGACTTTCCGCGACCTGCGGACGGCCGACAGCAGAGCCGATCGGTCAAAGGGTTTCAAGGAACCCGCGTGATACACTGTGGCTTGGAAGCCTTCGGACGCCAGACGATCCGCCGCCGCCAGCACCGTCCGCGTGCGGTCGCCGCTGGCGATCATCACCAGATCGTCGCCGGATCTCAGAAGGGGCCACACGCCGGGAGAGAATCGCGCATTTTCCGGAAAAACCGGATCGATGGATGTGGTGTCCGTCTGGCCGGGAAATCGAATGTAGATCGGCGCGAAGCGGGTCACGCTGTAGGATAACACCTGGCCGGCCTCGGTCAGATCCGCCGGCAAATAAATTTCAGCGGATGGGATCACCCGCAACATCGAAACATCCTCGACCGCGGCTGGGCCGCCGCCCGCGGCCGGAAATGCCACCAGCGTGACGTTTTGCCGGGTCGGCGCGGCCACGGACCGGATGTCTTCCCAAAATCGCGCCACCAGCGCGCTCCGATCCGCCACAATCACCACCTGTTTGCCCACGGCCGCCATACCCACGCCCATCGAGACGGCGTGATCGGCCGCCGGCGCCAGAGAAAAAAACCGGTCCTTGAGGACCGCCGCGTCCCGGGCCGAGGACGGGGAGTCCACATCGGAGCGAGCGTCAATCACCGCCAGGGCGGCGTAGCGGGTCGCCAGATCGATCAGCATGCGGTCGAACACGCGCCGCGGATCAGACATCGCCGGCGCCTTGCGTTCGGGCGATGATGACATAGGGTCTGGGTGAGATTTTTTTGAATTTGTCCAACGCGTACCGGATCTCATCCAGCCGAGACCCGTCCACCCCGACGCTCTCCCACCCGAACGACCGAAATCGATCTTCAAGAAACTTCGCCGACTGGATCTGCTCCCGCGCACCGGGTCGCTCGCCATCTGGCCTCCGGGCTGGGAGGAAATGATGAACGATCACACAAAGCCGGGCCAACCGCTGCTCACCGGCGTGATTCGCCGCCATCCACATGCGGCCGCAGGTTAGTTCCGACAGACCCAGCAACACGAAAACGCCGGGACCTGGCGCGCCGTTGCCGGCCGGAAGGCGGCCGACGGATCGCAGGCCAATCGCCATGCCGACACCGGCAGCCAGCGCGGCGCCTGCGGACTCGCAGGAAAAATCAACCCCTGGGTCAAGATTCATATCCGGCCAAGGCTCCAGCCTGGTGTCGGTCGATTCCTCGGGCACTTGGCCACCTACGGTGGCCGGCGAAACCCCGAGCCGGTATAGAAGTGCGCGATAGACGGGCCATGCCGGCCGATCGGCAAAGATCAGGCGGTCGCGCCCGGCCCATGCCGGATTTTCCGGACGATACCGCAAATACTCCAGGTACAGCACCGACATCACCTCCGCCAGCGCCCGGGCGCGCGCGAAGTCCGGCGGAGGACTCGACACCGCCGGGAAATTCCCGATGTCCGCCCGAAGCCGAGCGACCCAATCAACCGGAAGACGACGGTCCGTCAAACCGTTTTTTCCGTTCGAGCGATCCAAACCGTCGCGCCGGTGTGGCCGATCCCATAGGCCGACAGGATCAGAGCCGAGGCCATCAGGGGTGAGGCAATAACGAAGAGCTTGACCGTCAGAGCGGACGCGCAGAAAAATGCGGCATAGGTGCCCGGCGCGTGTTCCAGTGTCCGGCCTCTGGTGCGTTCGATCAGCACCAGCCAGCGCGCCCAAGCGAGGGCGGCAAAGACAAACAGCACCCAGGGTTGGCGGCAAAGCAAAATCAATCCCAGCGCCAGAGCCAGTTCCATCCCGGTCCGCAGGTGCCTCGGATAAATCGGCCGGTTCGATACTTCAATGCCCCACACCGACAAAAACAGCAGACACGAAAATGCCGGCACGGCCATCAGGCCGTAGACGGTCAGATGATCGAGCGGCAAACTCTCATGCTGCCAGATCAGAGTCGACAACAGCCATCCGCCGGTCATCAGGAACAACACCAGCCCCCCCATCGACCTGCCCAGCCCCCGGAGGCTGAGGATCGATTGATTCATCCGGGCCCGAAATCGATCGGCGGCGCCCATCCACGAAATCAGCGCGGCCGCGGGTAAAAGAAGAACGGTACCCTGAATGACCCAGTCCCGGTGCGCGGGCATGAGGACCAGAATCAGAACGATCCAAGACGCGCTGAGAAGCAACGACCATGGAATCCATTGGGAGAGGCTGAGCGACCAGGCCAGAATGGCGAGTATGGATAGAAGCATCGGCATATTTTGGGGCAGCGGTGGCAGGAATTCCAAATCCATCAGATCCGATCCGCGCGCCAGACCCAGCAGATCATCCAGGTCATCAACCACATGGATCGACTCGTACGGGAATCTCAGAAACGGAGTTCTCAACCGGACCGCGGTGAGTTCTCCCTCAGCCAGCGTCACCGACGTCCCCCTCAGCCACGGATCGTCCGTCCACAGCACCGGCCAGACCGTGTCGCTCACCCGTTCCTCCACCGCCCGCCGCATCTGCTTGATCC
>Ga0114945_10002630_pt1 | contig 10440 bp, 10 predicted proteins | sample OV2TP3_FD_87194 | JGI IMG/M metagenome (GOLD analysis project Ga0114945, IMG submission 87194) | Hot spring microbial communities from Beatty, Nevada to study Microbial Dark Matter (Phase II) - OV2 TP3 | ecosystem: Environmental > Aquatic > Thermal springs > Hot (42-90C) | place: USA: Beatty... | reverse complement strand
TCGCGACCAAGGGGGTCAAGGCCAAGACGGCGGTGTACACCTATTTCGGATCGCTCAACGGCGCGCTCGAGCCGCTGCTGCGCGCGAAGGTGGACGTGATCGGCATCGATGTCGTCTCAGCGCCCACGCTGTTGGCTCGCATGAAGCGGACCAAGATCACGAAGGAGCTCGCCATCGGATGTCTCGATGCGCGCAATACGAAACTGGAATCGATCAGCGCCGTGCAGTCCATCATTCGCGCGGTGACTAAGCTGATGCCATCTGATCGCGTGTACCTCAACCCGAACTGTGGATTGGAATTTCTTCCGCATACTCAGGCGCTGGCCAAAGTGCAGCGCCTCGTCGAAGCCGCTCGTGCCGCCCGCACGTGATCAAGGAGCACATCGTATGTTATTGACCACATCGGTGGGAAGTCTGCCCAAGCCGGACTATCTGATGACCGCTCGCAGCCGCGCGCGCAAAGGGGAAATCGACGCGAAGGCCCTTCGAGCGCTCGAGGAGCAATCGACGATGGAGTGGATCCAAACACAGGAACAGCTCGGCGTCGACATCCTCGTCGATGGCGAGCAATACCGCGGGGACATGGTGGCGTATTTCGCCGAGCACTTGGGAGGGTTTCAGACGAGCGAGCTCGTGCGCTCCTACGGGAATCGCTACTATCGCAAGCCCATCATCATGGGCCGCGTGACGCGGCCGAAGCCCGTGACCGTCGAGTGGTGGCGCTTCGCTCAGCAGCTCACGACGCGGCCGGTCAAAGGGATGCTGACCGGGCCCTACACCATCATGGATTGGTCGTTCAATGAACATTACCCGTCGCGCCGCGCGGCGACCTTGGCCATCGCCAAGGTGATCCGCGAGGAAGCGAAGGATCTTGAACGCGCCGGGGCGCAATATATCCAGATTGACGAGCCGGCCATCTCCACGCGGCCCGAAGAGATGGCGTTGGCGATTGAGGCGCTGGGAATCGTGACGCGCGGCCTGAAGGCGAAGACGATTACGCATATTTGCTATGGGGATTTCTATGCGATCGGCCCCAAGCTGCGCCGGTTGCCCGTGGATCAGATCGATCTGGAGTTCGCGAATCGAGATTTTGAGCTGTTGGAGTTTTTCAAAGGCAAACGCTTTCCCAAAGAGATCGGCCTTGGGGTCGTGGATGTGCACAGCCATCAGGTGGAACCGACGGAAGAGGTCGTGGCCAACCTCAAGCGAGCGCTCAAGGTCTTCAAGCCGGAGCAAATCTACGTGGACCCGGACTGCGGGTTAAAGACGAGGAGTCCGCAGGAGGCGATTGAGAAGCTCAAGGTGGTCGTCGAGGCCGCGCGGACCGTTCGAGAGGATCTGCGGAATTAATTGAAGATTGAATGACGAAAGTCACCCTTGCGGATTTGCAGGATCGAAAAGCGCGGGGCGGGAAGCTGACCATGCTGACCGCCTACGATTACCCCATGGCCAAATTGATCGACGAGGCCGGGGTCGACATCGTCCTCGTGGGGGATTCGCTCGGCATGGTCGTCCTGGGATATGAGTCCACAACACCGGTGACGATGGAGGAGATGCTGCATCACGCCAAGGCCGCTCGGCGCGGGGTGAAGCGCGCGTTGCTCATCGGCGATATGCCGTTTCTCTCGTTTCGCTCCTCGGCCGTCGAGGCGGTGAAGCACGCCGCCCGCTTCGTGCAGGAAGCCGGGTGCGAAGCGGTCAAAGTGGAATGGAAGCAGGGCATCGAGGACACCGCCAAGGCGATGATCGACGCGGGGATTCCCGTGATGGGGCACGTCGGCCTCACGCCTCAGACCGCGGCCGCTGAAGGAGGGTTCGGGCTGCGGGGCAAGGACGCCGCGTCGGCTGTGCGCATCATCGGCCAAGCCTTGGCACTCCAAGAGGTGGGTTGCCTCGCGATGGTGCTGGAATGCATTCCCGATCTGGTGGCCCAGGAGATTACGCGGCGCTTGCGCATTCCCACGATCGGAATCGGCTCCGGCCCGTTCTGCGATGGGCAGGTGCTGGTGACGAACGATCTGCTCGGTCTGTTCGATCGATTTACGCCGACCTTTGCGAAGCGCTACGCCGATCTGTCGACGATGATCCGGCACGCGACGGCCGCGTATATTCGTGACGTTCAGGCCGGGCAGTTTCCTGGGAAAGAGCACACCAGAACGATGGCCGTGGAAGAATTCGCCAAGCTGAAATCCGACCTCGGCAGCGAATGAGCAGCAAAGCCTACTATCCGCTGTTTGCCGATCTTGAGGGCCGGCGCTGCGTCGTGGTGGGCGGCGGGCTCATCGCTCAACGCAAAGTGGCCATGCTGCTGCGATGCGGGGCGTCTGTGATCGTCGTGAGTCCCGCCGTCACGCCGAAACTCTCAACGTATGCCCAGCGCGGACGGATCCGACATCTCAGCCGGCGCGTTCGTCCGGGCGATCTGCGCGGAGCATGGTTGGTCTACGCCGCGACCGATGATCAACACATCAACGAGCAGGTATACCGGACGGCCACCCGCTTGCGGATTTTTACCAACGTCGTCGATCAGAAACCCTTGTGCTCGTTTATTGCCCCGGCGATCTTCACGCGTGGGTCCTTGACGGTCGCGGTGAGCACGGGCGGCGTCAGCCCCTCGCTGTCGAAAAAAATTCGGGATGAGCTTGCCCAGCGCGTCGGCACGGAATACATGCCCCTGCTGCGGCTGTTGGCGAATCTTCGCGGGATCGCCAAGCGCCGATTGCCGCACTATGAGGATCGCAAGCGGTTTTTCGATCAGATTGTGCGAGGTCATGTGATTGAACTTGTTCGAGCCGGGAAACGCCGCGAAGCGCGCGCCGAGGCGCTGAACCTATTGACGCGCTACGCCGGGAACGGCCATCGCTAATGCACATCATCGTCGTCGGACTCAACCATCGATCCGCCCCGATTGAGCTGCGCGAGCGCTCGGCGTCTCGCCGCGAGCAGCTGCCGTATACGCTTGCGAGACTGCGCGATGACGTCGAGTTGCAGGAGGTCGCCATCCTCTCCACGTGCAATCGCGTGGAGATTTACGCCGGGGTGCCTGAGCTCAATGGGACGATCCCGCGCCTCCATCAATTCCTCAGCGTTCATGGAGGGGTCCCCTTGCCGTCGCTCGCTGAGCGGCTCTACAGTTATACCGAGCCGCAGAGCGTGCGCCACCTCTTTTCGGTCGCGAGCGGATTGGACTCGATGGTCCTCGGCGAAGCGGAAATCTTGCATCAAGTCAAACACGCCTATGCCTGGGCGAACGAAGTCGGGGCGACCGGCAAAGTCCTTCACGGGCTCTTTCAGCGAGCGCTCAATGCGGCCAAGGCGGTTCGTACCCAGACGATGATCGGACAAGGATGCATGTCCATCGGCACGGTCGCGGTCGAGTTGGCGCAGAAGATTTTCTCCAATCTTTCCGGCACGGTGGTGCTGCTCGTGGGTGCCGGCAAAATAGGAGAGCTCGCCCTCAATCAACTGGCGCTGCGCGGGGTGCGAGAGCTGCGGATCATGAACCGATCGCCGGAGCGGGCGATCCATTTGGCCCAGCGATACCGAGCGACTCCTGTGCGCTTTGAGCAGCTTCGAGCGCAATTGCTCGAAGTGGATATCATGGTGAGCTCCACGAGTGCTTCCGCCGTGATGCTCAGCCGCCATGAGGTCGCTTCGATCATGCGCGCGCGCCGGCATCGGCCGCTGTGTCTGGTGGATCTCGGCGTCCCCCGCAACATCGAGCCGACGGTGGGCACCATCGAGCGCGTCCATCTCTTTGACGTCGATGATCTGCAAGGATTGGTGGAGCATGCCCATCAAGGACGCCAGCAGGCGCTGGACCATTCCCAGGTCATCATCGAGCAGAAAGTGGACTGCTTTCTCTCCTGGTGGCAGCGGGAGGCGATGGCATGCGTCCCTTCATCCTTGGGACTCGCGGAAGTGCATTAGCGCTGTGCCAAGCACGGATCGTTCGGACGAGGCTCGAGGCCTCGCTGGGCGATCGGCCGATTCGTTTACAGACGATCAAAGCCCAGGCGGATCGGCATCCCGAGATTCCGTTGGTGGCGCTGGACGGGGAAGGCATCTTTGTCAAGGAATTGGAAGAGGCGCTGGTGGCGCAGCGGATCGATGCGGCGGTGCATAGCCTGAAGGATCTTCCACTGGCGTTGCCGTCGGCCCTTCGCATCGCGGCGGTCCTTAAGCGCGATGAGCCGCGGGATGCGCTGGTGTCCCGCTCAGGCGAGCCGCTGGATCGGCTGCCTGCCGGGGCGCGTATCGGGACTTCCAGTGTCCGCCGACGAAGTCAGTTGTTGCACCAGCGACGCGATCTGACGCTCCTTGAAATCCGCGGTAACGTGGATACGCGGCTGCGCAAGCTCGACGAGGGTCAGTACGATGGGATCGTGCTGGCCGCGTGCGGCCTGATCCGCCTGGGGCTTGAGGAGCGCATCACGGAATACTTGGGATTTCCTCAGATGCTGCCGGAGCCTGGGCAAGGGGCCCTCGCCGTTGAGGCGCGGGCGGATGACCAGGAGACGCTGGAGTTGCTGAGCGTTCTGGAAGATCCAGTGAGCCGCGCATGTGTTGAGGCGGAGCGAGCGTTTCTTCGCGCCTTGGGCGGCGGATGCCGCGTGCCGATGGCGGCGTACGCCTCCTGCGCGAGCGGCACCCTCGATCTTGAAGGTGTTGTGCTTGACGCCGAGGGACATGAACAAATCCGCGGCGCGCTCAGCGGCCCGATGACCGAGCCCGTCGCATTGGGCAACCGCCTCGCCCGGCAGTTGGAGTCAAAAGGTGCACGAGACCTATTGAGATGAAAACAAACGTTCTTTTGATCGTGGGAGTACCGATCCTTCTTCAGTTCACGCTTTTGTGGTCATCTCCCTGTGCGGCTAAATCTGACGTCTCGAATCCTACTGAGTTGCAGAGGAGGGAAGTTGCAAATGCCCAGAACGAACTCGATCTTGCGAAAATAGAGCTGATCCGAGCCACCGCTGCGCTACAAAGCTCTGAGAGGTTCTTTAGGTCCCTGTTGACGGCAATCCTCGGAATTGTCGGTTTTCTCGTAGCCGTTTCTTGGTTGTGGAATGTCAGGATATCCAATGAACAAATAGAGAGGAAGGTCACGAGCGCACAGGAAAGGATCCAGCATTTCTTTGAAGCGAAGCAGAAAGAGTTCCAGGATACGGTTCAAGCAGAAGTTGGAAAGCGATTTGAGACCCAACAGCGTCAGATATGGCTCTTGGAGGCTCAGGCGCTTCGTTCGTTCGCCCATCTATGGGATACGCAAAAGTCATTCTGGATTTCGTGCCTATGGTGGACGAGATCCGCTAAAAGTTGGGATGCTGGTGGGGATAGGAAGATGGCGAAGCTGGCCCTCGAATCGGCGACAAAGGCCTTGGAGAAAACCGAGGGTTTTGCAGGGTTAGAGTACATCGCGGAGATGCAAGATATTGTGAACAAGCTGAGCGATGAGCACTACGAAGAGGAGAAGAAACAGTACAAGGTCGCGTTCAAAGCTGCTCTAGAAAGAAGAGCAAAAGGCACGACTTAAAACGGGGAGGAGCGAGCTCTTGATATTCATGAGCGAGCGACGACCGCGCCCGTAGCTCAGCGGATAGAGCGCCAGCCTCCGGAGCTGGATGCCGTGGGTTCAAATCCCGCCGGGCGCGCTTCCTTCCCCTGCGGCAGAGATCATCATGATGAGTGCACTCAAGCGAATATCAAACATCCGACGTCGAGCATCCGCCAAGGGCATCGTCTATCTGGTGGGGGCGGGGCCGGGGGATCCGAAGCTGCTGACCTTGCGTGGCCATGAGCTGCTCAAGCAGGCGGATCTCGTGGTCTATGATCATCTCGTCGCACCGCAGATCTTGAGATACTGTCAACCAACTGCCAAGCTCGTCTACGTCTGGAAAGAAGCCAAGAAGCATCACATGGACCAGCCGTCGATCAATGCGCTGCTCGTGCGAACCGCGAGGGCAGGTCAGACGGTGGTGCGCCTCAAAGGGGGTGATCCATTTCTCTTCGGGCGTGGCGGAGAGGAGGCGCTTGCCCTGGCCAGCGCGCGCATCCCTTATGAAGTGGTCCCGGGAGTCACGAGTGCGATCGCGGTCCCAGCTTACGCGGGGATTCCCGTAACTCACCGAGACTATGCCTCATCGATCGCGATAATCACTGGGCACGAAGATCCCGCGAAACCAGCGAGTGCGATCCGCTGGCGTGAGCTAGCTACCGCCTGCGATACGCTCGTGTGCCTCATGGGCGTCTCAACGCTGCCGAAGACCGTTGAACGCCTCATCAGCCACGGCCGCAAGCCATCCACCCCCTGCGCGGTCATCGCGTGGGGCACGCGCCCGATGCAGCGCACCGTCACCGGCACGCTGCAATCGATTGCCGATGACGTCAAGCGCGCCGCAATCCAGCCACCCGCGATCCTCATCGTCGGAGACGTCGTCACGCTGCGCCGCCAGCTGAACTGGTTTGAGACGAAGCCGCTGTTTGGCAAGCGTATCCTCGTGACCCGTGCCGCGGACAAAGCCGAATCATTGGCTGATCAACTCGAAGCGCTGGGCGCTGACGTGGAGCAACTGCCGGCAATTGAACTTGCCCCGGTGCCATCCAATGGCGTGTTCCGTGACGCCGTCCATGAGATGCCGAAGACGCATTGGGTGTTCTTCACGAGTCCGGAGGGGATCGGATGGTTCGCGCGCATGCTCAAGCCGTATCGGAAAGATCTGCGATGGCTCTCGGGCTGCCACATTGGAGCCATTGGACCGAAGACGGCGGCGGCCATCGAGTCGGCCGGACTGCACGTCGATTTTGTCCCGCAGCGCTATAGCCAAGAGGGGATGCTGCACGACCTGCCCACCCGCGTGTTGCGCGGTCGGCGCGCCATCATCCTCAGCGCCGAGGGCAGCCGCAACGTGCTGGAGGCCGGGTTGCATCGGCGAGGCATGCAGGTGCGGAAGGTTCCGATCTACCGAACCGTGGTGCCGCGCGCGCTGCTTCCTCGGATCGCGACGGTCTTCGAGCGGCCATTCGATGCCGTGACCGTAACGTCGGCGAGCTGCGTCGAGCATCTGGCGCAAGCACTCATGGCCGCGAAGACTACACAGCGCATCGATCAACTGCGGTTTGCATCCATCGGTCCGGTGACCTCGAGCGCTGTGCGTGCCCATGGCGGGCGTGTCATCGTCGAAGCGAAGACCTCCACCATCGAAGGCCTGGTCACGGCCCTGGTTCGCCACTTCAATGTATAGACCACGACGACTCCGCCAATACGAAGCCTTGCGGGCCTTGGTCCGCGAGACGCATCTGTCGCTGCCGCAGATGGTGATGCCGCTGTTCGTCCGTCCGGGGAAGAATATCCGCACGCCGATCCCTTCGATGCCCGGCCAGTTTCAACTGTCGATCGATCAGCTCGTGCAGGAATGTCGAGAGCTCGTCGAGCACCACGTATCGGCCGCGCTGCTGTTCGGATTGCCTGAGCGAAAAGATGACAAAGCGAGCGGGGCGTATGCGTCGGATGGCATCGTCCAACAGGCGCTGCGCGCGGTGAAAGCCGAGGTGCCGGAGCTGTTGCTCATCACGGACGTGTGCCTGTGCGCCTACATGAGTCATGGGCACTGCGGGATCGTTCAATATGCTCCAGGCTCCAAGCTCAAGACGGCCGACAAAACGCGAAAGAAATCCCACCCTCCCCGAACCGCGAATCGCGCGCTGCCCGCCGAGCGAGAATTTTGGATCGACAACGAGGCCACGTTGGAGCTGCTGGCGAAGACCGCCGTCTCCCACGCGCAGGCTGGTGCTGATCTCATCGCCCCCTCCGATATGATGGACGGTGATGTGGGTGCGACTCGTCAGGCCTTGGATGAGAACGGGTGGGATCGCGTGCCGATCATGGCATATTCGGTCAAATATGCCTCTGCGCTCTATGGCCCATTTCGGGAAGCGGTCGGCTCGGCTCCGGCGTTCGGGGATCGTCGCTCGTATCAAATGGATTGCGCTAATGCGGAGGAAGCCCTGCGCGAGGCCCAGCTCGATATTCAAGAAGGCGCGGACATTCTGATGGTCAAGCCGGCGCTGCTGTACCTCGATATCATCCAACGGCTCAAGCAGACGTTCCATCATCCCGTCGCGGCGTTTAGCGTGAGCGGGGAATATGCCATGGTGAAAGCCGCCGCGGCCCGGGGATGGATTCCCGAGCGCTCGACATGGCAGGAGATGCTCCTCAGCCTCAGGCGCGCCGGCGCGGATATCCTCATTACCTATTGGGCCAAAGAAGCCGCCAAGGCGCTGCGCGAACGATGATGACCGCTCTTCAGTCTCCAGTCGCTACCGCTCGATTCGAGCAACAAACACCGACTCGGCAATGGACCCAGGCGCAGCGGTGGCTCGTCGGCGGCGTGAACAGCCCGGTCCGAGCCTTTCGTCACGTCGGAGGCACGCCACTCATTCTCGTTGACGGCCGCAAGGCCGAGGTCGTCGATGTCACCGAGCGCCTCTTCGTGGATTTCATCATGGGATGGGGGGCGTTGCTGCTCGGCCATCAGCCACCGATGGTGATGCGCGCGCTGCGCGAGGCATTGCGGCACGGGACGATGCTGGGCCTCACCCATCCGGCTGAAATTGAGCTCGCACGGCTGATCGCGCAGGCAGTGCCCTCCGTCGAGCAGGTGCGGTTCACGGCTTCCGGGACGGAAGCGTGTTTCACGGCGGTGAAGCTGGCTCGCGCGCACACGGGACGCACGGCGATCCTCACCTTCGATGGCTGTTATCACGGGCATGGCGAGAGCCTGATCGCGCATCACAGCGCGGGAATTCCCGGAGTCCTCGCGAGCGAGACGCTGCGCATTCCCTATCACGACCTCGAGGCGTTGGAGGCGACCATGCGCCGCGTGGGCGATCGCCTCGCCTGCGTGATCATCGAGCCGGTGGCGGCCAACATGGGCGTGATCGCGCCGCAGCCGGCGTATCTCGCGCGCCTTCGAGCGTTGACGCGCCACCACGGCATCGTGCTCATCTTTGATGAAGTCGTGACCGGTTTCCGCGTGGGGTTCAGCGGGGCGCAGGGACTCTTTGGCGTGCGTGCGGATCTGACGACGTTTGGGAAAATCATCGGAGGAGGATTGCCCATCGGGGCCGTGGGCGGACCGCGCATATTGATGCAGCGGCTGGCCCCCGAGGGAGACGTTTATCATGGCGGCACGTTTGCGGGGCATCCGCTGAGCATGGCGGCTGGGGTGGCGACATTGACGACGCTGAAGACGCATCCTCCTTATGAACGTTTGGAGGCCCTCTCCCAACGGTTGGCTCAGGGATTGCTGGAGGCGGCCGGCGACCATGCAATCCCCGTGCAAGTCCATCGCGTGGGGTCGATGTTGACCGTGTTCTTCTCATCGAAGCCGGTCCGCAACGTCGACGATGTGAAGGCCAGCCGGCGGGATCACTTTGCCCGTTGGGCTACCGCCCTTCGCGAGCAGGGCGTGCTCATTCCTCCGTCACCCTATGAAGCGATGTGTGTCTCAACCGCGCACACATCGCTCCACGTCACACGGTGTGTCGAAGCGGCACGCGAAGCCTTTCGATCCCTGGCCGCCACATGAAACGAGTCGCGCGTCGAACGAATCATCGTCCGCCGGCATCCCGGCTCGCGCCCGAGGCGTGCGTGGCGCGGCTCTCCCTCTACGTGCGAGAGCTCGCGAGGTTGGGCGCTCAGCGCGTGGGGTTTGTCTCTTCGCGGCGCTTAGCGCAGCAGTTCGGCCTGACGGATGCGCAAGTGCGGCGCGACCTCAGCTTCTTTGGACAATTCGGCACCAGCGGACGCGGCTATGAAGTGCAGCGTCTCTACAGCCGGCTTACTTCCATCCTCGGGGTCGCGGGCCGCACGTGGAATGTGGCCCTCGCCGGTGTCGGCAATCTGGGCTCGGCCCTGTTGGCGTATCGCGGCTTTCAAGAGCGCGGATTTCTCTTTCGCGTGGCGGTCGACGCGGATCCGCACAAAGTCGGACGAACGATCCAGGGGGTCACGGTCGCACCCTCCAGCCAGCTTGGCGAATTGGTGAGAGCGCATCACGTGCTGATCGGGCTCATCGCGGTCCCGGTGGAAGCGGCGCAGGCGGTGTGCCGGCAATTCATCGAGAGCGGCGTGCGGGCCATCGTCAATTTCGCCCCGGTGCATCTGGACGTGCCGCCGTCGGTGTGGTTGCGGGGGGTCGATCTGGCGATTGAATTGGAGAGCCTGGCGTTTTATGTCGCGCGGACCCGGGCATGAGCGCGCCACGGATGGATCCTGAAGAAAAGCGGGTGCTGGTTGAGCGCCTCTTTACGCGCATCGCCCCTCGCTATGACTGGTTCAATCGGCTCGCGAGCCTCGGATTGGATCAGCGCTGGCGCCGGGAAGTGTTGCGGCGCGGCGAGATCGCTCCGGGGCAGCGGATTGTGGACCTGTGCACC
>Ga0114945_10002628_pt1 | contig 10441 bp, 12 predicted proteins | sample OV2TP3_FD_87194 | JGI IMG/M metagenome (GOLD analysis project Ga0114945, IMG submission 87194) | Hot spring microbial communities from Beatty, Nevada to study Microbial Dark Matter (Phase II) - OV2 TP3 | ecosystem: Environmental > Aquatic > Thermal springs > Hot (42-90C) | place: USA: Beatty... | reverse complement strand
CCTTATCAAACGTCTTATTTTATTTACTAGTCTTTTTTCCTTTTTCATGGGGAAATTACCTTCCCCACCCCTCTTTTGCAATGCAAGAGAGGGTGTTTTACTTAAGACTTTCTACAGAGCCTATTTTTAGCTAAAGGATTTATTTTATACTTTTTTAACTTATATTAGCAAATTAATATTTGGTGTAATCTTATTCTATTTTTATAATTACAAATTAAGTCTTATTTTGATTATTTTTTAAAAGCACTCTTTATATTTATTTAATTATTTATTTGCAACACAAGTCTTAATCAAAGTCTAACAGATTATTACTTTTTCAGTATCTGTGATACCTAATGAACTAATATTGAGTTACGTTGGTCTGCGACGCCTTTATCAAAGAAAAGCTTTAAATAAAGACTATTTTCTTTTACTGTTGTACGAGGGGGTAGCAGAGCCTGGTCAATTGGTTGAAATTAAATGATATCATTTTCAATCAGATCAGATGCGCAGGACTTAAGATCCTGTCCCTTAGTGGGTACGAGGGTTCGAAAATTCAAAGGCAAATAGCCCACGAAAGCGAAAGTCCCTCCCCCCTCATTATTACAATGGTAAACCAAAAACACAAGGAAATCAAAAATTTTTCAGTGTTTCCAGAGCCAGTAGTAGGTGCATTAATCTTTAATAAAGAAGGTAAAATTTTCTTATTAGAATCTCACAAGTGGAAAGGTAAGTATGTAATTCCTGGGGGCCATATAGAGTTAGGAGAGTCTATAGAGCAAGCCCTTAAAAGAGAAATAAAGGAAGAAACTGGCTTAGAGATTTACGATATCAAATTTATCTGTGTCAAAGAGTTTATTTTTGATAAAGCTTTCTGGAAAAGGAAGCATTTCATATTTCTAAATTTTGTATGTAAGACTAATTCTACTAAAGTGAAATTAGATTCTGAAGGTCAAGGATACCTGTGGACTACTTTAGAAGAGGCCTTAAAGCTTCCAACTGAACCATATACAAAAGGGACAATTAGAGAGTATATGAAGAAATTTGCCAAGAAAAAATAAGGTATATTTTCTATATCTTTATAAACAAATTCTTTTTTCACTAGAAAGATGAAATGTTTAGGTATCGAATCAACAGCCCACACTTTTGGCTGCGGTATAATAACAGATAAAGGCAAAGTATTAGCGAATGTTAAAGCTACTTACACCTCTGAGACTGAGGGAATTCATCCGAGCAAGGCTAAAGAGCATCATTTAGCTGTAAAGGATAAGGTTGTGGAAGATGCTTTAAAGGCTGCAAATCTTGAATTAAAAGATGTTAGCTTGGTGTCATTTTCTCAAGGTCCAGGATTACCTCCATGCTTATTAGTTGGCATGCAGAAGGCGAAAGAGCTGGCTGAAAAACTGAATGTTCCATTAGTTCCGGTAAACCATTGCATTAGCCATCTTGAAATTGGAAAATTATTGACTAAAGCTAATAATCCTGTTCTACTCTACGCTAGTGGTGCAAACACCCAGATAATTGCTTATGAAGGTGGCAAGTACAGAATTTTTGGAGAGACCTTAGACCAGGGAGTAGGTAATTTTATTGATGCATTTGCTAGATATACTGGAATAGGGTTTCCTGGTGGTCCAAAGATTGAGCAGATTGCCTTAAAGTCAAGGAATTATGTAGAATTGCCGTATGTTGTGAAAGGCATGGATGTAAGCTTTTCTGGATTGCTAACTAACCTTAAACAGAAATATGATTCTGGAAAATATAATGAAGAGGATTTAGCTTATTCTTTGCAGGAAACTATTTTTGCAATGTTAGTTGAGGTGTCTGAGAGAGCTATGGCACATTGCAATAAAAAAGAGCTTTTACTTGGAGGAGGTGTTGCATGTAATAAAAGATTGCAGGAAATGTGCAGGATAATGTGTGAAGCAAGAAATGCTAAGTTCTTTGCTCCTGAAAATCAGTTTCTAGTTGATAATGGCTTAATGATTGCATGGCAAGGTATATTACAAAGAAAAGAAGCTAACATGGATTTGAATTCTATAGATATAAAACCTTACCAGCGCACAGATGATGTTAAAGTTGATTAGTACTAATTTAGAAACCTTTAAATATAATTTATATCTACATATATTATAGTGATATAAATGGGGAGTACAACCATTGCTGTAAAGAGTGAAACAATGAAAATGCTTCATAGAGCAAAGGAAGAATTAAATGCAGAGTCTTTTGATGAGGTAATTAAAAGTCTATTACTTGAGGCTAAACAGCCTAAAAAATCTATGTTTGGTGTACTTAAAGGATTACAAAAGGGGTTCAAGAGGGAAGAAATTGACCGTTTTAGTTGATTCTTGGGCATGGATAGAATACTTCAAAGGCAGTGAAGCAGGAAAAAAGGCAAAAGAAGTAATTGAAGGCAGGGAACAGCTTTTATTAGCAACAATTAATGCTGCTGAGATTTATCGTTTTCTGCTGCAAAACAAGTCTGAGGATGCAGAGAAGCTAATAAAATTTGTTTTAAGCTCATCTTTTATAATTCCTCTAGAAACTGACTTAGCTCTCAGATCTGCAAAATTAAAGCATAACCTTAAAATACGGCTTGCAGATGCTATTGTAATTGCAACTGCTGAAGAGAATAAAGCTCAAATATTAACAGGTGATGATGACTTTAAGAATATGGAAAATGTAATTTATATTGGAAAATAAAAAAGAAAGTATTGATTACCCTTACCAAAGAACTGACGATGTTAAAGTTGATTGGGAACAATAGAAGTGCCTATAGTAAGCAGCAACTATATAAGGAGAGAATCACAAAAAAAGTCACAAAAATATTACATTAATGCTAGATTATCATTTTGTCAAAAGCCCCAATCACAGATGGGTGGTATTATGTTATTACGTTGTATTAATATCTGGTTCTATAGAGATCACTAAATGGGTCATGCCTTCTTCTTGATATGCGAGAAGCTAAACTAGAAATTCCTTGTAATACTCCAAATGGAAGCGCATAAGATAATGCACCTGCAGCACCATTTTTTATTGATTCAGCAGTCATATAATTCTTAGTAAAATCTTTAGATAATTCAGGCATATAATTTGCTAGATAAGATGGAAGCCCAGTTGCATGTAACAATACTCCGGCATAACCAGCTGCTGCTGCCTTAGTCCCTCTTCTCAACCATTTATTTTCAATAAAATTTGATAATAAATATACAGCAGATGTAGGTATTCCATGAGAGATTAATTTTTTGACACTTTGATCTTTTATACCTAACAATTCAGATAAATAATCTGCTCCAAAATAAATAGGAACAGCAGCACCAGCCAACATTATAGGTCCTCTGTATTCTCGCATATAATCCATAACCTGATTTTTCATTTGTACAACATCTTTATTTCCAAAGACGTTTAGTGCACTGATTACTGGGGCTGCTAATAAGGCAGGCAATTTAATATAATTAGCAATTTGAGTTGCATATCCTTTTAAAACATCTGGCTTTAAGCTTCTAACCACTAAATGGTCTATGCTGAAGTTAACAGCTTCACTAGCCCCTGCGATAGCCCCTAATGCTCCTACACCTAGTGCGATAGCTTTTGTGGAGAACTCCATAACATTGTCTATGCTAAATCTTTTATTAGAGTGGTCATTAAAAACTCTATCTGAGAGATACCAACCAAGAGTGCCTGTTACTAGAGGGCCAACCACTCCACCAATAGGTCTGCCGACAACTGGTATATATGACAATACATAAGATGTTAGAGCTCCTGAGATTAAAGATCCAAGTAAGACTCCTCCAGCTTTAGCAACACCAATTCCAAGATCCTTCATAAATTCGTATGTTTCTGGATTTTCTGATAAATTTGTTAGGCCTTCTGTTAGTCTTTCTTTCAAACCTGCTCCTATTCCTCTACTTCCTACTCTGCGTTCTAAGTTTAGAGAGCTGTCTGTTCCTGGAGGATTTAGAGATGGATCATTTGCATCGAGAGGTGTTTCATCTATATCAAAGTATGGTGGATTACTTTTTATTCTCTGAGGAGCTGTTCTTCGCCACCAGCTTCGTCTGCCTATAACTCTACCTCTATTAGCTCTAGGTTGACCTACTATGTCATCAGATCCTTCTGGGTCTAAGTCTTCTTCACCTTCTCCACCAATTCGCTTTCCTCTAAATGACGACCATCTAGCCATTTCTTTGTCACCTAATGCTATTTTTATATTATTTGTTATACTAGTTAGTTTTAACTACCATAATCTTAATGGAAATATAATTGCTTTTTACACCCCTAATGCTATACATAGCACAACCTACTATATAAATCTTTCTATTTGTTACTACTTATAAGTATTGAACTAATCGCGTTAATTTTTATCTGTGAGCCTTAGATTAATACAGGTGGTAATCCTACAATCTCAATGTTAAATAATGAAGGACTTAATTAAAAGAATTCATTCTCTAAGCTTCTTATCATCTTCAGGGATTAAAGGCTCATAGATTAAGCCGCAGTCTTGGCATATAACCTTGTCTTTCCCTTCACTAATCAGAATACTTAAACTGCCGCATTCTGGACATTCATTTATTTTTTTTATTTCTTTTGACATTGTAAGTTTTTATGTATTCTTTTATTAATTCTCATTTTGTTAGTATTATATGATTTTAATTTGCAACTAGTTGCATTGTATATTTTTTTAATCACTATATTAGCAACGCACTAAAAAATCTTTTAGATTTTTGGTGCTCAGAAAATCATAGATTTTCTTGGATTAGTGTATCGTGTCTACCTGTCCGCTACTTCAGTTTACATTAGTGACAAGCGGACCTTTGGCACTCATGGAGCTCAGCTTCAGCTGAGCGACCACACTATGCTAATTATTTATTTAAAGTCTTTATTTGATGGACTTTTGGCATACACAAAGTGACTCCTATGCTAATTGTTGTAATAGCAATAAATTTTGATACTTAGTAATGCAAATTATTTTATTATTTGTTTTTCTTTATTTAGGTTATTGATTTTATGTATTGTGACTAATTTATTCGCTAGGCATCTTTCATTATCTTCTTTAAAATAGCGTCCTTGCCTTTCCATACAAGTGCATGCTCAAGCACCTGAACAATATTCTCTACTGGTATTATATTAATTCTCTTAATTTTATCTGGATCAATAATGATGTCTCTTAAGTTAGATTTTGGAACAAGAACATTTTTCAGTCCACACTCTATTGCTGCCTCTACTTTTGCAGAAACTCCTCCTACTGGCAGAACCTCTCCTCTCACAGATAAGGAGCCAGTCATTGCTGTATCTTGCCTAACTGGGATCTCTTTAAGAGCGGAAATTATAGAAGTGGCTACTGCTATTGACGCTGAATCACCCTCAACACCTTCATATGTCTGGATGAATTGAACGTATATATCATACTTTTCCTTTATGTCCTCTCCAAAATATCTTTTGATTATAGCTGATACATTTTTTATAGCCTCTTTTGCAATTTCTCCTAGTTTCCCAGTTGCTGTTATTTCTCTGTCTCTTCCTCCTGGGGTTACCTGTGATTCTATTGGAAGTACTATCCCAGAGAAAACTGCAGTTTCACCACCACCCAAGACTGCAAGGCCATTCACTCTACCTACTGTGTTACCCTCAGTAATAATAACCTCATACTCCTTCTTTTTCTCTATGTACTTATCTGAGATCTGCTGCTCTAGAGTTCTTGCAATCTTTTTTGCATCTTGAACATGTCTCTTGGTTACTAGTTTTGAGCCATCCTCTTTTGCCAAATCGCCTGCTGCTCTAATTAAGCCACCTAATTCTCTTAATCTTAGAGTTAAATGACCCTTTCTGTTTGCTCTTCTCCTGGCTTCTTCAATTATCTCTTCAACTGCGTCTTTTCCAAAATGTGCTATTTTTTTATCTTTTGCTATTTCTTGGGCTACAAATATAGCAAGCTTATCTCTATTGTCGGGAGTGTCTCTCATAGTTTCTTCCATATAGATTTCATAACCATAACCGCGAATCCTAGATCTTAATGCCGGGTGCATATGTTTAATAGTTTCATAGTTTCCAGCTGCTACCATGATGAAATCACAGGGAACAGGCTCAGTTCTTACCATCGCACCTGCACTCCTCTCACTTTGGCCTGTAATTGAATATTTCTTTTCTTGAGTAGCAGAGAGAAGCTCTTGTTGAGTGGCTGGCTCTAATGTTGCAATCTCGTCAATAAATAAAACTCCAAGATGTGTCTTATGAATCATTCCAGCAACTACTCTTTCATGTGCTGGAGTTCCTAAGCCGCCTGAGTTTTTGCATAGGATTCCATTGGCTATTAGATTGCCTGAAGAAGTTGTTAGATTGTAAACTTTTCCTTTGTAATGGAATTTTTCTATTTTTGTTATGGTTTGTTTGGTGATGTTCATTTTAAGAGTATTTTCTCAAAAGCTGATTTAATACTTGTATTAGATATTTCCTCCAATCTGATTCTAACTGTGTTTTTATCAAGTGTACCAAATGATTATCCTGTTTTGATAGTTTTAAACTTCGGTTTTCGAGTTGTTTAACTTTTCTTAGTATTTCATAGTCCTCTTTTATGGACATTACATATTTCTTTTGCTCCAGTTTTGTAAGAGGAAATTTTTTTATTGGAGACATCATGTTGTTGCCTCAGGTTTGGGTCCAAAGTTATTTAGTAAAAGATACAAAGAGTTAGGTGTCAATTTTAATAAATTCATTGCACTTTCCGCTCCGTAACCCCTCTGCAATAATTCATAATATTTGCCTTTTTTAAGCTCAGCCCATTGACCTAATGCTTTATATAATCTATCCGTCTTATACTTGCAATAGTTAAGTCTAATATTCATGAGGAATAAAAGCACATTATCCATGTTTTTAGCAATCTGTAGTCTGTAAATAACAGAATTCTCATCTAATCTTCTTTTATACAATTGATTGCATTTTATTTGTTTTCCCAATAAATAAGTTTCAATACTCTTAAGAAATTCAACTCTATTCTTATCAAATTTTGGAGGACCAGTGATGCCAACTTCCAAAGTAGTTAATCTATTTTTATCTTTATGAAGACTTGACGAGCCTAATTCACCTCCAAAAAACGAACCATAGAATTCGTCTTCAATGTTTTCCAGTAACGAAATCCACCACGGAACTCTTAATTCTATTTTAGTTTTATTTCCTTTTGGGGCGCCCAGTGCCAAGAAGAATCTAATTATATTTCTGTTGGTATTTTGGTAACACCATGAATGCCCATAAACGCCCCCCTCAATGATCCTTGAGTTTTCATTCTGCTTCAAATTAAAGACTTTCTCCAAATCTCTGCTGAATTCCTCAACAGCATCTTTTTCATAGCTCGATAAGAAAATGCCATTTAGATTTTGAAAGATTCCGCCATCGCCAAATGTTGAGCCTAAAACCTTAGCAAGTAAAGGCAATTTGGGGTTATCAATTTTTAATGGAATTAAGCCAAGTTTCTTTAACCATTCTATCGTTTGAACAGGAACTGGTGCAGATTCATCATTATCCCACCACCATCGTGTCCTGCCATAAGAAACACCTAATTTAGTAGCTATTCTTTTATAGCCCCATGAGGGTTTTTGCTCGCTTAATCCCATGCATTGATAATATGATGCGGCTAAGTCCCGCTGTTCTTGAGGGTAAGTGTTGATTATATCCTGCTCATCAATGATTATATCTTCAGCTTTGGCAACAACTTCATCACCCTTTTTGATATCTTTTGCAGCTACATAAGCAATTTTTCCATTTTTATTTACAGATATTTTATGCTCTGGTGTAACTATGAGTTCTCTATTTGTGGAGGTTATAAGTTTTATCATTGTACCTTGATATGTTTGTCGATTGCATGATAAAACTTCAACAGGAATAAGAGAATAATGTAGTTCTCCTAAGACAAAGAGTTCATGTCTTTTTAGGAAAATTGCCTCGTAGCCTTCTTCATTCTTTATTATATCTTTCTCGTGTTTCGAGAATAAAGTATCTATCACTTTAGGAATAGATTCTATTCTCCAAGGTCCAGATATATCCTCTTTAACATGTATATCGGAGTCTATAAAACATTGAAAGGGATCATGAAGCACATCGCCAAGCAAAGCGCCTGCATGAGCACCAGTTGCATCATAAAAAGGTGCCTGTTTTTTATTGAAATTATCAACAATAACCTTTGGAATTAGTATTTTTGGATTGCCAATCCTTTTGCCTAAATTTAAGAAAAGCCCAAATGATGCTATTAAAATTACACTAGTAATAATAGATGCCGCAAATACAACATCTGGTATGCTTCCAATTTTCCAGAAATAAATAGGGAGGATTGTGACAATTAATACCAAAATTATCATAACTAAGTTCTGATTTTTGAATACTTGAGAGCTTTGGATTCTTGCTTTTGCAACTAACTCTCTACCTCTTCCTGCTGGAACAACTCTAACTAAAGGAGTATTTTCATCATTTGGATTCGGAAATGCTATGATATCTGTTAGTTTTTCCTTTGGAAGCATTTCTGCCAAAGCCACGCCTAGCATAGATTTTCCAGTGCCTGGCTCTCCTATCAGAAGTACATGCCTTCTTTGAGCAGCTGATTTTTTAGTAACTTCAACTGCATTATCCTGACCAATCACTTGCTCCACAAGTGTTTTAGGTACTTTTATTTCCTCAGTAGACTTAAAATTGAGAACCATCTTAGAACAAGATAGCAAAAATGTGATTATTTATATAGTTTTTGGATTATTTGTTCTTGTTAAATATTATCTTAATCTCTATTCAAAATAGATTAACGAAATGTTTAAATAACTTGTTATATTTAGACAATATATAGTAAAATGATACAATAAAATGGCAATCTCAAAAACATATGATTTATACCATATAGGTACTAAGTTAAATAAAATAGTAAATTTAGATACTCTTAAAGAAAAACTAATCATTGTATTAAAAGATAGAGGTTATTATATAAAAGAGAAAACAGAATCTTTAACTTTAGAGCCAATTATTTTATCTTCTACAATATCTATAATAGCTCTAAAAGGTAGAGTTAAGGTTCAAATAAATTACCTAGCAAATGCTCTAAATGTAATTAGTGAATCGCCAGAGAATACATTTGAGATTTTTGAAGAATTGATATCTATTGTTCAAGAGTTGGATTACGACACAAATTCAATAATAAATTTTTATGAGATATTATGTGAGATTATAGTAAAAACAAAAAAACCTACTCAAGAGATTATGAACAAGATTTTGAAAGTCAAATCAAGCATAATAGAAGAATTAGGACATGAGATTAATAATAAAGGTTTAAAGCTTGGGTATGAAAGCCAAGATAAAAAAGAATTGTTCGATTTACTTTTAGAACCGAATCCCTTGAACCCAAAAGAATCTTTACATATAAAAATAGTTTTTAGAACATTTGATAGAGATAAACTAAAAAATTTCCACAATGAGATAGAAAAAGTAATTGAAGATGTACTAAAATTTGTGGAGGAATAAGATGACACCTATAGAAACATTAAATAGAACACAAAGATTGGGTGAAGAACCACTCCTTTCTATATATGCAGAAACAGCTACGGAAGATCAATTTGTGCAAGAGAGAAGGAAACTATCAATCACTGTAAATGAGTCTTTAATTAGAATTCTTACATCAATGCAACAAGAAATTACATGGTTAAATAATGAAATTAGAAGTTTGAGTGAAAGATTAGAAAAACAAAGTAATTTAGTAGAAGATAATGATATTAGAACATATATACTAAAACATGCTTTAGATGATAAAGATTGGGTTGAACCTGATGAACTCTTCGATATTAAAACAGGGTAGTATCGTAATAGGAAATCTGCCATATTCAGATTTGAGTACCGTAAAAAAGAGACCTTTACTGATAATTAGTGCAGATAATTATAATATTTCTAGTTATGATGTAATTGTAATTAAAGTTACTAGAGTTACATCTGACATAAAAATTAGACAATATTCCATTGATATTACAAATAACGACTTGTCTAGTGGGCATTTAAAACAGGAAAGTGCAATTAAAGTTGATTCTATATTTTATATCGATAAAAAATTAATTGATGTATCAGTAGCATCTATAAAAAGAGAAGCCTTAGATTTAGTTAAAAACAAGCTGAAAGCTCTTTTGTCAATAAAATAGTTATTTCTTATAGAAAACAATAAAAATAACGAGCTAATTTATTACTCCTATGAAGGAATCTACTCTGTTAAAAATTGCACTAATAACTTCGTTAGTAGGCTTAATTTTGCTTTATTTCTTTTCCGGCAGGATAGAGATTGATGAAAGCTCTATTGGAAAGATTGACAGGACTGCTAGTGGCAATTTTGTCAAGGTGAAAGGAACTGTGACTAAAATAAATGATAATGACAATTATTTAGTTTTGCAGATAGAAGAGCCAAAGACAATTAATGTGATTTTCTTTAAAGACGAGACAATAAATATTTCTG
>Ga0114945_10002627_pt1 | contig 10442 bp, 12 predicted proteins | sample OV2TP3_FD_87194 | JGI IMG/M metagenome (GOLD analysis project Ga0114945, IMG submission 87194) | Hot spring microbial communities from Beatty, Nevada to study Microbial Dark Matter (Phase II) - OV2 TP3 | ecosystem: Environmental > Aquatic > Thermal springs > Hot (42-90C) | place: USA: Beatty... | reverse complement strand
TGGTCGGCGGCCTGACGCAGCGTCGCCGCCACCCGAGCCGAGCGGATGATCCCTTTGGATGGCACGCAGCCGGAAATCAGGCAATCCCCACCGGTCATATGGCGCTCGATGAGGGCCACGCGTCCACCGACCGCAGCGCACCCGCCGGCCGCGGTCAAGCCTGCGGTGCCCGAGCCGATCACGACGAGGTTGTAGCGGCCGCGAGGTTCTGGATTGACCCAACCAGGCGGATGGGTGTTCTGCACGAGTGTTCGATTGTGCTCGTCGTCTGGGAGGATGCGCGGCTCATGCGCTCGAGCGTCATGAGCCGTCAGTGTCGTGTTACCCATGCGTGCCTCCAGGGGCTGGTGTCTGGCGCTGCCGTAATTTCCATGCCCGCTGGGCTACCATGAGCCCCACGATGATCAGGATCGCCACGCCAAGTTTCCAGATCTGTTTCGGATCGGTCAACGAGTAGCCAAGATAGACGTAGGCGAAGCTGCCCGGAATCATGCCGAGGAAACTGGCCAAGGCATAGGGACCAAAGCGCACTTGTGAAAACCCAAGGCCGTAATTCTGCACGTCGAAAGGTAAATTGGGAATGAGACGGATGAGCAGCACGGTTCTAAACCCATGGGCGCCGATTTTCTGATCGAGCTGCGCGACTTTTCCCTTGAGCAGCTTGGCGACCGCCTCCCGTCCGAGGAGGCGGGCCACGAGGAATTCGCTGCAGGCGCGAACCGTGGCGCCTCCTAAGGCCGCGAGCGCGCCCCACAGCGGCCCAAACGCGAGCCCTCCGGTGATGGTCATGACGCTGGCGGGAAGTGGCACGATCGGCTGCCCGTAGGCCAGAAGATAGATCGCCGAAGCCCAGATGCCGAATGAGAGCACGAAGCTCCGCACGCGATCCGGCGTCAGCTGCGTGAAATCCACGCCCAGCGCTTTGAGCGCCCAGCCCAATCCGATGATGAGGAAGAAGAATGCGCCAAGCTTGACCCACGTGGAGCCCTTCATCTGTGAGACCATCCATAGAAGGCCGCGCCGTAGAGCGCGGCCTAGCGGCGCGCGGCCACGAGGAGTGGCGAATGCGAACCGATGTCCGTCGTCGTCACCTCGGCGAACCCCGCTTCGGTCAGCCAACGGGTGTACTCCGGCAGCGTGTAGGTATCACCCGCGGCCGCATTCAGCAACATCACCAGCGCGAAGAACACCGGAAACGGCGGACCGCTCCGCTCCGGATTCGGGATCATGTCAATGATGGCGATCCGGCCACCGGGAGCCAACGCCTGGTACAGCCGTCGGAACAACGCGCGCGAAGCGGCCTCTCCCTCCGAGTGGACGATGTTGCCGAGGATCGCAAGGTCAAAGCGGCCTTGGCCGAAATCCACCATCTTCAGGTCTCCCGCCAGGTAGTCGAACTGGTTTGTGCGTCCTGCGCGCTCGACGTATTCCCGGGCAATCGGCAACATGGCCTCAAAATCATGGGCCGTGATGCGCGCTTGCGGATCCGCCTCAGCCATGGCAAGGCCCCAGACGCCGGAGCCGCATGCCACATCGAGCACTCGCAGACCACGAGCCCGCGCACCAGCGCCAAGGGACGAGGCGGCGCGGCGGGCAGGCTCGCGGTTCATGACGTGCAGGCTGCGCACGAGCGCAGGGAAGAACTCGATCGCTGCTGACTCCTGGTCAAGTTGTCGGAGAGGTTGGCCGGTTCGGATGGCCTCTGCCAAGCGGCTCCACGCCTGCCACAGCGCATCCTGCTCCATCATCCAGCCGAGATAGTTGGGGCGATGCTTGACGAGGAACTCCGCGGCGAGCGGGCTGAGCGTATACCGACCATCGGATTTCGCAAGCAGGTTGACGGCCGTCAACGCATCGAGCAGCATCCGGGTGCCGCGCTCGGACGTCCGCGTCGCGCGCGCGATCTCGGCGGCCGTCTTCGCTCCGTCAGCGAGGGGCGAGAAGACATTGAGCTGCACGCCTATCGTGAGGATGCGCGCCGGCACGAGCGTAAACTGCATCTCAAAGAGCGGCTGCGGATTCAGTGTCGCGCTGCTGGACGGTGCGGCTGAGGAAGGTGAGGGATGAGCCGAGGTCGCTGAATGCATCGAAGGCCTCCTGGGATGATCGTTGATCAAACAATGAATGTTCGATTTCAAGAGAGAAACGGCGACAATGCGTGACGCATTGTCGCCGTCACGGGCGGGCGGCTGATCCTCTGCCAGCGTCCTCTCGTCTAGGCCAGCCAGCCGGCAACGATTAGTGGCACGTGCCTCCGCAGCAAGACCCGCTGTCATCCTTGATCGCGGCGCGGATTTTGGCTTGCACCTGAGGCGTCATTTGCACGTTGTGGTGGCACCCCTTCGCGTGCGCCGCCGCCTGGCGCAGCACATCGGCTTCGTCCTTGCCCTTGATGACGAAGTCGCAGTCCACGCCCACATCTTTACACGCCAACGTCTTTCCCATGGCAACCTCCCTCGTTGTCGTGCCGACAAGGCTTTTACCTCACGGATGTCTTAAGGATTCTCAATTCACATGCAAATCGAAGACGTTGGGGTGCGCTTCTGGTCGCTGGAACACGGAGGTGATAAGGAGATTGTCGGTCACATGAAACTTGAACATGTTCTGCAAGCCATTAGCAGAGTTGGACACCCCCCACCCGCGTCACGAATCCCGGAGCAGGGGCCTGACACGCCATTTCCAGCACCACCAAAGAAGCGACCCGCCCCATGCCGTCGATCAAGGTACCCGTGTTGCCGAACCCTGAAAAATCCGAGGCCGAGGGGCCGCTTCCCTCATCAAAATGATAGCCGGCCACGAGACCGCCGCCAGCCGCCGGACAATAGCGTCCTTTGCCGGCGTCATAGAGCTCGCCGATTTCGCCGGGGCTGAGGACGCGGTTGTAGATGTGTAATTCATCGAGCGCGCCGTTGAGGTACAGGACGGCATTTCCCACGGGATCAACTGTCAGCGCCACGTGCTGCCAACCCCCTGTCGTCAAGGTCGTAGCGCCCGCCAATCGGATGTCGTGTTCACACCCCGTGAAGAAAATCAGCTTGCCGTTTTCGATAAAGAGCATCTGGGCGGAGGGGAAACAGCCGTTCTGCACCCCCCAAAAGGCGAGCCGATTATCAGCGAGGCTGTTGGGTTTGACCCACAACGCAATCGTCACGTTGGAGTCCGGAATGGTGCCCGAGGGCAACGACACATACCCAGGGCCGCCGTCATTCGACACGGCTGTTTGGGCCAACACTCTCTGGTGGCCCCCGCCCAGCATAGCCAGCACACCGACCGCCACCCAGAACCACGCAGAGCTTCTCTGTCCCATCACGAGGTCATTTCCTGCTTTGAGTTGAGGCATGGCTTCACGACCTTTGAGCTGGTGGTTTGCATCATATCATATGCGGTACTGATCTGGAATTGGTTCTTCATTAGACCTGTTGCGCAATTGTCCAGGGTGTGACAGCATAGGCGCATCCCAGGAGGTGCGCGCATGCTGCGATGTGCCAGACTCGTGGAGCATCCCCGGAAACTGTTCCGGATGACCAGCCTGACGGTCGAGCAATTCCAGACGCTGACGACCCACCTGCTGCCGCTGTGGGAGCAAGCCGAGCGGGACCGGCTCTCCCGCCGGCGGCGTCGGCATGCCATTGGTCAGGGCCGCAAGTATAAACTGACCACGCTGGCCGACAAGCTCCTGGTACCCCTGGTCTTCTACCGCTTCTACCTCACCGATGAGCTGCTGGGGTGGCTCGTCGGCTTGGATGCCAGCAACGTCTGTCGCTTGCTCCAGCGGCTGGAGCCGCTCTTGGAGCGCGCCGCCGATCCCGCCCTGCGCCTGCCGCTGCGTCGGCAGCGGCCTGCCGGCGCCAAGAAGATCGGCACCTGGGAGGAGCTGGTGGCGGTCTGCCCGGAGTTCGCCGAGGTCATCACCGATGCCACCGAGCAGCCGCGCCAGCGGCCGCCGCGGCGCACGCAGCGCCGATGGTACTCCGGGAAGAAGAAGCGCCACACGATCAAGACCCAACTGACGGCCACCCCGGCGGGCCGCATCCTCCACGTCAGCCACAGCGTCCCCGGGCGCACCCATGACTACCGGCTGTTTCAGCGGGAGGGGACGGCTCGGCAGCTGCCGCCGCCGACCCGGCACTACGCCGACCTGGGCTACGAGGGGGCCCCAGCGGACTACCCGGGGCAGAACATCATCGTCCCGGTCAAGCGGCGGCGCAACCACCGCATCCTCACCCGGGCCGAGCGGCAGTTCAACCGGGCGCAGGCTCGGCTGCGGGTGCGCATCGAGCATGTCCTCAGTCGACTGAAGAAGTACCAAGTCCTGGTCCAGATCTACCGCCACCGGATCGCCGACTACAACCGGCGCTTCCGCAATGTGGCGGCCCTGGTCAACTTCCGGCTGGCGCTGGGATGACCACATGGACTGAGGAGATGGTGTCGTCATCAGCAATTGCGCAACAGGTCTATTGTTTGCCCCTGTTGTTACACTTCACCGAGGAGGCTGTCGACCTTTTGGCTCAGAGGTGGAATGTGCCGCTCGACGACGTTCCAGATGATGGTGAGGTCGACACCGAAGTACTCGTGGATCATCTCATCGCGCATGCCGGCGATGCGCTTCCAGGGGATGGCGGGATGCTGCTGACGCAGCTCGGGCGAGAGATGCTTGACCGCCTCGCCGATGATTTCGAGGTTGCGGATCACCGCATCCTGCGCTTGGGGATTGGCGAGGAAGGCATCTCGACCACCCGCCGTGTAGCTGACGATGCGGCTGATCGCATCACGGATATGCTGCAGATAGATACGGTCGTCTTTCACAGAGGCTGCGCCTCTTGGAGGATGCGGTCTTTCAAATAGGGACTCAGACCGCCTTCAGAGACCACATCGATCTCCCGGCCGAGGAGCTCTTGGAGGTCTTGCTTGAAGCCGATCAAATCCAGCAGGCTGCGATCCGGCTCGAAGGCGACCAGGAGATCGATGTCGCTGTTCTCGGTCGCGGTCCCGCGGATGATCGAGCCGAAGATCCGCACGCGCCTCGCCCCATGGCGCGTCGCAAGCTGCAGGATGTCGGTTCGCCGGTCATGCAATAATTGCTGAATGGCGGTCATCGCCTCTATCTCCTTCGCCCTAGTGTGGCGACCTTATGGCCCGATAGCACAATTTCTTCTCGATGTCCTGACGCCGCGACCTCTCGGAGGACGCATCCGAGAGGTGCAAGCCTTCGTCCCACTGTGATCTGCTCAGACTGGTTAACGGCCCGGGTCAATTGGCTCAGTCCGTTGCCCTCGCGCGGCACCGCTGCCACCGAAGCGTTAAATATACCCAGCCCGTTCTGGCTGCATTCCGAGAGGATGAGAGGCTGGGAAGCTCGCCTCCTGGCTCCTCCGGTGCCGCTAAGCCACCGTCCGCCAACAAGAGATGGCGGCTCGCTGTCTCTGGCGCATGATGCCATGCGCTAACTCACGCCCCCATAGCCAGATGGCACATGCTCCGGCTCTCGGCTGAGAGCCGGAGCTTGTAACCTCTCTGCTCGCGAATTTCGAGCAGTAATGATGGCTCAACGGGCCGTGCAGTATCCGAACCGCTTAAAGCCATCGGAGTGCAAATGATCCTTATCAGCCTCAATGAGTTACAGCACGTTCGCCGACTAAAATGTAGTCCTCTGATGGGCACTTAACAAGGAGATATAAGTCTAGTATATCTAGGAATGTCAAAGACGGGCTGATGGCCGATGTGGAGCCGATCTGACCAGACGCTCTTGCCGCTCAATGAGGACGCCGCGCATGATCAAGCCGCACAGGATCCAGAAGTAACTGGAGACCACCTGGTCGTCCATCCGCGATCCGAACATGTTCGCCACCAGCAGCCCGATCAGCCCTGCCAGGAAGCCCAGCGCGATCGCCTTGATGGACGGATCCTGGGTATGCCGATAGAGCCAGTAGGTGTACCCCCAGACCATGAGCAGCATGAACAGGAACACGACCAAGGTAGGGATCCCCATCTCCGCCGCGATGAGGAGGTAGCTGTTGTGCGCATCGACGAAGCCGAGATTCACTTCGGTATAGTTCGGGATCATGCGCGGAAACGCCCCGTAGCCCACCCCCCACCACGGGTAGTCTTTGATCATCCGGATCGCCCCGCGCCAAATCTCGATGCGCCGCGAGGAGCTGGTTTCAAAGTTCTCCGCGATGTCTTCCGCGTACCCGAACTCCGCCGGATCTCGCACGAGGGTCATCCCCATCCGGTAGCGAATCCCAGCGGGCAGCAGCACGGGATTGATGAGGAGCAGCAGCCCGATCCCCACCGCCGCCATGAACAAGAATTTACTGCGAAACCAGCACGCCGCCAGGCTGCCTGCGGCGAAGGCGAGATATGCCCCGCGCGAAAACGTCACCATGATCCCCCGGAAGCACAGGGCGAAGGGGATGAGCAGCAGCCACGCCTTGAGCTTGCGCGCGTAGACGAGGAAGAACCCCAGCAGCAGGAACATGTAGTAGTCGAAGAACGCCCCCAGCGTGTTCGAGTGCTCGGCGATGCCGCCCACGCGCGACTTGTCAAAGCTGCTATCACCGACATCCATGTAATCCCGGATGGCCATGAGCGCCACCAGCACCACCGCGACCATGATGAGGGTGGCCACGGTCTTGATCGTGCGCCGATCCCGCACGATCCACAGCGTGAGGAAGTAGAAGAAGACGGGCGTGAACCAGCGTTTCAGCGGCGTGACGAACTCCCAGAGGTACCACGACCCATAGTTCATCCCCGCCAGCACCAGCGACAGCCCCCCCAACAGCGCAAAGGCGCCGATCGCGACGTTCAGCGGGGTGCCCTGACCCAATGGCTGTCCCCGAGAGAGCCGGTTGAGCCAATACGTCCCAAGCGCCCAGATCGTCAGGATGTTGGTCAGGTTCAGGGCGAAGGCCTCGGTGCCGAAGTCCCCAACGAAGACCCGGCTAAACGGCAGGTACGCCACCAGCACGTAGAACGGCAGCTCTGGATGCTGCAGGCCGGTCATCAGCAGCCCCAAGAGGCCCACAAGGGCGCAGAGCAGAATGACCGGCGAGGGCAGCGAGATCTCTTTGACCAGCAACACCGACATCAGCCCGATGAGCATGATCATCGGCCACACCCGCCGGTCAATGGTCGTCGCTACCGCCCCAGCCTTGCTTTCCCTCGGCATCATGGCTCGCATCATTTCTGAATGAGGTAGTTCCCCAAGACCAGCAGGTCGATGTCGCTATGGGCAAAGGTATTCAACGCATCGGATGGGCTGTTCACCATCGGTTCGGCCCTGAGGTTGAAGCTGGTATTCAGCAACACGGGGGTGCCGGTCGCTTCCCCAAACCGATGCACGATATCGTAGTAGAGGGGATTCCAGGCGCGACGGATCGTCTGTAAGCGTCCGGTTCCCATGTGGGTGACAGCCGGGATGTCTCGTTGTCGCTCTGGAACGACATCGCTGACCATCAGCATGAACCGCAGCGGATATTGCCCTTGCGCCTTCTGCAAATCGAAATAGGTCGGGGCGTCATCTTCTGGAACGACCGGCGCGAAGGGTCGGAAGGGCTCGCGGAATTTGATTTTCGTATTCACGATCTCCTGCATCTCCGCTCTCCTCGGATCCGCAATGATTGAGCGATTCCCCAGCGCACGGGGTCCCCATTCGGCGCGCCCCTGAAATAATCCAACGACTTTCTGACCGACGAGGGCGTTGACCACTCGCTCCGTCAAGCGTCGTGGATCCGCGAGATAGTCGTAGGCAATCCCCGCCTGCTCCAACACGGCGCCGATCTGGCGGTCATCGAAGGCGGGCCCGTAGTAGGCGGATTCCATCACGAACCGCCGCGGCTGCCCGAACACCACATGCCAGACGTACAGTGCTGCGCCCAGCGCTCCTCCCGCATCCCCGGCGTTTGGCTGAATGTACACCTGCTGGAAGGGAGTCTCGCGCATGATCCGCCCGTTGGCCACACAGTTCAGCGCGACGCCACCGGCCATCACCAACTGCTGCAACCCGGTGTGGCTATGCAGGCGGTTGACCACTTTCAGCAGCACCTCCTCCACGACGTGTTGGAGGCTGGCGGCGACATCGGCGTAGTACTGGTTCTGATCGGCCTGCGCCTCGCGTCCCCGGATCTCGTGCCCTGTCGCTCGCGTGAAAAACGGAGCTTCCGGCTGGCGCGCAGGTCCGAACAGCTCCAGAAATTTCCGGTTGACGGTGTCGCGGAGCGAGTGATGGAAGCTGAAATACGCCATGTTGAGCCGGAAGCTGCCGTCTGCGTACACCGTGATGAGCCGCTGCACGTTGTCGACGTAGCGGGGCCGGCCGTACGGGGCCATCCCCATCACCTTATACTCGCCGCTGTTGACCTTGAAGCCCAGCCACCCGGTAAACGCCGAATACAGCAGGCCCAGGGAATGCGGAAAGCGGAGCTCCTCGGTCAGGTCGATCCGGTTGGGCAGGCCGTTGCCCCAATCGGCGCTCGCCCGGCCGACCGCCGTAGTGGTCCACTCGCCCACCCCATCCATCGTCAAGACCGCGGCCTCGGTGAACGGCGAGCAAAACATCGCGCTGGCGGCGTGGCTGATGTGATGCTCCGTGAAGAAAATCCGATCCGGTGGGACCGACAGTCGATCTTGGATCAGGGCCTTCAGCCAGAGCTTCTCGCCGAACCAGGCCAGCATGGCCTCCCGGAACACCTGCCACGAGCGTGGAAAGGTGCTCAGGTTGGAAAGGAGAATCCGCTCGAATTTCGGGAGCGGCTTCTCGTAAAACACGACCGCCTCGAGCTCCTGCGCGGTGATGCCGGCCGCCGTGAGGCAATACGCGATCGCCTGCATCGGAAACCGGTGGTCAAACTTGATCCGGCTGAACCGCTCCTCCTGCGCGGCCGCCACCAGATCTCCGTCACGGAGCAGGGCGGCGGCGGCGTCGTGGTACAGCGCCGAGATACCAAGAATATATCGACCGTTCTCCATGTGCAGCCTTCGTCTTAGAACTGCCGGCGGGACTGTTCAAGGGGGCGCTCCGGGGTCTTTCTCGCCAACCACCCGGAGCCGGTCGGGAGACGGCGCAACCCCAAGGCGTCACCCAGGCAGCGAGCCAGGATTCCAAAGGGGACGGCGACGGTAAAATAGAACACCGTCAGCAGCCATCGCGCCTGGAAATCCCCCATGGCGCGGGCGATCTCTTTCCACGTGTTCCAACCTCGCTTCAGGACTTCTTTCATGTTAGAAGAGGGTGTAAATAAACGGGCCAATCCCGGCCGAGCTTCCCAAGACGATCAGGGCTCCGAAGAGGAGCAGCACCGCCAGCATCGGCATGAGCCACCAGAGCTTCTGCCGCCAGAGAAACTGGAACAGCTCCGCCAGCGTGCCAACGATGCCCTTCAACATCATCCTCGCATTCCTTCCCTCGGTTCAGCCACGCCTCAATCCAACGGTTGCGCCGGGACCCCACCGGAGCGTTTTCCGTTCAGGCGGATCGCGGCGCAGGCCAAACACAGCCCGTACACGAGCCACCCGACCAGCCATGCCCAGGACCGCAGCATGACGCGGAGTCGCTCGTCTACCCATGGCCCAACGAACAGGCTGCCCCCGATCCACAGCAGGAAGCCATAGAACAGGCCGACCGCGATGAGGTTTCGTCGTTCAGCTCTCTGTTGACACACCGCATAGAGCAGCCCAAAGACGGCTCCCCCGGTCAGATGGAGTGCCAGGCCACACAGCTGTTGGAGGGCGTCCGCCTTGAGCGTGGCCGGTGACGACCACACCAGACCACCGAGGCTCAGTAGGGCCTCTTTAACAGAGAAGCCGGAAATGGCCTCAACGGCCTGGATCGGCACCAGCATCAACAACGCGGCGACCAGACCGACCCCCAGACCCATCCGCGGCGACACGATGTGCGATGAAACCTCATAGGGGGAGTCGGTGATCATTGATCGTTACTGTTTCGCCGCAACGGCGCTGGCTGCGATTCCAGAACGGCTTCAGGTACCTTCCAGGCTTATGGCGTTGGATCGCCACCACTGATGGGCCACCGCCATCTGTGTCCGGAGAGGGAGCCCTATTATACAGAAGACGTTGGTCATCCCCTAACCAAATCATCCATGGGGCCGCAAGAGACGCGCCCGTTGGACATACCCCAACAGCTCCTCCGCGACGACGCGATGGCCCAGCTGATTCCAATGGTAGTCCTCGTCAAACTCAAATTTCTTTCCGTCCCGGCGGAAGCGGTCCTGAAACGGGGCGGTCATGTCGAGATAATGGAACGCATATCGCTGGCACTGTTGCCTGACGACGTCGTGCATCCAACGGACGGCGCTCGTCTCGACCGTCCCGGCGTAGATGTCGCGTCGGGGGCCGTCCATCACCACGATCACGGTCCGGTCCTTGTTCTCCTCGTGCAGCTTCTGGAAGAGATACGCGACGGCTTGGACCATCGGTGTTCTGTG
>Ga0114945_10002626_pt1 | contig 10443 bp, 9 predicted proteins | sample OV2TP3_FD_87194 | JGI IMG/M metagenome (GOLD analysis project Ga0114945, IMG submission 87194) | Hot spring microbial communities from Beatty, Nevada to study Microbial Dark Matter (Phase II) - OV2 TP3 | ecosystem: Environmental > Aquatic > Thermal springs > Hot (42-90C) | place: USA: Beatty... | reverse complement strand
GACCTCGCCGCCAAGGCGGGCGCGACGCTGCTGCTGCGCGGCGTCGCCGGCATCGCGGCCGAGCGCGTCCTGCTGGTAAGCCTGGGCGAAGGCGCTGCGCTCGAGGTCGGCGCGCTGCGCGACGCGCTGCGCGGGGCGGCGGCCGCGCTGAAGGAGCTCGGGGCGAAGCACGCCACGCTCGCGCTCGAGGACTTCGCGGTGGCCGGCCGGGACCGCAGCTGGGGGGTTCGCAGCGCGGTGCTCGCGCTGCGCGAGGCGTTCTACCGCTTCGACGAGCTGAAGACGCAGAACAAGGCGCGCGCGCCGGCGCTGCTGGAGGTGGCGCTCGCGCTGCGCGGGACGCCCGCCGCCGCGCCGGCGGCGCTCAGGGAGGCGGTGGCCACCGCCGACGGCGTCGACCTCGCGCGCACGCTGGGCAACCGCCCGGCCAACCTGTGCACGCCCTCGCACCTCGCCGAGGAGGCGCGCGCGATGGCGCGCCGCTTCGGCCTCGAGCTGCAGGTGCTCGAGCGCCGCGACATGGACAAGCTCGGCATGGGCGCGCTCGTCGCCGTGACCCGCGGCTCGCGCGAGCCGCCGAAGCTCATCGTGCTGCGCTACTCGGGCGGGCCGGGGAGGGCGCGCCCGCTCGCGCTCGTGGGCAAGGGCATCACCTTCGACACCGGCGGCATCTCGCTCAAGCCCGCCGGCGAGATGGACGAGATGAAGTACGACATGTCGGGTGCGGGGAGCGTGCTGGGCACGATCCGCGCGCTCGCCGGGATGCGCGCGCCGGTCAACGTCGCGGGCGTCATTCCGGCCTGCGAGAACATGCCCGGAGGGCTGGCCACGCGGCCCGGCGACATCGTCAGGACGCTCTCGGGCCAGACCGTCGAGATCCTCAACACCGACGCCGAGGGGCGCCTGATCCTGTGCGACGCGCTCGCCTATTGCGCGCGCCTGCGGCCCGCCGCGGTGGTCGACGTCGCCACGCTGACCGGCGCCTGCGTCGTCGCGCTCGGGCACGTCGCGAGCGGCCTGTTCGCCAACGACCAGGGGCTCGCCGACGCCGTGCGCGCCGCCGGCGAGGAGGCCTGGGACCGGGTCTGGCAGATGCCGCTCTGGGAGGACTACCAGGAGCAGCTGCGCTCCAACTTCGCGGACTTGGCGAACATCGGCGGGCGGCCCGCGGGCAGCGTCACGGCGGCCTGCTTCCTCGGGCGCTTCACCAAGAAGCTGCGCTGGGCGCACCTGGACGTCGCCGGCACCGCCTGGCGCGGCGGGCGCGAGAAGGGCTCCACCGGGCGCCCGGTGCCGCTGCTGGTGCGCCTGGCGCTCGGCCGGGCCTGGCAGAGGGCGTGACCGAAGTCGACTTCTACTTCAACGCCGCGGACCGGCTCCAGGTGGCGTGCCGGCTCGCCGCCAAGGCGCTCGCGCGCGGGCGCAGGCTCGTGATCTACGCCCCGGAGCGCGAGCTCGCGCAGCGCATCGACCGCATGCTCTGGACCTGGCCGGCGACCGCATTCGTGCCGCACTGCCTCGTGGGCGACGCGCTGGCGTCCGACACGCCGGTCCTGATCGCGCCCGCAGCCGGCAGCGTGCCGGCTGCCGACGTGCTGCTCAATCTCGACGCGGATTGCCCGCCGGAGTTCGAGCGCCACGCGCGGCTGCTCGAGGTCGTGCCGCGCGAGGAGGAGGCGCGCGCGGCGGCGCGGGCGCGCTATGCCCGCTATCGCGCCGCCGGCTGCGTGCTGCGCAACCACGACCTCGCTTCCGGGGAGGCGCAGTGAGCGACGAGGCGCGCGAGCCCAACCCGCTGGTGCAGCGGGTGGACGCGCTGCTGCGGCGCCACCAGGAGGCCGCGAGGAGCGCCGAGGAGGAGGTGCCGCTGCTCACCGAGATCGTCGGGCCGGCGGCGGAGTCCGCCGCGCCCGCGCCCGGCCCCCGCCCCGACCGGCTCGCCGCCGACCTCGAGCGGGCGCTGGTGGCGCGCCTCGCGCCCGAGCTCGACCGGCGGCTCGGCGTCCTGCGCGCGGACCTGGAGCGGGAGCTGCGGCGTGCCGTGCGCGAGGCCGTGGCGCGCGCGCTCGCCGCGCCCGAGGCGAAACCGCCCGCGGACTAGCGCATGGCGCTCGAGAAGAGCTTCGATCCGCGCCGCATCGAGGGCGGGTGGTACGAGCGCTGGGAGCGCGAGGGGTGGTTCTCGCCTCGCGCCGGAGACGGCGCACCGGCGTATTGCATCCAGCTGCCGCCTCCCAACGTCACCGGGACGCTGCACATGGGCCACGCCTTCCAGCAGACGCTCATGGACGCGCTCATCCGCTACCACCGCATGCGCGGCTTTCGCGCCAACTGGGTGATGGGCACCGACCACGCCGGCATCGCCACCCAGATCGTGGTCGAGCGCCAGCTCGAGGCCGAGGGCCGCTCCCGGCACGACCTCGGGCGCGAGGCGTTCGTGCGGCGCGTCTGGGAATGGAAGCAGCAGTCCGGCGCCGCCATCACGCGCCAGATGCGGCGCCTGGGCGCCTCGGGGAACTGGACCTTCGCCGACACCGAAGGGCAGCAGGCAGGCTACTTCACCATGGACGCGACGATGTCGCGCGCCGTGGTCGAGGTGTTCGTGCGGCTCTACGAGGAGGGCCTCGTCTACCGCGGCAAGCGGCTCGTCAACTGGGACCCGGTGCTCGGCACCGCGGTCTCGGATCTCGAAGTCGACAGCGAGGAGGAGGACGGCAGGATCTGGGAGATCCGCTATCCGGGCGAGGGCTTCAGCGTCAGTGTCGCAACCACGCGTCCGGAGACGATGCTCGGGGACGTCGCGGTGGCGGTGCACCCGAAGGACGAGCGCTACGCGCAGCTGGTTGGGAAGACGGTGACCCTACCGCTCACCGGGCGCACCATCCCGGTGATCGCCGACGAGCACGTCGACCCGGCCTTCGGCACCGGCTGCGTCAAGATCACGCCGGCGCACGATTTCAACGACTGGGCGGTGGCGCAGCGCCACGGGCTGCCCGCGATCGAGATCCTGACGCTCGATGCGCGCATCCGCGGCACCCGGTACGAGGGGCTCGACCGCTTCGAGGCGCGCGATCGCGTGCTCTTCGACCTGCGCGCGCAGAAGCTGCTCGTCTCCGAGAGGCCCTACCGCCTGCGCGTGCCGCGCTCGGGCCGCACGGGGGTCATCGTGGAGCCGATGCTCACCGACCAGTGGTTCGTGAAGATGGAACGGCTCGCGAAAGCGGGGCTGGAAGCGGTGGCGAGCGGCGAAGTGCGGTTCTTCCCGTCGCACTGGACGACGACCTACAACCAGTGGCTCGAGAACATCCAGGACTGGTGCATCTCGCGCCAGCTCTGGTGGGGCCACCGGATCCCGGCGTGGTACGACGAGGCGGGAAGGATCTACGTAGGGCGGTCGGAAGGGGAGGTGCGGGCGAAGCACGGCGTCACGGGGCCGCTCAAGCGCGACCCGGACGTGCTCGACACCTGGTTCTCCTCGGCCCTGGTCCCCTTCTCCTCGCTCGGCTGGCCGGAGAAGACCAACGACCTCGAGACCTTCCTGCCCTCCTCCGTGCTGGTCACCGGCTTCGACATCATCTTCTTCTGGGTGGCGCGCATGGTGATGATGACGCGCCACTTCACGGGCAGGGTGCCCTTCCGCCACGTCTACATCAACGCCATCGTGCGCGACGCCGAGGGGCAGAAGATGTCGAAGTCCAAGGGCAACACGCTCGATCCCCTGGACCTGATCGACGGCATCACGCTCGAGGAGCTGCTCGCCAAGTCCACCGTGGGGCTGCTGCGCGCCGAGCACAGGGAGCGCATCGAGAGATACATCCGCACGAACTTCCCGAACGGTGTCCCCGCCTTCGGCGCGGATGCGCTGCGCTTCACCTTCGCCTCGCTCGCGACCTTCGCGCGCACGCTCAACTTCGACCTCGGGCGCTGCGAGGGCTACCGCAACTTCTGCAACAAGCTGTGGAACGCGACGCGCTTCGTGCTCATGAACACCGAGGGGCGGGACTGTGGGCTCGACGAGAAGGCGCCGGTAGAGCTCTCCACCTGGGACCGGTGGATCGTCAGCACGCTGCAGCGAACCGAAGCCGAAGTCGAGGCGGGTTTTGCGGAGTACCGCTTCGACAACGTCGCCGCGGCCATCTACCGGTTCGTGTGGGACGAGTACTGCGACTGGTATCTCGAGATCGCGAAAGCCCAATTGGCGAAGGGCAGCGAAGCCGAGCAGCGCGCTACCCGCCGCACGCTCGTTCGCGTGCTCGAGACGGTGCTGCGCCTTGCGCACCCGATCATTCCGTTCATCACCGAAGAGCTCTGGCAGAAAGTCGCGCCACTCGCCGGAAAGCGCGGCGCAACGATCGTGCTGGCCCCCTATCCGAAGGCGCAGCCCGAAAAGATAGACGAAGCGGTGGAAGCCCACATGGATCGGGTAAAAGCGCAGACCATTGCGATCCGGAACATTCGTAGCGAGATGAGGATCCCCCCCTCCGAGAGAGTCGAGGCGAGCAGCGATGAGCCCGGTTACGTAATCGAGCACGTCTCATTGCTGAAAGCGCTCGCCAGGCTGTCCGACGTTCGCTTTGTGACGCCAGATGAATTGAATGCCTTGGACGCACCTTTGGCAGTCGCTGGTAACGCGAAGTTCAAGCTTCAGGTTCAAGTCGACGCTACGGCCGAGCGCGACCGTCTGCGAAGGGAAGTGATGCGTCTGGAGAGCGAGATCGCCAAAGCCCGCGGCAAGCTCGGCAACGCCTCGTTCGTCGCGCGCGCACCCGCCGCGGTGGTCGAGCAGGAGCGCGCGCGGCTCGCGGGCTTCGAGGCGGCGCTCGCGAGGCTCCGCCCCCAGCTCGAGAAGCTCGCCGCGCGGGCCTAGTACGACCCCGGCTTGTAGCCTTCCTGCTGCGTGAAAGGCGGCCGCCGCGCGACGATGTCCTCGAGCAGCACGAGCTCGGCGTCGGTGTGGTTGATCACGGGCGCCGCCATCAGCATCTGCGGCGCGCCCTTCGCCATGATGTAGCGCGGCTGCTCGTGGTGCGAGGTGCGCACCGTCTCGCGCGCGCCGGGATCGTCCACCGATTGCAGGTCCGCCACGCCGTAGCAGGTGCAGGCGTAGGTGCGCGCGGGCTCCGCCTCGACGTAGATGCCGGTCCCGCGGATGCCGATGGTGGCGGTGGGCGTGCGCACGCGCTTCGCCTCGCCCGACTCGAACACCGAAAGCACCGCGCCGGTGACGATGCGCAGCCCGGTGAGCAGGATCGAGCCCGCGCTGCCCTGCGCCTCGACGCGCGAATTGGCCCGCACGAGGAACGCGTCGCGCCCGGCGACGAACACCATCTCGCCGTCGCGCCCCGTGGTGACGACGTCGCCCGCCTTCACGTCCATGCCCTCCTTCGCCGGCGCGCCGTTGATGCGCGCCTCGCCCTTGACGCGGTAGACGCCCTTCTCCACCTTGCCCAGGGCGAGCGCGTTGCGCGCGAGCAGCCATTGCGCAGCGAGCGCAGCCGCCGACATCGTGAGGAGCTCCCGCCGCGTCGTCATGCCCTCACCACCCGAACTGCTCGCAGAGTTGCGGCAGCAGCCCGTAGAGCTGGGCGCGCTCGACCACCCGGTCGGCGCGCGCCGGTCGTCGGCGCCGACATCAGCGCTGAAGCGCCGCCTCGAGCGGCTCGCCGGCGAGCGCCGCGCGCTCCTCGCGCGAGGGCCAGGAGGTCTCGAACGCCCAGCCGTGCTGCGCCTCGATGCAGGCGCGAAACAGGGCTTCGAGGTAAGGCTCCGCCGGAAAGCGCGGCAGGAAGCTCGCCGCGACCACCGCGCAGGCGCCGATTTCGCGCGTGGCGCTGCGCTCCACCTCGCGGCCGTGCAGGCAGATCGCCTCCCCCTCGAGGTAGGCCGGCAGGCCGATGCGGCGGTAGGCGGCGATCGCGGGCGTGAGCGCCCAGGCCGCCCAGCGCGAACGCCTGCCCGGCGCGTGGCGCTGCGGCACGACGATGGCGAAGGCATGGCGCTCCTCGACACGCGCCCAGAGCACGATCGGCGCCGCACGCTCGTCCTGCGCCGCGGCGAGCGCCTCGCAGGCGGCATCGAAATCCTCCTGCGCCTCGCACTGCAGCCGGATCCAGCGCGCCGCGCGGCCCATCAGGCCGGCTCCTTGCGCATGAACTTCTCGAGGCGGAACTCGCGACGGGCAAGGGTCTGCAGGTCCCCGGCGCGCGATTCGAACCCGTCGCGAAGGATCGCGGCGGGGCTGGCGAAAAAAGCGATGGGCCTGTGCGCCATCCCGGAATGCTACCGCAGCCGGCGGACCATGTATGATGTGGCGGCAGCGCAAAGGGGGCGCGCCTTCTTCATCTTCTGGGGGACGAAAGCAGTACGCCGCCGGCTGGGCTACCTGGCCGACTATTGCCCGCTGTGCGGCGAGCTGCGCTGCTTCAAGCTCAAGCGGGTCGGAATGGCCGGGCACATCTACGGCATCGCGCTGGGCGAGGGACAGCTCGTCGGCCATGTCATGACCTGCGAGGCCTGCGACGTCGACCTCAACGGCCAGCCGGAGCGCTACCGCGAGATCGCGCCGAAGAAGCTGCCGCTGCCCGAGCTCGCCGCACGCACCAACCCCGAGTGGCAGCGCGTGCACACCGCGCGCCTCGCCGTGGAGAAGCAGATCTCGAGCGCGTTCGGCAAGCTCTCCGCGCAGGTGCGCCAGGCGCTGCTCGAGGAGCCGTTCGCTCTGCTCGCGCCCAAGGTGGAGGCGCGCTTCAGCGTCTCGCAGTTCGACGGCCCCACCGCGCTCGCCCTCGTGGGCATGTTCGTGGTCGGCTTCGTCGCCACCGCCATCTCGGAGAAGCTTCCCGAGAGCGTCGGGGGCTACGTCGCGCTCGCCGGCTGGATCGCGGGGCTGGGGCTGGTCGCCTGGCAGCTGCTCGAGATCAAGCACCGCTATTTCCGCGACAAGATCTTCCCGACGCTCGTGCCGGCGCTCAGGCGCCTCAAGCCCAGCGCGGCCGAGATCGAGGCGGTGCTGAAGACGATGAAATCGCGCGGCGAGAAGATCGGCAGCAAGCTCGATCCCAAGCGGCTCCTCGAGGCGCTGCAGGCCCCCGCGCAGATCGCCGCCGCAAGATAACCCCCGGAACTGCCCGCGGCGAGGCGGGCCGGCTTCGCGGCCTGCACGCTCACAGCTCGATGTCCTCGCGGATCGCGGCGATGCCCGCCGCGGCGCAGGCGTCGTCCTCCTTGCCGCCCGGCGCGCCCGAGACGCCGATGGCGCCGAGCAGGCTGCCGCCCGCCTCGATCATCAGCCCGCCGCCCACCGCCGCGACGCCCGGGCGGTGGCGGATCCCGCTCTGCGGGCTCCCCGGCTGGGTGGCGGCGGCGAGCGCCGTGGTGTCGGTGCGGAAGCTCGCCGCGGTCCAGGCCTTCGCCCGCGCCATGCGCGGCGTGTGCGGTCCGGCAAAGCGGTCGCGCAGCATCACCTGCGTCACGCCCATGCGGTCGGTCACCGCGACCGCGACCTGGAAGCCGCCGTCGCGACAGCGCTTGAGCGCCGCCTGTGCCGCCTTGAGCGCGGTCTCGGGCGTGAGCACGCGCAGCGTGAAGGTGGCCTCCGCGGCGGGCGCCGCGGGCGAGAGCAATGCTAGAGCCGCAAGCCATGCCATGCGTTTCATTCCGGCTTCTCCGTTCGTTCAATGCATGCGCCGCAGGTGCTCCAGCGCCCTGCCGCTGTCGAGCGCCGCGCGCGCGGCATCGGCGGCGTCCTTCAGGGAGCCGTGCCGCCCGAGATGCCACAGGCACAGCCCGGCTCCGTAGACCAGGCAGTCGCGCGTCGGGCCGGGCCGGCCGGCGAGCGCAGCCATGCCGGCCTGCGCGGCTGCCGTTGCGATCGCGGCGCTGTCGAACGGCGCTTCGCTCGCGCCCTCGTCGCCCGCCCCCGGCGTCGCCACGCCGGGAAGGCGCGGCGCGCGCTCGGACCGCTCGATCCCCAGCTCGGAGGGCCTGATTTCCGTCGCCGCCTCCTCGCCGCCGCCATGATAGCGGAACACCTTCCCGGTACCGGAAAGCGAAGGAATCACGCCGCCCTCGACCCCACGCACGATCAGGGCGGAGTCGAAGCCCGCATGGCGCGCGAGCAGCGCGTAGATCCTGGGATAGGGCTTGTGCACGTAGCCGGTGACGAAATGCGTCTTCAGGCGGCCGCGCACCGGGCCCGCCAGCACCTCGGCGGTGGTGATGGCGGGCCGCTTGACGATGAGCGCGCGCAGCGCGGCGAGCGCGTGGAGCTTCGGGCAGAACGCCTTCTGGTCGACGTAGGCCCAGCCGATCGCGGGGTCGCCCAGCCGCGCGGCGGCTGCCTCCGGCGTGAGATCCACCGGCAGGCCGGTGGCGCCGAGCACCTGCCGGTGCGTGACGCCGTACTTGGGCCCCATGCGCTCGACGCCATGCGAGACCGTCGCGACGCCGCAGGCGGCGAGCAGCGGCGGCAGGAAGGGCGAGGCCGGCAGCGTCCGGTTGTAGCCGTCGTACGGGTCGCCGAGGTCGAGCACCTCCTCCGCCGGCGCGGTGGCCCGGCGGGTCACGTCCCGGATCGCCTCGAGCATGCCGAGGTTCTCCTCGTCGGTCTCGCGCTTCATGCGCAGCGCGATCAGGAACACCCCGGCCTGCACCGGGTCGACCCGGGCCTCGAGCACCAGGCGCATGCCGGCGCGCGCCTCCTCGCGCGAGATGTCCTTGCTCAATTCCGGACCGGTGGCGATGCGCCTGAGGATCGAGCGCATCAGCGCCGCGGCGCCGGCGGAATCGGCGCCTAGCGATGCGCTCACGGCGTCCCCGCTTCGGGGAGCCCGATGAGGATACGCCCGTCCTCCACCCGCACCGGATAGGTCCTGAGATTCTCTTGCGCGGGTTCCTCCAGCGCCTCGCCGGTGCAGACGTCGAAGCGGCTGCCGTGCAGCGGGCACTTGACCAGGCCGCCCTTGAGGACGCCCATGGAGAGCGACGCCTCTTCGTGGGTGCAGGTGTCGTCGGCGGCGCAGATCCGTCCCTCGACGTTGGCGAGCAGGATGCGCCGGCCGCGCAGATCGACGCGCTTCATGGCGCCGGGCGCGAGCTCCGCCGCCTTTCCGGCCTCGATGAGCTCCCGCGTCATCGCCGCCTCACGCCGCGTGCTCGAACCATTTCAGGCGCTCCCGCAGCTTCACGACCTCGCCGATGATGATCAGCGTCGGCGCCTTGACGTCGCTCCGGTGCACGACACCCGGGAGCGTGGCCAGGGTGCCCGCGAGCACGCGCTGCCGCGGCGTCGTCCCCTGCTCGACGAGCGCGGCCGGCGTGGCGGCGGGCAGGCCGTGCGCGACCAGCTCGCGGCACAGCACGTCGAGCCCCAGCAGCCCCATGTAGACGACGAGGGTCTGGCGCGGCTGCGCGAGCGCCGCCCAGTTCAGGTTCGTGCTGCCGTCCCGCAGATGGCCGGTGACGAACACCACTGCCTGGGAATAGTCGCGGTGCGTGAGCGGAATCCCGGCATAGGAAGCGCAGCCCGCCGCGGCGGTGATGCCGGGCACGACCTGGAAGGGGATGCCCTCGGCGGCCAGCGTGTCGATCTCCTCGCCGCCGCGCCCGAAGATGAACGGGTCGCCGCCCTTGAGGCGCACCACGCGCTTGCCCTCCCGCGCCAGGCGTATCAGCAGGTGGTTGATGTCCTCCTGCGGCAGCGCGTGCTGCGCGCGCTCCTTGCCGGCGTAGATGCGCTCGGCCTCGAGCCGCACCAGGTCGAGGATCGGCCTGGAGACCAGCCGGTCGTACACCACCACGTCGGCCTGCTGCATCAGCCGCAGGGCCCGGAAGGTAAGCAGGTCCGGATCGCCCGGGCCGGCGCCGACGAGCGACACCTCGCCGCCGCTGAAGGCGAGGCGCGTGTCCTCGAGCGCGGCCTGCAGCGCCGCGCGGGCCTCGGCCTCGCGCCCGCTCAGCACCTGCTCGGCGATGGGGCCCTGCAACACGCGCTCCCAGAAGCGGCGTCGCTCCGGCGGCTTGAAGCGCGCCTTGACCCGGTCGCGGAACGCCCCCGCCAGCGCGGCAAGTCGGCCGTAGCCCGCCGGGATGAGGCTCTCCAGGCGCGCGCGCAGCAGCCGCGCCAGCACGGGCGAGGCGCCGCCGCTCGACACCGCCACGACGAGCGGCGCGCGCTCTACGATCGAGGGCAGGATGAACGAGCACAGCGCGGGCTGGTCGACCACGTTCACCGGGATGCGCCGCGCCCTGGCGGCGGCCGCCACCGCGCGGTTGACTGCGTCCTCGCCGGTCGCGGCGATCGCGAGCGCGATGCCGCCCAGATCCTCGTCCCGGTAGCGCGCCGCGCGGTGCGCGATCCGTCCGGCGGCGAGCTCGGCCTGCAGGGCTGCGCACAGGGCCGGGGCGACCACCGTGACCCGCGCGCCCGCGCGCAGCAGCAGCGCG
>Ga0114945_10002625_pt1 | contig 10443 bp, 12 predicted proteins | sample OV2TP3_FD_87194 | JGI IMG/M metagenome (GOLD analysis project Ga0114945, IMG submission 87194) | Hot spring microbial communities from Beatty, Nevada to study Microbial Dark Matter (Phase II) - OV2 TP3 | ecosystem: Environmental > Aquatic > Thermal springs > Hot (42-90C) | place: USA: Beatty... | reverse complement strand
TTCAGCGCTCTCATGGCCGTCCCCTATCGCTTGAACGCGGAGCCCGAGGGGTGGTTCGAGCCGTGGATGTTCGCGTGGCAGTTCACGCACGAGCGACCCAGGACGTACCGGCCCCTGGTCCCCGTGAGCACGTCTCGCCCGCGCGGCTCGGTGGGATGCGAGGTCTCGACGTGGCACTGCTGGCAGAGCCGCGGCACCGAGACCTTCAGCATCTTCTCGCGGTTCGACCCGTGCGAGTCGTGGCACGTCGTACAGCTCTCGACGACCGGCGCGTGCTCCCAGAGGAACGGGCCGCGCTTCTCGGCATGACAGGCGTAGCAGGTGTCGTTGACCGACGGCTCCTTGAGCAGCGTCTGCGTGACCGTGCCGTGCGGGCTGTGACACGAGCTGCACGTCACCTTGCCCTCGCGGAGCGGCATGTGCGACGACCGCATCTGCTGCGCGCGCTTCTGGATGTGGCACGCGCCGCAGGTCTCGATCTCGGTCGCCTTCGCGAGCTGCGCGCGGCCCGACACGGCCGTCATGACCTTGTGGCAGCTGGTGCACGCCAGATCGCGCGATTCGTGGGCGCTGCCCCTCCAGAAGAGGTGCGCGCCCGTGGTGTGGCAGGCGAGGCAGGCCTGGTTGCGTTGCGCCACGGGCGTCGGATCGTTCTTCGCGAACGTGATCATCGCGCCCGCGGTGTCGCCGTTCGAGTCCGCGTGCGCCTTGCCGGGGCCGTGGCAGGTCTCGCAGCCCAGACGCTCCACGGTATTCCGCGGGTGCTTCAGGAAGAGGCGGCCCATCCGCGTCGCCTCGAACCGCTCGAAGAACTTCGCGTGGCACTTCTTGCAGGTCTCGCCGCCCGCGTAGCCTTCCGGCAGGCTCGCCGGCGGCGCGCCGGGCTTCGCCTGGGCGCCGGAGGGTCGTGCGGAGACGAGCACGAGCGAGGCGGCGCAGAGGATTCCGAGGACCAGCGCCAGCCGCCGTCGCGTGCCTCCGCGGGTGGCGGGAGTCACTGCCGGGGCCCGAGCTCCTCCAGCCGCGCGGCCATGGTCTTGTTGAACTGCGCCTGGAAGTCCGGCAGGCTCGTGTAGAGCGCCATGAAGTTGCTCGCGCTCATCCTGAAGACCTCCGCGGCGGTGGCGGCGCGCACGGTCGCATTGCGGGGCACGCCCCGCAGCAGCGCCATCTCCCCGAAGTGATCGCCGGGCCCGAGGCGCTTGACGACCTGCTCGGCGCCGTCGGCCTGCCGCGTCAGGACCTCGACGAATCCCGACTTGATGACGTAGACGTGCCGGCTGACGTCCCCCTCGCGGAAGATCGTCTCGCCCGCCGCGAACTCCTCGCCCACCATCGTCCGCTGCGCGAAGATCGCGACGACCACGAACAGCACCGTCCCGGCGATCATGAGCCCCTGCCCGAAGCTGAAGGCGATGAACAGCATCGGCGATCGGGTCAGCATGGCGAGACCGGCGATGGCCGCGATGAGGGCGACGGCGATCTGCGCGGCGGCGATGAGCCTCGAACGCCAGTCGCCGTGACGGCCGCCGGGCAGCACCCTCCACGTGAGGCCGAGCATCAGCCGGCGCTCCGTCCCGTCCCGGCGCGCGCGGGGATCCGGTGCGCCGGCTTGTGGCACTTGCCACAGGAGGTCTGGTCGCGCCGCAGCGCCTCGGACACGCGCTCGCCGTCCATGTGCAGCTCCTCCTCGACGAACCGCTTGGCGCCGTCGTGGCACTTGAGGCACTGGACGTTGGCGAACGGCTCGCGCATCCTGATGGGCAGCTCGAACGTGCGGGTCGTGTACTTGTAGACGTGCCGGAGACCGGTCAGCTTGGCCTCGAGGTACCCGGAGAGCCCGTAGTTGGTGTGGCACGCGTAGCACTCGACGTCCGGCTTGAACCGGTGCTGGAAATGGAGCGCGGCCAGCGACTTGCCCTTCGGGTCGTGGAGGTCGTCGATGTAGGGCTTCATCGTGAGGTGGCACGTCGCGCAGAACCGCTGCTCCTGCACGTACTCCTGGATCGCCAGGTTGCCGACGCCGAGCAGGCACAGGGGGAAGATCCCGAGCGTGAGGAGGTGGAGCCACAGCGCGCCGCCCTCGGTCTGCGCCCCGCGGTAGATCACGCGCGCCGCCACGATCCCCAGCAGGATCAGCACGGCGAGCGCCACCGTGAGGACCATCGCCCAGTCGACGAGGCCCCACTGGGCGGCGGCGGAGTGACCGGCCACGGTCGCGGTCACGCCGACCGGCTATTTCGAGAGCGAGCGGATGTAGGCGAGGAGGTCGTCGATCTCCGCGTCCGACAGCTTGCCCTGGTAGGCGGGCATCACTTCCGACTTCCCGATGCCCTTGCCGCCCTGCCGGATGATCTTCGCCGTGTCCGCGTCGTTCCACTTCGCCATGGCCTTTTTGTCGGTCCAGTCGACCGGCTTCACGTCGACGTCGAGCTTCTTGAGCGAGGCGCCATCGCCCTTGCCGGTCTTGCCGTGGCATTTCGCACAACGCTCGGCATTGACCTTCTGACCACGGGCGACGTCGCCGGCGTCGGTCGGGCCCACGGCGAGCGTGAGCGACAGCGCGATCATCACCGCGAGCATCCATCCGATCATCACTGGGTGTCCTCCATCTGCGGGCGCCGTTCGGGGGCGCTCGGACCGGGTCGGTCGGGTCGAAGGGGCTGCCGCATCCCCGGACAGACCTAGCACCGGGCCGTCCTGCGTGTCAAGGCCGGCCGGTCGCGCGGAGAGGTCGCCTCCCGGCGGTCGGGCACGGGCACCCCTACGGCCGCCCGGCCTCGGACGGCGCGCCCAGATACGACGCGACGAAAGTCCCCGCGGTCGCGTGCGAGGCGAACCGGACGAGCCGGAACGGCGTGGCGTCGACCGGCGGCGCGGCACCCGTGATCAGCGCCGCCATCGTCACGCCGACGGCCGGCGCCAGCTTGAAGCCGTGGCCGCTCATGCCCGCGGCGACGAAGAAGCCGTCGAGCGGCGTGCGGTCGAGGATCGGCATCCAGTCGGGCGTGATGTCGAAGGCGCCGGCCCAGCCGCGCCGGTAGCGCGCCTCGTGCAGCGCGGGCAGGGCGCGCGCCGTCCGCTCCAGCACCGGACCCGCCTCCTCGAGCGTGACGTGCCCGCCCAGGGCCTCGGGGTCCATCGGATGCTCGGCCTCGTCGTCGGTGAGCGAGCCCGTGAGCGTGAGCCCGCCGGTCTCCGGCCGGACGTAGGCGCCGCCCGCGAGGTCGAGGTACACGGCGTGCGGCGGCCCGAAGTCGCGGGCGCGCTCCACGACGAAGACGGGATGCCGTCCCACGACGATCGGGAGGTCCACGCCTGCCAGGCGCGCGACCGCGGGCGCCCAGAGCCCGGCGGCGTTGACGACGACAGGCGCGTCGATCCGATCGCCGGCGGCGAGGTCCACGCCGACGACGCGGCCGGCCGTCGTGCGGATCGCGATCACCTCGGCGCCCTGCTCGATCGTGGCGCCGAGCCGCCGGGCGGCCGCGGCGTAGCCGTGCGTCACCGCCGTCGGGTCGCCGTAGCCCGACTCGGGCTCCCACAGCACCGCCCCCAGCCCGGCCGGGTCGATCCGGGGCTCGACGCGCGCGACCGCGCCGGGCTCGAGCACCTCGGCGCGGATCCCGAGCGCGCGCTGGGTGGCGACGCTCGCCTCGAGGCGCGCGCGCATCGCGGGGGAGACCCCGATGAGGACGCCGCAACCGACGTAGCCGGACTCGCCGCCGACCGCCTCGCCGAAGCGCTGGAAGACCCGGAGCGAGCGGAGGACCATCCGGCTCGTCTCGGGCGTTGGATAGAGCTGGCGGATGATCCCGACCGAGTGCCCGGTGCCGCCCGAGGCGAGGGACCGGCGCTCGAGCACGGCGACGCGGCGGACGCCGCGCGCGACCAGGTGATACGCGATCGAGGCGCCGGTGACGCCGCCGCCGATGACGACGGCGTCCGCCGTCCGTGTCACGACGCGGCGGCGCGCGGCGCGGCGGGTTGCCGCTCGTCGACGAGGCGCGCCGGGTCGCCGGGGCGGATCGCGCCCGGGCGCAGGACGCGCGCGTACACGCGGCTCCAGCCCGGGTGCCGCTTCTGCGACACGCGCGCGTACTCGCGTCCACGGAAGACGGGCGCGATGTTCGGGCACGGGCTCGTGTAGCGCGTGATCTCGAGGAGCACGGCGTGGCCGAGGAGCACGCGGGCGCCGGGCACCACCGCCGCCCAGTCGAGTCCGGCGAGCGTGACGTTCTCGCCGATCGACCCCGGCTGGACGGCGTGGCCTTCCGCCCGGAGCGCGTCGATCGCCTCGAGCGCGTACAGGCACACGGCGCGCTCGGGCCCGCCGTGGTGCTCCGTGTCGCGATGGGCGTCGCCCTCCAGGCCGAGCCGCGTCACGCGCGCCACGTCCACCGCGCGCTTGGGGACGCCGCCGCTCGAGACGCTGACCTGGACGATCGTGCCGGTCGTGTTCACGGGCTAGAGCCCCACCTCCGTCCCGATTCCGCGCGCCACGGCCCGATTGTACGCGAGGCGCGCGGCGGCGAGGTCCTCCAGCGCGAAGCCGACGGACTTGAAGAGCGTGATCTCGTCGGGCGAGGCGCGGCCGGGACGCGCGCCGGTGACCAGCTCGGCCAGCTCGGCGCTCACGTGCGCGCGGCTGATCGCGCCCTCGCGCAGCGGGATCACCACGTCACCGGCCTCCTCGAGCGCGCCGGCGTAGGTATCGACGACGACGCGGGCCCGGCGGACCGCCTCGGTGTCCGACTCGCGGTCGGTCGGGCGGAACGCCCCGACGAGATCGACGTGGGTCCCGGGCCGGAGGTCGGCGCCGTGGAGCACGGGCGTCGCCGACGTCGTCGCGCAGGTCACGACGTCGGCCCCGGCGAGGGCGGCGCGCGGGTCGTGCCCGATCTCGACCGGGATGCCGAGCGCCGAGGCCAGCGACGCGCAGAAGGCGCGCGCGCGCGCCGGATCGCGGCCGAACACGACGACGCGCCCGAGCGGCAGCACGGCCGCAAGGCACCGGGCCTGGAAGGCGGCCTGCACGCCCGCGCCGAAGCAGACGAGGGATCGGGCGTCGGGGCGGGCGAGATGGCGCGCCGCGAGCGCGGACGTGGCGCCCGTGCGCAGCGCCGTCAGGTACGTGCCCTCCAGGAGCGCCTGCGGCCGCCCGGTGTCCCCGTCCAGGAGCACGTAGGTCGCGTGGAGCGTCGGCTCCCCGCGCGCGCGGTTGGCGCCGTAGTAGGTGATCAGCTTGACGCCGAGCCCCCCGCCGGCGCTCGGCGGCGCCGGACGGGCGTGGGCGGGCATCAGGAACAGCATCGCGTCGCCGGCCACGCGCACCACGCTGCGCGCGGGCACCGCGCACCGCCCCGCGGCCAGGTCGCCGAAGGCCGCGGCGAGGGCGTCCACGACCTCTCGCGGGGCGAGGACGCGCTCGAGGTCCCGACGGGACAGGACCAGCATCGCGCGGCGCTCAGCGACCGGCGCGCCGGATCATCCGCTGGACGCGCGCCTCGAGCACCAGCTCGTCCTTCTGGTTCAGGATGCGGTGGCGGTAGGTGACGATACCCCGGTCGGGCTTCTTCGTCTCGCGCTTGTCGGCCACCTCGACCTCCACGCGCAGCGTGTCGCCCTCCAGCACGGGCGCCACGAGCCTGAGCTCGGTGCCGAGGAAGGCCATGCCGGTGCCGTGGATGAGGCCCGTCTGGATGATGAGCCCCTCGGCGAGCGCGAAGGTGAGGGCGCCCGGCGCCGCGCGCCGCCCGAAGACGGACGCCTTCTTCACGAACTCCATGTCGATGAAGAGCGGCTCGATGAAGCCGCACAGGTTGACGAAGGTCACGATGTCGGTCTCCGACACCGTGCGCCCCCGCGTCCGGTACGTGTCGCCGACCCGATGGTCCTCGAAGGTCAGGCCCTCCGTGCGCATCGTCTCCGTCCTTTCATTCGCCGAGGTACGCCCGGCGCACCTCGGGGTTTTCACGCAACTCCGCGGCCGTCCCCGACAGCACCACGCGCCCGGTCTCGAGCACGTAGCCGCGGTGGGCGATCGCGAGCGCCATCGCCGCGTTCTGCTCCACGAGCAGGATCGTCATCCCCTGGCGGTTGACCTCGCCGATCGTCTCGAAGATCTGCTCGACGAGCACCGGCGCCAGCCCCATCGAGGGCTCGTCGAGCAGGAGCAGGCGGGGGCTCGCCATGAGCGCCCGGCCGATGGCGAGCATCTGCTGCTCGCCGCCCGACAGCGTGCCCGCCACCTGCGTCAGGCGCTCCTCGAGCCGCGGGAACAGGCGAAAGACGCGCCCGAGGTCGTCGCCGACGCCGCGGTCCGTGCGGAGCCACGCGCCCATCAGGAGATTTTCCCGGACGGTGAGCCGGTTGAAGATCCGCCGTCCCTCGGGGACGTGGGCGACGCCGCGCGCGACCACCTCGTGCGGTCGCACGCCGGTGAGCGGCCGGTCCTCCAGCGTCACCGCGCCGCGGCGCGCGGGGAGCAGGCCCGAGATCGTCCGCAGCGTCGTCGTCTTGCCGGCGCCGTTGTTGCCCAGCAGGGCGACGATCTCGCCGCGCCGCACCTCGAGCGCGGCGCCGCGGAGCGCGTGGATCTCGCCGTAGAAGACGTCGAGACCCTCAACCGCCAGCATCGTCGTGCCCTCGGCCTGCGCGCCGGCCCAGATACGCCTCGATCACGCGCGCGTCGCCCTGGACCTCTCGCGGCAGCCCGTCGGCGATCTTCTCGCCGTGGTCGAGCACGGTCACCCGGTCGGAAATCTCCATGACCACCCGCATGTTGTGCTCGATGAGGAGGATCGCCAGCCCGAGGTCGGCGACGAGGCGCCGGAGCAGCGCCATCAGCGCGCCCGCCTCGGCCTGCGTCATGCCGGCCGTGGGCTCGTCGAGCAGGAGCAGCGCGGGCTGGGAGGCGAGCGCGCGCGCCAGCTCCAGCCGCCGCTGGTCCCCGTACGGCAGGCCGCGGGCGATCTCGTTCGCCTGGGCGGAGAGCCCCACGCGCGCGAGCAGGTCGCCCGCGCGCTGCCAGAGGTGGCCCTCCTCCCGGCGGAACCGCGGCCCCCGCGCGAGCGCGTCTCCGAGACCGAGCGTCACCCGCGCGTGCATGCCGACCAGCACGTTCTCGATCGCGGTCATGTTGGCGAAGAGCCGGATGTTCTGGAACGTGCGGCAGACGCCGAGCGCGGTGATCTGGTCCGGGCGGAGCCCGACGAGCGGGCTGCCGCGGAAACGCACGGTGCCCTCGTCCGGCGCGTAGAGCCCGGTGAAGACATTGAAGAGCGTCGTCTTGCCGGCGCCGTTCGGCCCGATGATCGACGCGATGCCGGCATCGAGGGTGTAGTCGACGGCGTGGAGCGCCGTGAGGCCCCCGAAGCTCTTGGTGACGCCGCGCGCCTCGAAAAGCGCCATCACGCGGCATCGTCGGGGCCGCCGCCCCCGCGGGCCAGCTCGCGCTGCCGCCGGCGCGCGGGGAAGATGCCCTGGGGGCGGAAGATCATCATCACGACGAGGATCATCCCGAAGATCATCCGCTCGTACTTCGCGGGCTCGAGCTGCGTGGGCAGGTTCGCGAGGTTGTACCCGAGGATCGTGACGCCCGCGTTCTTCAGCTCGTTGAGCCAGAGGGAGAAACCCTTGAGGACCTGGAGGTTCAGCACCGTGACGACGGTCGCGCCCAGCACCGCGCCGGGGATCGAGCCCATGCCGCCCAGGATCACCATCGCGAGCACGCCGATCGACTCGAGGAACGTGAACGACTCGGGATTGATGAAGACCTGCTTGGCGGAGAACACGACCCCCATCACGCCGGCGAAGGAGGCACCGCACGCGAATGCCAGCAGCTTGCTGCGGACGAGCGGCACCCCCATCGCCTGCGCGGCCAGCTCGTCCTCGCGGATCGCCTCCCACGCGCGCCCGATGTGCGAGTCCTCGAGCCGCCGGTTGACGAGCACGACGACCGCGACGATCAGGAGCACGAGAAAGTAGAACGCCTCGCCGTAGGGCAGGTCGAACGGCACGGGCGGGCGGGAGATGGGCGTGATGCCTTTCGGGCCGTTGGTGAGGTTGATCGGCTTGTCGAGGTTGTTGGCGAGGACGCGGATGACCTCGCCGAAGCCCAGGGTAACGATGGCGAGGTAGTCGCCACGCAGGCGCAGCACCGGAAGCCCGAGCAGGACGCCGGTCCCGGCCGCCACGAGCAGCCCCACCACGAGGAAGGGATAGAACCACCACGCCGCGAGCGGGAAGCCGCCGCCGAAGATCAGGTTGGCGTGGGGCGAGCCGACGATCGCCCACGTGTACGCCCCGACCGCGAAGAACGCGACGTACCCGAGGTCGAGGAGGCCGGCGAGGCCGACCACGATATTGAGCCCGAGCGCCAGCGCCACGAAGATGCCGACCTGGGTGGCGACCTCGAGGTAGTAGCCGTTGTACGCGCCGATGACGGGCATCATCACGAGCAGGGCGAGCGCCAGCAGCGCCACGCGCAGCCGCGACGGGATCCTGGCGACGTACACGAACAGCAGCGACGCCTGGAAGCCGAGGAACGCGAGGATCGAGCGCGGGAAGACCGCGACGGCGACGCCGGAGAGGGCGAGCAGCCCGACGGCCGCCACGGCGTGTCTCACGCGCGCTCCCGCACGACCTCGCCGAGCAGGCCCTTCGGCCGGAAGACCAGGATCAGGATCAGCGCCGAGAAGGCGAAGATGTCCTTGTACTCCGCGCCGAACGCCCCGCCCGTGAGCAGAGACAGGTACGAGGCCGCGAACGCCTCGAGGAGGCCCAGCACGAGTCCGCCGACCATCGCGCCCGGAATGTTCCCGATGCCGCCCAGCACCGCCGCGGTGAAGGCCTTGAGCCCCGGGATGAAACCCGTGTACGGGTTGATGAGCCCGTACTGGACCCCGAACAGCACGCCGGCGGCGCCGCCCATCGCACCGCCGATCAGGAACGTGAGGGAGATGATCCGGTTCACGTCGATTCCCATGAGGCTCGCCGCGGCCTGGTCCTCGGCCACGGCGCGGATCGCGGTGCCGACCTTGGTGCGGTTGACGAGCGCCCAGAGCCCCCAGAGCATGGCGAGCGCGGCGACGATCACGACCAGCGCCTTGAGCGGCACGTCGAGCGTCGCCGTCAGCTCGAAACGCTCGTTGAGCACGTCGAGCGTCGGGTACACGAGATTGAACGCGTTGCGCCAGACCGACTCGACGAGGCGGATGAAATCCTGGAGGAAGAAGGAGACGCCGATGGCCGAGATCAGCGGAATCAGGCGCGGCGCCGTGCGGAGCGGCCGGTAGGCGACCCGCTCGATCGTCACCGCGAGGAGCCCGCTGACCACCATGCCGGCCAGCAGCACCCCGACGAGCACCGGGAGCCACGGCAGGCTCTCGAGCAGCCCCGCGTGCTTGAGCCCGAGGAGGATCTCGACGCCGACGAACGCGCCCACGATGAAGATCTCCGAGTGCGCGAAGTTGATGAACTCGAGCACGCCGTAGACCATCGTGTAGCCGAGGGCGATCAGCGCGTACATGAACCCGAGCAGAATTCCGTCGAGCAACACCTGGGGGAAGATGCCGACGAGCAGCTCAACGTCCATGAGACGCGCCGTGTCGACGAGGGGGACGGGAGCAGGGTCCGCCGACCACGCGCTCTGGCGCCTGCGGCGCGCGCGATGTTCCAGACATCCCGCACCGCCGCGTCATCCTTGGCGCGAACGGGTCGGGGGACCCCGCCCCCGTCCCCCTCGTTAACGCGCTACTTCTTGGCGGCGGGAGCTGCGATCGACAGGCGCTTGACCTCTTTGTTGTCGCCCCACTTTTCCGGGTTGTCGCCGGCGACCTGGAGCACGAAGTAGAGCGCCTTCTTCGGATCGCCCTTGGCGTCGAACTCCACGGCGCCGGTGATGCCCGTGTGGCGCACGTCGCGCACGGCTGCCGTGACGGCGTCGCGCGTGGGCGCCTTGCCGCCCTTCGTCACGGCCTCGAGCGCCTTGATCGCGATGGCTGTCGCATCGTAGGCCTGCGCCGCGAAGGGTTCGGGGTTCTTGCCGAACTTCTTCTTGTACGCGTCGGCGAACTGCTTGGCCTGCGGGTAGACGGACACCGGGCCCGCGACCGACGTGTAGTACATCCCCACGACCGCCTTGCCGCCGATCTTCGCCAGGTCGGAGGAGTCCAGGCCGTCCGGGCCCATGAAGCGCCCCTTGACGCCCTTCTCGCGCGCCTGCTTGAAGAACGGCGCAGCCTGCTCGTAGATGCCGCCGAAGTAGACGAGGTCGGGGTTCTTCGCCCGGAGCGGCGTGATGATGGGGTCGAAGTTCGACTTCTCCTCGGTGCCCTCGAAGCCGAGGACCTTGATGCCCTTCTTCTCGGCGTCGGCCTTGAAGAACTCGGCCACGCCCTGGCCGTAGGTGGTCTTGTCGTGGATGACGTAGACCGACTT
>Ga0114945_10002624_pt1 | contig 10443 bp, 6 predicted proteins | sample OV2TP3_FD_87194 | JGI IMG/M metagenome (GOLD analysis project Ga0114945, IMG submission 87194) | Hot spring microbial communities from Beatty, Nevada to study Microbial Dark Matter (Phase II) - OV2 TP3 | ecosystem: Environmental > Aquatic > Thermal springs > Hot (42-90C) | place: USA: Beatty... | reverse complement strand
GTCGCCGAGGCGGCCGAGCTGTGCGGCGAGACGGTGAAGGACGACGACATCGTGGTCTGCGTCCAGGGCGACGAGCCGTTGCTGGGCCCCGACATGATCGAGGCGGTGATCAAGCCGTTCGATGACGACGCCAAGGTCGAGGGCACCATGCTATCGGTGCCGATCCCGGACGAGGAGGCGTTTCTCAACAAGGATATCGTCAAGCTGGTACACGACCTGAAGGGCGACGTGCTCTATACTTCCCGCGCCCCGATCCCCTACGCCAGGAAGTTTTCGCCCAACATCGGCGCCAAGAGGGTCGGCGGCATCTTCGCCTTCCGCTGGCATTTTCTGAAGTGGTTCACGAAATTGCCGGAGAGCCCTCTCGAGATCGCCGAGGCCTGCGATTCCAATCGCATCTGCGACAACGGACGCCGGCAGCGCATCGCCCCGGCACCGATGCGCGCATACGTCTCCGTCGACAGCCCCGAGGACATCGGTCGCGTCGAGGCGGTGATCCGCGCCGATCCGTTGTGGGGGAAATATTGATTCCCGCCAGCCAACTCTTTGGTGCCCTGATCTTCGACCTCGACGGCACGCTGATCGATTCGGCGCCCGACGTCTGCGCCGCGATCAACCGGGCGCTGGCCGGCCACGGCCGACGCCGGATCACGCTCGCCGAGGCCAAGGCGCTGATTGGCCAGGGCGCCCGCGTGCTGTCGGAACGAGCGCTGGCGTTGACCGGCCGGTCCGGGGCGCCCGACGAGATCGAGAGCCTGGTCGAGGAGTTCATCGCCAGCTACACGGAGCGGCCGGTCGAGCACACCGTCGTCTATCCCGGTGCCCGCGAGGCGCTGCGCGGCTTCCGCGCCGCCGGCCTCAGACTTGCCATCTGCACCAACAAGCCGAAGGCAACCACCACACCGGTGATGGCGACGCTCGGCCTTGACGGCTTCTTCGATGTCGTTTCGTGCGGCGACCAGGTGCCGCATCGCAAGCCGGACGCGCGGCACGTGCTCGGCGTCATCGAAGAACTGGGCACGATGCCCGCGACCACGGCGATGATCGGCGACAGCGAGAACGACATCGCCGCCGCCCGCGCGGCCGGCGTGCTTTCGGTCGCCGTCACCTTCGGCTACGCCCATCTGCCGTACCCGGAGCTCGGCGCCGACGCGCTGATCGACCGCTTCGAGGAGCTTCCGGAGGCGCTGCGGATGATCGCCACCAAACGGAAAACCGCATGACCCGTGTCGCTGTCACCTCGCGCTCGTTTTCCCGCCACCCGGTGTTGCGCCGCGAGCTTCTGGCGCGCTATCCGGATGCTGTGTTCAACGACAGCGGGCTGGTGCTTGCCGGTGACGCATTGATCCGCTTCCTCGACGGCCACGACAAGGCGATCACCGGGCTGGAGAAGTTGGATGCCGGCGTTTTCGCGGCGCTGCCGAAGCTGAAAGTGATCGCCAAGTACGGCGTCGGCTTCGACATGATCGACCTCGCCGCCATGGCCAGGGTGGGCGTGCGGCTCGGCTGGACCGGCGGCACCAACAAGCGCTCGGTCGCCGAGTTGGTGATCGCGTTGGCAATCGCGTTGCTGCGCCACGTCCGCAACGCCAACCGCGCGGTCGAGGCCGGCACGTGGCCGCAGTTCCCGGGCCGCCAGCTCTCCGACCGCGTCGTCGGCGTCGTCGGCTGCGGCCACGTCGGCAAGGACGTCGCCCGATTGTTGCGCGCCTTCGACTGCCGGGTGCTGGTCCACGACATCCGCGACTTCCCCGATTTCTACAGGCGACACGGCGTCGAGCCGACGGGCCTCGAGAGGCTGCTCAAGGAATCGGATGTCGTCACCCTGCATCTTCCGCTCGACGTCTCGACTCGCAACATCCTCTCGGCAGCACGTCTCAGCCTGTTGAAGCCGGAGGCAATCCTGATCAACGCCGCCCGCGGCGGCCTGGTGGACGAGCAGGCGTTGAAGGCGATGCTAAAGTCTGGCCGCCTCGCCGGTGCCGCTTGCGACGTGTTCGCCGACGAGCCGCCGGCTGACCTCGAGTTGGTGCGTCTGCCAAATTTCATCGCCACGCCACACATCGGCGGTGCCGCCGAGGAAGCGGCGTTGGCCATGGGCCGCGCCGCCATCGCCGGCCTCGAGGACAACCGAATTCCCGAGCCGGGCGTCCATCCCGAAGGCTATTGATCGGCCGGCGTTTCGACTGACTGGGGGAGATGACCGGGCTCTGTGTTCAACGCCCAGTTCCTCGATACCATTGCTTTGATGATCGTGCCTCTTATCCACAAGACGCGGCAGTTCCTCGCCGACCCGGTGCTCAGGAAGTGGCTTTATCACCGCCTTACCGGCGCCGCCGGCACACCGCCGCCGTTCACTGCCCACCGACCGCCGTACCTTTCCGGCCTGGCGGTCGATGTGGGCGATCCGATGCCGCCGAAACCCCTGCCGCCGCTGGCGGCGACGCCACCGGCACGGCCGATCACCCTGCCGCTTCCCGGGCTGAGGTTGACGCTCCGGCCCGGCGACGAACGAGGCGTGTTTCACCGTGCGTTCGCTGACGTGGAAACGCTGTTGGCGCTGCATCGCTTCGCTTGGCTGCCGCTGCTCGCCGACGGCGAGGACAAGCGATCCTGGGCCCAAGCTCTGTGGTCGGAATGGCGGCGCGAATTCGCTGCTGACGGCGCCAAACGGATACCGGGCTGGGCGTGGCATCCTTATACCGCCGCCGAGCGCGCCTGCAACCTCTTGGACCTGGCGGCAACGGTCGGATTGCCGGAGCCGGTCGCCGACACCATTCGATTGCTCGATCATCACATCGGCGCCATCTTCGAGCGACTCGAATACTTCGGCGACCACGACACCTCCAACCATCTCGCTAACGACGGCCGTGGCATCTTCCGCGTCGCGCTCGCCCTCGGGCACGGCGGCTGGGCCGACGTCGGCGCCCGCATCCTGATCGAGGAGGCGGCGCGCATCCTACTGCCCTCGGGGGTGCTGCGCGAGGGCTCCAGCCACTACCATCTGCTGATCGCCCGCAACTACGCCGACGCTTGGCTGGCGGCGCGCGCCTGCGGCCACTCGGCCGAACCGGCGCTGAAAACCATCGCCGCCCGCGCGCTCGCCGTGACGCCGCATCTGGCATTGCCGGGCGGCTTGCCGTTGATTGGCGACGTGTCGCCGGATTGCCCGCCGGATTTCTTCGCCGGCCTCGTCGACGGCAACGCCGATTCCGGCTGGATAGCCAGGCTCGCCGGCGACCAGCGGGCAGCGCTCAAGGCGCTGACCAACGGCACGCTGGCGCCGCGGGGACTCGATCGCGACGGCTGGCTGAAGTTTTCCCACGGCCAGTGGGCGGGATTATGGTACGCGGCGCCGCAAGGCTGGGCGGCGATGCCCGGCCACGCGCACCAGGACCTGGGGTCGTGCGAGCTGCATCTCGGCGCATTGCCGGTAATGGTCGATCCCGGTCGCGGCGCCTATGGCGAATCCGGCGATGCTGCGCGTTACCGCTCCGGTATCGTCCACAACACGCTGCTGGTCGATGGCCGCGATCCCTATCCCGCCAACAAGCCCTATTACGACGACGCCTTCCGCAGTCGCATCGTCGACCGGCCGCCGGCGCTCGCCGCCACCGGCCGCGAGGTGACGCTGGTGCATCACGGCTTCCGTCGGCTGCGCGGCGTTGGCGCCTTGACCCGCCGCTGGACCCTCGAAAACCGCGGCGTCATCATCGACGATCGGCTCGAGGGCAGGGGCCGCCGGCGCATTAGCCGCTTCTTTGCGACGCCGCTCGCGGCCGAGGCGTTGCCGGGCGGCGTGCTGTTGAAGGGTGGCGGACGGACGTTGTGGCTGAGCGCCGGGCCGCGGGCCGAAATGACGGCGCGTCCGATCACCCTGTGGCGCGCCTATGGCGAAGGCCGGTCGGGCGTCCTCGTCGAGTTCAGCGAGAGCGCGGACCTGCCTTGGTCGGGGCGTGCCGTCCTCGAGGTCAGCTGACCATGTGCGGCATCGCCGGATTGTTCCTGCCCGAACGCGCGGTCCTGATCGAACCCGACATGGATGCCATGCTCGCCGTCATGGTCCACCGCGGTCCCGATGGCGAAGGTCGTTACGTCAGCGCCGATCGCCGCTACCACGCCGGGTTCCGTCGCCTCGCCATCATCGACCTCGAGACCGGCGACCAGCCGATCGAGGACACCGACGGCGGCCGGGTGGCGATGGGCAATGGCGAAATCTACAACTATCGGGAAATCCGCGAACGACATCCCGACTATCCCTACCGCACCCAAGGCGACATCGAAGCGGTTCTGCCACTGATCCGCGCCAAGGGCGATGCATTCGTGCATGAACTCAACGGGATGTACGCGCTTGCACTATATGACATCGCCAGAAAGAACCTGCTGCTGGTGCGCGACCGGCTCGGCGTCAAGCCGCTATATTGGACGCGGCTTAAGGGTGGCAGCGTGCTGTTCGCCTCCGAGATCAAGGCGCTGTTCGCTTCCGCGCTGGTGCGGCCGTCGGTGGACGAGAATGCGGTCGCGGCCTACCTGGCGCACGGCTGGGTACCGGCACCGCGGACTCTGTTCGCCGGCATCCACAAGCTTCCGCCCGGGCACCTGCTGCGCGCCGGCGCCGACGGCTCGATAATCGTCGAGCGCTACTGGCGCCCTGCTCCGGCCCGCGACCTGCCGAGCGTGCCGGCCGAGATCGAGGAGCGACTCGTGGCGTTGCTTCGCGATTCGCTACGCCTCCAGCTCAGGAGCGACGTGCCGGTTGGCGCGTTGTTGTCGGGGGGGCTGGATTCTGGCTTGATGGTCGCCTTGGCCTCGGAGCAGTCGCCGCAGCCACTCAACACCTTCACTGTCAGCTTCGAAGGCTCCAAAGTCGACGAGGCGCCGCTGGCGAGAATGGTCGCCGAACGCTACGCCACCCGCCATACCGCTATCACAGTGGCCGCCGACACAGCCACCGCGCACCTGCCAAGGCTGGCGTGGTTCGCCGAGGAACCGAATTTCGACGCGGCGTTGTTGCCCAACTACCTGATCGATCGGGTTCTGGCCGGGCACGTCACCGTGGCGCTTAACGGCACCGGCGGCGACGAGCTGTTTGCCGGTTACGGCCGCAATTTCCGGTTGCTAATCGAGTCCGCGTACCTGTCGGTGCCGGGTTGGCTGAGGCGGCGGGCGATCGAGCCCCTGGCCGAGGCAGCGGCCCCGATGGTGGCGTGGCGGCTCAAGCGTGCGGCGCTATACGATGGCAATCGCGGCGCCTATCTCAACGCCCACACCACCCACTTCCCACCGCCGATTCGCGATCTTATCGGCTACGCCGGACCGGCTCCGGCGCTGTCGGCGCAAGCGTATCATTACGACGAGTTCATTGGCAAAATAGGCGGCGACCACCAGACGGCGGCGCTTTACGCCGATATCCTGAGCTATCTTCCTGATGACCTGCTGACGCTGCTCGATCGCACGACCATGGCGGTCAGCGTCGAGGGTCGGGTACCGTATTTGGACCATCGCGTCGTCGAGGCGGCGCTGGCGGTGCCGTCGAACCTGCGCACGCCGGGCGGCGCGTGGAAGGCGCTGCAGCGCAAGATCGCGGCCGGCTATTTGCCGGCGCCGTTGTTGACGGCGCCGAAGCAGGGGTTTGCGTCGCCGATGAAGGCGTGGATCAAAGCGGGGCTAGGAGTGGTGGCGGGGCGAATATTGAAGCGACGACGGGCGGTCGAACGCGGCTGGTGGACCGCTGCCGGCATCGACCGACTGCTCGCCGACCCGGATCGACATGGCTTCAGGATCTACTCCTTGCTGATGCTGGAGCTCGCGGTCGGCTTGTTCGTCGACGGCGACGCCGCCGCCGAGCCTAGACAGAATCTCGAAGACTTCGCCGATGCGGCGTGAAGGCCGGTCCAAATTCGCGGATGTGAGCGTCATCGTCGCCGCCTATCAGGCCGCCGATACCATCGGCCGCGCGCTTGCCAGCATCGCTGCCCAGACCGTGAAGCCACGGGAAGTGGTCGTAGTCGACGACGGCTCCACTGACGGTACCCGCGAGGCCACTGAGGCGTGCGCGCCGAACATGCAAGGCATCCGACTTAAGGTGTTCAGTACTGAGGAAAACCGCGGCGCTGGCGCCGCCCGCAACCGCGCCATCGCCGAGTCGACGCAGCCGGTGCTGGCTTTCCTCGATGCCGACGACGAGTGGTTGCCAGCGAAGATCGAGCGCAGCTTGGCGGTGTTCGACGAGGGTAGCCACGTGCTGGTCGCCCACGACTACCTGACCGGTGACGGCGAATGGGAGCGCCATCATCACTGCGAGCGGCGGTTCCTGGAAGGATCCGATCCGTTCGTCCAGCTCTACCGCAAGGGTTACATCGCCACCTCCAGCGTCGTTGCCCGCCGCGACGCGGTAATCGCTGCCGGCGGCTTCAACGAAGAGTTGCGCAATGCCCAGGACTTCGAGCTGTGGCTGATGATGCTGAGGAAGCCGGGCACGCCCTTCAAGGTATTCGGGGAGGCGCTGCTGCGCTACCATCCGACGCCAGGCGGCATCACGAGCCACACTTGGCGCCGGCTTCGTTGTGGGCTCATCATCGCTATGGGTCATTTCCCGGACCTCAGGCGTCGGCCGGGATCGCCGTACGTAAGTCTCTGGTATCGCGTCGTCGCGCTGCACCTGGAAGCGGTCCGCACCTTCGGCGCCCGCGGTGAGATCGTTATATTGTTATTGACCGCAGCGGTTCTACCATTTCGGCTTGCCGCGGCGACGATCCGCTGTCTGGTCGGCGTCGCGTCGGTGCGCGACTGACGGCAGCACATCGTGGTTTCACCGGCGGAGCCATTCCTCTATGATGGCCGGCATATTCCAGCCCCACGCGAATGACGCCTCGATAGTCGATTGGTAAGCGCGAAATGAGCCGAAAGATCACATTCGTCCACGCGCCGGTCATCGAGTATGACCAAAACTATGGCACGCTGTTCAGTCCGCTGTGGGTGTACACGCTCGCCGCCCACATCCCGGCGCATTGGCAAATCGATGTCGTCGATTGCATCGTCCGGAATCCGGACGAAATCGGTCCCGCCGATATTTTCGCATTTTCGGGGATTAACCAGGACATTGATTCGGTCCGCTCGGCGCACGCGCTGCTTCGGGCCCGATATCCGGACGCGGTGTTCATCATGGGCGGTCCGATCACTTGGTCGCTCGAGCAGGAAGGCAAGCTCAGTCTTCTGGATTGCTTCGACTATCTTTTCATCCTCGACGGTGAAAAGACCCTGCCCGACTTCCTGGCCCGCTTCGAGGCCGGCAGCCTTGACGGCCAGGACAAAATCATTCGCGCCGATCGTTTCCCGATGGATCGGGCGCGACCGATTCGGTTCGACCTCTACCGCGCCAACATCGAACACTACTACGGAGCCGTGATCGAGGTTTCCCGCGGCTGTCCGTTCCTGTGCGAGTTTTGCGATATCCGCGTGTTGCCGGGAAACAATCGTTCCAACAACAAGGACGTGAGCCTGATCGTTCGCGAACTGGACGAATATTTCAAACTCGGCGTTACCCAGTTTCAGTTTGCTTGCGACAATTTCATCGGTGATATTGTCTGGGCGAGAAAATGCGTCGACGCGATCGTCGAGTGGAAGCAAGGAACCGGAGCGAAGATTTCCATATTCACATGGCTGACCATCAACCTTTACAAGATGCCGGATTTGATGGTGAAAATGCGCCAAGCCGGCTTTTCGATCCTGTTCATCGGTGTCGAATCGGTGAACCAGCATTCGCTCCTCGAGACCGCCAAGGTCCAGAATAGCCACGCCCTGGGCCCGGCGGTGCGGGAAATCCAGTCCTATGGATTTATCATCGCGCCCGGCTTCATCTTCGGTTTCGATTCCGACACCGAGTCCGTATTCGACGATACGCTCGAGTTCATTGCTGACGTTGGATTGATCGGCGGCGATCCGTCATTCCTGGTCGCCCTTCCGGGTACGCCGTTGTTCGAGCGGATGAAGCGCACCGGGCGGCTGGTCGAGGTAACGGACGACGCCACGGTGCGCCGCAAGATCCAAACAAACATTCGCTATCTTCAGGACACCAGTTTTTTGAGCAACGGATTTATCGGCTTCATTCGGCGATACACCAGCGCCGGTTATCAGCTGAAACGGTTCAGGAACCACCTCGACTTGATCCTCGGAAGCGGCCGCTTCGTCGGCAATGACGGCGTCGGTTACGGTTCGCCCCGAGAATATATGAAGCTACAGTTATCCGATCCCTTGAATCGCAGGATGCTGTTCCTTCGCATCGCCTATCTTCTCCACAAGCCCCAGAATCTCGTCGCCGCGTTGCGGGCATGGTGGTTGTTGCGGAAGGCATCCCGTCGATACGCCGGGTTGAACATCAATTTCAATTACTGGGTCTATGTCTGGACCAATATCGGCCTGAAGTACTGGCGGCTGCGCGAGCAGGATTTCAGGCTGCACTCCGTCGACAAGAATTTCGACATCGCTAGGCTGCTGGACGCGACGTCCGCGCCTGCGGATGACAAGAAGCACAAGCAAGGCGATACCAAGGTCGCCCATCAGGCGCGCTATACCAACCGCGCGCTCAAGATGCTGGTCGACCGGATGTCGCACGGAGTGACCGTCGACCAGGGCGGACCGCCGCCGCGCGCTGCCATCCGTTGACTTCCGGTTCACGTTCGGCGCCATTCTCGCCGCCGAACTTCCTTAGAGGCCGATTGTCCGAGCGATCCCGACGGTGAAGGACCGACTGCCCGATATCGCCCTGTGGGCTTGGTTGATCGGCGCGACGGCCGCCTACTTGTTTCAGTTCCAGGGGTTCGCCCGCCCGATTCTGCATCTCTTGGGTGTCGCGTGACCGCCGCTGTCGTCGTCCTGCTGCAGGTGCTGTGTTGTCTCGGGCTCGGCACCTGGACGTTGCGGTTTCTGAAGGTCGATGACGGTCTCGCTCCCACCATCCACGGGACACTGGCATTCGCCATCGGCGTCGGTGCCCTCGGCTGGCTTCTGTTCCCCATCGGCATAGCGGGGTACCTGTCGCCGGCGCCGCTAGTGGCGGTGTTGGTCGCCGGCGCGAGCGGGATCGCCCTGTTACGGCGACATGTCCGCGCATTCGCCCTTCCCAAGCTGGATATCATCGGCTGGGCACTCGTTGCGTTGTTCGCCGTTGGCTTTGTCTTCGATGTCGCGGAGGCCGTCGCCCCGCCGGGCGACGCTGACACGCTCGCCTATCACTTCAACGTGCCGAAGCATTTCCTGGAGCACGGGGCCATCGTGTTCGTGCCGCGGGCGCTCGAAGGGGCGGTGCCGTTGCTGATCCACCTGACCTACGTGCCGCCACTGGCGATTGGCGGCGAATTTGCGTTGACCCTGTGGACCATGGTCAGCGGCTGGGGCGCGGCGGCCCTGTTGTTCGCCCTTTGCCGGCAGCACCTAAGGTTAAACTGGTCGCTGGCGGTGGCGCTGGTATTCCTGACCACGCCGGCGGTGGTCTTTGGCGGCGGTTCTGGCCAGGTGGAGACGCGAATCGCGCTGTTCGCGATGGTCTCCGCCTGGGCGACGGGGCGAGGCCTCGAAACCGGCCATCTCCGTTACGCTGTGCTGGCGGGTTTCGGCGCCGGCTACTTCGCGGCGGCGAAATACACCGGTCTGTTGTTCGCCGCCGCCGTCGGCGCGACAATCATGTGGCAGCGGCATTGGCTAGCGACCGGTGCTGCATTCGGCGCCGCCCTTCTGGCGGCCGGCTTCCAGTGGTACGTCTGGAATGCCGCGCATACCGGCGATCCGGTGTTTCCAATGCTGTACCCCTTGCTGGGCGGCGAGTTGTCGTGGTGGAACCCCCAATTCGATCGCTTCTTCAAGGAAACCTATTTCGGCTCAGAGAATTCGCTACCGCGCACGCCCTTTTGGTTGCTGCTGTATCCATTTGCGGCAACCCTCGGATTTGCCGACGTCCCCGACGCCGGGCGGGTGGGATTCGGGCCGTTCGGAATCCTCATCCTGCCGCTGGCAGCGCTCGGCGTGTGGCGGTTTCGCGCCCATCTCCGACAACAACCCCTTTTCGCCTACGCGACGATTGCTGGCTTGTTTTACCTAGTCTGGTTTTTCGCCGGCGGCTCGCAGCGTATACGGCATCTGCTGCCGGCACTTCCCTTGTTCTTGATCTGCGTGACGGTGGCGGCAGAGCGGTTTTCAGCACATGGGCTCCGTCGTTGGCCGATAGCCGCCGTCTTCGCCGTCACCTTCGGCCTGCAGATTGCCGGGCACGGAGTATTCTCGTTCAAGTATTTCCCATTCTTGTTTCGCGATATCGACCGCGAGGCGTTCCTGGCGCGAAACATCAACGGATATCCGGCCGTGCCGTGGATCAACGCGAACCTGGGAGCGTCCGGGCGTCTTCTGACCGATCATCGGCAGTTGCGGTACTATCTGACAGTTCCCGAG
>Ga0114945_10002623_pt1 | contig 10445 bp, 9 predicted proteins | sample OV2TP3_FD_87194 | JGI IMG/M metagenome (GOLD analysis project Ga0114945, IMG submission 87194) | Hot spring microbial communities from Beatty, Nevada to study Microbial Dark Matter (Phase II) - OV2 TP3 | ecosystem: Environmental > Aquatic > Thermal springs > Hot (42-90C) | place: USA: Beatty... | reverse complement strand
TGCACCGTCCGCTCCCACATCCGCTTCAACTGCTGATTGCAGACGGGCAACGCGCAGCAGAAGAGGTCGATCGTCCGATGACCGTACAACCCGGCATCCCGCCGACACAGCAGAAGTTCCATATCGAGTGCCAAATGCCCGATCGCTGTCGAGGGCAACCCGCCAACTCGAATCAGGATCAGCGGACGCAGCAACCGAGCCAGGAGGACCAACGGCACGGCCAGCACCACGTCTGCCAGCATGAGCACTTTGCGCAGAAGGACTGACCAGCCTCCCTGGACGACGTCGCGCGGTTGGCGACTCAAGAATGCCGCAAGGCGTTTGACACGCTCACCGGCGTCCATCAGGCCTCCGCCGGTTCCTTGGCCACCGTTCGGCTGGTCACAGGCGTCCGCTCGAACACCATGTTGGCAGCCGGGTACCTGCCCGGCGAACTCCGAACGGCGCAGCGATAGCCCCATGCCTCCAAACGCTCCACCATCTGGACATGCGCTGGATCCTTCCACTGCACCTCGATGAGGACGCTGACGCACCGTGGATCGCTGAGGACACGCGAACCTCCTGCAACGATGTCCGGTTCAGTGCCGTCCACGTCAATCTTCAGGTGGGTGGGAAAGGGGAAGTGGAACTTCGTCACCAGATCATCTAAGGACGCTCCGACCTGGACTTGTGCCACCGTGGCGTCTGGCGCCTGCCGTGTTCTCTCCATGGCGCCAGTGGACAGATGGAAGGCATTGTATGCCCCTCCCTTGGTCATCGCATGAACAGAAAGCCACCCGAGTCCCAAGTCGTTGGTCACGGCGATATTCGTGGCATCGATGAGGGCCTGCACCCCGTTGAGCGCCATGTTCTGAAGGAGCAAGGCGTAGTTCTGGGCCTCCGGTTCAAAGGCCACCACTCGGCACCGAGCGATCTTGGCCGCATACATCGCATACAGCCCAACATTGGCCCCGATGTCCCAGAGGACATCGTGTTCCGTGAGGGCGTCAAGCCACCTGATGGTATCCGGTTCTTCCGTATAAAATGTCAAGGCCCGCCAGCGGAGTCTTCCATGGCCGCCCACGCAGCGCATCGGCCCGCGCCGCGTTGGAATGGTGCAGAGCGGGTGGATCTGTTGGACGATTTCTGTTGAGAGGAACCCTGGCCTGTTGAGACCAAGCACGCCCACGATCCAGGCGGCCCAGCGACGGGCAAGGTACTGCCGGTAAGAACGGGGGACATCCGACCCCAAGGCGGACACGTCGTAGCGCCTCATGCGGACGCCCCGTGATCTCCCTGATCCGCCTGAGCGATTGCGCCATCCTGTTGCTGTTGATCATGCGTCCTGTAACATCCTTGGCAGATCCGGGGAATGCGACCCTCGAGATGGGCGCGGCGGAACTCCTGGTAGGCCTCACGATTCCAATCCTGGGTAAAGGTTCTCCCGTTGCCGAGTTCAATCACGTCAGGATTCGCAATCATGCAGCAGGGCACAATACGAAGGTCGGAGGAGACATAGGCCCGCTCAAACGGCCAGGGACACAGGGTATCAGGGCGCACGGTTTCGTACTTGGAGAAGATATGCCAAAAAGTGACTTCGATCCCTCGCTGCCGGCCGCGCGCCATGGCTTCGCGCGCCAGCTCTGGCGTCACAGCTTCTTCAACAGTCATCGCCCCGTTCGTGGCGTGCCACTTCTCTTGCCCGAAGTCGGTGAGGTTCAGCGAGTAGGTCAGGCGCTTGAATCCCGTGGTGTGGGCCAGATCAACGAACTGGAGAAACTCGTGGATGTTCGGGCGCTGGACGACGACCCACATGCGCGTGCGCAACAGCCCCCGCTGGCGGCAGTAGGTATTGAGCAACTGACAGTTGCTCACGACCAGCTCAAACGTCGAGCCCCGCCGGATCTTCTCAAACGTTTCCTTCGTGGCTCCGTCAAACGAGATTTGCACCTCGTTCACGCCGGAATCAATCAAACGCTTGTAGTTCTCTTTGAAGTGCAAGAGCGACGCGTTGGTCGTCGTCCGCACCCAAATGTGCTTGGAGCGGGCATACCGGATCATCTGAAAATACGTGTCGCGCCCCAGGAGCGGCTCTCCCATCCCCTGCAGCTTGAGTTCGAGCAGACCGTACTGGCTATCGATCAGCCGCTTGAAATCGTCAAAGGACATGTCCTCCGCGCGCTTCTGGCCGGGCCAGTCGCTCACTTGGCACATCACGCAGCGAAAGTTACACCGGCTGACATTCTCGATGTCCAGCCTCGTCGGGAGATGGTGGAGGCGAGGCGATCGCTTGGCCCGCAGAAACCGCACGTAGTTGAACAACCGATGAGGCGAACTGGCTAATGCGAGCCACCGGTTGAGCCGGTACGCAACCGGGTCCGGATAGGGCATCGGCAGTCGAATCCTTCCAGATCCCCGAGGTCCTGCCTCTACACGATGACGTGCCTCGATCGTCCCCGTGCTCGCTTCCGTCATCACCCGCTCCAGATATCCAACAAGAATCGCTCGTCCGGACTCGCGTCGTCTTCGCTCGCCAATAGCTCCGCATAGAAGCGTTTGACCTGATCCAGCGTGATCGTTCTGGCGTGCTGCTGCGCCTGCCGCCCTGACTGGATCGCGCGCGAGAACGGGTTCTCAGGCGAGGCGTACTCGCACGGCTCATACGACCGATCGGCGAGTGGCAGCTCCCATAAGGCGCAGCGCAGCATACTCAATCCACGCCGTAGGACGTGCCGAACCCGCCGCACATACCGGCGCTTCAACGGCAGGTGGTGAAACGGCAAGCCCAACCCATGGCGACCTTCAGGGGCATCCCGCAGCGCAAAGACGATGATCCCCGTGTCGCTGTGGACAATGATGAAGCCAGCGCGGTAGAAGCGCTCGGTGATCTCTGAGAGCCGTTCATGGCGGGCACCCCACCCCTCAAAGGCGAATGCCTTCGGCATCCCATCCGGGGAAGCCAACAACCGCTTGGCGCTCTTGACCGTGAACGCGAGGCTATCGGGGTGCATCTCGCACAGGGCGTGGTTGCAGATCACCAGATCATATGAAGCGCCGGACCGAAGCCCCCGCCTCACAAACTCCCACCAAGGCACATGCACCGCCCCACCCGGCGGCCCCGCCGAGATGCCATCGGGCCACGATGGCTCTCGGTCGCTCGTCCGAACCAGCTCAATGACCCGGCCACCGGCGAGGAAGTTCCACAGCCAGTTCTGGTACAGATAGAACGCCTGCGCAACGTCGGTAGCCGCATAGGGGTAGCCTTCCAGCATGAGCAAGGTACCCAGGTAGCCGCAGCCAGGCCCCACCTCAAACACCCGGGGGCGGCGCTCGCCATACAGGTAGCGAATGTGGCGCAGGACGTTCAGACTTCGCAGCACGCTTGCGCGCGCCAGCGCCCTGCGCTGAAATCGCGACTCACTGAATTGAACGATGCGCGTCGTCAATCGCTTCACGAGATCGAACTCTTCCCGGGTCAGCCCGCCTAAGAGATGGCGGAAGTCTCCCTCGAACCGCAGGTCGTGCATCACGTCGAGGTACTTAAATAGTTCGGACTCCCGGCGGACACGGCACGGGTAGCCGAGTTGATGAAAGACAACCGGTTGAAACGCCATGATGGCCCGGTTGGGGAGCTCTGCCATGGCCTCATACTCCGCCTGGTCGTATTCAGCCACGCTCAACTCAGCCAGACGGTCGCTGTCAATGTCCCGGTGTGCAACGTCGGCAAATTCGGTCATCCGTCGACGTTCTTGGCTAACTCCATGCACTGCGCGATGATGTCATCGATATCGATGTACCGGTAGATGCCGGCCCGCCCGATGGAGAATACCTTCGGGGGCAAGGCGTCGAGGTAGCGCTGGGCCAGCTCCTGGTCCTTGCGCGTCGGGAAGGGGTACAACTTGTTCTTGAACGAGGGGATCTCAAGGCCCAGGAGGGTCGTCGGGGCCTCATACCGGTAGAACTTCTTGTACTCCACGATCCGTGTGAACGGCTCGTGATTGGCATAGTAGAGGAAGTACACGTTTGGCGGGAACACTTCGCGCACCGGCAAGACGATCTTGAAAAAATCCCGCCCAATCCAGCGTAACGGCCCAAACGCATTGTTGAGAATGATCTCCGGAGAAATGGTGCTGACGATGACGTCGTAGGTCTGCCAGGCTCCTTCGATCCGCACGCGATAGCGCTCGATGTCGTAGGCTTCGATCGTCGTGTTCAGGCGTACCGTGACGTCACGCGTCGCGATCTCGAAATAGTCGTCATAGCCATTGAGGTGCATCGGAAAGGCAGAGATCGCTTCGGTCCAGGCCGCCTTCGGGCCGGTCTTGAGGGCTACGCCCTTGGCCGTGAAGCTGAAATCGGTGATGTCGGTATTCGACGTGATGTCCCACATCTTCTTGGAATAGGTTTCCACAAACTTGCTATAGAGGGTCGGTCCGACCGAGCGCAGCCAAAACTCCTCAAGGTTCTGGGCTCCCTCCACGCCGTCGAGCTGCTGGACCTCCTCGAGGATCTGGGTGCGATCCGGCATGAGCTCGATGTCGTCCCGGTGGATCGGGAAGTGATAGAAGCCGGGATCACGCTCGACGTATGTCAGGAACTCGTGTCCTGGAAAGCGTCGCATCGGGATGTACCGATTTAAAAACTCAAACAGCCGTTCATCCTTGGTCAGAAAATGCCTGGGGCCAAACGTGTAGGGGTGCCCGCCGTAGAAGAACGTCTTACAGCCTCCTCCCAAAAATGGCGCCGTCTCGATGAGTGTCACCTGCCATCCCTTCTCAGAGAGCAGGTGCGCCGCGCAACATCCGGCAAAGCCTCCCCCGATCACTAAGACGTTCGTCATGCCCCCTTCCTGCGACTGAAACTGAGATACTGCTGCCCGCGTCCGAAGAGGCCTCCGAAGGCCTCACTCTCCGCCAGCGCGTCTGGGGCTGGGGCAGGCTGGGAGAGCCAGCGCTCCACCTCACGCAAGGCCTCGGCCGCCTGACCGGAAAAGGCTTCGATGAGCGCGATCACTTCGTTCAGGACCCTGCAGAGATCCTCCAACAGCTGCTCGTCCCGCGTTCGCTCGAATGCCCTGATCGCATCCCGCATCGTGCGGCACCGCTCATGGAGCTGCCGGTTGAGGGGGGCCGGGCGGGGAGGCAAGAGGGTGCTATACTCAAGGAAGTTGTGCGCAGATTGCCAATACTGCTCGAGGGCTATTGTGTTGAAGTCTCGACGAGAGCCCGTGATCGTTTTGTACCACCGCCAATCCGTCATAAAACGCGGCGAGCTTCCCAAAATTTCGAACGCCTCCGCAATGGCCGCAATGGCCTCCGGGATCGACAGCAACGGGCCGATCGAGGCGGGGTTGATCACATTGTCAATGATCCAATCCTCATGGGAGCGGCTCATGTCTGGCAACCGAGCCAGATGGTGGCGAAAGATCGGAAGGAGAACGGCCGTTTGTGCTTCCACGCTCGCCTCGGAATCAATGAGGCGTTGCGCACACAGCCGCCGGAGCGTGTCAGGAAAATACGAGATGTGATCAATACACGTAATGATGAGGACCCCGTCCGGGGCGACGAACCTGGCCACCTGCTGGAGCGTCTCCTGGGGATCGAACACGCCAGAGAGCACCCCTTCGCAGAATACGAAGTCAAACCGCTCATCGCTGTCGTACTCCTGCAAGAGACACTGGGCCACCTCGACGCGCGCATGCAGGTCCGGATAGCCAGCAAACAATCGCGCGATGTCTTCCACGCCCTTTGGGTTACCCTCCAGGAGGACATACCGGGATGGGTTGAGGCTCGCGGTGTAGAGCGAATTGCAGCCTGAACCCGGTCCCACCTCTAAGACCGTCCTGCCCCTGACGAAAGCAGGGAGAATCCCCAGGTGCCAATACAATGCCTCTCGCCGCTCGAAGTGCTTTCCCATATTGGACAGATCCTGTCGGACCGGGGAGATGGAGTGCTGGCGATAGAACTCGACGAGGGAGGGAGTTTCCATCTGCGGCTTAGGACCGAGGTGCGCGCTGCTCATCCTGACACGACCGGATGGGGTTCTGAACGATCGCGGTACGGATACTGGACCGCCTGCTCATCATACTGATGAAATTCCACTTTATTCCCATCGGGGTCAGTGATCCAACACTGCAGGACATGGTCGGTTCTTCCCCGGCAGACCTCGACAGGAAACCCTCGCGCCCGCATCTGGTGGGTGATGTGGGCGATGTCGTCAACCTCAAAGCACAGATGTCGGAAGGGCCCACGGTGCGGCTCAACCGCCTCGTCCTGAAACAATTCCAAGAAGGTTCCATGGTTGACGAGGAGGAACGCGCCATAGCGCTCCGCCCGCTGATTCTTGAACTCATGGACAATGCGACAACCGAGCACGTCGCAGTAAAATGCGAGCATCGCCTCAAGGTCACGCGTCCCGAGGCACACATGGGAGAGTCGCGTGATCATCTCAGGGAAGGCCGTGCTCTGCCATGGCGGTTGGACGGTGGCCGCGGTCTGGTCGCACACTCCTCACAACCTTCACCTCGGGCAGCGGCACGATCCATTGCCCGCCCTGATTCAGATACCGCTGATGCTTGTGCATGATTGGCTCGGCATAGCGCCACGCCAGGATCACCACCGCGTCCGGCTTCCGCTCTTCGAGTTCAGGTGGTGGAAACACCGGCAGATGATGGCCGGGGCTGAATCGATGGTGTTTGGCGGGATTTTCGTCAATGAGGAAGCTCAGGACTTCGCCCAGCTGAAAGGTATAGAGGAGCGTCGTGACACCGACTGAGGCGCCGTAACCGGCAATGGTCTTTCCCTGCTCTTTGAGGGTCTGCAGGAAGCCGATGAGCTCAGTCCCGACACGGGTGACTCGAGTCGCAAGGGTGTTGAAGGACTCCGCGCGGTCGAGCCCACAGGCGGCCTCACGGGCGATCAGCTCGCCGATGGAGGGGGCGACTGTTCTGGGGCCGCCGCGCCGCTGCGCAATGGCACGCAGAGATCCGCCTTTCGTGGGGAGGCGCTCCACATCAATGAGTTCCAGCCCCTGGCGGCGCAGGAAGGCTTCCAATGGCTTGACAGCAAAGTAGCTCAGGTGCTCATGATAAATGTTATCCACCAGGCCCTGCTGGACCAGATCCAGGAGGTACCCGGTCTCGCAGACGAAGAGGCCATCCGGGGCGAGCAGCTCACGAATCCCCTCCGTCAGATCGTCGAGAGCATCCACGTTCGCAAACGTATTATTCGCCGTGACGATCGCCGCTGAACCGTGCTCATCGCGAATCCGACGCGCCAGCTCCTTCGTGAACAACGCATCCAACGTGTCAAGACCGGCGGCGGTCGCCTCCCGGGCAATCTCATGAGCTGGATCAACGCCAAGGACACGCAGACCATGCGTCTTGAACCATCGGAGCAACGTGCCATCGTTGCTCCCGATATCCACCACAAGCGCCCCAGGCGACGGGTGCGCACGACGGAGCACGTCCTCCGCATAGCGCTGGAAATGCTCAACCAGCCCCAGCGAGATCGCCGTCCGGTAGATGAAGTCCCCATACAGCAAGTCCTGATCCACCACATCCAGCAGCTGGGCATGGCCGCAACCCTGGCAGAGGAAAAGATCCACCGGATACGTGGGCTGCGACTCGTGCAGACGATCGGCCTTCACATAGGCGTCCCCCACCGGTGTGGGGGCGAGGCGCAGGACTAATTCTAGATCGCGTACGCCGCAGAGTCGACAATCGGTACGATGGATGACGGGAAGGCGTGTGGTCATGAGGAACCGCTCCGCTCCGTCACCCGCAGGCCGTGTAAGGGCGTCAGGTGTCTGGCCAGCGACTCATGCCAGCGCACAGAGAGCCCCCCATCCACGACGAGGCTCTGCCCTGTCAGGAAGGAGGCCTTGGGACTGCACAGGAATGCCACGACCGAGGCGATCTCGTTGGCGGTGCCCATCCGGCCCAGCGGAATGATCCGCTCATAGAGCTGCCGGAGCGTGGGATGCTGCTCATAGAATGTCCGCGATTCGTCCTTCAGCACCGCGCTGCACGACACCCCATTCACTCGAATGCGCTTCGGTCCCAGTGCCACAGCGTACCATCGCACCATCTGTTCCAGACCGGCCTTCGCCACATGATAACTCATCGGTTGTTCATCGGCGACGAACCGGCTCGCAACCGAGCTGACCATCACCATGGCGTTCTCTTGGGTGGTGTCAAAGTGATCCACCAGCCGCTCGATGATCGTCTTTGTCGCGGTGAGGCTTGTCTGGAACTCACCCCGCCAATCGTCTCCTTTGCCGCGATATCGCTGCAGGAACACGATGGTCGTGAGAGGCCCATGGTGGTCGAGGACGGCTTCGAGGACTGCGTGAAGTCCTGTCCGATCCTCCACATCGACCACCCAATAGCGGACGTTCGCGCGCTGCCGATCTCCTTCCGATGGCGGTCGCCGGCCAATGACCGACACCCGGTGACCCTGTTCGGCTAACGCCTCGACCACGGCCCGCCCGATCCCTCGCGTCCCGCCAACCACGAGGCTGTGCGCGACCTTCGCGGCGGTCTTCCGCTGAGTCACGCGCCTGCTGGCTGCGCGAGCAGTAACCGTCATCGGCTCACCTCGCTCAACGCCGACACGGGCTCCCGAAGACTGACAACCTGCCCGGCATAGCCGAGCTCCCCGCGCAAGCGGGTCGTGATGAGGGTATCGTGGAGGTAGGCGGCAATAATGACGTGCGTTGAGCGCCGGACCATCTCGTTCGAGGCAGACACCACCGGCACGCGTTGCGCCGCGCTGTAGAGCGCGTACCCTGCGTACTCCGGGTTGTCATCAGCCACCACAGCAAACCGACAGTCGGTCTGGAAGGCGTGGAGGAACGCCACGCCCTGCGAGATGGCTCCGTACAGTGAAAGGGGTCCCTCTAACGAGGCCAGCCAGGCTCGGGTTCGCGCCCGGCGATCCTCGAGTCGATCGTGGAGGTCGCGCACGACCGCTGGACCCGACACGGACGGCTCCGCCCTGGTCGGACGTGCTGCGCGCAGCAACATCCCGATATCATGCCCGCCTTTGAGCCACCATCGGCGGACCGGCTCGAACCCGGCCCGGGACGCCAGCCTCACCAGGTTGGACTCATGAAAGTATTGGACATGGGCATAGTGCAGATCGAACACCGCCCGCTGCTCCTCGATGTATTCCGCACGAGGCACCTCCAGGTAGCATGTCCCGGTCTCCCGCAGCGCGGCTCGGATTTGGCGGAGGAACCCAAACGGATCCGCCAGATGTTCCAGCACCTGGCGGCACACAATGAGATCCGCTGGCTCCTCTATCAGGGCGGCTGAAAACGGCTCGTTGATCAGCGTGATGTGTGGCTCTGGCAGCATCTCTGGACGAAGTCCTCTGCAGGGCTCAAAGATCCACAGGTGCCCTGCCTCCTGAGCCAGGATACGGGCGAGATGCCCGCTGCCCGCACCGATCTCGATCACCCGCCGACCCGCGTAGTGTGGCCGGCCGATCCATTGGGCGATCTCCTCGAGGTACTTCGACATGGACACGTGCACGGGCACGTTACTCAGCAACTCCCCGCGATACATCCGGTCGGCCAGGGCCGCGTCGTACGACCGATTGTACAGATGGCCGCAGGCCTGGCGCCGGACCACCTCGAGCGTAGCGAAGTGATCCGGCTGTGGCGACTCGTCAAGCCGGAGCATCGGCAGGATAGGCACACCCTCGAGCACCCAGACCGGCTCGTGCCGTACCGCTTCACACACGGGACAGCCAGACATTATGGCCGGGTCCTCCTCATGACACGTCGGAGTCTCCGTTCAGCATCGTCAGGATGCATCGAATCGCTCGTCCCTGCCGAACCAGCTCGATGGCATCATTGACCGCCTCAAGCGGGTAGCGGTGTGTAATCTGCCGCTCAAGATCCAACTTGCCGAGGCGGTACAACTGCAGGTAGCGTGGAATGTCCGCCTCCGGCTTGGCATCGCCACCATGCACCCCGAGCAGGCGACGGCCAAAGTGGAGGGGGAACGAGTCAACGGTGATGTGCTCCGTGTGGAGCGGAACACCGGCGAAAATCGTCCTCCCCGTCTGGCTTGTGGCCGTGTAAGCCAGTTCCCGAACCCGGGCGGCTCCTGGCGTTTCGACCGTCGCATCAAATCCCCGGCCAGCCGAGAGGGCTCGCAGTCGTTCGCTCACATCCTCTCGCGCGGCATGGATGGTGTGGGTGGCACCAAAGGCCATCGCCTGCTCCAACTTGTCGTCATGGAGATCAATAGCGACAATCGGATAGGCGTTTACCAGCGCGGCTCCCTGCAAGACGTTGACCCCCACCCCCCCCACACCAAAGACGGCGATGGACTGTCCCGGCTTGAGCTCAGCATTGTTGAACACAATGCCCAAGCCGGTGAGGACGGCGCAACCGAACAGCGAGGCGATTGCCAACGGCACGTCAGGAGGGATGGGCGTGAGTCGGTTCTCCGAAGC
>Ga0114945_10002620_pt1 | contig 10447 bp, 12 predicted proteins | sample OV2TP3_FD_87194 | JGI IMG/M metagenome (GOLD analysis project Ga0114945, IMG submission 87194) | Hot spring microbial communities from Beatty, Nevada to study Microbial Dark Matter (Phase II) - OV2 TP3 | ecosystem: Environmental > Aquatic > Thermal springs > Hot (42-90C) | place: USA: Beatty... | reverse complement strand
GCCTCTGATGCCGACCCGTTCCAGCGCCTGAAGGAGGCCCTGTTCGAGCAGGGCAAGGCCGACGTCTACAACCTGTGCGAGTGGGCGGGGATCGACCGCAGCCAGAAGAGCTGCCGCGGAGCCCAGGTGCTGGCGCTGCGCCCGGCGGTCGGCGCGCAGGCCATCCTCAGCTTCGACGGCGCGATCCAGGAGCCGCGCGACCTTGCCGGCGTGCCGGTCGGGATCAACGAGCGCACGGGATCGCATTACACCACGCTGCAGAGCCTCGAGGGCGTGCTGCCGCGGAGCCGGATCGTGGTGCAGCACATCGGCGTGCCGGAGCGGCGCTACCAGGCGCTCAAGGAACGCGGCATTCGCGCCGTCGCCGTGATGGAGCCTTTCATCAGCCTGGGACTGAAGGAAGGCGCGCATATCGTCGACGTCACTTTCTATCGCGGCGCAGAGGTCATCGCCCCGTCGCTGACGACCGGGCAGCGCGCGGCCTACCTCTACGCGATCAACCAGGCCGCCGACCGCATCATGGCGGATTTCGGCAAGTACAAGCACTACGTCACCGAGCAGGCGAAAGGCGCGCTCGCGCCGCACGAGATGAGCGACCATTTCGTGCGCTACACGCACTACGTGCCGTACGCTCCCGAGCGCTTCGCGCAGGTGGTCGAGTGGATGCGTTCCTGGGGCCTCGCCGCCGGCGACGCCGAGCACGCCACGCTCGTCGCCAGCCTGTAACTACTCGGCTTCGTCGGGCGCGCCGCCGGCGCCGGCGAGGTCGGACTGCCTGACCTTGTCGACGTTGAACTTCGCGGCGCGCTCGCGCATCGTTTTCAGCACTTCCTCGAGGGGCGGAGACTCGCCCTGGGTCCAGCGCAGCGGATTGATGCGCGCGACGACGAAGGCGCGCAGGTAGGGGCTGACGAAGCCGCGTTCCTTCAGCTTCGCGACGACCGCGGCAACGCGCTCGTCGAGATCCATCAGGGAAGCGGCATGTTTTTCGTGAAGGGGGAGAGCCTTGTCGAGCGGCAGATCGCAGAAGGTCTCCAGCCGCTTCACGATGGGGTTGTACGCCCCGCCCGCGAACTTGCCGTTGCGCTCGTAGCACAGCCCCAGCGTCACGAGCGAGGCTTCCTCGAGGTAGAAGGCGAAGTCCGACTCGGGGCGGCTGGCATCGTCCTTCAGCAGCTCCCGGTAGATGCGGATCACCTCGAGAGACTTCTCGCGCAGGTTGTGTGCTTTCTCGGTGTTGAGCGCCAGGATCTGCCACGCGATCTCGCGCTTCGGGACGACGAGCGCGGTGATGGCGCGCGCGCCGAGCCTGCGCATCGCTTCCAGCCGGTGCCTGCCGTTCGGCGTCCAGAAGCCCTTTTCGGGCGCGGCGACCGCGATCACGGGGTCGAGGAACATGCCGGTGCGGTCGAGCACGTCGGCAAGCCTGCGGTGATGCGCCTGCGAGAGGTCGCGCTGGAAAGGCGTGGGCTCGATGCGGTCGATCGGCAGGACTGCGACCAGCACCGGGTTCTTGCCCAAGGGATCCTGGTACGCGCCGACCACCACGCCCTCCTCGCTTTCGACGCGGCGGCGCGCCTCGGCGGCCGCCCCTGAGAGCGAATCCAGGCGCGCTTCCGCCGCTGCAATGCCGCGCGAGCCGGCAGCGGCTTTCCTTGGCCTGCGGCGCGCGGTTTTCGCCTTGCTCTTCGCCATTTGCAGGCGAAGTGTAGCCGCTAGTTCTTCTCCTGCGGCACCGGGATGCGCGGCGTCCAGGCGAGCCACTCCTTCTTCGGCTCGTCGTAGAGGAAGTAGATTGCGCCCTGCTTCGCGCGCGGCGCCTTCTCGGAGGGCGTCGCGAACTCGATGCCTCCGGTGACCAGGGCGCGCAGCGACTCCACCTCGAGCTCGAGCCCCTTCAGCAGGTTCGCCTTGAGGCTCGCGCCGCCGGCATTCCAGAACGCCGTGCTGTCGCGCACCAGGCCGGCATAGCGCCGGAAGATGAGGACGTGGATGTCGGTGACGGCGGCGTGCGGGCCGAGATCGATCTTCTGCACCGCCCCCACCTCCACGCCGCGGTAGTAGACCGGAGTGTTGACCTTGATCGATTTCGGGCGGTCGGCGCGCAGGATGATCTTCAGCCCCTCGGTCTCGAGGCCGATCGGCGCGCTCTCGAGCCCGGTGAATTCGCGCTGCGCCTCGCCGCTGCCCGGCTGCACCTGCACTTCCGGGCCGGTGAGCACCGTGCCCAGGCCCGTGACGTTGCCCCAGCCGACCTGCGGGCGCACGATCCAGAAGCGCGCCCCCTCGCGCGCGATGCCGGCGGCCGAGAGCTGCAGGCGCGCGCGCACCAGCACCTGCTGGTGATCGCGGCTCAGCTCGATGCGCGTCACTTCGCCGACCGGCACGCCGCGGTAGCGGACCGGCGTCTGCCCCGGGCGCAGCCCCGCCCCGTCGGAAAAGCGGATGGTGATCTCGGGCCCGAGCGCCTGCACGCGCTGGAAGACGAGGTAGCTCGCGACCGCGGTAGCCAGCACCGGGATCACCCAGGCCAGGCGGAAAAGCCGCCTGCGGCGCACTTTCGCCTTGGGAAGCTCCTCCCCGGTCAACGAGCGCTCCAGATCAGCTTCGGATCGAAGCTCGCCGAGGCGAGGATGGTGAGCACCACCACCGCAGTGAAGGCGACGAGGCCGGGCCCGGGAAGCACGGTGGCAAGATCTCCCAGCTTGACCAGCGCGACCAGGATCGCGAGCAGGAAGACATCGAGCATCGCCCACGGCCCGATCACTTCGATGAACCTGTAGATCTGCGTGCGGTGGCGCAGCCGCCTGCCGGAGCGCAGCTTCGCGCTGGCGACGAGGAAGAACAGTCCGAGCAGCTTGAGCAGCGGGACCACGATGCTGGCGGCGAACACCACCACGGCGACGAACCACTGGTCGTGCTGCGCGAGGCTCACGACACCGTCCCAGATCGTGTTCTCGGAATAGGTGCCGTGCAGGTGCATGGTCAGGATCGGATAGATGTTCGCCGGCACATAGAGCACCAGCGCGGCGAGCGACAGCGCCGCCGTGAGCTCGACGCTGCCTTCGCTCGCGCGCGCCTGCAGGAAGGTGCCGCAGCGGAAGCACTCGGCCGTGCTGCCCGGCGCCAGCGGCTCTACCTGCTGCACCAGGCCGCAGGTGTCGCAGGCAATGCTGTCGGTGTATGCCATCGGAACATGGGTTGCAATGTATGTGCCCGCGCCCCAACATGGCGCGCCATGAGATACGAGCTCTATTACTGGCCCTCGATCCAGGGGCGCGGCGAATTCATCCGGCTAGCCCTGGAGGACGCCGGAGCGCACTACGTCGACGTCGCGCGCAAAGCCGGCGGCATCGGGAAGATGGAGCGCCTGATGCAGGCGCACGGCATCTTCGCGCCGCCGTTCCTGAAGGCCGGAAAGCTGCTGATCTCGCAGACCGCGAACATCCTGCACTTCCTCGGGCCGCGGCTCGGGCTGGCGCCCGAAAGCGAGGCCGGGCGGCTGGTGCTGCACCACCAGAGCCTCACCATCGCAGACTGGCTCGGCGAGGTGCACGACACGCATCACCCGATCGGCCCGGGCCTTTACTATGAGGAGCAGAAAAAGGAAGCGAAGCGCCGCGCCGCGGACTTCCGCAGCCAGCGCCTGCCGAAGTTCATGGACTATTTCGAGGACCTCGAGACCTCCGGGTACGTCGATCTGTCGCTGTTCCAGATGATCGAGGGATTGCGTTACGCCTTTCCGAGCACGATGAGGAAGCTCGAGCCGGGCTATCCGAGGCTCATGAAACTTCATCAAAACACAAAAAGGCGGCCGCGCCTCGCCGCCTATCTCGCCTCGAAGCGGCGCATCCCTTTCAACCAGCAGGGCATCTTCCGCCGCTACCCGGAGCTCGACGGCTAGATGGCGCAGCAGTCGTTCATCGCGCTGCGCCATCCGGGCTACCGCGCCTATTTCATCGGCTCGGCGGCTGCGATGATGGCCGACAGCATCGAGCACGTCATCAGCTACTGGATCATCTTCGAGAAGTTCAGCTCGCAGGCGCTCGCCGGATTCGCCGTCATCGCGCACTGGCTGCCGTTCCTGCTCCTCTCGGTGTGGTCCGGGGCGGCTGCCGACCGCTACGACCCGCGGCGCATCATCCAGCTCGGCATGGCTCTGTTCATGGCGACCTCGCTCGCCTGGGGACTGCTGTTTCTCGCCGATGCGCTCGAGATGTGGCATGCCGCCGCGCTGCTGGTGCTGCACGGCATCGCCGGCGTGCTGTGGAGCCCCGCGAGCCAGCTCCTCATCCACCACATCGTCGGCGAGGACCGCCTGCAAAGCGCGATCCGCATGAGCGCGACCGCGCGCTGGCTCGGGCTGCTCGCAGGACCCGCCATCGGCGGCGTCATCCTTCTCGCCGTGGGGCCGGCGTGGGGACTTCTCCTGAACGTCCTCGTCTACCTGCCGTTCGTCGCGTGGCTGTGGAAGGCGCCTTATCAGAGGAATGAGCTGCCCGATGCGCGGCGCCTCCGGGCCCTGGGCGACGTGGTGGCCGCCGTGCGCGCGGTGGCGGGGAACCGGGTCATCGTCTCGATGACGGCGCTCGCCGGCGGCGCTTCGCTGCTGGTGGGCAACGCCTACCAGGCGCAGATGCCGGAGTTCGCGCACGACCTCGGCCACGCCGACGGCGGCGTCGGCTACAGCGCGCTGCTCGCCGCGGACGCCGCGGGCGCGCTCGCCGCCGGACTGGTCCTCGAGAGCCGCGGCCTGCTGCAGGCAAGGCCGCGCACCGCCTTCGTGCTCGCCATGCTGTGGTGTCTCGCGATCGCCAGCTTCGCCGCAACCACGTTCTATCCGCTTGCGCTGCTGCTGCTTTTCACCGCCGGTTTCCTCGAGCTCGCGTTCAACGCCATGGCGCAGACCCTGGTGCAGGTCAACGCGGCGCCCGCGGTGCGCGGGCGGGTGATCGGCCTTTTCGCCATGGCGAGCCTGGGGTTGCGCGCCTTCAGCGGCGTCACCGTCGGCCTCGGCGGCGCGGCTCTCGGCATTCACTGGTCGCTCGCGCTCAGCGCCGCGGCGCTCCTCGCGATGACCATGGTGCTGCTCGCATTCATGACGAGGACGAGATGAAAGACGCCAAGTGCTTCCTGGTGGTGAAGTGCTGAAGCAGCCCGGCTTCCTGTGGTGCCGCCGGCTCAAGCTTGCAGAGAAAGGCAGCTATGCGATGATTTATGGCATCGAGTCGCGCGCGCCGTTCGAGGCCAGGATGCGTATCGAACGCTTCGCCGGCGAGGTCGATTTTTCTTTATAGGGAGGGGAAGGATGCGCTTGCTTGCCTTTATCGCGGCCATCGGGTTTTCCTGGCCTGCCGCAGTCCTGGCGCAGTCCGATGCGCCGGTCACGAAGCCCGAGGTCAAGCCGGGCGACCGCTGGACCTACCGGCGGGTCGATCTGTGGAACAACGCGGAGACGACGCGCTACGAGATGGAAGTGACCTTCGTGGGTAAGGACGTCATCCAGGCGGTCAACCGCCGGGGGTCGCAGGAGATCGACGTCAGCTACACCTCGGAGTGGAACGTCGTCAACGACCTGGACGGCGGTGTCTGGAATCCGCACAGCGGGATGCTGAAGTTTCCGCTCCAGCCCGGCGCCAGCTACGCCGCCGAGGCCGAGATCACGCGCCCCCGGCAAGGCGCGTTTCGCTCGAAGATGGAAATCCCGCTGAAAGTCGTCGGTTGGGAAGAGATCGTCGTGCCGGCCGGCAAGTTCCGCGCCCTCAAGATCGACGGCCCGGGAAGCTACCAGCGGCAGGACGTGTCCGGCGCCGGCCAGATCCACTTTGTCTTCTGGTACGTCCCGGAAGTGAAGCGCTGGGCGAAAGTCACCATAGAAAGCACCGATTTCCGCGGGCAGCCGTTCAACCGCACCGCCGAAGAGCTGGTCGAGTTCAAGGTCCAATAGCAGATGATGGACGAATGGAACACCGGTCTCGTCAAGCACCTCGGCATCCGGTTTGTCGAAGTAACGCCTGACCGCGTCATCGCAGAGCTCGACATCCGCGACGAGCTCCTGACCGTGGGCGGCGCGCTGCATGGCGGCACGCTGATGGCCTTCGCCGATACCATCGGCGCGGCAGGCACAGCGGCCAATCTTGGGCCCGGCCAAGGCACCGCGACGATCGAGTCGAAGACCAATTTCTTCGCCGCCGGGCGCTCCGGCGTGGTGCGCGCCGAGTCGACTCCGCTGCACAAGGGCAGGCGCACGCACGTCTGGCAGACGCGCGTGACCGACGACAAGGGCAAGCTGCTCTCGCTCACTATCCAGACGCAGGCGATTCTCTGAGACTTGCCTTCTGGCTGCTGCTATTCTCGCTGCCGGTGGAAGCCATGGACGTGCAAGGACACCGCGGGGCGCGAGGGCACCTGCCCGAGAACACCCTGCCCGCCTTCGCCAAGGCGCTCGAGCTGGGCGTTACCACGCTCGAGCTCGACTGCGGCGTGACGCAGGACGGCGCGGTCGTGATCCACCACGACCGCAGGCTCAATCCGGATACCGCCCGCGGTCCCGACGGGAAATGGGTGCAGGCGCCCGCGCCGGCAATCCACTCGCTGGCCTATGAGGAATTGAGGCACTACGACGTCGGCCGGATCCGCCCCGGCAGCGAGTATGCAAAACGCTTTCCTGCCCAGACGGCCGTGGACGGCGCACGGATCCCCCGGCTCGATCAGCTGTTCGCGCTGGTGCACAAGAACCGCAATGCAACGGTGCGCTTCAATATCGAGACCAAGATCTCCGCCGACGCGCCGCAGGACACCCTGCCGCCCGAGCCGTTCGCGGCTGCGCTGATCGCGGAGATCCGCAAGGCGGGCGTGGCGCCGCGCACGACCGTCCAGTCGTTCGACTGGCGCACGCTCAAGGTCGTCGAGCGCGAGGCCCCGGAGATCGCCACCGTGTACCTCACCGAAGCCAAGGACTCCGATCCCGCCCGCGTGCACGCCGCCGGCGGCCGTATTTGGTCTCCTGATTTCAGGGCCCTATCGGAAAACACCATCGCACAAGCAAAAGCAATGAAAATCAAAATCATCACCTGGACCGTGAATCAGCCCGCGGACATCGCGCGCATGATCGATTGGCAGGTCGATGGCATCATCAGCGACTATCCCGACCGCGTATTTGCTTGCCTCCGGTCACCCAAGCGCTGCTGATCGCGAACGTCGCGGTCTATCTCTTCGCATTCTCGGGGCTGCTGTCGCTCGAGGCCTTTGCGCTGTGGCCGCCGACCGGCTTCGGCTCGCAATTCCAGCTGTGGCAGCTGGTCACTTACGCGTTCCTGCACGGCAGCCTCGGGCACATCTTTTTCAACATGCTCGGCCTGTACATGTTCGGGTCCGACATCGAGCGGCTCTTCGGCTCGCGTTTCTACATCTACTACTACTTCGCGTGCGTGGTGAGCGCCGCTCTCACCCACCTGGTCGTCACCGCCTGGCTAGGCGCGCCGCCGCATCCCACGGTGGGCGCCTCGGGCGGGGTGTACGGGCTGCTGCTCGCGTTCGGCATGTACTTCCCGCATCGCAGGGTGATATTGCTGTTTCCTCCCATCCCGATGCCGGCGCGCGTGTTCGTCGTCGCCTTCGCGGCGCTCGAGCTCGTCTTCGGCATCACCCAGACCGCCGCCGGCGTGGCGCATTTCGCCCATCTGGGCGGCATGCTCGGCGGCTGGCTGATGATCCAGTACCGCCGCCGCGGCTTCCCTTTCGGCCGCTCCTGACCCGCAGCGCAGCGTCGCTTTCCGGCTACAGCGCATTGCGGGGGCGGCGACAGCACATTCCGCAGCGCTAGCCTATTGTGATGGGATGGGAAAGGTGCATCCAGCCGCCGCGCAGCCGGGGCTTTGCGAGCACGCGGTCCAGCTCTACCAGGAGGAGGCGGATCTCGTCGGCGCCGTCGCCGATTTCATCGCCACCGGCCTGCGCGAGCAGGAAGCCGTGGTCGTCGTCGGCACTACCCCGCGCTGGCAGGCGCTCATGCAGAAGCTGCACGACGTCAGCATCGACGCGCATGCCGCCGTGCTGCGCGGACAGCTCCGGTTCCTCGGCGCGAAGACCGTCATCAACAGCTGCCTGAGCCACGGCGTGCCCGATGAGCGCAGGTTCGACGCAGCCATCGGCGGGCTGCTGGCGCTGGCGCGCGCGCGTTACGCTGCAGTGCGGGTTTTCGCCGAGGTGAGCGACATGCTCTGGCGCGACGGGGAGCGCAGCAACGCGCTGCAGATCGAGCGCTTCTGGAACTCGCTCGCCGCCGACGAGCCGCTGCTGCTTCTGTGCTGCTGCCCGCTCGACAGCCTCGACGGCCGGGCTTACGACGGCTCGCTGCAGGCGCTGTGCGGCGCGCACACCCATCTCATTCCGGCACGCGACGCAGCCGCGTTCGACGAATCGGTGATCTGCGCGGTCAACGAGGTGCTCGAGCCGCAGCTCGCGCGCATGCTGCACTCGCTCGTGGCTGCGCGGCGCCCGGCGGTCCACATGCCGGCGGGTCAGGCGGTGTTGTTCTGGCTCAAGGAGCACATGCCCCGCACCGCCGAAAAAGTCCTCGCCAGGGCGCGCGCCCGGGGGCCGGAGCCCCTCAAGTAAATCGGGCTCCGACCCCGGCACAAATCCTGCAGCGAGGTGCGCATGTTGAGGTACCTCCGCATGGCCCTCGTGGCATCGCCCCTGCGCCTCCTTTGCGCCGCCGCCTTCGCCGCCGCGCTCGGAGCCGCCCACGCGCAACAGCCCGACGCCACCACGCCCGCGCTCGAAGTGCAGCGCCTCGCGCCGCAGCTGGTGACCTTCCTCGGCTCGGAGGCGAACTTCCAGAGCCTGATCAACGGCCCGGTGGGCGGCACCCTGCCCACGACTCTGGGCACGACGCCGCTGGGCGGCGTGCTGCAGGGGCAGACCGGCACCGTGCTCAACGTCTCCGACGCCACCTCGCCGCCGAGCCCCGCCGCCACGCTGCAGGGGCGCATGTTCCCGGGCACGGCATCGACCGACGGCCTTGCCACCGGCAATACCAGCGACAGCCGCTTCCCGCGCGGCGTCAGCGACACGCCGCCGGCGCCGCTGCCGGGTACGACCCTCCCGCCAGCGCCGGTCGCCGCGCCGATCGCGGTGACGCCCGCGCCGCAACTGCAGAACCGGCCACGGCCGGGCGCGCAATAGCGCCGCGCCGTCGGCCCGGCATCGTCCCCCATGGGCAGCGTCCTGTACCTGCAGCGCGAGCGCAACGACCGCCACGATCCGCAAGACGACGCCGCAGCGAGGCTGCTGCGGCCCGGTTTCAACTGCTGGCGGCTTGCGCGCGCCGGTCGCGTCGCGCTGCTCGTCGACGGCGAGGCCTACTTCAGGGCGTTCCACGACGCGGCACTGCGCGCGACGCACTCGATCAACATCCTGGCGTGGGACTTCAACAGCCAGACGCGGCTGCACTACGACGCGGTGCCGAAGGGCGCTCCGCCGGCGCTGCTGGGAGAGTTTCTCAATTACCTCACGCGGCGCCGTCGCGGGCTGCACGTGCACGTGCTGAACTGGGACTATCCGATGGTGTTCGGCACCGACCGCGAATTTCCGCCGATCTACGGATTCGGCTGGACGCCGGGAAAGCACGTGCACCTGCGCTATGACGACACCCATCCGGTCGGAGGCTGCCAGCACCAGAAGGTCGTGCTGATCGACGACGCCGTCGCCTTCGTCGGCGGCATCGATTTCACCGTGCGGCGATGGGACAGCCCGGAGCATTTCCCCGACGACCCCCGGCGCACCGCTTATGACAGGCCTTATCCGCCGTTCCACGACCTGATGGTGGCGCTCGACGGCGAAGCTGCTCGCCAGCTCGCCGAGCTGATGCGCAGCCGCTGGCTCGCCGGCACCGGGCAGCGGATGAAGCCGCTCGCGGCCCCGCCCGGCGTCGATCCCTGGCCCCCTGCGCTCGAGCCCGATCTCGAAGACCTCGACATCGGCATTGCGCGCACCATGCCGCCGCGCGGCGAAGCCCAGGCGGTGCGCGAGGTCGAGCAGCTCTACCTGGACATGATCGCCGCCGCGCGCCGCACGCTGTTCATCGAGAACCAGTACTTCACCGCGCCGCGCATCGCCGACGCGCTCGAGAAGCGGCTCGCCGAGCGCGACGGCCCCGAGGTGGTGCTGGTGCTGCGCCTGCTGTCGCACGGCTGGCTCGAAGAGCACACCATGCACGTGCTGCGCGCCCGCCTCATCGAGCGGCTCAGGAAAGCCGACCGCCATGGCCGCTTCCGCGTCTACTATCCGCACATTCCCGGGCTTCCCGAAAGCTGCTGCCTCGACGTGCATTCGAAGCTGATGATCGTCGACGACGAGATCCTGCGCATCGGATCGGCCAACCTGAGCAATCGCTCGATGGGCATGGACAGCGAGTGCGACCTCGCCGTCGCGGCGCGCGGCG
>Ga0114945_10002619_pt1 | contig 10451 bp, 10 predicted proteins | sample OV2TP3_FD_87194 | JGI IMG/M metagenome (GOLD analysis project Ga0114945, IMG submission 87194) | Hot spring microbial communities from Beatty, Nevada to study Microbial Dark Matter (Phase II) - OV2 TP3 | ecosystem: Environmental > Aquatic > Thermal springs > Hot (42-90C) | place: USA: Beatty... | reverse complement strand
CCATGAAACTTTTTGTTACCTTCCTTGTTAGAATCAAGGCTGCTTGTCCATAGTGTTGTGTTGTCGTACTGTGTTGTATATTTGTGGTAGCTGAATGGATCTGCAACTAGACCGGTCTTCCATGCTGCATATGGAATATCCTTCGCAATATATGTGGCAGTTCCATCGCTCCTGAGCAAAACCTTCTCTTCGCCTTCCATACCAGCTTTGATCACTAAGCATCCTACATACTTTGAGGACGGATCATCTTCGATCTTCACGAGTCCTTTTTTCTTCATTGCTTCAAGTATCTTCTCCCATAACTTGGAGTCAATTATCTGTGACTCGAAGTTAAGACAGTCATAGCGTGCTTTTAACCTCCAGCATGTCTTGAGCTGCTCGCCAAGTACCTTGCTAGTTAATTCTCTAGCAAACTTTGCAATCTCCGAATCATGCTTTTCAATCTCTCTTAACACATACCTTCTCTTTTCTGCTAGATCCTTATCTTGCTCGTACATTTCATTTACCTCTACATAAACAACATCGCCGCAGTAATGGTCAAACTTCTTGTCAGTTTCCATGGGAAAGTTTGCGAACTTGAATCCGACGATTATATCTGCTACCTGTAGACCAGAATCGTCAACATAATTCAAAACATAAGTTTCATGATTTGTGTACTTCAATATCCTGTAAACTGAATCGCCAAGCACAACATTTCGTACATGACCTATGTGCAGAGCCTTGTTAGGATTTACACTAGTATGCTCTACAAGAACGTGCTTGCCTTTACCAACATCTATCGTACCATAACTCGGATCCTTAGCTCTTGAGAGCGTTTCATATGCCAGCTTTGCATAATTAGCTTTGAAGTTAAGGTACCCGGCCAGATGCGGTTCTGCAGAGGCTATGAATGAATCCTTTTGTTCTTCCAGATATGGTTTGATGAGATTTTCGTAAATTTCTCTTGCTAGTTCAGGGGGTTTTTTCTTTACCTGCTTGCTCAGTTGAAATGCTATGTTGCTGTAAACATCTCCGTACTCTACCCTAGGCGGCTCGCCAACAGCAAAGTCAATGCTAGGATAGTTTAGCTTGACTAATGCATCGTTCAATAACGAATTAACTTCATTTATCAGTAGTCTGAATGCCATTCCTAGCACCCAAGAAATTGTATGCGACAAAATCAAGCGCTTCAACAAGCCCGTTCCCATTAGTACCATTTACACAACGCTTGGCGCTTGCCTTCACTTCATCACTTGAGTTGCCCAACGCTACGCTATAACCGCTAGTATCAAATAATGGCACATCTGTTGTGCTGTCACCTATTGCAATCGATTCTTCAGGTTTTATGTTTAACATATCTAATGCTACCTTGAATCCAACAGACTTGTTTATAGTTTCATGATTAAGGTGGTAAGCATACATACTATCTGTAATTGCAACTGGCAATTTGCTCTCCTTTAGAATTTGCGCTGCATCTGTAACATCAAATGTTCTTTCTAACACAACTTCTGTCAACCGTGGGAATACTGGTTTTATCTTTACATCCTTTATTCTTGTCTTGAGAAATTCGTATGCTTTTTCACTGTACGATTTATCAGCAAGTAATTTGTGATCGTGCGGGCTGGTTGTAACTACACCTCCATTCTCTCCAACAGCAACCTTAGTGGTGCCAGCAAATACAGATAGAACGTATGCTTCAATAGATGAGCGACCGGTGACGAAAATAACTCGATAACCTAGCTTTTCGATCGTTCTCAACATAGAGAGAGAACCTAGATGGATCATCCCTCCACCATTCTCAGTTAATGTGCCATCGATATCAATTGCAAATGCCTTGACCTTCATATTTGTACCCGCTAGAACAGGACGTTATATAGCAATAAAGTGTTATGGTTTATGCTTAGAGGTTGGGCATATCTTTTCACTTACAGTATAGAATGCAAGTAGTGTATTAAGTGAATCTAAAAACAGGTCGGTTCGACCTTGCTGATATGCTTCTATCATAGTATAGACTAGATCAGTCTCTATGTCTTGAATAGAATTACATACTCTTTCTCTGTCTACGTCTTTCACGTTTTCCCATCTCCTTTATGATGTCCTCGGCTCTCTGCCTGCGCTCCTCTGGACTCAACGCTCGTATTTTACGCAAGAGCTCTTCGAATCTATTTTTGGGTTTGGTCATTACAATATTATTACAAATACCTCTTTATTAATACTGTAGTAGATCTTCAGAACATTGTACTACATACTTCCCATTTCTAAGCAATGGTTTAAAGAATTATGTTATCATATGTCCTGGAGGCTTCGTTGACTGTGCTTTTATTTGTCCCTTTGGCAAGGAGAACTTCTTATCATGAGGTATCACGAATACCTTTACAGATGTATTTACAGCATAATGTGCTGTGCCATCAGGATTTTTGTAATTCATTGCTATGCCAGCTCTGTCCAAGTCTACCTTTACCTTAACTATCGTTCCATCCTCGAGCTTGAATGTTACAGTATCATCACCAACTCTTTTATGGTCGAGCATCTTGAACTCTATCTTGTCTGGAATGTTTGAATCTGCCATATTTTGTGAGTGTTTTCTGTTCTAAATATACTTTGCAGTAATTGACATCAAAACTTGTTCATCACTAGTTTCAAATCTGCACCAAAATCTATTTATGCCTTATTTGCTTCACAATACTTGTGGGCAGATTTCTAGGTAAATCAGATTCATCTAAAGAGGAAACTCACGAAAGACGTGAAGAGCGAGCCGAGCCTAGCGGCTCCGATTTTGCCAAGAAGGACCTTTACAAGAAGGGTGTCAGCCAGATGGCCTCGGAAAAACTCGAAGACGCTATACGTTCGTTTGATTTAGCCTTGAGAATAGACTCTAACTATGTTGACGCATGGATCAAGAAGGGTTACTGCCACTTTCACCTTGATGATTATAGCCAAGCTATATCGTGCTATGATAAGGCATTGGCAATCGATGTTAACAATGCAGAAGCATGGAACCTGAAGGGTCTAGCATATTACAGGATGAAGAACTACGCGAAAGGGATAGAGTGCGCCGAAAAGGCTATCGATGTAAATCCAAATGATGGTATGGCGTGGTACAATAAAGCGTGTTACCTTTCACTAACTAGCAAGGTCGATGACTCTCTTGACGCTTTGAAACGAGCCATTGAAATCGATATAGCATATGCAAAGAAGGCAGTGAAGGATCGCGACTTTGAAAATGTTAGAGCTGAAGTTGCATTCAGGAGAATAATCGAAGTCGTAGTTCTGGAAGCTATACGGGTTGGCTACGATGTGGTTGGCAAGATGGTATGGATAACAGGCATGGACAGGGAGGATATCGAAGAAGCTATCAACAACTTACTGTTGAAGGGTTTGATAATAAGAAAAGAAAGGCGAGCGATTGCTGGCTGGACTGGTGGAAGGGAAGACTATTACTCCCTTGCAAAGGAACTTGCGGAAAAGATCGGTATAGAGAAGGAAAGACCCTTTGGCAGACCCGCAGAGGTTTCTGGCCCGATGCTACAGTTAAAGGAACTGAGCGAGCATATAGTAAAAACAAAACATGTTGTTGAGAAAGGCGACCTCGATGGAACGTTAAAGCATCTGGTAAAACTGATAGAACCGAAAGAGTTCGGAAATATATTGATAGAAAACTTCTTCGAAGAGCATAGAGATCTTAGAGTTTATCAAATAAGGATGAAGGATAGGGGTCAGGATTATTTGAATGCAAATAGGGGCAATATAATCGAGCTCCTAGCGAACATTGAAGCCAAGGTTAATGAAAAGACAAGGCACCGTACTGTTACCTGATTTTTGTTGAACTGGCTAAAGACTCTAAGCATTAAAAAGAATTAAATTTACAATAAATTTGGGTTAACACATGCCAAAAGAGATCAGTGTAGCAATTATTGGCGTAGGTAATGTTGCAAGCACTTTCGTGCAGGGCTTGCACTTCTACAAAGATGGTAAGGATGATGGTTTATGGCACAAAATTGTAGGTGGTTACAGAGCATCTGACATAAAGATAGTATCAGCATTTGATATAGATGCAAAGAAGATAGAAGTCGATCTAGCGAAATCGATCTTCAAGAGCGGATCAAGAAAATACATCGATGTTAGCGATCTGGGTGTTGAAGTTAAAGTGGGTATTGCAGAGGACGAGGTTCCTGCACATTTGAAGGATGTAATAAAAGTCAAGAGCGATAGGCATGAAAGTGTGTTAAAAGAGTTGAAGAAGGGCGAGCCTGATGTTGTTATAAACCTAGTATCTTCTGCTATGGACAATTCTTCTAAAAGATATGCACAATGTTCTTTGGAGGTAAATGCTTGTTTCATAAATGCGACTCCTACAAAATTAGCTAAAAGCGATCTTAACAACAAGTTTCTAAAATCAAAACTATTGCTTGTTGGCGACGACCTTATGAGCCAGTTCGGTGGTACAGCCTTCCATAAGGGGATGATCGACTTCATGGTACAACGAGGTGTCAAGGTGAAGAAGAGTTACCAGTTGGACGTTGGGGGTAGCACGGAGACATTGAACACATTGGATGAAAAGATAAAAGCAATGAAGAGATCGATAAAAACATCTACAATAAATTCAGAAGCGCCTTACAGCTTTGAATCTGCAGCTGGTACAACAGAATATACTGACTTTCTGGGCGACTCCAGGGTAAGCTACTACTGGATGTACAGCGAGGGCTTTCTGAAGAGCCCAGCAGTTATAGATATTACGTTAAGAACAAACGATGGTGCAAATGCATGCAATGTCTTATTCGATGTTATTAGAGCAGTGAAATACTGCAAGGAAAATAACAAGACGTCGTTAAGCGATACGATATCTGCATATGGGTTCAAGAGTCCTCCTAAAACAGCTAAAATACGAGATTCCTATACCAACTTTGTCAACGCGTTTACGGGTTAGTCCACAGATATCAATCACTTACATCCATATGCTTTAGCCCAGGACTCACTAGCAAACTCGCTCTTTTTGCAAAACTGGGTTTGTATTTTAGCATGACCATTATACAGTAATTCAGCATTGAGTATCTTTCCAGAACAGATCACTTTTCCTAGTATTCTGCCGTAGCTGTCCTTTTGTTGAATATCATCTTGGTCAACAGTGGCCTTGGCACCTACACGACAAAGCTTGCTTGTAAATGAAACGGCTTTTTTAAAGTCAGGATCCTTCTTCTCTGGAGCATCTGTTAGAGACAACCTTACTTTGTACTTGCCAATCTGAAGCGTATCACCATCGATTATTTTATTGACTATCGCAGTTATGCATAGAGCCTTTCCTGCGCATCCGTTCTTTTGAGAAGCCCCAGGTTGTTTTGGATCTGGGGATTTAGGCACATTGCTATATGGTTCAACATTAAATGAAGCAGCTCCGCTACCTGCTTCATAGCCATTCTTGTTGGCTGTGACCTTAACAGTAAAGGTTCCAGTTTTTGCTGCAGCACCTATGTGCCAGGAAAAACTCCATGAACCAGTGCCATCTGTTTTGCCATTAAATGATCTTGTAGAGCCAGATGCATAAACCACTTCTGCAGATACAGATGCATCTCCTGCTGGCGTGTCTTCTCTGCTTGTTACCTTTACAGTTACAGATTGGTTATTGCCAACGGTTATTGGATCCTTACCAACCTTAACAGAAACATTTAGTTTCGGTAATGCAGAAGCATTCTGAGTTGCACTTGCAAATAGCAATGACGCTACTAGAAAAGCGACAATGGGTAATGTCTGATATAATTTAAGATGAGTACCCATTAATTCATTAGTCGCGTAAGTTTATTTTAAGTATATCGTTTGCCATCTCGTAACTTTTTGGTGTGCCAATATCGAACCAATAGCCATCCATCTTTATTCCATACACTGGAATATTATTTCTTAGCAACTTTGGGAAAAGATCTTTTGAAAAATCAAACATCTTGCCTTTTGGTATGTAATCCAGCACTTCATGCTCCACAACATAGATGCCAGAATTTGCTAGGTTGCTGAAGAAATCTTTTGGTTTTTCCTCGAATCTAATTATTCTACCTTGCTTGTCAATAATGGCAATGCCATAGCTAGCTGGATCCTTCACAGCCGTTAATGCAATTGTTACCATGCCCTTCCTCTTTTTATGGAATGCTATCATTCTTGTAAGGTTGAAGTTCGTCAATGTATCTCCTTGCATAACCAATATTGTCCCAGTTAGATACTTCTCAGCATTCTTGAAAGAACCAGCAGTACCAAGAGGTTTCTTTTCAATAGAGTATAGCAATTTAACATTATATTTAGAACCGTCGCCAAAATAATCGACGATCTGTTTGTGCTTGTTGCCAAGTGTTACAACTATTTCCTTTAAACTATAGCTTGCCAAGTATTGTATTATATGTTCAAGCAAAGGCTTTCCATCAACAGGGAGCATGCACTTTGGAGTCTTTCTTGTTAATGGGTAAAGCCTGGTGCCCAAACCACCAGCAAGTATAACTGCTATCATGCGATGCTTTAATTGCTAAAAAGTATTAATATCCATTGCAATGAAGTGCTAGCATGCCAATATTTGCAAAAGTAGGAGAGAAAGAGATCACTAGAGCCATTGCTGATATGTTCCACGAAACTCTAATGGAGTATTCAGATGCAGATGTGATAATAATCGGTGCAGGTCCCTCTGGATTGATGGCTGGCAAGGAGCTTGCAAGCATGAATTTCAAGACACTGATTGTGGAGCAGAACAACTACATTGGAGGAGGCTTCTGGGTTGGAGGCTATATGATGAACCCTGTTACTGTAAGAGCACCAGCACAGAAGATATTTGATGAATTAAAGATTCAATACAAGCAAGTTGCCGACGGACTCTATGCAACACCAGGGCCCAATGCATGCTCAAAACTGATTTCTGCTGCTTGTGATGCTGGAGTGAAATTCCTAAACCTTACAAAATTTGATGATCTTGTGTTGAGAGACAAGAGAGTCGCTGGTGTAGTAGTCAACTGGATGCCCGTATCTGCACTTCCAAGAAATATCACATGTGTAGATCCAGTTGCCCTTGAGGCTAAGATCGTAATAGATGCGTCTGGGCATGACTCTGTAGCGGTAAAGAGGTTGATGGATCGAGGTCTGGTAAAGTTTGCTGGCATGAACCCTATGTGGGTTGAGCAGTCGGAAGATCTTGTAGTTGAACATACTGGCGAGGTATTTCCAGGACTGATAGCTGCTGGAATGGCTGTAACAGAAACGTTTGGACTTCCAAGGATGGGTCCAACCTTTGGTGCAATGCTGCTATCAGGCAAGAGAGCAGCTGAAATTGCAGCAATGAAGTTGAAGGAAATAGCGCATGTAAAGGTTAGGTAGCAACAATTAAGCTAATGTGGAGAGGCTCAATTACGCCTCTCCACCAATGCTGGGCTTTTGGGTGTAGGTCTGGAGTTTGGGCTTAAAAACACCCAATAATGTATAACACAAACTAGTTTAAAGATCTTATGCACAAATTGTCCATATGAACGATTTGTCCATTAAATCGGCATCTTAATGTTTTAATTTTTGTTAGTTCACGTTATATAGTGATCAAATTCAAACATGTTCATCTTTATTCAGAACCATCTTCATCTACATTGAACATTGATGAAGTTGCAAGTTATGTAAAAGGCATGTTACGATGCGATGTTGATGTTAGAGAGGAGTTTTTCACTCATTTTTTAACTCCAGAAAAGATCGATTACATTGCAGATAGGATAGTTAAAACAAAAGTCTTCGATCCACGCAAACCATTTACACCGCATGAACCAACACCAATAGAGATAGAGTTTGAGAAGAAGGTTATTACAAATCCAAGCAAGCGTTATCTGGGTATACTTTACGATGGTTTTGAGCTTCAACCAATACTTGATGAACTTATTCCCAGCGAGGAAAATAACCTTGAGCATATCCATATTGCATTTACGAACAGACTTGTATGTACATACAGCGAGAGCGATTCAAGGTATCATTACCGAGCAATGATATGCGGCTATCCAACGCTGATATGCACAAGCGGTATAGTTGAAGCACCAGCAAAACCTAGAGAGTTCTACCTTTTGCAGCAGTACTATGCATCTATGGGAAACATGAACCTTGATGAGATAAAGAAGAAGTTTGAAGGCAGGTTCATTGACTATGACGATGCAAGACTGACAGAAGTTGTCAAGGGATACGTTATGCAGGGAATTTTTTACTATATTACTGGAGATCCATTTTGTACCAAAAAACAGTGCAGATTGCTGAACGCGCACTGGCAAGATGACTTGATAGAATCACAGATTAATAACGGCAATTTATGTCAGGATCACTTAAAGATCCTAAATGATTTCAGAACCATAATTTAAATATCGTTTAATAACAGTTTAGCGATATGATGGCTACAGATGTTAAAGCTACTGAAAAACCTGAGCCAGAGAAGAGAAAGAAGTATGATGTCATTATACTGGGCTCAGGTCCGGCAGGTCTAACAGCTGCCATCTACACTTCTAGGGCAAAGTTGCAAACGCTTGTAATATCTGGTAACCTGCCTGGCGGTCAATTGATGACTACAAGTGATGTTGAAAACTTTCCAGGCTTTGCAAATGCCATATTCGGACCAGAGTTGATGATGAATATGCGCCAGCAGGCTGAAAGGATGGAAGCTGTTGTGATTGATGATCATACTACTCTGGTTGATTTTAAGCATCGTCCATTCGGAATACTGACGACTGACAAGGAGTTTGAGGCAGATGCTGTCATCGTTGCAACTGGTGCATCTCCCAGAAAATTAGGTTTGAAGGGAGAGGAAACTTTTGGAGGCAAGGGCGTATCTTACTGTGCTACATGCGATGGTCCATTCTTCAAAGGCGAAGACTTGGTGGTCGTTGGAGGTGGTGATAGTGCGGTTGAAGAAGCGACATTTCTCACAAAGTTTGCCAAAAGCATCCAGCTCGTACATCGAAAGGATAAATTAAGAGCAAGTAAGATATTGCAGGAAAGAGCGTTCGAAAATCCAAAGATAAAGTTCCTCTGGAATAACGTTGTTACTGATATTTCTGGAGACAAAAAGGTTCATTCGGTAACCGTTCAGGATGTTAACACAAAAGAGGCAAAAAAGATCGACTGTGGCGGTATATTCATTGCGATTGGGCATGATCCAAATACTCAGCTATTCAAAGGGCAGTTAGATATGGATGAGCATGGTTACATTATCCTAAAAAACAATACTCAAACAAGTGTAGAAGGTGTATTTGCAGCTGGTGATGTTCATGATCATAGATATAAACAGGCAGTAACAGCAGCTGGTTTTGGATGCATGGCTGCCATGGATGTTGAAAAATATCTGCAGGAAAAACGCAATAAATAATTACTTGCTTATTGAATCGAAAGGCAGTTCAGTTAACATTCTCGCTTCTCTTAAAGCCCTGTCAAATTCGTTGCTAGTGAATACGCCCTGATTTGTATATAGGCTTCTGAACTTCCTTCCGTCGTCTGCAAATATAACTACTATCACACCTTCATTCAATTTGCTTTTGACCTTCTGTGCAGCTGCCATAACACAGCCAGAAGACGGACCTACAAGCAGTTTCTCCTTTTCAAACAACTCCCTTGCAGCCTTGAAAGACTCATCGTTTGTTATAGTATACCATTCATCGACAGTCTGCTGCCTCCTCTTGAACAATACTGGCATATCAGACTCTTCGTAGTTCCTCAAACCTTGGATCAGATGCTGCTTTTGTGGCTGAACTGCAATAGTCATTATCTTAGGGTTCTTCTCCTTTAGAAAGGTTGATACTCCTGTTAGAGTACCGCCAGTGCCTCCACCAGACATGAAGTGTGTTACTTTGCCATTTGTTTGCTCCCATATCTCTGGCCCTGTACTTTCATAGTGTGCCATGAAGTTAGCTTCGTTCTCGTACTGGTTTGGCATGTAATAGACTTCAGGTTTGGCACGTACCATAGCGCTTGCAAGCGATATACTCTGATCTGTTCCAGGCCCAACCCTCGGGCATAGATCATCGCTAGTTTCATAAAGTTTTGCGCCTAGATTCGCAAGTATAGCCTTGGTTTCACTGCTGACCTTTTCTGGAATCACAACCTCGACATCATAGCCCATAAGCTTCGCAATACCTGTTAATGCAATGCCAGTATTGCCAGAAGTGGGTTCTATGATTATGCTCTTGCCCTTCTTCAAAACACCCTTCTTTTCGGCATCTTTGACCATCCAGTAAGCAGCCCTGTCCTTTACAGAGCCAAAAGGGTTACACCACTCTAACTTGGCAAATATTTTTACTTTATCAGAATATGACTTCAATTCTATCAAAGGTGTATTGCCTATTCTCTCCAATAACTTGGCAGAAAGTGTCTTGGTTGCCATCTTTACCTACTTCACCTTCTTTATAACGAATACAAGATCCTTGCCTTCCTTTGCAAAGTTGACCAGTTCGTGCCCGTTGCGCTTGACCCATCTTGAAATATCCTCTTCT
>Ga0114945_10002618_pt1 | contig 10457 bp, 7 predicted proteins | sample OV2TP3_FD_87194 | JGI IMG/M metagenome (GOLD analysis project Ga0114945, IMG submission 87194) | Hot spring microbial communities from Beatty, Nevada to study Microbial Dark Matter (Phase II) - OV2 TP3 | ecosystem: Environmental > Aquatic > Thermal springs > Hot (42-90C) | place: USA: Beatty... | reverse complement strand
TTTCCTCGAGGAGCGCTGGTTGTTCGAGGCGCTCACCGAGACGTACATCCCGCTGCTGCAGCGTTTTCAGCGCCTGGCCAACGACCGAGTCCCGTTCCGCATCACCATGTCGTTTACGCCGACGTTGTTGGCGATGCTGTCCGACTGGTTTCTCCAAACCCGCTATGTCAGACATCTCGACAAGCTCGTTGAGCTCTCCGAGAAAGAGATCTGGCGCACACGCTGGGAACCGCCGTTCCATCGTCTAGCACTCCTCTATCATCACCGATTCACGACGGCCCGGAAGCTCTTCGTGGAGGGGTGGCGTCACAATCTCATCCAGCCATTCCGCGAGCTGGCCGACGCAGGCATCCTGGAGCCGATCGCAAGCTGCGCCACCCATGGTTATTTGCCCCTGATGGATTACCAGCGGCACGCGGTGCGCGCGCAGATCCAGGTTGGTGTCGAGGCGTTTCGGCGGGCCTTCGGGCGTGGGCCCGTGGGGATGTGGTTGCCTGAGTGCGCCTACCATCCGGACCATGATTGGTATCTGAAAGAGCAGGGGATCCGGTATTTTCTGACTGATGCACATGGCATCCTGTTTGGGTCGCCCCGCCCCAAGTATGGCGTCTTTGCCCCGGTATTCTGCAAGAGCGGAGTGGCCGCCTTTGGCCGAGATTTGGAATCTTCCAAGAGCGTCTGGAGCGCCCTCGAAGGCTATCCCGGTGATGGCGACTATCGCGAGTTCTATCGGGACATCGGGTTTGATCTCGACTTGGAGTACGTTCGACCGTACCTCAATGGCGACGGTGTGCGCGTGAACACCGGCATCAAATACTATCGGATCACTGGGGTAACCGATCACAAGGAACCCTACGATCCTGATCGGGCCTTAGAGAAAGCCTCGGAGCATGCGGGCAATTTTCTGTTCAACCGAGAACGCCAGATTGAATATCTCCGATCCATCATGGATCGTCAGCCCGTCGTGGTCAGTCCCTACGACGCGGAGCTGTTTGGTCACTGGTGGTTTGAAGGTCCCGATTGGCTTGAGCTGTTGATCCGTAAAGCCCATTTTGACCAGAAGACGTTTCGCTTGATCAGCCCATCGGACTATCTCCAGCGCTATCCAAGGAATCAGGTGCTGCAGCCCTCGTTATCAAGCTGGGGCGTTGAGGGGTACAACGAGGTCTGGCTCAACGGGGCCAACGATTGGATCTATCGGCACCTCCACAAGATGGTTGACCGCATGACGGAGGTGGCCACCCGCTACCCGCACGCCACGGGAGTGACGCAACGGGCCTTGAACCAGATGGCCACGGAGCTGTTGCTGGCGCAATCCTCCGACTGGGCCTTCATTCTGAAAACGCAGACCCACACCCCCTACGCCTATCGGCGGCTTCGTGACCATCTGGCCCGCTTCACCCATCTGTATGAGGGCGTCGCGAGCCAGAGGATCGATGAGTCATGGTTGGCCGAGTTGGAATCAACCGATAACCTCTTTCCATTCATCGATTACCGCGTCTATGCCCCTTCGAACAGCGCCTAACTGATTGCGGATTGCAAATTGCCCCCACCGACCTCTTGTGTTGCCAGGCGGCCAGGGATTGCCGTGCCTGTGCCGCAGCGCGGCAGGCAGGCGGATTTGAACACTAACAATCCGAAATCTCTGCCCGCCACGAAGACCGAGGGACAGGCGGGCACAATTCGAAATCCACAATCCGAAATTCGCAATCCCCCGCCATCTCCTTTCGGATGAAAGTCCTCTTCGTCGCTCCTGAAGTCGTCCCCTTTGCGAAAACCGGTGGGCTGGCTGATGTCGCCGGCGCCCTGCCAAAAGCCATGGCGGAGATCGGTCATGAGGTGCGCCTGGTCATGCCGCGGTACCGCGCTGTGGATCCCAAGACGTTTCATCTGAAGGACATTCGCACGCGCGTGAGGGTATCGCTTGGTCCGAAGACCGTCGACGGCTCGGTGTTGGCAACAGTCATTCCAGGGACGACGATTCCGACGTACTGTATTGATCAACCGCTCCTGTTTGATCGCGAGGGGCTCTACCAAGACCACGGGGTGGATTTTCCAGATAACCTGGAGCGGTTTAGTTTTTTTGCGCAGGCGACCCTCGAAGCCATTGAGCGCTTGGCGTGGCAGCCGGACGTGATCCATTGCCACGATTGGCAAACCGCCTTGGTGTGTGCCCATGTGGCGATGAAGCGCGCGGCGGATCCTCGATGGCAGCCAGCCGTCACGCTGCTGACCATCCATAATTTGGCCTATCAAGGGCTGTTTCCTGCTGAGGCATTCCCCCTGACCGGGTTGCCGAAGCAGACCTTTGGGATCCACGGCGTCGAGTTCTACGGCAAGGTGAACTGCCTGAAAGCGGGCTTGGTCTATGCGGATATGCTCACGACGGTCAGTCCGACCTACGCAACGGAAATTCAATCGCGCGAGTTCGGCTGTGGGTTAGAAGGGGTCTTGCAATCCAGACGGGAGGATCTGGTCGGTATTCTCAATGGGATCGACCCGGAGGAATGGAACCCGAGGACGGATCCGCATCTCGCTGCACGGTACGGGCTTGATGAGCTGGCTGGGAAGTCGCTGTGCAAGCTGGCCTTGCAAAAGCGGCAGCGGCTCCCTGAGCGTCATGGGTTGGTGATCGGTATGGTCCAGCGGTTGGCCGAACAGAAAGGCATCGATCTCTTTGTCCAGGCGGCCGAGGAGCTGCTGCAACTCCCGGTGCAGGTTGTCATCTTGGGGACGGGGGATCCCGTCTACCATGAGCAATTGACCGCATTGACCACGCGCTTTCCCGACGTCCTGTCGGTCACTCTGGGGTTCGACAACGCCCTGGCCCATCAAATCGAGGCAGGCGTCGATGCCTTCCTCATGCCCTCACGGTTTGAGCCGTGTGGGCTCAATCAGATGTACAGTATGCGCTATGGCACGGTTCCCATCGTCCGTCGAGTCGGAGGACTCGCCGATACCGTGACGGATGTCTCCCCGGAGGCGGTGTCGGCAGATGGTGCCACGGGATTTGTGTTTGAGGAGTACACCCCCCAAGCCCTGATCCACGCCGTCAAGCGAGCCGTGGCGGCTTTTCAAGATCAAACGTTATGGTCCCGGATCGTCCGCACCGGCATGCAGCGAGATTTTTCCTGGAATCATTCTGCGCAGGAGTACGTGCGCGTGTACGACCGCGCCCTCCAGCGTGTCTCCAGTGCCGCGCGTGAGGGATGACGACCCCTCGTGGGAACCCCGTACCGCGGCTTGACAACCCTTCGGGATGACCAGGTTCTTCCTCCCCGCTTGATCCCACCCTTTCATCGAAAGGGTGGGATGAGCAGGCGGGGCGTCCGTGGGACGGGGTGAATGGTCACGACGGTCACGTTGAATCCCTCGTTAGACGAGTGGGTGCATCTTCCTCGGCTTCGCCTGGGAGCGCTCCATCGCACTGCACGGTTTCTCCGCTATCCTGGTGGAAAGGGCGTGAATGTCTCCCGGGTCCTGCATGAGTTGGGGCAACGCACACTCGCCGTGGCCTTGGCGGGTGGCGATGATGGGAAGATCCTGCGTGAGCTCCTCCACCAACGAGGCATTGCGCACCGGTTTGTCGTGGTAGGGGGCTCGACGAGGAATAATTACCAGATCCAAACGGATCAGCCCCGGGCGGTGACGCAGATTAACTGTGCGGGGCCCCGCGTCGCTTCCGCGGCGCTTCCCCGGCTCGAGCGGTTGCTTGCCCAGTCGTGCCACCGAAACGCCTGTGTCGTGCTTTCCGGAAGCCTTCCCCCGGGCCTGCCAGCGACGACGTATCAGCGGTTGATCACGCGCCTTATGCGCTGTGGCGTTCGCGCGGTCCTTGATGCTTCAGGGGCCGCCCTCCGATTCGGCGTCGCGGCCAAGCCGTGGCTGATCAAGCCGAATCGTCAGGAAGCTGAGGAGCTCTTGGGCCGTCGTCTTCATCGGATTCCAGGCGATGCGGCCTCGGCGGCGACGCGGTTGGCCGCGAGCACCTCTGCGGTCGTCATCGTGTCGCTGGGATCTGACGGGGCGGTGCTGGCCGCGCCGTCTTCCGCCCAGGTCCTCTGGGCTACCTCGCCAGCGGTTCCGGTTCGCTCGACGGTTGGGGCCGGCGATTCCCTAGTGGCGGGGTTTCTCGTGGGATGGGATCGCACGAAGTCGCTGCGCGAGGCGCTCCGCTTGGGAGTCGCGTGTGGCGCCGCGAGCGTCATGACACCGGGCACGGAGCTGTGCCATGCACGTGATGTGCAGCGACTGAAGCCGCAGATTACCATCACGGTGCTGTGATGGCCCGACGTTCCCGCGCTGGGATGTGGGTGATTGATGGGCTGATTCTGGCCAGTTGGTTCCTGATGGTCGGGTTGGCGGTGGTGCATGAACAGGGGCTATGGGGTGGGTTGCCTCGAATTGCGCGCACAATTCCCGCACCGCTTGAGATCCGTGAGCAATGGTGCGGCGTCTACTATCAGGGTCGGAAGATCGGGTTTACGTCTGTCACGTTGGTTCCGCATGAACAGGATGGTGTGCCGGGCGTGGCAATCACTGATCGTGGACAGCTTCGGTTCAGTCTCCTCGGTGCTCCGCAACGCATCGACCTGCATGCCTGGGCCTTCATCGATGCGGATCGACAGCTCAATGCGTTTACCGCGGTGGTTCAGACCGAGGGTTCTCAGTTGAAGATTGAGGGGAAGCGACAGGGCGATGCGGTGGCGGTGACCCTGTCCAGTCCGACGAGCTCGTGGACCCAGCGGATCCCTGATCCGTCAGGGAAACTCTGGCTGAGCGGTCTGTCTTCCTGGGCGACGTTTCATCAGTTAGAGGTAGGGCAGTGGGGTTACTTGGTGATCCTGAACCCGTTGGCGCTGAAGCCTGAGCAGGTGCATTTTGCGGTAAGGCGTCGCGAGACGTTTGCCGGAGCAGAGGCGCTCGTGATCGAGACGGATTATCTCGGCCTCAGCACGACGACCTGGATGACCCCTGAGGGAGCGGTGTTGAAAGAGACCTCGCCGATGGGCTGGGAGCTGATCAGGGAGCCCAAGGAGCAAGCCATGGCGATGGAAGCACAGGCATCCGAGGCGCTCGATTTGTTATCGACGGTGTCGGTGAGGGCGGACCTCTCCGGGCTGGCGGCGCAAGCGCCACACGACGCGGCCTCCATGTTGGCTGATCCGGCCTCCCTGACTCGTCTGACCGTGTTGGTCGATGGGTTCTCCGCAGACGATGTTCCCGTGGATCGGAGGCCCTGGCAGGAATTTCTCTCGGCTGATCTGTTGAGTCGTTTTGGGCAGGAGAGGCCACCGGGCCGCTGGTGCCTGATCCGTCTGGAGCGCCTCCCACGCGCTCTCGATTATCCCACACACCCAGCGCCTCCCACGCGCTACGTGTCGCCCAGCCCGTTTGTCCAGTCGAACCATCCGAGGATCCGCGACCGCGCTGAGCGGATCACCGCCTCCCTCACCGATCCATTGGCTCAGGCTGAGGCGCTGTGCGATTGGGTCTACCGCACGCTGACCAAACGCCTGACGATCGGATTGCCCTCAGCGACCGATGTGTTGGCCAATCCCGTCGGTGACTGTCACGAGCACACCGTGTTGTTCACCGCCTTGGCGCGAAGCCTCGGGATCCCCACCCGCATGATGGCTGGCCTCGTCGCGTACGAGGGGCGGTTCTACTACCATGCCTGGCCCGAGGTGTGGGTCGCAGGGACCACCGGAGGGTCTCTCGGCGTCTGGATTCCGCTCGATCCCACGTTGGGGGAACACCGGGCGAACCCCACCCATCTCGGACTCGCCGAAGCCGAAAACGAAACGCTCGTCTCGCTGGCCCAGTTTGTCGGTCGACTGCATCTGCGCGTCCTCGAGATCCAATGAGCACCGACCGGTCGGTTCCCCCGTGCTGATGACGCACGCCGAGACCACCGTGCTCGTCAAGGCCGAGAGACTGACGAAGCACTACGGCAGGTGTGTTGCGCTCGAAGATGTCTCCCTTGACGTGCAACGCGGAGAGATCCTTGCTCTCGTTGGGCCGAATGGAGCCGGCAAGACCACCATCCTCAAGCTCCTGGCGGGGCTCTTGGCTCCGACCTCTGGGCGGGTGATGATTGCGGGGTATGAGATGGAGCGTGCCTCGCTGGAGGCGAAGCGATCTCTCAGCTTTGTTCCGGATCAGCCGTTTGTCTACGAGCAACTGACGGTCGAAGAGTTTTTGGGATTTATCGGCGGCGTCTACCGGATGCCGCCTCACGCGCTGGCACAACGCGCCGAGTTCCTGATACGCCTGTTTGGCTTGGATCGATTCGTGTTCCAGCGTATCAGCACGTTGTCGTATGGCATGCGCAGCCGCGTCGTCCTTATTGCCAGCCTGCTCCATGAACCCCAAGTCTTCCTGATGGACGAGCCGTTCTTTGGCTTGGATCCTCAAACCCTCCGACTCATCAAGCAGTTACTCCTCGATCTGGCCAAGCAGGGTGTCGCCGTGGTCTTGTCCACACACCAGCTGCCCGTCGTCGAGGATTTGGCCTCCCGCATTGCCATTCTGTCGCAGGGACGTCTCGTGGCGTTGGACCGCTTGGATGCCCTCACGCAACGGTATGGCCAGGGCCAGATCGAGGATGTGTTTTTCAATTTGACCAGCCCACAGGCTTCCTCGCCGGTGGGCCCAGCGCGACTGAGGGAAGCGTAACCATCATGCCCGCTGAATCCACTGGTCGGGTCGTTCGGAGTCCACGAGGAGGCGGGCTGAGGTTGTTTGTGTGGTTGCGCGCCCGGACGGTGCACGCGGCCTGGCAGACGCTGTGGCGCTCGCCCCTCAAATTGATCGTGATCATCGTCTGCTGGACGGTGCTGCTTGGGGGCGCCTATCTCCTCGCCCTCAGGGGTCTGAGATTTCTGTTCGACGAGGCAGGGGTCGGGCCGTTTCTGCTGGATCGGCTGTGGTATCTGTTTCTCTTTGTCGTGTCGCTGATGCTCCTCGTCAGTCAGACCGCGACGGCCTATTCGACGATGATCCGTTCACCCGAAACGTCCTTCTGGATGGGGTTGCCGTTCTCGTCCCGGTGGATCCTTCGGGCGAAGTGGTGGGAATCCAGTGGCTACAGCGCGTGGGCCGTCGTGCTGTTGGTGGTGCCGATCGGCCTGGCCTGTTTGACGGTGCTGCATCAACCGTTCTGGATGCTGGGCTGGCTGCTGGTGATCCTCGTGCCTCTTGTGGCGATTGCCACAGCCCTGTCAACGCTCCTCTTGCTCCTGTGGCTGCGGTGGGTTCGGTTCCGTGTGATGATCCGACGAGAGGTCATCGTGGCGGGCTGTGTGTTGGTGAGTGTCGTGCTGTTTTGGGTGATCGGCGAGCGACAGGCTCCACAGCGCCAGGACGTGTGGTTCCTCGTCCTGCAGGAGCTGTTGCCGCGCATGCAGGTCGCAACCTCGATGTGGCTACCGTCCAGTTGGACGGCCCGAGCGCTGAGTGCAGGGTGGAATCAGCGATGGGTGGAAGCGAGTGTGTATGCGGGATTGCTCTGGAGTACGGCGTTGGTTGCAGGCCGGCTGCTGGACCATCTCGCCGCCTGGTGGCTGATGCCGGTCTTGCGCCACCACGCTGCGGGGTATTATGACGGGCACCTAGCTAGCCCTGAGCCCTCCGCGGCGTCTTGCGATGTCGCCCCGGGGAGTTCTGCACGGTTTCGCATTCGACGATGGATGACGAGGCCGTTGCTGAGTTGCGTGGCGAAAGATGTGCTGTTGTTCGTGCGCGATCCAATCCAATGGAGTCAGGGCCTGGTATTCTTCGGCCTGCTGGGGGCGTATTTTGCAAACATCCGTCGATTCGCCCATCTGGACGTTGAGCCGTCATGGCGCATCGGGATCGCCTCGTTGAATCTGGCGTGTACGTTGTTGGTGTTCGGTTCGCTCGCGGTTCGGTTTGTGTTTCCGCAGATGAGCTTGGAAGGGAGGCGGCTCTGGCTCCTGCGTCTGGCACCCGGCGGAGTCAGAGTGGTCCTCTGCGCCAAGTTGGTCTTTTACGGGATGCTGGGGATCCTCGTCATCGACGGGCTGCTCCTGCTCTCCGCAAGGCGGCTTGGGGTACCGGCGCCGCTGGGATGGTGGATGGCGGCCGTCGGGGTGGTGACGAGTGTGACCTTGGTCGCCTTCGCACTGGGCTTAGGCTCTTGGCTGCTTGACCCGAGTGCCAGCGATCCCGCCAAGATCGTCTCCTCATCGAGCGGGGCGATGGCGCTTGTCCTGATGTTGGCCTATGTGGGAGTGGTCATCTGGAGTTTGGTCGTGGCCTGGACGAGTTGGATGCACCAGCACATGGAGGGGTTGGTCCTGGCCACGGCGGTGCTCCTGGTCGCCAGCGTCTTGTGGGGGTACACACCGCTTCGACGCGGCCTCAGCACGCTCGAGCGGTTTGAGTGGTAGCCTTATCCGTCTTGCGCGATTGACAGGAACGGTTGGCTTCTCTAAGATTGCGTAACGAGTCACATCACCGCTCCAGAGGAAGCGATGGTGGTGGGTAGCGCGATAGCGATGGACGCGATGAACTGGCTGGTCGACATCATCTACCTGGGCCTCTTAGCCCTGTTGGCCTGTTACGGCTGCTACCGCTATTACCTGTTGTGGCTCTACTACCGCGTGAAAGGCAAGCGGCTCCATGTACCGGTCGCCCCAGCGCACTGGCCGTCCGTGACGATCCAAATTCCCGTCTACAACGAGCGGTACGTGGTGGAACGGGCGATTCACGCCGCTTGCGCCGTCGACTATCCACCAGATCGGCTCACCATCCAGCTTCTGGACGATTCCACCGATGACACCCCGGAGGTGATTGCGCGGACGCTTGCGCCCTATCGAGACGAGGGGTACCGCGTGATGCATCTTCAGCGGATGAACCGGCAAGGCTTCAAGGCTGGGGCCTTGGTTGAGGGGTTGAAGAGCGTCCGTGACGAACTGATCGCGGTGTTCGATGTGGATTTCGTGATTCCCAGAGATTTCTTGAAGCGCACGGTGCCGCTCTTGACCACGCACCCCCACGTAGGGATGGTTCAGGCCCGCTGGGGTCATGTGAACGCGTCCTACAGTTTGCTGACGCAAGCCCAAGCCGTGCTGCTGGACGGTCATTTCGCCATTGAACAGGTGGCCCGCTATCGGGCCGGGCGTTTTTTCAGCTTCAACGGCACCGCAGGGATCTGGCGCAGAGAGGCGATCGTCTCTGCGGGAGGATGGCAAGCCGATACGCTCACCGAAGATTTGGATCTCTCGTATCGGGCACAACTGGCGGGCTGGCAGTGCGTCTTTCTTCCTGATCTGGTAGCTCCCGGGGAACTCCCGGTGGAAATCAACGCCTTCAAGACCCAGCAGTACCGTTGGACCAAAGGGTCCATTCAAACCGCCAGGAAGCTGTTGCCGGCGATTCTTCGCGGCTCCTTGCCGTGGGCGATCAAGCGGGACGCCTTTTTCCACTTGACGGGGTTTCTCAGTTATCCGCTGGGGTTGCTCGCTAGCCTCGCCGCGCTGCCGCTGTTAGGAGGCCTCCTCCACGCCCCGCACATCTGGGCCATCGATCTCCTCTGGTTGGCGCTGCTGGCCATCCCAGGGGCCTGTTTCTATTTGTGCGCGCAACGGGAGACGGACCCCCATTGGATCAAGCGCCTTGCGATGATTCCCTGGGTGGTGGCTGTTGGGGTCGGGCTGTCCGTCAATAATGCCTGGGCGGTCTTGAATGGACTGTTGGGACGTCCCTCCGTCTTTCTTCGGACCCCGAAGTTCGGTATCCAAGCGAAGACCGACCGGTGGCACCACAAGCACTACCAGGCGGCACGGACGTCTACCACGTGGATCGAGTTAGCCCTTGCCCTCTATTTTGGCACGGGGTGCGTGATGGCGTGGTCCCAGCAGGCGTTGTTGGCGCTGCCGTGTTTGGTGGTGTTTTGTGTGGGATTTGCCTACGTCGGGTGGCTGTCGTGGTGGCAACAACGCACTCTTCCCGCGTTCTCTCTGCACCATCTCGATCCCCTCGCCGCAAGACTGTAACTGTGCAGCCCGCGCAGGCATGTCAGACACTTCGTGTGGGGACTTTGTTGGTTTCTGACCTTGACAGAGGCTGTAAGCTGGGGCTAACATATCAGCACAATTCGGGTACGTGCTACGTTTGAAGGGGGAACTGGCACGTAAAAATAACGCAAACCTTCGCCCAACGGCGGAGGTTTCTTGTTTTGAGGTAATACTGGTGAGACTAGACGGGGAAGTATAAAATGGATGTCGTCAAAAGCGAGCACATCCTTGAAATATCAGTGCAAACCATTGGGCTAGCGCAAGGCTCTCCTCCTTACAATTTGGGGAAGTCGTACGAAACTGTTTTTGTCTTATGGCAAATCAACTCAAACCAACACTGCTCGCTGAATTGAAAAGGCGATACGGCTCCTTGCGAAAGCTGGATGCCACGCAATCTCTTTTTGAAATCGGTGA
>Ga0114945_10002617_pt1 | contig 10460 bp, 8 predicted proteins | sample OV2TP3_FD_87194 | JGI IMG/M metagenome (GOLD analysis project Ga0114945, IMG submission 87194) | Hot spring microbial communities from Beatty, Nevada to study Microbial Dark Matter (Phase II) - OV2 TP3 | ecosystem: Environmental > Aquatic > Thermal springs > Hot (42-90C) | place: USA: Beatty... | reverse complement strand
GCTTGAGACGTTGGGCCACGACGATCGCCGTGCCGCACCCGCAGAATGGGTCGAGGACCACATCGCCCTCGTTGCTGCTGGCCTTGATGATGCGCTCCAAGAGAGCTTCTGGTTTCTGCGTGGGATAGCCAAGTCTTTCGGCAGCTTGGGAATTAATTGGGAAAATATCGCTAATCACGTCTTGAACCGGCTGCCCTTGTTCCAAATAACGCTTTACTTCCGGAGAGCCTACTGATCCATCCCGCTTTTGTGGCCAATGGATGAAGCCTTTCTCGTCAAGATAATTGAGCTTGTCGCGCAGCGTCATTGATTCCGGCGGATCGCCCCCCATCACTTCTCGTAGAAGTGCCTTTGGGACAGCCCAATGACGCCCTATTGAGTTCGGATCATATCCCTTCCACGGTTGTCCAGATTCTCCCTCGGTTCTTCCTGGGCCAGTTAGAACAACCAGGCGATATGTCCCGCGCTCATCTGCATATCTGTACTTTGATGACACATATGCTTCCGTATGCGCCTGCGTCTGCCGGTTCCAATTTCGATTTGGCGTCTTTCCATAGAACAGTAGCGAATCGTGAACTGGCCCCCATCGCGTCGGTGCACCATGCGCAAACGTACGCTTCCAAATCACTTCATTGACGAAGTTCCGCGGCCCAAACACAGCATCCATCAGCAGCTTCAAGTAATGGCTGGCAGTCGAATCGCAGTGGAGATAGATCGAGCCTGTTGGTGTAAGAACTCGGTGGAGCTCGACCAGCCGCGGGGCCATCATGGAGAGATACGCCAGCCTGTCGTTGTCGCCCAGAATGGTGCCGAAGGCGCGCACGGTCTTGGAGACATTCTCCGGCCCGTGCTCCACCATGTCCTGCCATGCGGCGGCTGCCCCTTGATCCCATCGCCAGGTGTCTTCAAATACTTTGATCTGCGCTTTGGATCTGGTGCCGTCCTGCTCGTCGAACAGCACGTTGTAGTTCTGATTGGACTTGAACGGCGGATCGAGATAAATCAGATCCACGCACTCGTCGGGAAAATACGCGTGATGACGGAGAACTTCCAAATTATCGCCGTAATACAGGAGATTAGTTTTCACCTTATTCGCTCTCCATATTACTTTGATGCCTTACGATCCTCCTGCCGCGGCGCGAGGGGGTGCGCCGCAACCGAGCCACGACGCGCAGCGTCGGGGCGGGCCTGTGCGCGCCGAGCGGCGACTGGACGAGTGAAAAAAACCTGGGGTCAGATTCCCTTCGCCCTGTAAAGAGCGCCTCCCCAAAGCGGGGAATCTGACCCCATTACTCACGTTCTGCCACGGCGCAAGCGGCCGCGGCATCATGAGGTTAACCCCATCGCCTGCTTGACCTGTTTGAGCGTTTCGTTGGCGACGCCAGCGGCGCGACCACTCCCCTCCGCCAACACGTCGCGAATCTGCCGACTGGAGTAACGCGCCCGTCGTTCACGGATCGGCGCGAGCCGCTCGGCAATCGCCTGGGCGAGGTGATCCTTCAACGCCTGGTACCGAATGGTCCCTTCCTGATACTGGCGTTCAAAGGTGGTGACCGCGTCGCGACTGAACAATTCGAGCAGCAGGAACAACGCCTGGATCGTTGGACTTTTCGTCGTGCGACCTGACGCAGTCCCGACATCCGTCTGCACGCGCCGGAGTTTTTTCTGGATGACGTCGGACGAGTCAGCGAGCGCGATGTAGTTGTCGAGGTGCTTGCTCATCTTGGCTTGGCCGTCGAGCCCGACGATCCGCGCCGTCGGCTGCAAGAAGGCCTTTGGCTCAACTAACTTGGTCTTGAATCGCTGATTCATCCGTCGGATAATTTCCCGTCCCAACTCCAGGTGCGGCAGTTGATCCTCCCCCACCGGCACCGCATCCGCGCCGTAGAGCACGATGTCCGCCGTCTGTAACACCGGATAGCCCAGCAAACCTAAGTTCACGTGATCGGGATAGTCCGCAGCCATCTCCTTGTAGGTGGGATTGCGCTCCAGCCAGCTTAAGGGGGTATGCATCGCCAGCAGGAGCGCCAACTCGGCGTGGGCTGGGACGGCGGACTGTCGGAAGATGACCGCCTTCGTAGGATCAATCCCCACCGCCAACCAATCGCGCACCATCTCTTCGACCGACGGTGCGATCGTCGCCACGTCATCCGCCGTGGTTAAGGCGTGGAGGTCCGCCACCATGAAGAAACACTGCTGCGCCTGGGTCTGGAGATCCACCCACGACTGCAGCGCCCCGCAGTAGTGGCCGAGGTGCAGGGCCCCTGTCGGGCGCATCCCGCTCACGACACAGCGGATCTGCCGCGCCTCAGCGGTGTCGCGGCGGATGATGTTGGTTTGTGATGTCTGTACCATGACCTGGAGTCTTCAGCCTTCGACCTTGGGCTATTAGTATACTACCTTTTGACACGCAACGGCAGTCCATGTTACAGTGCTCGTACCATGCGGTGGCTACGCGCACTCGTCGAGCTGGTCTATCCTGCCTGCTGTGTGGCCTGTCAGGTCCGGCTGCCAGAGGAGGTCAGCGACTGGCTGTGCGAGACGTGTCGGCGCACGTTTCGCTTCGTGCCGCCACCGCGGTGCCCTCGGTGCGGCCGTGCCAGCGACCTCACCCTGAGGCCGGCGGAACCCTGCGCCCGGTGTCAGGCGGATCCGCCCCGTTTTGACCGCGCGTTCGTCGCTTACCAGTACACCGCAGCGCTGCGCGACTGTCTGCACCGGGTGAAGTTCAAGAGTCACGCGCCGCTGGGACGGTGGTTAGGGGACCAGTTGGCCCGCCTCGCCGTGGACCACCTGCAGGCCCGCTACGATCTCATCGTGCCAGTGCCCCTCCACCGCACTCGACAGCGCGACCGCGGGTTCAACCAAGCGGAGCTCCTGGCGATCCCGGTGAGTGCGCGGCTCGCCACACCGCTGGATCGCACGGTCCTGCATCGGCCACGGGCCACGCCCCCCCAAAGTCAGCTCGATGCCTTAGCTCGCCGCGCCAACATGCAGCAGGCGTTTGCCGTCACGCAGGCGGCGCGCGTGCACGGCGCCGCGGTGCTCTTGGTAGACGATGTGCTGACCACCGGTGCGACGGCCAACGCGTGCGCGGAGGCGTTAGTGGCCGCCGGCACGCGGTCGGTGGATCTCCTGGTCCTGGCGGCGAATTAAATGCGCATCCTCCGCGCCTACCTCCTGCGCGAACACGCACACCCGTTCTTGCTCTGGATGCTGGCGTTCACGTTTGCCCTCTTCATCGGCAACTTGTTCAAACTCGCGGACTTGGTCGTCAACAAAGGCGTGCCCCTCGCGATCGTCGGCCAACTGTTCCTCTACATCCTGCCCTACCTCCTGAGCTTCACCATCCCGATGGCGGCCTTGATGTCTACGCTGTTGGCCCTCGGACGATTGGGGCAAGACAATGAGCTCACCGCCATCGAGGCCAGCGGGATTAGCTTCTGGCAATTGACGGTGCCGGTGGTAGCCACCGCGCTCCTGATGAGCTTGGGGCTGATTCTCTTCAACGATCAGGTGTTGCCCCGGTCGCATTTGGCCGCGCGGCGCGTGGTCAAGGAGCTGGGGCTCCGCAATCCTGCGATGCTGTTGGAGCCAGGCATGTTCATCAAAGACTTCGCGCCCTACATCCTCTTTTTCTACGGCGCCGAGGCGGGGCGGCTCTTGAAAGTCCGCATCTACGAACCCCAACCCGATCGGCCGGCGCGGACGATCGTGGCTGAGCGAGGAGACATTCTCCCCCTGACGGAGGACGGCTTGATTCGTCTCAAGCTGATGGACGGCTCCAGCGATGACGTGGATCCCACGAATCCTGAGCGGACCTACAAGGTGAGCTTCAAAACGTACTTCCTCGCGCTGGATCTCAGCCAGCGCAATCAGCGGGTCGTCTCGAAGAAACCGAAGGAGATGACGTTGCAGGAACTCCGCGTGGAGGCCGCCGGCTTTGCGCTGCAGGGCATTGATCCGATGCCGTTGTGGGTGGAGTACCATGCGCGCTGGGCGTTTGCGTTTTCGCCCCTCGTGCTCGTCTGCGTGGGGTTGCCGCTGGCGCTCTTCATGAAGCGCGGGGAGTGGTTTGTCGGGCTGGGGTTGTCGCTGGTCGTGTTTGTCGCGTACTACCTCTTGTCGCTGGGATGTAGCGCCCTGGCGCTGCGCAACGTCCTCCATCCGGGGCTGGCGATGTGGGCGCCGAATCTGCTCTTCCTCGTGAGCGGGGCCGTCGGACTCGTCAAGGCCATCGAGGGGTAACGAGCGAGCCATGCGTCTCCTCGATCAGTATTTGTTCCGCCAGACCCTCGCGCCGCTCGCCTTCTGTGTGGGCGGGTTTCTCAGTTTGACGATCATCATTGACTTGTTTGGCCATTTGGACGAGATCCTCAAACACCGCATCCCCTGGCGCATCCTCGTCGAGTACTACCTGATGTACAGCCCGACGATCATCGCGCTCACCCTGCCCTTGGGGGTGTTGCTCAGCGTCACCTTCGTGTTGGCCCTGCTCCACCGGCACAACGAGATTACGGCGATGCGCGCCAGCGGCATCAGTCTCTACCGGATCGCGGCCCCCTTCCTCGTCGTCGGACTGCTGGCCTCGACGACGATTTTCCTGTTCAGCGAATACGCGATCCCGCCCACCACGATGCGCCGTGAGCAGCTGCGCGACCAGTACTTCGACGCGCCGCCGACCGACGCGGCATCGCCCATCGTCGAGCACATCACCCTCCTGGGCCGCGAGAATCGCTTGTATTACGTCGGGGCGTTTGACCTGCAGACGCAGACGCTGCGCGACATCACCATCTTGGAACACGACGCAGCCCACCGGCTGACCGGCAAGCTCTACGCCCGTCGAGCGCAGTGGGACGGCCAACGCTGGCTGTTCTCCCACGGCTTTCAGGCGCGCTTGGATCCGCAGGGCAACTTGGTGGGTCAGGTAGAGTCGTTCGAGGAGCGGGCCATGTGGTTGGCCGAGCAGCCCGAACACTTCGCCCATCCGGACATCCGGCCCGAGCTCATGCGATTTTTCCAACTCCGCCTCTACCTGGATCAACTGGCGAGCATCTCGCCGAACACCAGACGGCGTCTGGAGGTGGATCTCGCGTACAAACTCTCCGCCCCCTGGACGTGCGTGGTCATGGCGCTGCTCGGGATTCCGTGTGCCTTGCGCCACCGCGGGGGGATGCTCACCGGCATGGGGATGAGCGTCCTGTTGGGGGTGGTGTACTACGGGGTCCTTGCGGTGAGCGTGGCGCTGGGAAAAGGTGGGAGTGGGCCCGCGTGGCTCGCGGTGTGGTCGCCGCACGGCCTCTTCGCGGTGGTGGGCCTGATGGCCTTACGTCGCTACGTGTAACTACGTCCCGACGTCCCAGCTCGCGAGGTACTGGGTTTGCGCCGGGGTGAGCCGGTCAATGGTCATGCCCAGGGCCTTGAGTTTCAACTGCGCCACCAGCGCATCCAGTGGGGCCGGAACGGCGTAGACACGCCGCGCCAGTTGCCGCGCGTGGCTCACCAGGTACTCGCACGCCAGGGCTTGGTTGGCAAAACTCATGTCCATCACTTGCGGCGGATGCCCGGCGGCGCACGCCAAGTTGACGAGACGCCCCTCGCCCAAGACGTAGAGGCGTCGGCCGTTACGCAACTGGTACTCCTCGACGTTGGGCATCACGACGCGACGACGGCGGCTGAGGCGCTGGAGCGTGGCCACATCCACCTCCACGTTGAAATGTCCGGCGTTGGCCAGCAGCGCGCCATCGCGCATCTGCTGCAGGTGCGCCCCGCGAATGACGTGGGTGTTCCCGGTGGCCGTCACAAAAATGTCTCCCGCCCGCGCCGCCCGGGCCATCGGCAGCACCTCAAACCCATCCATCACCGCTTCCAGGGCCTTCGTGGGATCCACTTCGGTCACGATGACGTGGGCGCCCATCCCGCGCGCGCGCAGGGCAATGCCCCGCCCGCACCAGCCGTAGCCGCAGACGACAAACCGCGTGCCCGCGATGAGCGTGTTCGTCGCGCGCAGAATCCCGTCAATGGTGGACTGGCCGGTGCCGTAGCGATTGTCAAAGAGGTGCTTCGTGTTGGCGTCGTTGACGGCGATGATGGGAAAACGGAGTCGGCCTTGGCGTTCGAGGCTGCGCAGCCGCATCACGCCTGTCGTCGTCTCCTCCGTCCCGCCGAGGACGTCGTCACGCGGATGCGCCTCGCGATGGAGGGCGGAGATGAGGTCCGCGCCGTCGTCCATCGTGATGTGCGGGCGGATCGCCAACACGGAGCGCAGATGGGCGTAGTAGCGGCTGCGGTGCTCGCCGCGACGCGCAAAGACCGCGATGTTACAATGCCGCACCAGCGAGGCGGCGATGGCATCTTGGGTGGAGAGTGGATTCGAGGCGGCCAGCGCCACGTGCGCGCCACCGGCCTTGAGCGTCAACAGGAGATTCGCGGTCTCCGACGTGACATGGAGGCAACAGCCGATGCGCACCCCACGCAACGGGCGCGTCCGCTGAAAACGCTCTTTGATGAGGCGCAGCACCGGCATCTGCTGCCCGGCCCACGCAATCCACTGACGGCCCTGACGCGCCAGGGTTGGTGTCGCGATGTCGGAGAACATTAGCGGCGCCTCGCAGCTTTCTTGACATCCTCGAGTCGGTCCAACTCCTCCCACGTAAAACCGTCCTCGTTCCGACCGAAGTGGCCGTAGCACGCCGTCTGCCGGTAGACGGGTCGTCGGAGCTTCAGCGCTCGCATCATCCCGCGCGGGGTAAAGTCAAAGAGCTCGCGCACCAGGCGGCACAGCGTCTCATCCGGCAGCTTGCCGGTGTGGTAGGTGTTGACCATGACCGAGACCGGCTCAGGGATACCGATGGCATACGCCAGTTGGAGCTCGCATTGGTCCGTCAATCCTGCGGCGACGAGATGCTTGGCGACATACCGCGCCATGTAGGCGCCGGAGCGATCCACTTTCGTCGGATCTTTACCGGAGAAACTCCCTCCCCCATGATGGCCCATGCCGCCGTAGGTGTCCTGAATGATTTTGCGTCCTGTGACCCCGGTGTCGCCTTGGGGACCTCCCACCTCAAACCGTCCCGTCGGATTGATGAAAATTTTCGTCTGCTTGGTGAGGAGGTGTTTGGCAATGACCGGCGCGATCACGTGCTCCCGCAGATCGCGGCGGATGCGGTCCATCCGAATGCGGGGCTTGTGGTGGGCGCTCACCACGACGGTCGTGACATGGGCCGGACGCCCATGATCGTAGGCGACGGTCACCTGGGATTTGCCATCGGGCCGCAAATAGTCCACGATCCCCTGTTTCCGCACGTGGGCGAGTCGTCGCGTGAGCTGATGCGCCAGGACAATCGGCAGCGGCATCAACTCCGGCGTCTCGTTGGTGGCATACCCAAACATCATGCCCTGGTCACCGGCGCCACCGGTATCCACGCCGAGGGCGATGTCGGGTGATTGCTCTTGGATCGAGGTCACCACGCCACAGGTCTGGTAGTCAAACCCGTACACCGGATTGTCATACCCCACCTCGCGAATCGTCTCGCGAACCACCTTCGGGATATCCACGTAACAGGAAGTCGTAATCTCCCCGGCCACGACGGTGAGGCCCGTGGTGACCAACGTCTCGCAGGCCACGCGTCCATCGGGATCCTTGGCGTAGATGGCATCGAGGATGGCATCAGAAATTTGATCCGCCACTTTGTCTGGATGACCTTCGGTGACCGATTCGGACGTAAACAGAAACGAGGGCTTGTGCATGCGTTACGCTCCTGCGAAGGTTTGTTGAGCTACGGCATAGGTCTCGAGAGTCCCGATGTCAAACAGACGCCCCTGGGCCAGCCACCCGTAGACCGGCTCGCGCGCACTCAGCCACCCGATAAAAAATCCTGGGGCGTCGGTGGGCTGATTGGTGGCGAGATACTCAGTGAGGCGGGCCTGGATCCGCTGCGGCTGAAAATAGTACACGCAGACCACCGCGAGATGCGACTGCGGATGCGCCGGCTTTTCCTCAAACGCGATGAGGCGCTGCTGCGCATCGAGACGGGCAATCCCGAAGCGCGGGGCCTCCGCGGGATCGGGCAGGGCATACACCGCGACGGTGGTCGCCGGCAAGTGCGCCTGGGCGCAGCGGAGGAAGTCGGCCAAATCCCATTCCAGGATATGATCGCCAGCGATCACCAACAACGGCTCACGCATGTGGCCCTGCTCCAGCACCAACTGCAGATCACGGATCGCTCCGAGGCGGTAGGCGTCACTCGTGGCACCATCGTTGATGACCTGCACGGGCACCGTCGCTGGCCGCGTGCGCAGCCACGCCTCAAACTGCGCGGCAAACTTCGCGTTCGTCACGAGGACAATGCGCTGGATGGCCGGGAGGGCCTCGAGGGCATCCAGCGTCCAATCGAGGACGACCCGCGAGCCGATGGGCAGGAGTGACTTCGGGCGCTCCGCCGTCAGCGGATGTAAGCGCGTCGCAAACCCTGCGGCCAAGATCAGGGCAGCGGCCATCCACTTACTCCACGCGCTCAGGCAGCAAGGCGTTGAGCTTCGTGCGCGCAAAGGCCTCCACTTCTTTACCCGTCGTCAGACGCAGCGCTTCCTGCGCGATCTCTTGGGCGTAGGTGTACTCGACCGACCGCACGATGCGCTTAATCTCAGGCACGAGCGCCGCCGATGTGGAAAACGCATCCAGGCCCAGCCCCAAGAGGATCAGCGTCAACATCGGTTCACCTGCCATCTCGCCGCACATCCCTACCCACACGCCGTACCGATGCCCGGTCTCGATGATCTGTTGGACGAGGCGCAACACCGCTGGGTGGGCGGGATCGTAGAGGTAGGCAATCTTCTCGTTCACCCGGTCCACCGCGAGGGCGTACTGGATCAGGTCGTTCGTCCCGATCGAGAAGAACTTGACTTCCTGGGCAATGAAGTCGCACGTCAGCGCCGCCGAGGGCACCTCGATCATGGCGCCGACTTCGAGCTGCTCATCGAATGGCACATGGTCGCGTCGCAACTCGCCTTGCACTTCGCGCAGCAAATGATTGGCCTGCCGCAATTCCTCCAGCCCGGAGATCATCGGATACATGAGTTTCAAGTTGCCGTAGACGCTCGCGCGGAGGATCGCGCGGAGCTGGACTTTGAAGATGTCGGGACGCGCCAGGCAGAACCGGATGGCCCGCCAGCCCATGAACGGATTCATCTCGTGCGGCAGATCCAGTTGGGAGACGAATTTATCCCCGCCGAGATCCAGCGTCCGGATGATCACCGGATCAGGCGCGACTTGTTGGACGACATCCTTGTAGGCCTGGAACTGCTCTTCCTCCGTCGGCAGATCCGAACGATTGAGGTAGAAAAACTCGGTGCGGTAGAGACCAATGCCGTCCGCCCCGTGCGCAATGACCGAGGGCATCTCGGTGGGCAGCTCGATGTTGGCTGAGAGCGTGACACGGTGCCCATCCAGCGTCTCCGCGGCTAAATCTTTCAACCGCAGCAGATCGCGCTCGACCTCCGCCATGCGCTGCTGTTCCCGCTCAAAGCGCTCGACGGTCGGAGGATCGGGGTTGACATGCACCTCGCCGTGCGTGCCATCCACGATCAGGAGGTCGCCCTGCCCGATCGTCTGCGTGGCTTTCTCCAGCCCCACGACGGCGGGAATCTCGAGCGACTTCGCCATGATGGCGGTGTGGGACGTCCGGCCGCCGATGTCGGTGACAAACGCGATGACGCGATCCTTCCGCATCTGAGCGGTATCCGAGGGCGAGAGGTTCACCGCCACGATGATCACCTGCTCGTGGAGGTCATCAAACGCCTCGTGATGTTTGCCCATCAAGTTCCGGAGCACGCGCTTGCGCACATCCTCGATATCCATCGTCCGCTCCCGCAGGTACTCGTCCTCCATCCGGAGGAGCGCGGTGACATACCGATGGATGACATCGTGGAAGGCGGCTTCGGCGTTTTTGCGCTCCTGCTCGATGCTCAGCAGCACCTCCCCCACGAGGGTTTTGTCTTCCAGCACCAGGAGGTGGGCATTGAAGATCTCCGCATGTTCCTTCCCCAGCTCTTCCGCGATGCGACTTTGGATCGTGGCGAGCTGGCTTTTGGTCTTCGCCGCGGCCTCACGGAACCGCTCCTGCTCCACCGCGATCTCGGTGTCGCGCAGCGCGTGCCGCGGAATCGCGAGCTCTTCCCCTTTGAAGAGAAAGCTCTTCCCAATCGCGACGCCCGGTGCGGCGGGGAGTCCCCGGAGGATCATCGCATCGCCTCCAGTGACCTACGTAGGTACCTACGTAGGTCACGTCGCCGCGGGCAGAGCGGGCATCGGTGCGCGCGCGGGTAGCTCCTCATCGCGTCATCGGTCCTTCAGGGTTCGTCGTCAACAACGTGACGAGGGCGTGCACCGCGGCGGTCGCATCAGCACCTTCAGCCGCGATGGTGACACGCTGGTTGGCCGCGACCGCCAGCGTCAGGAT
>Ga0114945_10002615_pt1 | contig 10460 bp, 4 predicted proteins | sample OV2TP3_FD_87194 | JGI IMG/M metagenome (GOLD analysis project Ga0114945, IMG submission 87194) | Hot spring microbial communities from Beatty, Nevada to study Microbial Dark Matter (Phase II) - OV2 TP3 | ecosystem: Environmental > Aquatic > Thermal springs > Hot (42-90C) | place: USA: Beatty... | reverse complement strand
GGCCTCCGAGAGGTCCGCCCCACCGAGATCGGCCTCGGTGAGATCGGCGCCGTCCAGCTTGGCTCCTCGCAGTCTCGCATTCGTGAGGATGGCGCGCCGGAGATCTCGTCCCCGAAGATCGGCCCCCGCCAAGTCGGCCCCGGAGAAATCATCGCGTCCCCGGGCCGGTAGCGGAGCTCGCGGAGGAGGTTCCTCTTCGAGTTCCGGAACGGCCTCGAGTTTCGCCATGAGCGAGGGAGGGCAGGTACGTCCCGCCTTGGCGAGCCTCCGCCTCGCCTCCTCCAAGGCTTCTCGGATCTCCTTGCGAAACGCGAGCGGTTCCGGAGGCGAGGGCTTTCTTGCGCCCAGAGCCGCGATCGCCTCTCGCTCCGCTTCCTCGCATTCCTTCTCCGCTTCCCGGAAATCCGAGGAAACGTCCTCCCCGGACGGTACGGAGCCCCGGGGCTTCCAAGTGCGACGCGGGGCTTCGGGAGCCCATTTGGCCTCCTCCTGTTCCTTCCGGTCTGCGAGATGCGCCTGTTGCCGCCGCCGGTAGTACTCGATCGCTCGTGGATCGCTCTCCACCGGCTCGGATACGACGAAGGAACGGATGCAACCGTCCAGCGGCGCATGGACGTTGCCTCGCCACACCAGCACGAGCTTCCCGTGCTCCGCGTCCACCCACACCGTGTCGAGCGCCATCGGGACTTCGAGGAATCGCTCCGAGGCGCGCACGAGCTCCGTAAGGAACAGCCGGACGCGATATCCGGGCAGCCGAGACTCGTAACGAGAGTGCTCCGGATGCAAGTTCTCGAAGAAGAGCGCCTCGTCTCCCCTCAGAGGACTCTCGAGCTGCTGATCCTCGGGCGCCGCGTTGAAGAATCTCCAGTCGAAGTCGACGGGAAACCAGGGCCACCGCTCCCGCAACCACGTTTCGTCGTAGGTGCCGGAAGGGGGTCGTACGGAAATCGGTACCGGGCCGAAGGCCGTCGGAGCGAAATCGGAACGATCGGGATACTGGACGCGGAGAACGGATCCCGGCTCCGACGCCGTGGCGAGCGGCAGGCGCACGAACAGGGTGGGGTCCGAGATCGCGGATCCGATCCGACTTCTCTCTCCGAGGACGATCAGTCTCTTCGACCAGGAACCGACTCCGAACGCGATCGGGCAAGAAGGTCGCGGCTTGCCCTCGGGTGCGCAACACGTGCCTACGAGAAGAAGGTCCACCCTCGGTTTGAAGTAGGCGAAATCGTCCGGATACCCGGAGGATCCGCCTGTGGGATAAAGCTGTTCTGCGGCGGGGACGGCGACCGACTCGGGTTTCAGGTCGAGGGTCCCCTTCACGATGAACGTGACCGACGGTCGAGGATGCCGGATCGCTCCCTCCCGCCACGCCACCCGGAACGGCGTCTCGTTGATCAGATCCACGGCGGCGCCTCCTCGGTGGCGACGGGATCCCACGTCTCGGCCGCGAGCAGCTCCTCGTCCGTTCGACGCACTCCCTGGAGATTCGCGCGACTCCATTGCGTCTTGAGTTCACGCGCGTTATGGAGGTTCGCGCCCGCAAGATCGGCGTCCGTGAAGTCGGCCCCGCCGAGACGCGTGCAGGAAATGTCCGAGGACGAGAGCGAACAACGGAGGAAGCGGGCCCCGCGCAGATCGGCACGGACAAACGTGGAGCCGGCCAAGTCGGACCCGGAGAAATCCGTTCCGTGCGCCAGGGCGTCCTCGAAGTGGGCCGAACGCAGGGTGGCCTCCTGGAACCTGGCTCCTTCGAGGGCCGCTCCTTGGAAGCGGGGATAGGAGCCCTTCGTGCGATCGAAAACCGCTCGAGTCAATCGTGCTCCGACGAAGCAGGTTTCCTGAATCGAGGCGCCGGAGAAATCCGCGCCCGTGAGATCCGCCTCCGTGAAGTCGGAATTCGCGAGCATGCAGCCTGCGAAATGCGTGCCCTTGATGCGAGCGAGCCGGCACCGGATGAGTCGAGTCTCCCGGAATCGCGCCGTCGTCAGATCGACCCCCTCGAGAATGGACCCCGTGAGGATCGCCCTCTCGAAGTTGGTCTTCGTCAGGTTCGCCCCCTCGAGCGAGGACTGTTCGAGCGTGGCGCCGGAGAGATCGGCTTCGGAGAGATTCGCGCCCGAGAGCCGAACGTTCCCGAGCTTGGCCCCGGTGAGGACCGCCCCGTGGAGGTCGGCTCCGGTAAGGTCGGCCCGGGTCAAATCGCAACCGGCGAATCGAGCGCCCGCGAGGTTCGCACCCGAGAGATGGACTCCCGATAGATTGCGTCCGGTGAAGTCCGTGTTCGCGAAGGCAACCTGGCCCACATCCGCATCGCGAAGATCGGCCTGGAGGAGGGCGGAGTTTGGAAGACGCGCTCCCTCCAACCGCGCGTGTGCGAATACGGCGGAGGTAAGTCGGGCGCCGGAAAGGTCGGCCTTGGCCAAGTTGGCCCAGGTCAGATCCGCGTGAGAAAGATCGGCGTCCACCAGGACGGCCCCCGAGAGGTCGGCGCGCCGGAGAGACGAACGGGAAATGTTTGCCCCCCGCAGGTCCGTACCCGAGAGATCCGCGCCGTCGAGATCTCGACCCGGGAGATCGAGCCGAGGCGCGAAGCACTTCCGGAGATGCGGTCGAGTCACGGGTGGAAGCTCCTTCAGACGGCACTCCGTCCATCGGACGTCTCCGGCATCCATCGAGGCGAGACGAGCGTGCTCCAGATTGGAGCGAAGGAAGGCGACACTTCGAAAGATCCCATCCAAGACGGAGCGATCCAACCGGCACCGATCGAACTCGACTCCTTCCCAGCGGGATCCGGTGAAGATCGCGCCATCCAACTCGCAATCTTCCAACCTCGAGCCGGTCCAGATGGAATCGCGAAGATCGAGGACGAAGGCGCGGAGCTCTGAAAACGTCGTGGACGCGACACGACATCGAGAGAGGCTCGCTCCCGCGAGTTCGCAATCGTGGAGATAGGTATGGTCCAGACTGGCGCCGCTCAGACGAGCCCGGGAGAGATCCACCGCGATCCAGACCGCCCGTGCGAGTTTCGTTGCCGTGAGATCGGCGCCGGCGGCTCGGACCTCCGTCCATACGGATCCGGAGAGATCCGCTTCCGAGAAATTCGCGCCGCCGAGGTCTACGGATTCCCAGAGGGTGTTCCGGAGATTGAGACCCCGAAAGTCGGTGGAGGTAAGATCGAGGTCGGAGACGATCGCCCCTTCCAACGAACGCTTCTCGCTCGCGGCCGCGAGGAGTTCTTCTCGACTCTGAATCGGCAATCGTTCCATCGGAAACTCACTCGCTGGAATTCGCGTTCGATGGGGTCAGGATCCCCGGCCAGCGGAACGAAGGCCGGTTCGACACGATGACGGACTCCACCCGGGCTCCCGAGCGCAGTTGCCGCGCCAAGAAGCGCACCTCGCCGTTCCCCGTACAGTAGCCGACGGCGTGGAGAGCCTCGGACGAACGAGGAACGTCCGAAAGAATGGCGTGTGGGGGACTCCCGAATTCCTGAACGCAGCGGAGCAAGGGAAGCTCCGGAGTGGCGGGAAGCCGGAGCCACACATCGCACCCTCGTTTCCGGCGCAATTCCAAGACAGAGCCTCCGACAAAGGGAGAGCGCACTCCGGGCCCCAGCTGCCATCGGAACTGGTAAGGGTCCTCGTGAAGGAGATCGAGCCTCCGACCCAGAAGAGTCGCAACGGCGGGAGGGGAGAGCGGCCGGAGGGTCGCCAATCGGCGAAGGAGTCGAATCGCCTCTTCCGCGAACGCGGTGTCATTCGGATGGTGCATGGATCCTCCTACCTGCCGGTAAGCCAATACCACCAGTAATCGTCCCTCGAGAAGAAGCCGAATTCCCGTCCCACCCACTTCTTCCAGGTCTCTCCATAGGGGGTGTCGGACCCACTCTGGATGTGGGTTAGGTAGAAGCGAGCGATCGCCAATCTCTTCTGTTCTTCGGAGACGATCATCGAGCGAGCGATGGGTTCGACGTTGGGTTCGAGGAGGGGCACGACGAAACCGGGACAGCGTTTCAAGACGTCGTCGTGAATCGCCACCGCGTTGAGATCCGCGGCGCCCTCGTCTTGTCCGAACTGGAAAAGAGCGATGTTCTCGATGAACCGCTCATAGGAAACATTGCCGGTCGCGTCCGGTTGCCAAGCCCAATCCTTGGCGTCTTGTAAGGGTCCTGGAACATACAGGGCATGGCCCAATTCGTGCGCGACCGTATACAGCCCCTCGAGGGGATCGACCAGGTGAAGCGGGTCGAGCTCGATGAGCATCGGGGATCGGGATTTGTACGTTCCGGATCCCCCACCGCGCGGCCCGTATTGGACGAGTCCTCCATCGGCTCGATATTGCTCGATTTGCTTCTGGAGCAGTTCGCTGCACCCGATGTATCCCATGAGATCCTGAAGGGGGTCGTTCCCCGCGGAGGCAACCGGGAGCCCCGGAGGGAGGGCGCCCTCCACAAGGACCTTGACCTGCGAGGGGTCCGTGAAGAGTCCGCCGGTCACATTGGCGTTCGTCCCGTTGTGCGCCGTGGCGCAGGTGTGATAGGCCAAGGGTAGACCGCCGGCGAAGACCTTCGCGCTGGCGGTCTCGATCCTGACCACGCCCAGATGCGTTCCGGACACCACACCTCCGAAGATCCCCGCCTCGTCGCCCTTCGACGCCCACATCTCATCCCGTAGCCGAAGGGCGTTCGAGTTCATGATCCGGACCCGCGGCGTTCCATCTCCGTCGGCCGGATCGGCGGTATTGTTGTAGGGAAGAGGAACGACCTGAGTCCCCGCGAACGTGAGACACACGTCCGGGTAGGCCGCGCAGGCGCCGCTGCGCACGCACATCGCCGGAAATACGGCCATTCCTACGTCTCCACGATCAAGTTCGTACCGTTCACGAACATCTTCCCGGTGACGGTCATCGTCCCGCTGGTCTCTAGATTGAGTTTCGGGCCGTAGAGGTAGGTCTCGTTTCCGCTAAGGACAGCTACCTTCTTGGGAGACTCGATCCATACGAGTTCCTGACCGATCAGGAGGATCTGCTTTGTCGCGTTGAGCTCGAAGGTCTCCCTCGCGGTAACGAGAACTTTCTCGCTCTCGAGCGTCCAGTCCTTGCGGGTCCACGTGCAGGTCGTCTCGATATTGCCGCACATCAACGTGATCTCATCCGAACCCAGGACGAATACGTTCTTGCCGAGGAGGCTCGCGTTGTCCGAGGCCGAGAGGGCCGCGCTGGTACGAGAACTGATGTTGAGCCTGCCCGTCTGAAGGGCATGCAATCCCCGGGTCATTTGGGCTACATTTCCCCCCACCACCTTGGCCTTGTTCCCCTTGATGAGCTCGACCGCATGATTCAGCGCGACTTGGGTCAGCTTGCCGAGAATGGTGCTCTTGACCTTGGAGAGGAACGTCGACGAGGCATTCCCCTGCGTCGTGGTGTCGGCGGTCCCATCCACCCGATGGCTGAGATTTCCTCCGACGTGGGCCTCGTCGTGGCGGGCGATTTCTCGGATGTGGTCCTTCTCGGTCTCCATCCGGATCCCCTGGGCCGCCGGCCCCTCGCCCAGCGTAATCTGCGTCGCGTGCGCGGGCGAGAGTAGCGACGCGTGCACTCCGCCCGCGTCGTCGTCGAGGGTGAACATATTCCCCGACGCGCTCTTCACGACGTTCTTGCGGTGGTTCGCTCCCGTTACCATGCTGGCCGTCAGAGGATTGGGAATCGCGGAGGCGATCATCGGCCGGTCGGGGTCGCCATGGATGTGGGTGATCACCACCTCCGTTCCCTTGTGGAGAGGAAAGTGCATGCCGTGGCCTCCGCCCGCGTAGGGCTGGGCCATTCGGAGGAAGCGGGAAGCATGGGCTCCTCCCCGACCGGAGAGATCCAGCGGAAGGCGGACCTTGTATCGCCCCTCGTCGTCGATCTCGGCGTACTCCCCGGAGCCGGAGGCGTCGACGTGGGCGTTGAGCGGCCCGGCCACGGGCTTCGGAGTTCGCCGCGCGGGACGGAAGGGGACGTCCGAGGGGATGGCCACGAACTCGTTGGCATACATCCCACGAGGCGGTCCCGCGCCGGCTCCCAAAGGGAGTACTTGCTCCAGGGTGTGATCTACCTCGACGAGCACGTACTCTCGGTTGAAGTCGTTGCGATAGTGATCGGAGAGCTCGAAGGTGAGTCCGGGGTGGAACCACTTGGCGTCGCCGGCGCCGTGGAAGAGACGCTCGCGGCAGCGGAACTCCTCGGCGCGGATCTGGGCGAGGACGGAGCCGGATTCGGGATCCTTGAAGTGCTCGCCGTATCTATAGACGCGGCCGATGCCGTGCGGGACGACAGGAGCGGAGGCGTGGAGATCGACTCCCGGGGAGCGGTAGTTGTAGTCGCGGAGAAGGACCTCCCGGGGAACGCTCCTGTGGCGGAAGGAGAAGCTCCGGACGAACTCGCCCTCGAACCAGGAGTCGCCGGGGAGAGTACCGACGAGGCCGACGGGGTCCTGTTGGCGAAAGCGGAGAGGCTCGATGGCGGTCTCGCGGGAGTAGGCGGCGGGGAGGTCGCCGAAGACGACGACTTCGCGATCCTCGAGTTGGCGGAAGAAGTAGAAGATCCCCTCGTGCTCGAGAAGGCGGGAGACGAAGTCGAGATCGGACTCTTCGTATTGGGCGACGTACTCGCGAGGAGAGTAGGAACGGGCCGAAAGGGCGAATTGGAAATCCTCGGGCTGCAAGCCGGCGTCCAGGAGGACCTGCTCGACGATTTGAGGGACGGAGCGGTCGAGGAAGATTCGGCTCTGGAGATTCATCGAAAGTCGGGAGAGACGCGGAAGAAGGACGAGCTTGAAGAGGACCCAATCGTGGAGTCGTTCGGCCTGTTCGACGGAAGAGACGACGCCGTGATAGGAGAGGGTGCGAACGCCGCGCGCGGAGGATCCGCGAAGAGGGACGCCCATCTTGACGGTGAGTCGGGCGGGGCGCTGGACGACGGAGGTAGTGTCCATATCCTTCTGTCGGGAGAGAAGGTCGAGTTCGAAGCGGAAGGGGGAGGAGAGCTCTTCGTGGCCGTGGACGCGGACGACTTCGAAGGTGTTGGGGGGAAGGGCGGTGGAGTGGAATCCCAACACCCTGCCCCGAAGCGTACTGGACTTCATGCCCATGCTCCTTGACTCATTGCCGAATCGGCTTCGGGTTCTCAAATCCCCTCAACCTTGGAAAGTCGCGTGGCATGGGAGGAGGGTGTATAGTGAACTCGCCCATGTCGACCGCGTCTTCCGAGCATCTTCTCCGTCTCCTGAAGGAGGCGCTCGGTACCCCGCCCTCCCCGGACGCCACGACGAAGCTCGTGGAATCCCCGGGCATGACCCGCTGCCCTCCCGAAGCGGAAACGGTCATGAAGGATCCCGCAAAGAAGGTCGGGCGCTACTGGCCCGTCTCCCTCCTCGGAGCGGGCGGAATGGGAAAGGTGTATCGGGCGTGGGACGCGGAGCTCCAACGCTGGGTCGCTCTCAAGCTCCTCAAGGATCCCCTCGATCCCCTCATCCTGCCTCTCTTCAAGCGGGAGGCGTATCTCTCCGCGGGACTCGACCATCCCGGAATCGCGAAGATCTTCGAAGTGGGGGAGCATCGTTCGACCGGCGAAGACACGACGCCCCTCCCCTTCATCGCGATGCAGCTCATCGAGGGGGAGACGCTGAGCACAGCCGTCGCAAGGCTGGACCTCCGGCTCAAGGTCGTCGTTCTCCGGCAAGTCGCCGAGGCGATCCGATACGCGCACGAGCGGGGGATCATTCATCGGGACCTCAAGCCCGCCAACGTCATGGTCGATCGAAGCGGGAACGTATTCCTGATGGACCTGGGGGTGGCGAAGGAGACGGGAGCGGATCCGAAGGCGATCCCCGCGACAAGTCTTGTGGTCGGAACGCCGTCCTACATGGCGCCCGAACAGGCGAGGGGAAAGGCCGACACCCGGAGCGACATCTACGGTCTCGGCGCCATTCTCTACGAATTGACGACGGGGAGCCCGCCCTTCGTCGGCGGGAGTGCGACGGAAGTGATCGCGCGGATCCTGAGCGAGGATCCGGTTCGACCCCGGGCGATGGCGCCCAAGATCCCCGTCGATCTCGAAGCGATCGTGCTCAAGTGTCTCGAGAAAGACAAGGGCCGACGATACGAGCATGTGGGTCGGTTGCTCGAAGATCTGGACGCCTACCTCGCGGGAAACCCCCTGCGATACGCGCGTCCGCCCACGATCGGATACATCCTCGCGAAGCGCATCCGAAAGCAACCGCTGCTTTGGGGATTGGGCGCGGCCCTCGTGCTGGCGATTCTGGGGGGGGGCGCGTTCGGGATTTACTGGCTCTTTCGGGCGAAGGCGGCGGCCGGGGCGCAGGCCCGCACGGAGGCGCAGGAACGCCGGAGAACCGAGGTCGCTCTTGGAGAGGCGGAGCGCCAGAGATCGCGGGCCGAGGATCAGACACGGTTGGAGCGCAGCCGGCTCGCGCAGGTGTATCTGCTCCAGGAAGAGCGCGCCCGGAAGTCGGGGGATTTCCCTCACGCGGCCGTTTACGCCGCGGAGGCCGACATGGTTTCTTCTTCCCGCGCCAGTCGAGTACGGGCCGCCTTCGCGGCCTTTCGACTCCCTCGACTCGAAGCAATCTTGCCTGAGGAACAGGGGCTGACCGATCTCGCCTTGAGCGCCGATGGTCACACGCTTGCTCTCCTGTCGGAAGGAGGCGCAGTAAGCCTGTGGGATCTGCGGGGCAAGAAAAGACTGGCGGGGAAGATTCAAGGCGTGGATGGAATCCAATCGATCCGGGTAAATCGCGAAGGAACGGCGCTGGCTACCGTCGAGTCGAACATCGTTCGATTCTGGCGACTCCCCGACGCGACGGAGTTCGGGAAGGCCTTGGAACTCGAGGAGAGGATCGGATCGGTCTCGTTCAGTCCGGACTGGAAGAGGATCGTCGTATGCGAAGACCTCGGGAAGACGGTTCTCTGGAACGGAGAGACGAGGACGAAGATCGTCACCCTGATGATCGCCGGGGGCGAGGCCGCGCTCAGCTTGGACGGGTCGCTTCTGGTTACCGGAACTCCCGAGGGAGTCGTGGAGCTTCGAGAGGCCGGGAGCGGGGCCGCGATTCGCACGCTCGCCGATTCGGGCCCGGTGATTCGGCAGGTTGCGTTCGCGACCGTGGTCGCGGCCGGCGGCCTGGACGGATCGGTGCGCGTGTGGGATCCAAAGACCGGCGCGCTTCTGGGGAGCGCGGCCGTGGAGGGAGAATCCGTCCTGCATCTCGAGTTCGATCCGACGGGCGAACGGTTCGTCACGGTGAGCTCCCGCGAAGTCCTACAGGGGTGGAGCTCTCGCACGTGCCGCTCCCTCGGTCCCTCGATTCGCCTGAAAGACTGGACGCCCCGCACCGCGTGGAGCTCCGACGGACGCACCGTGGGCTTGTGCGGTCTGACGTCGGTCGCGCAACTTCTGGACGCAACTTCGATGACCCGCGCGGAGATCGGTCTGGTCCACGACGGAAACGTCTCCGCGCTGGCCTTCCATCCGGACGGCCGGAGAGTCATCACCGCCGGGATGGACGGTGCCTGCCGGATCTGGTTCCTTCCCGAAGAGCGTACGCGCCGTGTCGCGCTTCCAGAAGAGGTGGAGAGCGTTCCCGTGAGTCTGGACCCCGAGGGCAAGAGGCTTCTGGCCATCACGGCGAGCCGGCATTCGTTCGTTCTGGATCTGGAGACGAGGAAGACGACGCGCCTGGAGCAGGATCGATCGCCGGCGTCGGCCGAGTACAGCCCGGAGGGCCGGTGGATCGCAACCGTGGACGGACACCGACTCCGGATCTGGGAGGCCTCGACGGGGAAGCCTCTCGACATTTCTCTCCGGCACGATCAGCGAATCTCGTCGTTCGCCTTCAGCTCCGTGCCTGGGCGAGTGGCTACGGCGGATGAAGACGGCCGAGTTCTCTTGTGGGATCTCCCGTCGGGAAAGCGTCTGGACACGGAGATGAAGCACCCGTTTCAGGTGGACGAAATCGAGTTCGGTCCCGGCGATACGCGCATCGCTACAACGAGTCTGGGGATGGTGCGGCTCTGGGACGCCGCGACCGGCCGACTCGTCGCCACCCTGTCTCCATCCGGCGCGCTCTTCGGATTCGGTCCCGAGGGCGGACTCCTTGCGGTCGGGGGCGAAAGCAAACTCTCTCTCCATTCGGGGGAGACGGGCGGGCTAGTCGGGAAGATCGAGGCTTGTCCCCTCCTCAGGTCCGCGTTCGCGTTCTCGGCCGACGGGCGGAGAATGCTGGCGACCCGCGTCGACTTCAAGACCTTGGTGCTCTGGATCCTCCCGGAAGGCTGGTCAAGCGGAGTCGTCCTACCGCACGACGATCTCGTCGTCTCCGCCCGGTTCACCCCGGACGAGAAAGGCATCGTGACCTGCACGAAGGGCGGGTCGATTCGGTTTTGGGATGCCGAGGACGG
>Ga0114945_10002613_pt1 | contig 10468 bp, 14 predicted proteins | sample OV2TP3_FD_87194 | JGI IMG/M metagenome (GOLD analysis project Ga0114945, IMG submission 87194) | Hot spring microbial communities from Beatty, Nevada to study Microbial Dark Matter (Phase II) - OV2 TP3 | ecosystem: Environmental > Aquatic > Thermal springs > Hot (42-90C) | place: USA: Beatty... | reverse complement strand
GCCCAAAGGCTCGGACGCCTCGCTAGAGAGTAACGAGCCCGAAGGCGCTCCAATGTCGCATCTCGCGCCTCCTCTCTACTACTTCGCGACCACCAGTCCATGGGGATCGGGATCTGCCGTCGTCCCGACCGGCGAAGAGGACGACTGCGACGGCCACCCTGGGAGCCGCCTGTATCCGCATCATCCGCATCGAGAAGCCCTCCAACTGCGGTGACCGAGAGATTCGTTACTGCGCGGGCGGCTGGGTGACCTTGACCAGGCAGTAGCGCTCGACCTTAGCGATGAGCTGCCTCAGATCCACCTAGGCGGGGTCGAACTCCACGACCGCCTCGCCCCGTTCCCGGCTCACCTCGGCCTGCGTGACGCTCTCGGTCCGCTTAGAGGTCCGGTCTCTCTTGACCTCAAACCCCTGCGATGCTCGGCGGGCGCCTTTAGATTCGGCCTCGATGCCGTGGGCCCCGGGAGGAGGAGTCTGGGCGGGGTCCCGTCATCGGTTCTTCACGACCTTGCGAGCAGATCCGGGAGCAGCTCGCCGAAGATCTTTCTGCTCAGGGCGAACGCCTCGGTCAGGACAGCTGCCGCTCCGGGAACATCCGGGCGCGCATGCCACCAGGTGGCCAGGTGCTCTTCCGACCGGAAGAAGTTGATCGTCCGTCAGAGCGAGTCGCAGGCCTTCTCCCGGAGGAGGCTCCGCTCCCCCACCCAGACCATCGCCTCGCTCGCGCCGAGGGGACCGGCCGGACCCACCTCGAGCCAGAGCGGGTCTCCGCAGTGATGGCACCGGGACTGGATGGTCACGGGCTGGCCCAGCATGGGCGGAATCCCCAGGGCGTCCACTGCGCAGACCGCGTGCCGCTCGCGGTCATCGGGGAGGACCACACGGAACGGCGTCGGATTCCCCGCGAACGGGTACGCCAGCACGACCTGGCCGTCCCGGAGCACGATCAGATCCTTCTCATCGAGCTCCCGGAGCGCGTCCGCGATCTCGGCGGGGTCGCGATCCGCGAGGTTCGGGGTCAGGGCCTCGACGGGGACAGGGCCTCCTAGCTCGACGAACCGGCCGAGGATCGTCTCGAGCACCGTCCGGGCGGTCGCCCCGATCGTCTGCCGGTCCCGCCACTTCGCCGTGAATTCAGCATCCAGCAGCTCTTCGGCCGGTCTCACCGGGAACGATCTGGTCACCTTGCGCCTCCTCCTTGGGCTGAACGTGACTCGCCTTTTGATGCGGAGACTCGGCTACGCGATGAGCCGAACGGCGTAACTATCGCTCTGGATCGACCGGGACCAGGGCATAAGCGCCGAACTCGTAGGTGACCCGCTGGCGGGTCCCGTGGCACTCGATGACATCGCCAGGCTGGACGTCGTCGGGCAAGATGACGATCTCGTCCCCGACCGCGCAGCTCGCCGTCTTCACCTCCTTCACCGTCCAGACCCCGTCTCGTTCGCTCGCCCGGAGCGTGAGCCCCGCGCAGTTCGGGCAGTCGAAGGTGCCGCCGCTCCAGATCCCGGCCGGGATCTCGACCTCTCGCCCTCACCTCCGGCACCAGGCCTTCGGCATAGGGCCCTCAGGCGAGACCCAGGAGGCGCTCGATCCTGCCCCGGTCGAAGCCGACCACCACCTCGCCGTCGATGACCGTGACGGGCGTGGCCTGGTAGCCGAGGCGCAGAAGCTCCTCCAGGGCCGCCGGGTCCTCCCGGATATTCTTCGCTGTGAACGAGACACCCTTTTGAGAAAGAAACTCTTCCTCTCGCTCGCAGCTCGTTCAGCCGGGTTGGGTGTAGACGATGACCTCCTTCGGTATCACGTGCTCCTTTCCGCGCAGGCTTAAAGGCGCGCTTGAATCACCAGTATAAGACGAGTCATGAACACGTCTGGATCCTCACTCGGCCGGGCCCCGTGGCGTCACGCCCGACTCGGCCATGGCGGTCCCTGACGTTCCCCCACCCCGGGCCTCAGCGGGCTGGGGGGCGGGTGAGCTTGACCAGGCACATCCGCTCCACTATTTCGATCAGCTGCTCCAGGTTGAGCTGACCCGCCTCGTACTCGATGGTGACCTCGCCCCGCTCGAGGCTCACCTCCGCCCCGCGGACTCCCGGAAAGCCCTTGATGGTCATCTGGACGGCGGGCGGACTGCTGCACCCCGTCGGGGTCATCCCTTCGGTTCGGCCTTGAGCGCAAGTTCGGCCACGTCCGCCGTAGCGGTTGCCGCGGCCGAGAGGATCGTGATTCCTACCAAGAGGCGCTGCCAGCAGCTCATCCTTCCCTCCCATCGCTTCTGACGGGGTTCGCCGTCCGTCGCGGCGCCTCAGCCCCGCCGCCGCGGCCTCAACCCCCGCGCAGCCCGATCAGGGTCGGAAACAGATAGGGAAGCACCCAGAAGAACGCCGTGACCGCGGTAGCGATCCAGAGGATCACCCGGTCCCGGCGCCTCCCGAACCCCTTCCAATGGGTGAGGTAGAAGCCGAGCCCCAGGAACCCGGCCGAGACCGGCACCAAGTAGATCCAGAGCCCCGCCAACCTGGCGGCCAGCGCCCCGCCCGTCAGCCCGAGGCCGACGGACAGGAGCACCGCCACTCATCAGAGGGCCGGCAGGGCGCCGGCGAGGACCGAGAGGCCGCCGGCGAGCCACACCCTGATGTCGCGCCTCATGGCTGGCTCCCCGAATTCATGGTCGCCCTGGTGGAGCCTGCCCCGGCGAGCGCGGCGACGTCGAGCTCCGGCACCGGCCGACCCACCTTGACTCTGTCCCGCCCCGGCAGGGAGTCAGACCGGCTCGCCGTCACCGGCGGCAGGCGGCAGCAGGAGAGGAAGGGGAATCCCCCGGCCACCACGTGGTAGTAGAGGACCCCCAGGGTCGTCACCCAGAGGAGGATCAGGGCGACGAACAGCCAGATCAGCGGGTGTCTCATCGGCGGAGCGAGCCCCCTCGGGCTCACGGCTCCCTCCGCTCGGCCTGCCGCCACGCCTTCAGCCCGTAGAGCAGGGAAACCACGAAGATGCCCGTCAGGGCCACAAAGGCCACCGCGAGGTACTGGCTGAGGGCCCCGGCCAGGGCCGTCCCGGCCAGGACGGCGAGGAGCAGCGGGAGGTGGCAGGGACAGGTGATCACCGCCAGTCCCAGGAGGAGGTAGGCCTTGAACGGTCGCCGCGCGGGGACGCCGTCCCCGTCGCGCTCAGGGCCGGGCATGCGCGCTCCTCCCCTCACCATCTGGGAGCGGGCGGGCGACGAACCCCGCGCGGCTGATCGCGTCCACCATCTGCTCAATGGTCACCTCGGAGGGATCGTAGGTCACCCAGGCCTTGCTCTCGTAGAAGCTGACCTCCGACCTCTTGATGCCGGGGAGCCCTGCCAGGGCCCGCCTGACCCTCGCGGGTCAGGAGGCCGGTCAGTACATCCCCTCCACGCGAAGGGTGACGCGCGGCAGCGAGACCATGCTCGCGTCGGAAGAGGTGGTCTCCCGGGCCTGGGGAGGTCGCGCATCGCCTCGGCCCAACGCGCCAGTCCCCTCTGCCACGGCGGCCTGGCGGTCCCAGGACGCGACGAGGGGGGCCGCGGAGTCCGGCAGCGCGGTGAGGGTCACCGCCGCGACCAGGACGACGGTCGAGGCGAGCAGAACGGCCAGGTTCAGCCGGCGACCTCCCATGGCGCACCCTTGGCGGGCGCACCGCCGGCGTTCCCGGACGTAGAGGGACCAGGCGAGCCCGAGCCCCAGGGCCCCGGCTGGGATGAAGACGCTGCTGTACCTCGTGGTGCCGGCCAGGAAGGCCCCGCTCCCCAGCCCCAGGACGAGGATCGTCAGCGGGAGCAGACAGCAGAGGGAGGCGATGGAGCTGGAGAGGATGGCCGCCAGGCTGGCCTTCAGGTCAGCGGGCTTCACCGGACCTCCTCAATTCGGCGCATGGCCGTGCCGCTCGACCAGGTCGCCGGATCGGATCCCATGGCTACGCCGAGCAGCAGGAGGCATCGGCCCCGTGCTGGTCGCGGTAGGCCGCGAAGGCCTTGAGGCTCCACATCTCGCCCACGCAGCCGCCCATGGTCGAGCCCACGGCGAGGAACTCCCCGAGCTCCTCCTCCGTGACGCCGAGCTTGGCCGCCTCCTGGACGTAGAAGCGGATGCAGGGCTCACAGCGCGCGCTGACGGCCCACAGGGTGGCCGCCATCGCCTTGTACTTCGCGGGCACCTTGCCGTCGGTGAAGATCACCTCCCGCCGCATCTTGTCGATCGCGGCCGCGGTGCCCAGCGTCTTCCGGCTGAACTCCTTCATCAGCGCCAGGGCGGGGTCGATGTTCTGAAGCGTGGTCGCCATAGTCGTCCCTCCTTAAGATGGTTTGCAGGAAACGCGACACCCGCGCGCCCGGAGCGACAGCCAGGTGTCCAGGCCGGCCGCGGCCAGGAGCAGGCCGAGCCCGAGCCAGATGAGGGCTGTCAGCACGCTGACGTCCAGGGCTTCGTGAAGGGGGTACAGGATCGCCGCGGCCCCAGGCAGGAACAGCAGCGCCGGGCTGAGCCGCCGATGTCGTCTCCACCCGAGGCCGAAGCCGACGAGCGCCAACCCCAGCGAGCCGTAGAGGATCGGGAGCTGCCATACGACAGGGACCCGGTCCAGCACGCCTCCTGCGGCGAGAATTCCCGCGAGGGGACCCAGCGCGGCCGGGGCGCAGCAGCCCAGGCTCGCCGCAGTAGCCGCCACTGCCCCGAGCACTCCCGTCTTGTTGATAGCGCCCAGCATCCCTGACCTCAGCGCCAGATCCAGCGCGGCAGCCCTTCCAGCGAGATCGTGTACCCGAGAAACCCGATCACGGCGAGCGTGGAGCCGCCGAGCATCGCCCAGTCCCACCACGACATCCTCCGCCACCGCCGCCGCCAGGCCAGGAGGTACCCGCCGAGCAGGGCCGCGATCGTCAAGCCGAAGAGCCAGTCGCGGTAGGGGACCACGTAGCGGATGACCGTCAGACTGGTCACAGTGCTGAGCCCCAGGAGGCTGAAGAGGACCGGAGCCAGGCAGCAGACACCCGCGCCGAATGCCCCCAGCACCGCGCCAAGCCCGAAGACCCTATGAAACCTCTCCTTCAACTATTCACCCCTCAGAGGATCTCAACTATAAGCCGGTCCAGGGAAGCCCGATCGATCGGGCCGGGCCAGATCCTCCGCACCACTCCCTGGCGATCCACGAAGACCGTGACGGGAAGCCCGCGGATCCGGTAACGCTCAACAGCAACCTCCGCGGCCGGATCCAGCCCGACCGGAAAGGTCAGGCCCAGATTCTCGACCATGCGATGGATCGAGTCTTGGGAGTCCTTGACCGCGACCCCCAGCACAGTCAGGCCTCGTTCCTGATACTTGTCTGCGGCGTCGTCGAGGTCTGGCAGCTCCTGCCAGCACGGCCTGCACCAGCTCGCGAAGAAGTTGATGACTACAGGCCGGCCCCGGTAGTCGGAGAGCGCCACGGTGGCACCGGCGAGCCCGGAGACGGCGAAGTCCGGCGCCGGCCTCCCGACCTGGGCGCCGCCTGCGGGACCGGCCTGGATAAAATACGCCGCGGTTATTCCCCCGAACATGAGAAGGATCGCCCCCCATGTCAGGTATCGGCCTCGGCGTCGTTTCGTCGCGGGAGCGGGCATCGCCTCGTGTGCTAGGGCTTCGAATCCCTGCCGACCCGGAGCAGAGACTCGATGACGACTCGGGCCTCCTTGCCATCCCACTCCCTCGGGCCGTAGGTCACCCCTTTGATGAGCCCGTCCCGGCCGATCAGAAACGTGGCCGGAATGCCCACCAGGTCGAACTTGCTGGCCCCTTCGAGCCTGGTGTCGAGGAGAATCGGGTAGGAGAGCTTCCGCGCCTCGGCGAAGGGCTTGACCGCGGCCGCCCCCGGCTGGTCCACGGAGATGGCGACGACGACGAAGCCCTGGTCACGGTAGGCCTGGTAGAGCTTTTCCATCAACGGCATCTCCCACTGGCAGGGGAGGCACCAGGTGGCCCAGAAGTTGACCAGGAGCACCTTGCCGCGGAGGTCCCTGAGAGCCAGGGGCTGCCCCTCGAGGGTCGGGAGGGTCACGTCGGGGACCGGAGTCCTCCCTCGTAGCTCGGTGATCGCCAGGGCCTTCATCGCCTCCGGGGAGGCCGAGGCCCCCAGGACCATCGAGGCCAGCAGCGCGAGGATCAATCCAACACAGAGCGCAACCCTTTCCATGCACGTCATCTGCCTCTCCCCGTCTCAGAGCTGACTCGCGAGAGGGTTCCCGTGCTCACCGTTGAGGGGTCTGGGGCTGGCCGGGATGCATGCCGGGCATCACCCCGGCTCCGGCCCATGGCCGGGGAGGAGCCGGCTTGCAACGAGGCTTCCGCCCAGGGCTCCCAGGGCCAGGCCGCCGACGAAGCTTGCCGCGGCCGAAGGGGCGAACTCCCGGCACTGCACGATCACGTACGGGGCGAGGAAGATGAGGAAGAGGAGCGTCGCCTCCGTCGCCCCGAGCCAGGATCCGGGCGATCCCCTCCGCCAGCCGATGAGGACCCTGAGGGCGAGGGGCATCACCCCGTACGCCGCGCCGGCGAGTAGGAAAGCCCCGGCCTCCGGCACCAGATCAGCGACGACCTGCCGGCAGAGGGCCACCAGGGTGTTGTACGGGATGAGGAGCGACATCCCGATCGAGAGCCCGACCCCGATGGCGGCCGCGAGGGCCGCGGCCCGCCACCCCTCGGGAGCCAGCACCGCATCACGAAGAGACCACCAGCGGACCTTTCGCTGGAGCCGCCGCCCGATCGCCGGATCCGGCTCGAGGCCCGGCCACTGCCCGAGGAGCCCCCAGGTCTCCTGAAGCGCCGCCAGCTCCTCGGCGCACGCCCGGCATGTGACGAGATGGCCCCTCACCGCCTCGGGGCCGGTCTCGGCGCCCAGCCACTCGGTCAAACGATCCCGGACCTCATGACACTCCACGCCGGACCCCTTCATTCGCTTAAACGGCCTTACCGCCGAAACGTTACGGACCCGAGAGAAATCTCCTGAGGACGCGGAGGGCGCGGTGGAGGGTGACCCGGACGGCCTCGGGGGAGCTGCCCGTGATCTCGGCGATCTCGGCATGGCTGAGCCCCGCGTACCGGGCGAGGAGGAGGACCTCCCGCTGACGGGGCGTGAGCTGCGCCAGGGCCGCGTCGAGCCGGGCGAGGGTCTCCCTCGCCTCTAGGCGCCGGAGCGGGCCGGGATCAGGGTCGGGGATCGCCTCCACGAACTCCGGCTCGGCTTCGGGAAGGCCGTGCCGGCGGAGCCGGTCGAGGGCGAGGTTCCGGGCGATGGTGTAAAGCCAGGTCCTGAACGCCGCCACCGGGCGGTAGCGGTCCCGGTTGAGATAGACCCGGAGGAAGGTCTCCTGGAGCAACTCCTCGGCCTGGCCCCGGTCGCCGAGAAACCGGGCGAGGAAGGTGAACAGGCCGCGATGGTGGCGCTCGTAGAGCGCCTGGAAGGCCGCGGCGCTGCCGCCGCGGAGCGCCTCCATGAGGGCCTCGTCGGACTCGTCGCGGAAAGGCATGCGGCACCGGCTCCGCCAGTATACCCGGGAGCCCCGCGTTTGGGGGGAGGCAGGCCCCGAAGCCTTCGCCAGCGGCGCAGCCGGACTGGCGAAAGGTGGGCTTTGCCCAGGGTCGTCGGACGGGGTCCCCGCCGGGCCCGAAGGCCCGGTGGGGTGCTCGGTTGAGGGGCGAAGCCCCCTGGTTCCTAGAATTACCTCCAAGCTCCTGATGGTCCACTCCGAGCGCCGGCTCCGCCGGCGCGATTTTTGGGGGGGAGATTCAGGAGGGGGGGTGTCCCCCCCCTCTGAAGCTAAATTAGAGCGGACTCGAGGACGATGCCGCGGTCGAGGACGCGGGCGGCCTGGGCGCACATGGCCTGGAGCGACGTCGGGACCTCGGGGGCCTCGGCGAGCTGGCGGAGGAGGTCGATCAGCCGCCGCATGGCGCGGATCAGGTCGCCCTCGTGGCCGCCGAAGGCCTCCTGGACGATCCCGGCCCAGTCGTCGTCCCCGGAGGCCCAGCGGTAGACCGCGGGCATGAACCCGGCCTGGACCCCGATGGGGCGGACGAGCCGGAGCTGGCGCTGGGCGGCGAGGATCGCCTCGGCGGCCAGATCCATCTGGTGGAGCTTCCGGCGGAGCTTCGGACGCGCCTTGAGGAAGCCCTTGACCGGCCGCTCCTCGCCCGAGCGCGCCTCCTCGATGAGGCAGGAGGCCAGGGCCGCGACCTCCGGCATGGCCGCCTCCTCGAAGACCCCGCGGTGGACGACCTCGGCGACGAGCAGCTCGTGGTCGTGGCGGAGGGCGGCGACCAGCCGCCCCTTCGGGGTGAGCCGGCCGCCCTTGACGCAGCCGAAGGCCTCGAGGACCTCGACCACGTGGAGGAACTCCTGCCAGTACGCGCTCCGGAGCGTCTCCAGGACCTCCCGCCGCTGCTCGAGACGCGTGGCGAGCCGGTCGATCTCCCGCCAGGCCTTGTCGCACCGGGGCGTCGCCCCCCAAGGGCAGGCGTGGCATTCGATGGACTCGAGCGTGCCTTCGGGCGCCACCCCCCGCTCGCGCTCCAGGAGCTCGGCGAGGGTCAGCCCCGCCAGGCGGCTCGCCACGCCCCGGCCGTTGCGGTCAAGCGCCTCGCGGAGGTCCCGGCCCCAGCCGCGGTGGCGCGAGGCGGCGGCGGATCGAAGCCCGTGGGGCAAGAGTAGGGGCGGGGTCGCCCAGAAGACCTTCTTGACGTTGGCCGCCTTGACCCGCATGACCGAGCCGTGGGGCAGAAGCGTGTCCACCAGCACCCGGTTCCCCTTGAGGCGGTGGACCGCGAGGACGAGCCCGAGCCCGCCCCCGCCGCGCCGCCGGAGCAGGATGACCCGCCCCGGCTCGACCTCGGCCAGCTCGCGTCCCCGCCGCGCGCTCCGGCCTCGGGTAGCCCGGCCCTGGGCCTCCAGCTCCTGCCGGAGGGCGCGGTAGCGGCCGATCCGCTCGAACTCCCCGCACGGGGCCTCGTAGCGCCGGGCCTCGGCGAGCGGCGCCTCGAGCCCCTGGACCTCGGCCTCGAGCGCGCGGATCCGCTTCAGGTTCTGGTACTGCCCGAAGGAGGACTCGACGGTCCGCCGGATGGTCCCGAGGTCGCCCCCGGTCTCGAGGAGCAGGGCGACGGAGCCGTAGCCGAGCCGGAACTGGCTCGCGATCGGCTCCGGCGGTCCGGCCACGGTGGCGAGGGCCGCCTCCACGCTGTCGCGGCTGTCGAGCGCGATGACGCACTTCCCCTCGAGGTCGATCCCCCGGCGGCCGGCCCGCCCGGCCATCTGGGTGAGCTCGTTGTGGGTGAGCCCGCGGAAGCCGCGGTCGGTCCGTTTGGTGAGCCCCTGGAGGACCACGCTCTTGGCCGGCATGTGGATCCCCAGGCTCATCGTCTCGGTGGCGAAGACGACCTTGACCAGCCCTCGCTCGAAGAGGAGCTCGGTGAGCCGCTTGAGGGCCGGGAGGATCCCCGCGTGGTGGAGCCCGGCCCCGAGGGCGAGCGCCTGGAAGATGGTCTGGTTGAGCGGGGACTCGGCCATGGCCGGGCTCTCCTCGCACGCCTCGGCGATCGCCCGCTCGACCTCCCGGCGCTGGACCCGGTCCAGGAGCGGTCGCCCCTCCTCGAGGAGCTCCTCCATGGCCCGCTCGCACCCCGCCCGGCTGAAGATGAAGTAGATCGCCGGGAGCCACCCGCGGCCCTGGAGCTCCTCGATCACGTCGTCGGGCGAGGCGACCCGGCGCGCGTAGAAGCGCCCCCGATCCCGGCCGCGGTCGGGCTCCTCGCGCCGGACGTCCCCGTCCACGCCGACGAGCCGGACGGTCCCCGCCCGCACGGCGTCGAGCGGATGGAGCTCGGCCGCGAGGTCGGCGACGAAGTGCTGGAGGGGGACCGGGCGGTGCGGGTGGATGATGGGGGTGATCGGGCGGTGGACCAGGCTGATCCAGTCGGCGATCTCCCCGATGTTGGCGACGGTCGCGGAGAGCGCCACCAGGGCCACGTCCTTCGGGGCGTTGACGATGATCTCCTCCCAGACCGTCCCCCGCCCCTCGTCCCCCATGTAGTGGCACTCGTCGAGGACCACGTAGCCGAGCCCCTCCAGGGTCCCGGTGTAGAACATGTTGCGGAGGATCTCGGTGGTCATGACCAGGATGGGGGCGCGGGGGTTGACCTTGACGTCGCCGGTGAGGATCCCGACCTCGGCGACCCCGAACTGGCGGCAGAAGTCGGCGTACTTCTGGTTGGAGAGGGCCTTGAGGGGGGTGGTGTAGGCCAGGCGCCGGCGCCGGAGGAGGGCGAGGTGGATCGCCAGCTCGGCGATCAGGGTCTTCCCCGCCCCGGTCGGCGCCGAAACGATGACCGACTGCCCCTCCAGGAGGGCGAGGATGGCCCGGACCTGGAAGTCGTCGAGGGGGAAGGGGTAGCGGCGCTCGAAGGTCCGGTAGAG
>Ga0114945_10002612_pt1 | contig 10468 bp, 12 predicted proteins | sample OV2TP3_FD_87194 | JGI IMG/M metagenome (GOLD analysis project Ga0114945, IMG submission 87194) | Hot spring microbial communities from Beatty, Nevada to study Microbial Dark Matter (Phase II) - OV2 TP3 | ecosystem: Environmental > Aquatic > Thermal springs > Hot (42-90C) | place: USA: Beatty... | reverse complement strand
TTTCTCATGTGTTTTGATATTCCTATCAATTACAAAAATCGTACATCCATAATCAAAACAGTAAATGAGGGGATTAATCGAGCAAAAGTATTCAGTGGGATAAAGGAGATACTACTGTTATTAAAGAAAAAATATAAATTAGGCATTCTATCTAATACTACTAATTTTGAATCAAGCATCATAAGTTTAATGAGCTTTAATACGTTTTTCGATGTACAATTATATTCTTGGCAAATCAATTCATTAAAACCATCAGGAAGAAGTTTTGAAGATATATGCAAAAGACTACAAGTAAACCCCGATGAATGTCTTTTTATTGACAATGAAGATAGAAGCATTAACGAAGCAAAAAAACATGGTTTCAATACAATTAAATTCAAAAATGTCGAACAGCTTAAAAAAGAATTGTTACAATATTACTAATAAAATGTCATTCACAATTACTCATAAAGACAAACATACAAAAGCTAGAATAGGAATCCTAAAAACAAAATCAGGAGATATAGAAACTCCATTTTTCATGCCAGTTGCTACAAAAGCAACTGCTAAATTTATTGATACAAAACAATTAGAAGAATTAGCTCCAGCAATAATATCAAATGCTTTTCTTTTATCACTTCGCCCAGGGGTAGAGATTATACGAAGATTCAAGGATATAAAAAAATTTATGAATTATAATGGAATAATCTTTACAGATTCTGGCGGATTTCAAATGTATTCTGATTATCTCTATATTAAATCAGATGAAAAAGGAGTTTATTTTAGAAATCCAATTTCAGGAGAAAAAATATTTATGACTCCTGAAAAAAATATGAAGATACAATTAGATATAAATGCAGATGTTGCAATGTGTTTAGATGTTATGCCTTTGTATAAGGATTCAAAGGAAGATATTAAAAAAGCAGTTGAGCTAACAATAAATTGGGCAGAGAGATGTAAAAAGGAACACAATAAACTACAAAATAAAATTCTTAAGAATAATAGGCAATTATTATTTTGCATATCCCAAGGAGGAATTCATGAAGACTTAAGAAAATTCTGTATAAAGAAACTTTCAGAAATAGATTTTGATGGTTATGCGATTGGGGGAATTGCACTTCCTAAAGCTCTTTATGGGAAGGAAATAGGAAAAGCAAAAAAATTAGAACAACAATCAATTATTACTCATAAAAAATATTCTCCAGAAAATAAACCCTGTTATTTAATGGGAGAAGGTGATCCTATTTGGTTATTAGAGGCAATTGCTTTAGGTGTTGATTGTTTTGATTCAAGGTATCCAACTCAATCAGCTAGGAGAGGAACTATCTTTACAAAAAACGGAAAAATAAAAATCCTGAATAAAAAATATGAATATAATAAAGCTCCATTAGAAAAAAATTGTAGGTGTTTTGTTTGTAAAAATTATTCTCGAACATACGTTAGATTTCTTTTAAGAGAAAATGAGCCAGTTGGAAAAGAACTTGCTTCGTATCATAATGTGTATTTTATGAAATGGTTGATAGAAGAGGCGAAAAAGCATATTAAGAAAAATAATCTTAAAGAATTTTTAGGGATGATGAAGAAAATTTATGAAAAGTAAGATGATTCTTCCATTTCTTAAGACGTATTTATAACTAAATAGTAAAAACATTTATAAAGATAATTATTATGTAAATGATTCTATTTTTAGAATTTTCTCATTTCTTTTTCCATCATTTAAAGGTCTAGGATGTATTAATGAAATGAGTGAACATTACAATATTCGTGTAGCAAAATTCTCAACAAAAAAATTAGAATGGAATTAGGATGCATATAAAAAATTCGACCCAAGCATATTTCAAATAAACGCTAAAGAAGAATAATCACTTACCATTATGAATAAAATAACCTTCGGGCCTTACTATTCGTTCAAGCTGTAGAAGTAAATTTTCTTCTAATCTTTTTCCTGTTTTAATTCCATATTGTTCTTCAAAGACAGGAGAGGTAAAAAGATCAATAGCTATTGCAACTTCAATGGAAGAGTCAGGTAAAAATCTTAATGAATCTTTCTCCATTAAATCAACATAATAATGTTCAAATTCTTCATTATCTAAATTTCCTAAATCAATGCCAATTGGACTAGCTTTTAATTCATGAAGTAATCTGCATAGATTTGGTTTAAAGGGCAAACCAAAATAATTTGTATCAATAGGAGGATCAGTTCCACATCCTAAATCAAGTATTTTCTTTCCATTCAAATTACCTCTCGTTGCAGCAACTATTAGTTCTAGCTGGGAAGAAGCTTCAAGTATTGAACTATATCTGATATGATATTTTCTCTGTAAACTTTTAATTATAGGATATGTTAAATCATAAGTATAATTATCATTCATTAAATTAACAGTTATTATTCTCATAAAAAAACATAAATTTGTTAGTTTAAAAACCTTCTCCTCAAAATAAAAAAAATCATCGAAATGTTTTTAAACTTGTTATGTACATTCTCTTTATGGTCAACGGTATTGAAAGACCTCTTGACGTGTTAAACAACGCGAAAGGTAGAGAAGTCTTAGTACAGTTAAAGAACAACCGGCAGATGGTTGGTACACTTTTGGCATTTGACATACACATTAATATTGTGTTGGACAATGCGAAAGAAATTATTGACAGTGAAGACAGAAGAAGTGTTGGATTAACATTTCTGAGGGGAGATACAATAATATTTATATCTCCTGCAAGTATTGCTAAAGAGTGAGGATTGAGCCTTGGCATGATTAGATTGGCACGGCCATAGAGTTCTCATGAATAAAAATTAGCGAGAGCTAGATATCATTAGTTATATCTGATTTAATAAAAAATTGCATAAGATAATATGAAAAAAAATATAGAAAATGATTTTATAATATTAATAGATTAGCTAAAACAAAACTAAACTAGTTTATAACAAATCCAAATATTATTAGAAATTCAAATAAAATTAAGGGTATGATTTATAATGCAAAGGAATTCCAAAGAATTAAGAAATAAAATGGTTCATTTTCCAATTTTTTAAAATCACTTAAATCATTTCTAGTTTTTAGAACAATGTTTTTAAACATGTTCTCTCTTAGTAGATTACGTGGAGTCAGATACAAATAAAAAGCCATATTGAAGTCGCCACCTTACTTGACAAGATAAAAGATGAAGTCTTCGAATATATCCGCTTAAACAAAGGAATGTCTGAGAAAGAGATACAAAAGTTTATATTGAAAAAATTTGGTGAGAACAATATAAAATCAGATAGAGACCATCCGATTGTTGCATTTAACGAAAATTCATCTAAGCCCCATTACTTTCCACTTGACAATTCTAAAGATCTTGAAATAGAATCTCTAATTTTAATAGATTTATGGGCAAAATTCAAAAATTCTAATGAACCCTTTGCAGATATAACTTGGATGGCTTACTATGGAAATAATATCCCAAAAAGAATTCAAGAGGTTTTTAACGTAGTTCTAAAGGCAAGAGATTCTGCTTTGAATTTTATAAAACAAGGAGTAAAAGAAGGAAAAATGCCAATAGGAAAAGAAGTAGACAAAGTAGCAAGAGAAATTATTGAAAAGGAAGGATTCAGCGGAAAATTTTTACACGGAACAGGGCATAGTATTGGAACTACATCTCCTCATGGAAATCGAAGCAATTTGAATTCAAAATGGAAAAAACCATTGTCGATTAATTTAGGTTATACAATAGAACCGGGCATTTATTTAGAAAATGAATTTGGTATAAGAAGTGAAATTGATTTCTACATTACTGAGAAAAAAGAAGTAATTGTAACTACGCCCATCCAAGATAAGATAGTTCAGATATTTTAATATTTACTATTTCTAAAACCCTCTGAAATTGTTTTCGCTGAAGACAAGATTGAAAAAGAATTTGTTGAGTTATCAGAAAGCGATGGAATTAACAAAGTAATTATCACATCTCAACATTCATCAAATCTTCTGCAATTTTTGTTTTAGGAAATATTTTCTTTGCTTCCTGTAAAAGTATATTGCTATGAAATTCATATCTTTGAGATATATGAGTAAGGATTAGTTCTTTTGCTTTTGCTTCTTTTGCAATCTTAGCAGCAAGAGAAGCAGTAAGATGCTTGTATTCATTTGCAAGATCTTTTTCTTTTTCCGAATAAGTTGATTCAATAATAGCAAAATTAGCATCTTTAGCAAGTTTTATCGCATTTTTACAATAATAAGTATCGAAGATAAAACATATTTTTCTCCCTTTTTCTAAAAATGTTAATTCTTTTGCTTTTAAAGTAGATTTTCCAAATTCAATATTTTTACCTTTTTTCAAATCTCGAATTTTCTCAAAATCTTTCTTATTAATTGATAAATTTCTCAGAATTTTTTCTAGTTTATCTTTTTCAATTTTCATTTTATCTTTTTCAATAAAAGAATATCCATTTACATTAACTGTATGGTCTAAAGGTAATGATTCTAATATAAAATCTTCATTTTCAAAAAACCTTCCATTAATTTCTTTAACATTTATTTTAATTCTATTTATTGGTATAAAAATTCCTAAAATTTCTTTCATAAATTTTTCAGTTCCTTTAGGTCCAAAAACATTTAATTCTTCAGAATAATTATTCGAAGCTAGTGTTTGTAATAATCCAGGAATTCCAAGGACATGATCTCCATGCCAATGAGTGATAAGTAGTTTGGTTATTCTACAGGGATTAATATGCGCTTTCCTAATTTGTCTTTGAGTTCCTTCTCCACAATCAACGAGAATATTCTCGCCTTTATAACTAACTAATATTGAAGTATGATTCCTATGTTCAGTAGGAATTGCTTGACTTGTTCCTAAAAAAACTATTTTTAATTTTTCCATCCTTAATATAGAAAAAAGATATTTAAATAGGTTTTTAATGTTGGATATCAGTAATTCTCTTTTATCTTCTCTTTATTATTTTTACTTCCATTTGTTTCCTTGCTTAAAATCACTAAAAATTCTTTTAATGTATAAAGATAGTCTTTAAGTGTAATTATATCTAACAATTTTGTTTTTAACTTATCTGACATTATAACTACTTTTTCTTTTTTTACAAATTCCATCACACTTTTCTTATGCTCATCGAAAATTTCAATAATTTCTTTAATAGTTTTTATTTGTTTACTTGTAAATGGATATTTATTAGCAATTTTAAAAAAATTATTTATAGTATCTTCAGTTTCAGAAATTTTTACGTTTATTGATTCATTGTTATAATAAAATAATGCATATATGCTATTAATTATAGCTTTATAAATTTCCTCTAAAATTTTTATAAGTAGTCTTTTTTCTTTAACAATAGGTAAAGTCACATACATAAGATGATCAGCTAATTGAAGATGTTTAAATGCCTCTTTCAAATATTTTTGAGATTCATTCATTTTTAATTCACATTAAAGGAATTTCTTATATTAATTATAGATTTCTTAAGTTAATTGCGTCTTTTATAATAGTTATATTGCATCCTTTTGTTGATTTACAGAAATCCTCGCATCTTTGTGCAGTTACCTTATCAAGATAAAAATGACTGCATGCTTCACACTGGAAATATGTTTTTCCTTTTACAATAAATTTTTTTACCATAATTCATACAAGATAGTAAACTTAATAAATATATTCTGGTATTGAATGGAACAGAAATAGCGATATAGACTTATTATTAATTAAAGTAAAATTAGAAAATGTATGATTGTAGGTCAAGTTGGCTGGAATCAAGATTTACAAAATCCTTCCCCACTTCTTCTTAATAGACTTTCATATTGACGATACTTCTCTTTTATTTCATTATTAATACATTAAAAATTATTTTTGCGTAAACTTCCTACTTTAGTTCGGAGAAAGCAAAAATAATTTTTGAGGTGCTCAAAAACCCAATCACGCCTAGACTTAGTCTAGGGTTTTTGACACTATCAAATATAAATAGCATTTTATTATTTGAGCTATATTCTCAATAACATAATGAACTTAAATAATAAAAAGACTAAGGTTAATTAAAGAAAAAATTTAACTCAAATTGAGAATAGCCTCAGCTAAATCTCCATTAGATTCTTCAAGAGCTTTCTTGGCATCTTTTTCACTACAACCCGTTTTTTCTATAACAGTTTTTATGTCTTCATTTAATTTATCTTCTTCACTTTCATCCTTAACAGTTTGCTCAGAAACATCTCCAGAAATTTGAAAATTAACTTGTCCCTGCATTTTAATTTTAACTATAGAAGGATTATTAATAACAATATTTTTATCATCAGTCTCAATAATTACTTTATTTGCATCTATTTCTTCTTGTGCAATTCCTAATTGCCTCATCATTGCTTGCATTTTTTTCGGATCAAGTCCTGGGAACATGAATTATGATAAGAAAGAGATTTTATAAAGATTTGGTTAAGGCAATTTATGATTAACAATTTCTAATGGAACAATTACTGCTGCCATTGTTCCTCCTAATGCTAACGTCTCTAAAAGAACATTTGTATTTGCTCTAAGCGATTGTGAAGATGAAGCATTATGCAAATTTTCTGTAGCAATACCACATTTAACAATATAAGCTAATTCAGGATTAACTTTTCCTTCTAAGTGATGCCTAAGATTATTATAATGTGTTTTACCTATTTCAATCACATTTTTAAAACTATTTTTTACTTTTGTTTTTCTTACACCATTTCTTAATGTATTTTCAGAAATATCAATATCTTTTCTTACGATGTCAACTAGTTCTGTAGTAGATATTCTAAAATAATCTTTAATTGCTTGTTCAGACGAAATATCAGATAAATTTAATGAGTTTCTAATATTGTCTTTTAACTTAGATTCTCCTCTTCCAAGTTCATTATCATTATATTCTCCTATAACTCCAGCAGTAATCGCTCCACTTAATGCAGCGCCAATTTTAAAAAAACATCTCCTATTAATTTGAGAATCTGTATTCATCTCGCTTACTTTTTCACTAAGTGTTTTTTGTTTAAAACCTCGATATCTTAAACACGATAAAATTTCCTCATATCCTAATAATAATCCTATTTCAATTCCATAAACACCAAGATTTATAATTCCTTGTCCGAGTCTACTTGCATTTCTTTTTTCAACTTTAATATTTCCGATTATTGAAATATCAACTAATTGTTCATTCATTAAAAATTGAAATTTATTAGATAGTTCTGATTGTCTAGCTCTCCACGAATTAACTTCATATTTTCTTGGGACTCCAGACTCTTCATCCCAATAGTATTCGGTTCTAAATTTTGTGTGAGGATGCCCTTCACTATCAATTGATATATAAGAAACTAAACGTGATTTATAATATGCATCTCTGTAAGCTGATGCAAGATTTTCCAGAGAATCTGAATATGATTTTTGAGTAGAATACAGTGATTGAATAACATTTTTATTTTCAACATCTTCTTTTAATTCAGCACCAGAAAAATCTAAAGAATAATATTCTCTACTTCTTAAGAAATTATTTCCAAGAACTCCAATTAAGGGAATTGTTGATGCTAATTCTAATCCTCTTGCGAGGAATTTTCGTCTTGAGTTTTGATGAGATTGCATGGTTGAATTGATAAAGTATTAAATAAAAAAATAAAAATATAGATTTAGATTTATTACTTTCTTTCATACAATCTAGTTTCAGTTGTATGATATGAAGAATCATGTGTAGAACCAACATAATTTGTTAAGGTCTCAAATGCAACGCACCTTCCAATATCTTCATCTGGAATTTGTGCCAATATTTCTGCAATAGATGGTTTAAATAACGTAGGTGCTCCATAAGTGTGCATAGTTACAATTGATTTGTAGGGGTTAGGATTTACTTCTTTTGCTGTTCTTGTTGGTTTTGGTTTCCAAGTAAATGCAACATTTTTTGGATCAATGTCCTTAATGAAGTATAAATCCCCGTCATCATTTTTCTCCATCTTACTTCCTCTTGAAGTAGTTACTTTTGCAAATCTTACAATGGGTTTTATTTCTCTAACAAGTTCTTCTAATCTTTCCTTTGCAATTTCTGGTATTTTGTCCATTTTCTTATCTGTTAATTTTTCTTACTTTTAATAAGAAAAGGTAGTATTTAAATCTTTCTATTTGTTGTAACTATGTAGGGGTATATCATAAAGATTTTAAATTACGATTTTTAAAATATAGTTATTTTGTTATCCATTCTATTATTTCCTCTGCAATATTACCCAACCAACTCAAAAAATGTTCCAAGAATAAAAATTAAACTTAATAACAAAATAATAAACCAATTTATTTCAACAGAGTATTCTGGTTTTCTATCACCTTTATGCTTTGAGGATTTAAGCATTAAAAGAATTAAAATAGCTGTTAATCCTCCAGAAATTACCCCGCCTATTCCTATTACTTCCACGAAATTAAGTTTATTAATAAAGTATAAAAATAAATATATTAAGATAGGAAGAATCGAAACTAAAAAATAGTTTAAGGATTTACTAACTTTTAAATCATATTTAAAAAAATCTTTTAATGAAAGGCTTAGAACGAAATAACTAGTCATCATAGTAAATATTCCTAATAAAATAACTAATTTTCCTGATGACAATGTAGCTATTTCTTGAACATTTTTACCAAATACTCCAACAAAGATGAAACTAAAGAGAATGTATACAACGACGGGAATTGTAATCCCCATTATTATTGCTTTTTTAAATCTTTTTTTATCTTTTATTAAGATTTCAAGTTCTGGAATACAGTTAAATCCCATAAGTGCGAAAAAAACAACTCCAAAAGGAACAAAAAAGTTAGGGAATTGTAGATACGAAAGATTCTCGTAAGATACGTCAGGAAAATAATTAATGACAATTACGACAATTATTACAAGTATTGCCAATACTCCCCAAGTTTCAACTTTTCTTAATCCTTTTAATCCCTCCCTTAATAATGAAGTCATTATTATCCAAAAGCCTATTGCAAAATATAAAGAATAATTTGTATTTCCTGTAAAAATTACAGAAAGACTCTGCCCTTCACCAATTAAATAAGCAAGTAAAGCAGTATAGATTCCTAATACTATTGCAATGAACATCAAGTATTTAGCATAATCACCAAGATATTTTTCTGCAAAGCCGAAGAGTTGCATTGTCTTTCTTGTTCTCAAACTTACTTCTCCTAGACATAATAAAACATAGCCTAATATTATGCCAAGGAATAATATCCAAAATGCTCCAATGAAAAAACCAGATTGAGAAATAACATATGGAAGCGCTAAAATTCCTGCTCCAATTATTGTTCCACCTAATGTAAATACAGTTGCCCAAAAATTATTATTAAATAAATTATTCATGTCTACACTTCCCCTTTTAATATACATAACTAAATTTATCAAGTTTTTAAAGTTTTTATTAATAGATTTAAAAACAATCTTTAATTTATTAAACAATGAAAATAAAATCTGAGATAATAATAGAAGTAAAAAATTTATCTAAAAAATTTAAAGATATTATTGCAGTTGATAATATTTCATTTAACGTAAAAAAAGGAGATATATTCGCATTTCTTGGACCTAATGGGGCTGGAAAAACAACTACAATTCGAATGCTAACAACTCTTTTACACCCAACATCAGGATATATAGGTGTAAATGGTTTTGATATAAATGATACAACTGAAGTTAGAAGTTCTTTTGGAATAGTTTTTCAAGATCCAAGTTTAGACAATGAGCTTACTGCATATGAAAATTTGGAATTTCATGGAATTATGTATAAAGTTCCTAAAGAAATTAGAAGAGAAAGAATTGAATTAATGCTTAAGTTTGTAAGTTTATGGGAAAGAAGAGATGATTATGTGAAAAATTTTTCAGGAGGAATGAAAAGAAGATTGGAAATAGCTAGAGGTTTAATTCATCATCCAAAAATTCTTTTTTTAGATGAACCAACGCTAGGTTTAGATCCTCAAACTAGAAATCATTTATGGGATTATGTTAAAAAATTAAATAAAAATGAGAATATGACAGTTTTCTTAACTACTCATTATATGGAAGAAGCTAATAAAGTTGCGAATACAATAGCTATAATAGATAATGGAAAAATTATTGCTATGGGAACTTCAAAAGAATTGCAGAAAATAACAAAAACAAATTCTTTAGAAAAAGCATTTCTTGTATTAACAGGTCATTCAATGAGAGAAGAAGCCGGAACTGCAAGAGATAGGGCAAAATTTCAAGGTAGAATGTGGGGTGTAAAATGAAAGCGATTTATGTAATGTGGTATAGGCAAATAAAAAGATATTGGAGATCGAGAGGTAGAATGATAGGTGCATTAGGTCAACCATTATTATTCTTATTAGCATTGGGATTTGGTCTTGGTCCAATTTATGCAAGAGCTGGAGGAGGAGATTATATTCAGTTCTTAGCTCCAGGAATAATTGCAATGACAGTATTATTTACGTCAATGTTTTCAGGAATAGAAGTTATTTGGGATAGACAGTTTGGATTTCTTAAAGAAACTCTTGTCGCTCCTGTTCC
>Ga0114945_10002611_pt1 | contig 10472 bp, 7 predicted proteins | sample OV2TP3_FD_87194 | JGI IMG/M metagenome (GOLD analysis project Ga0114945, IMG submission 87194) | Hot spring microbial communities from Beatty, Nevada to study Microbial Dark Matter (Phase II) - OV2 TP3 | ecosystem: Environmental > Aquatic > Thermal springs > Hot (42-90C) | place: USA: Beatty... | reverse complement strand
TCTGGTGAAATCTCAAAGATGAGATGTCCTGCGAGGTGAAACCGTAGCCGCACCTGCATTAGCCGAACATTTACAGAATAACTCTTATATGTTTAACATTCGATGTTAAACAAGGTTTAGTTAAACAAGGTTTACAAGCCTCTATAAAAACTATCAAGAACAATACAACGAAACACAGCAGAAGATTGATAACTTGCTGGAATTAAAAATTCGCCCTGATAATAAGGCTGGGGAGCTATTGAGCGACAAGGAGTATTTGGAGCGCAAGGATACTCTTAAGCGTGAATTAGGCATCCTAAAAGAGAAATTGGAGGATACGGAGGGCAGAGCCGCCCGATGGTTAGAACTTTCGGAACGCTTCTTTTTGTTCGTAAGATACGCACCAATTTGGTTTGCTGAAGGCACGCTGGATGATAAACGCTTAATTCTTGAAACATTGGGTCAGAACCTTGCCCTCGCCGACCAAAAACTGTTTATTAATGCCAAAAACCCTCTAAAAATTTTAGAGGGGGCTGGCAAAATTCCTTCTTGGCTGCCGAGCTTGGATTCGAACCAAGATACCCGCCTCCAAAGGGCGGTGTCTTGCCATTGGACGACTCGGCATTTATGTTTCCATCAATTCCACCACCGCCATTTCTATGGGTAACTGGGGAATCGGGGAATACTTAAAATTATTTGCGGCTTCTTGGAATAATCTCGATGCTTTTTGAAGATGGGGCATTTCGAATTTTTGCGCGGTTTGTTTTAATTCTTCCAAATTTTCGTTTGACATTTCCCTCGCGATTAAATCCTCGAGCCCCGGATCAACTTTCAGAAACATCATCCATCGTATGTACCCCATCGCGCTTTTTATAAACTCCTCCAAATCCACGCCCTTATCGCACATTTTGCTTATAAACTCAATCGCGCCTTTTTTATTTTTGTCCGCGATGCAGTTCATAAATTCCGAAGTTCCCGCGAAATCCGCAAAGCCAAACAATGAACGTATCTCGTCTAAACTCAATCCGTCGGCAACCGCTAGAATCTGCCCCAGCATGCTCTCTGCGTCTCTTGCAGAACCATCTGCCCGCGCGGCAATGAGGTCTAATACACCCCGATCTAGTTCTTTTTTCTCATTTTTCGTAAGTAATACAAGTCGATCCCTGATCTCTCCGTGGCGAAGCCGCCTGAAATCAAAGCGCTGGGATCGGGAAATTATAGTCGGCAAAACTTTATTTATTTCTGTTGTGGCAAGCACGAATACGGCGTGCGGGGGCGGCTCTTCCAGAGTTTTTAACAAAGCATTAAAAGCCTCTTTTGTCAACATATGCACCTCATCTATTATAAAAATTTTGTATTTTCCGTATGTTGGCGCAAAGCGGATCCCTTCTTTCAGCTGACGGATTTCGTCTATTCCCCTGTTCGATGCGGCGTCTATTTCTACTATATCTAAGGCAGATCCTTTCGCGACCTCTCCGCATAAATTGCATTTGCAGCATGGCTCGTAACTGCCCTCTTTCCTGTTTTCGCAATTAAGTGATTTAGCTATAAGGCGCGCCAAAGTTGTCTTTCCTGTGCCCCTAGGACCTGTGAAAAGATAAGAATGGGCGAATTCATTAGTTGATATCGCGCTAGTAATTGTGCGCACGATATGCTCCTGGCCCACTACATCGGAAAACTTCTGGGGCCTATATTTCCTGTATAAAACTAAGTTCATATTTTAAATGCTAAGAAACTGTCTAGGTTTGTTTCCTGCGTATAAAAATCGCCTTGGCTAATTCAATTCCCAGAAGATTAATGCCTGCCAACGCAGCAATAATTGCCCACGGCGCAATACCCAGGGGAACTGTCCGTAAAATATCTTGGAAAAACGGAACGTATATCGCGAATAGGAGCATGAGGAATCCAAAAACCACAGAAACTATAAGATATTTATTGTTTAATATATCTATTCTAAAAATAGAACGGCGAAGACTTTTTATTGAAAAAATGTAAAATAAAGAATTTAAGCCAAGCGCAACAAACACTACGGTTCGCACGTAATCAATATTACCCGTTACGTTGAACAATACCATAAAAGTACCCAAGAGCATAAAATCGGTAATTATGCCCACAATAAAGATTATAGTTTTTATCTCCCGGTTAAGTATAGGCGTTCTTGCGCCGGTGGGAGGAAGCTTCATAACATCTTTTTCCTTTGGTTCGTACGCAAGGGCAAATGCCGGCAGGCCGTCTTCCACTAAATTTATCCATAAAATCTGCGCCGCAACCACAGGCAAGGGCAGACCCGCTATTATGCTTCCAGCTACCAAAATAATTTCTGTAAAACTACTCGCGAAAAGATAGGTAATAACTTTCCGCAAATTGTCAAAAATCACCCTTCCCTGCGTAACCGCGTCAACTATGCTTTTAAAGTTATTATCTAGTATTATCATATCGGACGCCTCTTTTGCAACGTCAGATCCCGCGCCCATGGCAATTCCGATATCCGCTTTTTTAAGCGCGGGCGCGTCGTTCACGCCATCGCCCGTCATAGCGACTACCTCCCCATTCGCCTGAAACGCTTCTACTATGCGAAGTTTGTCATGGGGAAGAATTCTGGCATAGACCGAAATATGCCTCACTTGTTTCTTTAATGTTTCATCGTCCATGTCCGCGAGTTCCCGGCCTTCAATGATTTTTTCATGGTCAAATTTTAAACCTAGCTCCAAAGCTATTGTTTGAGCGGTATACTTATTATCGCCGGTGATCATAACTACTTTTATGCCTGCCCCGTGGGCATCTTTTATAGTGTTCGCGACGTTTTCGCGCAAAGGGTCCTTAAGCGCAATAAATCCTACAAAAATCAGATCCGACAAAACATTTTCCAATTGCACCAATTTTTCAAAATTGGTTTTTTTATGAGCAAGCGCAAGCACCCTCAAACCCTTTTTTGAAAAATCCTCGTATATCTTTTCGAGCTGGGTAAACTTAGAAGGCGCGATATTGCATGCTTTCAAAATTTTCTCCGGCGCTCCCTTATAATAAATAACATTATGTTTCGGATTTAGAGTTTCGGATTTCGGATTTCCCTGCGTAAGCAGGGTTGCCATATACTGATTCTCTGATTCAAAGGGTATTTCATCCAGAATATTCTTTTCGCCTTCCAAAAGTAAATCCGAAAGGCCCGCCTCAATGCCCGCCTCAATTAAAGCCCGCTCTGTCGGATCTCCATGGATATTCCAATTTGCCACATCTTCTTTTGGATTTTCTATGTATGCTTCATTCGCGATCATTGCGATTTCAAGAATAAACTCCCGGGATTGTCCTTCACTATAGATTTCAGCAACTTTCATTCGCCCCTCTGTTAGGGTGCCTGTTTTATCCGTGCATATTACGGTCGTGCCTCCTAATGTTTCCGCGGATATTAATTTACGCACTAAGGCCTTTTTGCGCAAAAGGCGCACCATGCCAACAGCAAGTATGACTGTAACCGCTATAACAAGGCTTTCCGGTATCGCGGCCACCGCCACTGCGACCGAAGCGGTAAAAATTTCCGTAAATTCAATACCGCGCAAAAGGCCCCCGATAAAAATTCCGGCAACAATTAGCAAAAGAAGAAGTGAAATAAATTTAGCAAGACGGCCTACTTTTTTCTGAAAGGGAGTTTCTTCTTCTTTTATTGTTGCAAGGCTTTGCGCGATTTTTCCGAATTCGGTTTCGAGGCCCGTTTCTACCACTATGCCCAAGGCTCGCCCTCGGGACACTATAGTACCCATAAATGCCATACAGGCTCTTTCGGAAATTAGATTGCCGATGGGAACGGCCTCCCATGTTTTTGGGATTGGCATAGACTCCCCAGTTAGAGATGCCTCCTGGGTTTCAAAATTTTTTACTTCTATTAAACGAATATCCGCAGGAACTTTATCGCCCGATGCAAGAAAAACAATATCGCCTGGGACAAGTTTATCCGCTTCTATTTCCAACTCTTTGCCATCACGCATCACGCGACCAATATACCTTACTATTTTTTCTAGATGCTCGAGTGTACGTTCTGCTTTTTGTTCCTGAAAGTATCCAAACGCAATGGTCAAAATCACAAACGCGAAAATTATATATCCGTTTATCGCATCGTGCAAAATAAAAGATACAACAGCGGCAACTATTAATAAATACACGAAAGGACTTTTGAATTGCCTTAAAAAAATCTGAATTCGCGTAAATCTCTTTGGCTCGGGCAGTTTGTTAGGCCCAAATTTCTTCAAACGCTTTTCCGCCTCTCGCTCGCTAAGTCCGCCCTCATGGGATGAGAGTTTTTTGAAGGTTTCCCTGACGGAAAGACTATGCCAAGATATAGATTCCATACCTAGATTATAACACATAAAATCCCGGGATTTATACCGGGATTTTTTATACTCTATTTTCTATTTTTAGGCGCCACTATTGTTTCGTCGCGGCTTGGGCCGGTGGAGACATATTTAAGGCGGTAATTTCCAACTATTCTATTACAGAGATCTTTTGCTCTATCCGGCAATAAGTTCCAGTTACGCAATCCCCTTACGCGCTTTTCAAGCCCCCAGCCGTAAGCGTGATCAATGCCTTCTTCTCGTTCTCTAATGCCGATAATTATAAATTCATCCAAAATATCAAGGCGAGTTACAGCGATACCAGTGGGCTTGTTGAGTTGAGCCGCGTACTTAAACGATATAGCGTCAAACCAGCCGCAGTTTCGCGGCCTGCCTGTTACGGTACCATATTCCTGCCCGGCTTCGCGGAGTTTTTCCTCGTCATATAAAGACGCTCTTGTTGGAAACGGGCCGTTGCCAACTCGGCTCATATACGCTTTTACCACCATTATTCGCTCTGTGATATCCGCGGCCGGAATGCCCGATCCTTGCGATGCTCCCGCGATGCCGGTTGCAGACGAAGTTACATACGGATAAGTCCCGCGATCTATATCAAGCAAAGCGCCTTGGGCGCCCTCCAGTAGAATATTTTGGCCCTTATCTATCGCTCGCCATAATATAGGCGGAGTATCGCAAATTAAATTATCAAGATTGCCAAACTTACTGGCTAAGTAATCTAAAGCAGCCTTGAGTTCTTGAAGCTCTACGTTCGGACCTTTCGCGGCGTATTCTGTTTCATAAAGTCCCCTAAAAAGCTTCGCCTTATAGTAATACGTCTTAGTGAAATCCCACGCAAAGTCCTCATAATTCAGTAAATCGCCGGTGCGAAAGCCGACTCGCTGATACTTATCGGCATATGCCGGGCCTATGCCTCGTTGGGTTGTGCCAACAATATTGCTGTGTTTTTTCCGCCTTTCTTCTTCTAGTTTATCATGGGCAATGTGCCAGGGCATAATCAGATGACTGGCTTTATCTATATAAAGGCGAATATTACTTAGATCAATACCCTTATCTTCCAAATACTGAAGTTCTTTTGTCAGGGATATTATATTAAGTACGGTGCCATTGCCTATAACCTGAACCTGTCCGGTAACGCCGCTTACTGTCCCTGTAGGCATGGTGCTTATCTTAAAATCGCCAAATTGATTACTTACGCTGTGGCCGGCATTGTCGCCGCCATTGTATCGTACGACTATATCTGCTTTTTGGCTAAGATAGTCAACAATCTTGCCTTTTCCTTCATCGCCGAATTGGCCGCCAAAAACTGCTGTAACCCAGCCGCTTCGCTTCTTTCTCATTATTTACCCCCTTTATTTAAATGAACCATTCTACTAATTACCACATAACGCCAAAATAAAAAATACACAGGTCAGACCTGTGTATTAGCGCATTGTATGTTGCTATAAACTTACATCAAAAGTTATTTCGCCTTTCCGCACCTTTTCATGAAGCTCGGGTATGCTGCGCACTCCCACGTAAGCAAAAGCCTGCCGAACTCCTGCCATGGTTAAAGAAATAAATTCGGGAAGCGGGCGTTGTTCCGGCTCCAGGTATACTTCCTTGCCTTCGGGCATACGTGTTTGTTCCGCGCCGTAGCGCGCAACGACTCTATCTCGTTGCGCCGATGCCGAGGCCATACCACGATGTCGCTTGCGAAGAGTTGGCTTACCATCAACGACAATGGTTACCAACGGAGCAGCAGATTCCATAAGCGGGGCAAGGTAAGTGCCACACATAACCACATCACCCCCTAACGCTAAGGCAATAAAAATGTCGCCGGAGCTTCTTATGCCGCCGTCAACAATAATCGTTTTATCCGAACCGCACAGCGCCGCTGCCACCCTGTACACTCCTACCGCCGATTCCGCGCCGGTGTGTGTCACCTCGTGGGTTGAGCACGCTCCTCCGGGACCGTTACCCACACGCAACGCATCAACCCCAGCATCAACTAGAAAGTGTGCTGCTTCAGCAGTACTAATATTTCCAGCTATAATTTGCATAGCTGGATATCTTTGTTTAATCCACGCAATGGTTTGCGCCACAAATTTAGAATCGCCATGAGCTGTATCAACACAAAGGACATCAACACCTATATCTACAAGTTGCGGCACACGACGCTCGTAATCTTCCGGCACTGTAGTTATTGCCGCGCCCACGCGGCGCCGCCCCTCCGAATCAATAGTAGCGAGGGCACTTGCGTTGCTGGAAACTTTTAGGTCACTTGCAATAATAAGACCAACGAGACGGTGCGACTCATCAATAACCGTGAGCGCGGTTGCCGCTTTTTCGTACATAACCGCAAGCGCTTTCTCTTTGTTCACTACTCCATTTGCGTAAAGAATTTCTTCCCTTAAAATAGTCGCGGGCGATCTGACACTTTCATCGCTAAGGCAATCCTGAATAGTTTCATAATGCGGCCGCGGCCTGAAAGATTTAGGAATAACTCCCACCAGCCTACCGTTTGGCTTGCCGTCTTCCGTAATCGGAACATGAGAATATTTTTCCCGAACAAACTCAAGAGATTCCAACCCCCTATCCGTACTCAAAACGAAAGGATTAGTAACTAATCCGCCAAACTTTACCTTGCCCGCATCGCGTTTTTGCTGAAAACTGTCAAGATTGTTATGGATAAATCCTAAGCCTCCAACGTCGGCCATGCCAATACCCATGCGCGCAGTTGTAACAGTATCCATCGGCGAGCTTGTTATGGGACTTTTTAATAAAATCTCAGGTGTAAGAAAAGTATCAAGCAAAACTTCGTCCGGTGAAAAATCAAGATGCTGGTTTGCCGCGAGAAGTTGTTCGAATTTAATACTTCTACCGCGATAAACTCTCTCAAAAATTTCCTGTGCGGTGAGCCCGCGAAGTCCTTTTCTGGAATTTCCTTTCATCGCAACCACCTCCTATATTTATTTTTCAAGCTGCAGATTTATGCGAATATAACATAAAACCGGTCCAATTACAATCGGACCGGATGCTTTTTATTTTAGAGCTTCTGCTAAGGCATTGCCTTCTAGTGTTTCATTTTCAATTAATAGTTTAGCTAATTTTTCGAGTCTTCCAAACTCTTCGGATATTATACTGTATGCTTCTTGCTTCGCGTTGCGGATGATCTTCGCGATCTCCTCGTCTATTTTTTGCGCGGTATCTTCGGAATAGTCAATCTCACCGGGATTTCCGGCGCCCCCAAATATTACGCCTCTTTTTTCACCGAACGAAATGGGGCCCAAATCACTCATGCCGTATTTTGTTACCATTTGGGTCGCGATAGCGGTTGCCCTTTCCAGGTCATCGCACGCGCCGGTAGTAATGTCCCCAAATTTTATTTCTTCGGCAGCGTACCCGCTCATTAAAACCGTAAGAATCGCGTTAAACTGCTTTTTTGACCAAAGACCCCTGTCTTCTTCGGGAAGCTGGCGCGTATATCCGCCTAACCTTCCTCGCGATACAATACTCACTTTATGAACCTGGTCAGCGTCGGGATGCATATTCGCAACAAGCGCGTGTCCCGCCTCATGATACGCAATAATTTCCTTCTCGCGAAGAATGACTTGCCTGCTTCTCTTAGCCGGACCGGATATTACCCGGTCCATTGCTTCTTCCAGGTCCACAGTGCCAATCATGCTTTTCCCTAGCCGCGCGGCCGTTATCGCGCCTTCATTCACTAAATTAGCTAAATCTGCGCCGCTAAAACCGGGAGTTTGCTTTGCAAGTTTCAAAAAATCAACATCGTCCTCAAGCGGCTTCCCTTTTATGTGCACCCTAAGAATTGCTTCACGGCCCTTGGTGTCGGGTAAATCCAGTATAACCTTGCGGTCAAAACGTCCCGGGCGTAAAAGCGCCGGATCCAAAATGTCTTCTCGGTTTGTGGCCGCGATTACTATCACATTTAGTCGATCAGTAAATCCGTCCATCTCTGTTAAAATTTGGTTTAGAGTCTGTTCGCGTTCGTCATGCGATACGCCGCCAATGCCGCTTCCCCGACGTCGACCTACCGCGTCAATTTCATCTATGAATACTATGCATGGCTGATTGCGTTTCGCCTGGTCAAACAACTCTCTAACGCGATTCGCCCCTACGCCAACAAATATTTCCACAAACTCACTACCGCTTATATGAAAAAATGGCACGCCCGCCTCTCCGGCAACGGCTCTTGCCATTAGGGTCTTACCCGTGCCGGGAAGACCCACAAGGAGTACACCGCGAGGTATTCTTGCGCCTAGCTTTGCAAATTTATGAGGAGATTTCAAGAATTCCACAACTTCTTGCAGTTCCTGCTTTGCTTCTTCCGCTCCAGCTACATCAGCGAAGCTTACCCCCGGAACATTGAGGAATATCCTTTTTGTATGACTTTTAAGTATGTTTGAGGCATTATTTATACCCCCTCCCACCCCCCCGCTTCGGCGAAGCAAATACACCATGAATCCCACGATAAGAATAATCGGCAGAAACCTAAAGAGTATGCCTAAAGCACTCACTCTCGTTTCCTTAGAGCCAACCTGAATTCCCTTATCGCCGGTTTCTATACCTTGTTTTTGTAAGATCTCCAGTATAGTTTCACCCGATTCCTTGTGAGACTTTATGACTCGGCCATCACGAGTATATACTTTCAGATTATCTCCCTCTACCTCGATCCTTGCTACTTCTTTATTCTTAGCCATATCTATAATCTTGGTTATATCCGCCTCGGATGATCTCGGCGAAGAATCTGAGGATGCGAATATCTGTGTCATAATGAATCCTAACAATATTATACAAACAAACAAAATAAATAAACTCTTCATGCTCCAGTTCTTCTTCATAAACCTACCTCCAATTATTTCTGCTTGTGATTTTAAGGTACTACCAGCCTTTCTCTTCGAGGGCCCCCTCGGCTGCTTTCTCCTGTGCTTCCTGCTTGCTTATGCCCTCGCCTTTGGCAATCATATCATCGCCCAAAAACACTCCTATTGTAAAGTGTTTGGCGTGATCGGGGCCCCACTCCCCAAGAACCTCGTACGTGGGAGTAATGCCAACTCGCTCTTGGGCTTGCTCCTGAAAATCGCTTTTGGGATCTTTGTATAGCTGATTTTTGATTATATCGGGAAGCTTGGGAATAATATGCGTTTTTATAAACGCTTCAGCCTCGTCAAATCCTCGGTCTAAATATATGGCTCCAATGGTGGCTTCCATAGCATTTGCGAGTATATACTCACGAGCCCTTCCCAAGTCTTTTGTCTCGCCCCTGGACAAAAGCAAAAAATCGTTAATGCTTATTTCTTTAGCAATTTGTGAAAGCATCTTACTGTTTACGAGAGACGCTCGCCATGAGGTAAGATCTCCTTCGGGGTTCTTATAGTTGTTATAAAGATATTCAGTAACCGCGAGCTCCAAAACCGCGTCTCCCAGGAATTCAAGGCGCTCGTTATGTTCTAAATAAAATTTTGGGTTCTCGTTTAGATAAGAACGATGAGTCAACGCCTGCAATAATAAGTCTTTGTTTTTAAATTCAACACCGAGAGATTTTTCTAGAGGAGAGAGATCGTCCATTATTATGTATGTTGTATGTTGTATGTTGTATGTTGTATGTTGTATACAACCGCTTCCGATATACGACATACAATATACAAAATACAAAAGTTATTTATCCTCGTCTGATATTAATTTTTCACTTTCAGTTTCTTTCTCATCCTTCTTCTTGCTAACATCGTCTTTCCCCGGCTCCCCTATCTCTCTATATATAGTACCGAGAACTCCGTTTATAAATCTACCGGAACTTTCCCCGCCGAAATTCTTCGCAAGTTCTATAGCTTCATTGATTGCTACTTTGGGCGGAACTTCATCGCGCTTTCCCCAGAGAAGTTCATAGATTCCAATCCGCAGAACGTTTCTATCTACTATAGTAACTTGATCAAGAGGCCACTCCGGCGCGCATTTCTCTATAATTTCGTTAATCTTAGCTAGGTTACTAAGAACACCTTTTACAATTTCCCAGATAAAATCCGTACTCTCAAGGCCCGGGCCGAATTCCTTGATATTGCTTTTTACAATCTCTTCAAGCTTAGAATCATCTCTCTTCCAAAAATCCCATTCATAAAGAGACTGCATGGCGATGCTTCTAGATAAATG
>Ga0114945_10002610_pt1 | contig 10473 bp, 11 predicted proteins | sample OV2TP3_FD_87194 | JGI IMG/M metagenome (GOLD analysis project Ga0114945, IMG submission 87194) | Hot spring microbial communities from Beatty, Nevada to study Microbial Dark Matter (Phase II) - OV2 TP3 | ecosystem: Environmental > Aquatic > Thermal springs > Hot (42-90C) | place: USA: Beatty... | reverse complement strand
GCAGGCGAGACGCCTGCGCTCCCAGGGAAAAGCCATGCCACATCGGGCAATAATTGTTTTACAGGCCCTAAGCGGCACGGCATCGACGAGCGACGCGGGGACGGGGGGCACGACGAATCATGCAGACGCGGATGGGAGCAGGCATAGCGGAGCGATGGGGGGTGTTGCTGTGGGCAGTAGTCGTGTGGACGGCAGTGGCCGCTGTCGCCCTGGCGCAGGAGCGACGGGGAGCGGCCTCACCACAGGACGTTGAGGCCGGCAAGCAAATCTACACCCGGAAATGCGCCCAATGTCATGGCGAGGATGGAACAGGGGGAGGTCCCGCCGCCGACGTGGTGTTTCCGAGGCCGCGCGATTTCACGCGGGGGCTCTTTAAGATCCGTACCACCCCCAGCGGGATGACCCCCACGGACGACGACCTCTTCCGCGTCATCAGCAATGGGATGCCTGGCACGTCGATGCCCGCGTGGAACGTTCTTCCCGAGCGGGATCGCTGGCAGCTGGTCCACTATATCAAAACGTTCGCGGCGCAATTTCAGGAGCAGTCCCCTACGCCGATCACCATCCCGGCGGAGGTCCCCTCAAGCGCGGAGAGCATCGCGCGAGGGAAGGAGTTGTATCGCGACGCAGAGTGCTGGCAATGTCATGGAGACGAAGGTCGGGGCGACGGACCCTCGCTGCCCACGCTGAAGGACGATTGGGATCAGCCCATCTGGCCCGCCAACCTGACGCAGTGCTGGAATTTCCGGGGGGGGAGCGGCCGGCGAGATGTCTTCCGCACCTTTATGACCGGCCTCAGCGGGACCCCCATGCCCTCGTATGGAGAGATCTTCGAGCCAGAGCAGGCCTGGGATCTGACCAATTATGTGCGCTCGTTGTGCCGTCCCCGCACCCTCGGTCTCGTCGTCAAAGCCGTCTCCAGCCCCGACGACCTCCCCTCGGATCCCGACGACCCGCGCTGGGACGCGCTGCCTGCCATCGACTTCCCCCTGGTTGGCCAAATTATCCAGGACCCCCGGCATTTCGCTCCATCCATCGATGCGGTGAGCGTGAAGGCCATGTACACGACCCAAGAGCTGGCGCTGCACCTGAGCTGGGACGACCGGACGCCCAGCAAAGAGAACCCTGCGGAACAAGTGTATGATGACGCGTTCGCCGTCCAGTGGCCGGTCCGGCTCGCCGAAGGCCCGGAGAAACCCTATTTTCTGTTCGGGGATCCATCGCGGCCCGTGTATCTCTGGCAGTGGAAGGCGAGTGTGGACGGCTTTAGCGAGCTGAACGCCACGGGCTTTGGTACCGAGGCCCCGCAGCGGAAGGAAAGTCAGCATCTCACCGGCAGCGTCACATATAGCCACGGCCAGTATAAGCTCCTCCTCCGCCGCTCATTCACGACGGAAGATAAAGATGGTGACCTGCAGTTTGAGACAGGGAAATTCATTCCCATCGCCTTTTCCGCATGGGATGGGTCCAACCAGGAAACGGGGAACCGGCGGGCGATCTCGGCCTGGTATTTCCTATACTTTGAGCCAGCTCCGACCCGGGTGCAGCTCCTCTATCCTGGAATCGCAGTGATCGTGATTGCAGCGGCGGAGATATTTTTCAGCCGACAGGGCCGGCGGCGCCGATCTCCCTAGACCCTCAGGCTTTTTCCCATCATTCTGTCCCTCGGTCTAGGGAAACGAGCTGGAGGTATGCGATAGAAGGGGTGTGACCAGTGAAAAGGCGGACCGGCTTCGAGAGTGCGACCGCCATTGCGCGACCGGTTATTATTGGTATAGTAATGCAAGAAATGTCTCGTGCGTGACTGCCTGAGGTCCCCGCTGCATGCTGGAGGACCTCATCCGGCAAGAACGTTCACCACTCATGCGGGGAGGAAGGGACGATGAATGGATGGCTGAAGGGGACGTTCGCGATCCCCCTGCTGGCCGTGTTCGCCTGGCCGATGGCCAGCTTCGGGTACGAGGCCGTCGCCGTATCGAACGGTGGCGCGATCACGGGAGAGGTCAAGTATGCGGGGGATCCGCCACCGCCCGAGAAAATAACGGTGACGAAAGATGCAAAGGTGTGTGGGTCCGAGCCAAAAGTCTCAAAGGCGCTCGTGGTCGGGCCTGAGAAAGGCATCCAGAATGTCGTCGTCTCCTTGACGGACATCCAGAAGGGTAAGGCATTGCAGAAGCCAGCCCAAAACCCGACGTTGGATCAGAAGAATTGCGAGTACCATCCGCATGCGCAGATCTTCCCCGCGGGCTCAACCCTGGATATCCTCAATAGCGACGACGTGTTGCATAACGTGAAGACCACCAGCAAAGTGAATCCTGCGGTCAATATCGCCCAGCCCAAGTTTAGGAGAAAGATCTCGCAGGTGATTGCCAAGCCCGAGATCATCAAGGTGCAGTGCGATGTTCACGGCTGGATGAGAGCAGTGTTGGTGAGCGCTGATCATCCCTATTATGCCTTGACAGACGCGCAAGGGTCATTTAAAATCCCCGACGTCCCGCCAGGGAAGTATACCCTGAGGGTGTGGCACGAGACGCTTGGGGAGGAGACCAAGGAGGTCACGGTCAACGAGAAAGCGGAGGCGAAGGTCGCCTTCGAGCTCAAGGCGAAATGAGGCGCTGAGGGAAGGGTAGGGGGAAGCACCCCCAATGGGATGCGCTGTGTCGTGGAAGGAACTGTATCGAGGAGACCCACATGCTGGGGTGGCTTCCAGAGAATGTATCGACCTACGGGGCGGACATCGATTGGCTCTTTTCGGTCATCCAATGGATCACCGGAGTGACATTTGTGGGGGTGATCGTGGCGATGCTCGTGTTCCTGGTGAAATACCGACGCCAGGAGGGGCGGCGTGCCCTTTACACCCACGGCAACACGGCCCTGGAGATCACCTGGACCATCGTCCCTGCCATCATCCTCATCGTGCTGTTCATGTTGAGCCAGGCCACGTGGTGGAGTATCAAAGGCCGACAGCCCGCGAGTGATTTCCGGGTGGAAGTGACCGCCAAGCAATTCAACTGGGAGGTCACCTATCCGGGGCCTGATGGCCAGTTTGGAACGGCAGATGATCTCACGTTGGAGAACGAGCTGCACGTGCCGGTCAACACCGTTGTGCTGGTCACGCTGCGGTCGACGGATGTGATCCACAGCTTTTTCCTGCCCAATCTGCGTTTAAAACAGGATGCGGTCCCGGGACGCGACATTCCCGTGTGGTTTGAGGCAACGAAGCCCGGAAAGTACGAGCTCCCCTGCGCGGAGCTGTGTGGGTTCGGCCATTCCGGCATGCTTGGGTACCTTACCGTATACTCACAAGACGACTATCTGAAGTGGGTGGAGGAACGCTGGCCGTCCTGAGGGATTCAGCCCTCAGGCACGAGTGGGCTGTGGACAGCGGGGATGGGAGGCGAGGGCCGGCGCTCCGAGCCTCAGGCCCTCGGATCATTGACTGGCGGGTGCCAGCGAGGCAGGTGTCGTGAGGGATAGGCGGCCCAAAAAGCGTGGGAAGGCTGACCGCCGAGAGCTGCACGCATTCGCAGACCGAAAGGAAGGGTGAACGATGAGTGAGGCGTCAGCGGCTCATGCCGCGCATGCGGTCCATGTGGAGCATGGCTTTTTGCGCACGTACATTTTCTCAACCGATCATAAGATGATCGGCAGACAATTTCTCTTTTTGGGCCTGATCATGATGGTCCTGGGCGGGTTCCTCGCCATGCTGGTGCGCTGGCAATTAGGCTGGCCCGAGACACCGGTGCCTGGATTCCGCTGGCTTCTGCCTGAAACCGAAGGGGTCATTACGGCGGATGTCTATAACATGCTCTTCACGATGCATGCAACCATTATGATCTTTTTTGTGGTCATGCCCGTGCTGGTGGGTGCCTTTGGAAACTTCCTGATACCGCTCATGATCGGCACCCGGGATATGGCCTTTCCAGTGCTCAACATGCTGTCCTTCTGGGTCGCGCTGCTTTCCGGCATTCTCATGCTGGCCGGCTTCTTCGTCCCTGGCGGGCATGCGGCCGGGGGCTGGACCGCCTATGCCCCTCTGACAGCCGACCCGCAATACACCGGCGTGACTTGGGGACAGAATCTCTGGAACATCAGCCTCATCGTCCTGGCCTTCTCCTCGATGATGGGCTCCATCAACTACATCACGACGATTATCAACATGCGGGCTCCCGGGATGACGTTCTTCCGCCTGCCACTCGTGATCTGGTCCCTGTTCATCGTCGCCATTCTCCTCCTCCTGGCCCTCCCGGTGCTGACGTCGGCGCTGGCGATGCTGCTGTTCGACCGGCTCTTCGGCACGCACTTCTTTCTCCCGGCGCAGGGAGGCGAGCCACTCCTGTGGCAGCACCTGTTCTGGTTCTTCGGCCATCCAGAGGTCTACATTCTCATCCTGCCCGGCATGGGCATCGCTTCGGAGATTCTGCCCGTGTTTGCCCGCAAGCCGATCTTCGGCTACCGGGCCATGGCCTACTCCATGATAGCCATCGCCTTTTTGTCCTGGATCGTCTGGGGTCACCATATGTTCCAGAGCGGGATGAACCCGGCCCTTGGAACGGCCTTCACGATCTCAACGATGGTGATCGCGGTGCCGTCGGCGATCAAGACCTTCAATTGGCTGGGGACGCTGTGGGGAGGTTCAATCCGCCTCACCGTCCCGATGCTGAACGGCCTGGCCTTTGTCTCGATGTTCGTCATCGGGGGGCTGAGCGGCGTCTTCATGGCCTCGACGCCAGTGGACATCTTCATCCATGACACCTATTATATCGTGGCGCACATCCACTACGTCGTTTTCGGCGGCAGCGTCTTTGGCATCTTCGCCGGCATCTATTATTGGTTCCCGAAGATGTTCGGCCGGATGATGAACGAGCCGTTAGGCAAAATCCATTTCTGGGGGACCTTCATCTTCTTCAATGCCACCTTCTTCCCCATGCATATTCTGGGGGTGGGGGGGCATATGCGTCGGATCTATAACCCGATGCAATACGAGTTTCTGCAGCCGTTGGAGCCGATCAATATTCTCATCAGCATCAGCGCCTTCTTGCTTGCGCTCTCGCAGGTCCCCTTCGTCGTCAATTTCTTCTGGAGCCTGTTCGGTGGAAGACGGGCCGAGCGCAACCCCTGGCAAGCCAATACCCTGGAGTGGGTCGCGGCAACACCGCCGCCCCATGGCAACTTTGAGACGATTCCAACGGTCTATCGTGGCCCGTATGAGTATAGCGCGCCTGAGGCCGAGGAGGACTATCTGCCGCAGGATCGCGTCCTGACCGCCCGCAGGGGTGGAGGACGGCGAGGGCATTAGGATTCGGGCGGCCAGCGGCAACGGCGGGGATGAGATGGGCCAGGACACCCGATGCGCGCGGGAGCAGGTGTGGCTGTATCGCTTTGCCATCTTCACGGCGGCGAGCACCCTTCCACTCCTCTTCATGGGTGGACTCGTGACGAGCACCGGAGCCGGCCTGGCCGTGCCGGATTGGCCCACGACGTTCGGCTACAATATGTTCCTGTACCCATGGTCGAAGATGGTTGGGGGGATTTTTTACGAACATAGCCATCGCTTGATTGGTTCGGCCGTCGGACTGCTCACCACCTTGCTATGCCTCTGGCTCTGGCTCAGGGAGCCACGCCCATGGCTCCGCTGGACAGGAACTGCTGCGCTGATCGCGGTGGTCGTGCAGGGAGTCCTGGGTGGGCTGCGGGTGGTGATGCTACAGCACACACTCGCCATCATCCACGCCTGTTTCGCGCAGGCGTTTTTCGCGCTGATGGTGAGCATCGCCCTCTTCACCTCACCCCAATGGATGGTCCAGCCCCGCACGATGATCCCTGGAGATGCCGGACGCTTGCAGCGCCTCTGCCTGCTGACGAGCGCTCTGCTCTATTTACAAGTAGTCGTGGGTGCGGTCTTACGGCATACAGGCACACACCTCGATGCGCATCTGCTCATTGCCGCTCTGGTGGCCATCCATGTGTGCTGGCTCGCGGTGCGGATCTGGCGAAAGCATGCACACGTACCGCTCCTTACAACCCCGTGTCTCGTGTTGGCAGCACTTCTGGTCGTGCAACTGGGGCTGGGAGTGGGGGCGTACGTCAGCAAATATACAGCCACGGCGGCCTCGGTGGCGCCATGGGTCCGGGTAGCGCTGACAACCTTCCACGTCGTAGTTGGCTCCTTGATGCTTGGGACGGGTGTGGTGTTGCTGCTCCGCAGCTATTGCTTGCGAGCCAGCTCGGGGAATGTGGTCGTCAGTAGGTTGGTCACGGAAGCGGCGTCTGGATAAGGAAGCGTTCAGCTGTCAGCAATCAGCGGTCAGCTGAAGACCAAAAAACAAGATGTTGTACGAGAAGTACCCATGCAGGGAGCTTCAACTATTTCGACTAGAGTCTTGTTTTTCCTGATGGCTGACGGCTGATAGCTGAATGCTTAGCTGGATGATATCGCGCATGTTAACTGCGACACACACAGCAGCGTATGAGCGGCGCCTGGCCTCCAGGAGGGTGCGGGATTTTGTGGCCCTCACCAAGCCCCGCGTGGTTTTAATGGTGCTGGTGACCACGCTCATCGGTTTCTACCTGGGTTCATCGGGTAGCCTGCCATGGGGCTCCCTGCTGCATACGCTCCTGGGCGTGGCCATGGCCGCGGGCGGGACTCTGGGCCTCAATCAATACCTGGAGCGCGACCTCGACGCGCGGATGCGGCGCACGCGCCTTCGCCCGCTCCCCGATGGACGCCTGCAACCGAGCGAAGCGCTGCTCTTCGGGGTGCTGATCACCGCGACGGGCCTTGTGTACCTCACGCTCCTGGTCAACCCCCTCAGTGGTTTTGTCACAGCCATCAGCGTGGGGAGCTACCTCTTTTTGTATACCCCGCTCAAACAGAAGACGCCGCTCTGCTTGATTATCGGAGCCGTACCCGGGGCTCTGCCGCCGGTGACGGGTTGGGTGGCAGCCACAGGGTCGGTGAGCGTAGAGGCAGGGGTGCTCTTTGCCATCTTGTTTCTGTGGCAGGTCCCCCACTCGCTGGCCATCGCTGTGCTGTATCGGGATGATTATGCGCGCGCCGATATCAAACTTTTACCGGTTGTGGACCCCGAGGGGAGCAGCACCGGCCGCCAGATCGTGAGCAATTGCCTGGCATTACTTCCTGTCGCGCTCTTGCCCACGATGCTCCGTCTCTCGGGCACGTTTTATTTCATAGGGGCGCTCATTCTGGGGATGGCCTTTCTGCTGTGTGGGATCATGCTGGCCACATCCCGCACCGATGGGGCCGCCAGACGCTTACTCTGGGCTTCGTTAATATACTTGCCAGCGCTGCTGTCGCTCATGGCATGGGATAAAGTCCGGTTCTGAGGATGTGTCCATGCGAACAACCCTGCATCCTCCGCTAGACCAGGAGCTTCAGGAGGTCGAAGAGCTCGAACAACTGCCCGGGAGTCCGCCGCCGTCATTCCCTGAACCGCCGTTCGGTCCCGATGACGGTGATGGCCATCATGACCGGGCAGGTCCGCCTCTGCATAACGCCCGGCTGGCCGTGCTGCTGTTCTTAGGGGCGGAGGGGATGTTCTTTGCGGGCCTGCTGAGCGGATTCGTCGTCTTCCGCCTGGGGAGTCCGGTGTGGCCACCGCCCTTTCAGCCACGGCTCCCGATCGTCCTCACCGCCCTGAACACGGTCATCCTGCTCGTCAGTGGGGTGAGCATGCATCAGGCGCTGCGCGCGATCCGCCGCGGAAGTCGGCAGGGGCTCGTCAAGGGGCTCTGGGTGACGGCTCTCCTGGGGACGGTCTTTTTAAGTGTCCAGGGGTATGAATGGGTGCGGTTGGTGGGTTTTGGTCTCACCCTCTCCTCCGGAGTCTACGGATCGACCTTTTATACGCTGATTGGCTGTCATGGTGTGCATGTGTTCGGTGCCGTGATCTGGTTGCTGATCGTCCTGACATTGGCGCGGAAAGAGCGGTTCTCCATGCAGAACCACGTCGGGGTTGAAGTCCTGCGCATGTACTGGTACTTTGTGGTGGGCCTATGGCTGGTCTTGTTCCCGCTTGTCTATCTGTACTGACGAGCTTGCTACCTCCTTCAAGCTCCTCCCCCCTGGAGGGGGAGGATTCCCCCCCATCCCCACCCTCCCCCTCCAGGGGGGAAGGGTTAGGAGAAAGTAGCCCCTCGTCGGGGGGAAGGAGATCTCAGAGGGGTCGCAGGGAGGGTCGTATGATCCCTTGGCTACAAAGTCGCTGCAGCCCGGTGAGCCTCACGGTCGGGAGCATGGCCTTGCTCACGCCGGGCATCGCACGCGCCTGTTCCGTGTGTGTAGGCTCATCCCCGGTCGATTACGGCTATTTCTGGGCGGTGCTGTTGCTGATGGCGATGCCCTTCGCCGTCAGTGGCTCGATCGGTGGATGGATTTTTTATACCTATCGGCGTGCCCGCAGCCGCGGTGTCACGACTGCCCCAGCAAGGCAGAGTGGGGCAGGAGGCCATGCGGATGGGTCCCCGCTGACCTTTGGCAGGAACGATGCACAAGTACCCCGGCTGGAGAGACAAGAGGAGAGCGGACATTGAGCCAAGCGGCAGCTATCCGAATCACACCCACCGAACCCGTCGAGTACTCCCTCACGGACACCCTGGGCAAGCTCGGGATGTGGATGTTCCTGGCGGGGGATGCTATGGGATTTGGCGCCCTCATCGTCGGCTATGGCGCCCTTCGATTTTTCAGTCCCAACTGGCCAGTGCCTGCGTCGGTCCTGGGGATCGGCCTCACCGCCCTGATGACGTTCATTCTCATCTGCAGTAGTGTCACCATGGTCAAAGCCCTGTCGGCCATTCAGCGCGGCGACCAGGGGCGGATGCGCCTCTTCTTACTCTTGACGATCGTAGGAGGCCTCGTCTTCCTGGGCCTCCAGGCCTACGAGTGGACGCACCTCATGACCGATAAGGGGATGGGCATCACCGGCAACCCCTATGGCTCAGCTCACTTCGGTGCCACGTTCTTCGTTCTGACGGGTTTTCACGGCATGCATGTGACGGGTGGGGTGATCTATTTGATCTGCCTGTTGGTCCGAGGATGGTTGGGGAAGTATTCCGCGGCGCATGTTTACCCTGTCGAAATCGCTGGACTCTACTGGCACTTTGTCGATCTGGTTTGGATCCTCATCTTCACGTTCGTCTATCTGATCTAGTGGGGAGACGAGCGGCGAAGATATCGTGTTGAGGGGTAGAGGGGCAGAACGATGGAACACGCACGCACTGAACCGAACTATATGGCGGTCTTCTATTGGCTTGCGGCGCTCACGGCGATCGAAGTTGGCGTCACCTTCCTTCCTCTCACCAAGCTGGCGATTGGCGCCATGCTGGTTGTGCTCGCGTTCACGAAGGCCGCCCTTGTCGCCCTGTATTTTATGCATCTGAAATTTGAACGCCGGACGCTGGCGCTGGTGGCCATTACCCCCGTCCTGCTCTGTATTTTCTTGATGTTTATGCTGGTTCCTGAACGTTTCATTGCACCCCAACGCGCCGCAGAGGTCCCACAGCAATCGACCACCTCCCGGTGACATGAGCTGGTCCATAAGGGTTGGGAAGAGGTCGTGATGCAACCACGGGAACCGGCATGCAGGCCATGGGAACGCGTCGGTCGCGGATTGCTCTGGGGCCTCCTCATCCTGGTGCTCTGTGGGGTCAGCGGAGTGGGGGTGGTTTCGTTCCTGCAATCAGGATCTTCCTCACGGGCGATCCCACGTGGAGCTGCAGCGCGCCCGCCCGTCTACGGGACGGTTCCCGACTTCCTCCTCCTTGAACGGAGCGGGCGGCCGATTCGGTTAGCCGATCTGAACGGCCGGATCTGGATCGCCAGCTTCGTCTTCACGAATTGCACGGACGCCTGCCCCCTCCTGACAGCGGCCATGGCCCAGCTCCAGACAGACTTCACGGGAATCGAGCGGGTCCGCCTGGTCTCCATCACCCTCGATCCAGAGCATGATACACTCCCGGTGCTGGCACGCTATGCCGCGCGCTTTGAGGCGGACCCCCAACGCTGGCTCTTCCTGACCGGAGATCGGGACTCTATCTATCAGCTCGCGAGAGAAGGCTTTCGTCTCCACGTCAGCGAGACCCAACGGGAGTCTTCTCAGCGCCTCAGGCATGCCCTCATCACCCTCGTTGCTCCCTCCCCGGCACTGGCCGACCATGGCAGGGGGAACGATCCCGCACATGCAGCGCGCCTGGTCCTTGTGGATGGCTCGGCGAGAATCCGAGGATATTATGACGGCACCGACCCGGATGCCCTTCTTCGACTCCGCCAGCATGTGCGACCGTTGCTCGAGGAAGAATGACCATGCTCTCGGTGACGGATTTGCCCACTGTCAATGCGGTGCTGAATACCACCAGCGCAGTATTGCTCAGTGTGGGGTTTCTCCTGATTCGTTTGCGGCGGGTGACGGCTCATAAAATTTGCATGCTCGCTGCCTTCGGCACTTCCAGCCTTTT
>Ga0114945_10002609_pt1 | contig 10474 bp, 10 predicted proteins | sample OV2TP3_FD_87194 | JGI IMG/M metagenome (GOLD analysis project Ga0114945, IMG submission 87194) | Hot spring microbial communities from Beatty, Nevada to study Microbial Dark Matter (Phase II) - OV2 TP3 | ecosystem: Environmental > Aquatic > Thermal springs > Hot (42-90C) | place: USA: Beatty... | reverse complement strand
GCGCACGAAAAAAGGAAAGGAACGCCGCATGAAGATCGCCTTTCTCGGCGGCGGCAACATGGCGAACGCGCTGATCGGCGGGCTCATCGCCAAAGGGTTCGACGCGCGTTCCATCTCGGTGATCGAGGTGAGCCAGGCGGCGCGCGAGCGGCTCGCCGCGCAGCACGGGGTGCGCGTGAGCACGGCGAGCGACGCGGCGACGCAGGCAGCCGATACGCTGGTCCTCGCGGTCAAGCCGCAGGACGCGAGGGCCGCGCTCGCGGCATTCGCAGGCACCCTCGGCGGCAGGCTCCTCATCAGCATCGCGGCAGGCATCAGGCTCGATGCGCTCTCGCGCTGGCTCGGCGGGCATCGCAGGATCGTGCGCTGCATGCCGAACACCCCCGCGCTCATCGGCGCCGGAATCACGGGGCTTTTTGCTTCCTCGGAAATATCTCTGGATGAAAAGCAGCGGGCGGAAACCATCCTTCGCGCGGTCGGCGAAGTCGTGTGGCTGCCCGAGGAGCGGCTGCTCGACCCGGTGACCGCGGTCTCCGCCAGCGGACCGGCCTACGTGTTCTGGTTCATCGAGCAGCTGGCCGCCTCGGCGGAGAGGCTCGGAATCGAGAGATCGACGTCCCTGAAGCTTGCGCTGCATACGGTCCTCGGCGCGGCAAAGCTTGCGGCTTCGAGCGCGGACTCGCCGGCCGAGCTGAGAAGCAAGGTCACGTCCAAGGGCGGCACGACCGAAGCCGCGCTCAAGGTGTTCGACGAGGAAAGGCTGGCCGAGCGCTTCGCGCGCGCAGTCGAGGCGGCGAGCCGCCGCGGCGCCGAGCTCGGGACCGAGCTCGGGAAGGACTGATGCTCGGCAAGATCGGCGTCTACCTGATCGACACCGTGGCCACGTTCATCGTGGTCCTGCTGCTCGCGCGCTTTCATTTCCAGTGGCTGCGCGTGCCGTTCCGCAATCCGCTGGGCGAATTCGTGCTTGCGGCGACCAGCTGGATCGTCGTGCCGGCAAGGCGGGTCGTTCCCGGGCTCGCGGGGCTCGACCTGGCGTCGCTGCTGCTCGCCTGGCTCGCGCAGGCGCTTGCGCTGTGGCTGAAAGCGACCCTCGTCGGCGCGGAGCCGGCAGCGCTTGCCATCGCGGCGCTGGCAGCCCTCGATCTGCTGCGCTACAGCATCTATATCCTGGTGTTCGCCGTCATCGTGCAGGTGGTGCTGTCCTGGGTGAACCCCCACGCGCCGCTCGCGCCGCTGTTCGACGCGCTGACGCGCCCGTTCCTGCGGCCCTTGCGCCGTTTCGTGCCGCCGATCGGCGGCGTGGACATCACGCCGCTGGTGCTGCTGGTGATCCTGCAGATCGCGCTCTTCGTGCTCGCCGAGCTTTGATCCTCGACCTGCACGTGCAGCCGGGAGCCTCGCGCAGCGAGTTCGCGGGGCGGCACGGCGAGCGGATCAAGATCCGGCTCGCCGCGCGGGCGGTCGACGGCAAAGCCAACGAGGCGCTGGTCGAGTTCCTCGCCGGGCACTTCGGCGTGCCGCGCAGAAACGTCAGGATCGTCGCGGGCCTCAAGTCCCGGCAAAAACGCGTCGTGATCGAAGGGGTGCAGGAATGGAAGACGCCGAAAAGCTGAGCTCGCTGAAGACGCTGACCGTGGTGGTCTATGCGCTGCAGGCCGCCGGAATCATCCTGCCCTTCGTTATCCCGTTCATCGTGGCAGTGGTTATCAACTATGTGAAGAAGGAGGAAGTCGCCGGAACCTGGCTCGAGTCGCACTTCCGCTGGCAGATCCGCACCTTCTGGTTTGGACTGCTGTGGGCGGCCATCGGCACGGTCCTTACGCTGGTGCTGATCGGGTTCGCGGTGCTATTCGTCGCCTGGATATGGGTGATCTACCGCATCGTAAAAGGCTGGCTCGCCCTCAACGACAACCGCCCGCTCCCCTAGGGAAGCGGATCTCCTCGGGGTACGGAAACACGTCCTCCTGCACGCCGGCGCGCACGCGCTCCTGCTTGCCGGTCCAGAACTCCGGGTCGAGGAGATCGCGATGGTAGCCGTAGAAGATCTCGCGCGCGTCCGGGTCGCCGACCAGGAAGGGCTCGAACTGCTCCGGGAAGACATCGCTCGGGCCGACCGACCAGTAGGGCTCGGCCGCGATCTCGTCGTCGTAGTCCGCGGGCGGCGGGATGCGGCGGAAGGTGACGTCGGTGAGCGGCTGGATCTCGTCGTAGTCGTAGAACACGACGCGGCCGTGGCGCGTGACGCCGAAGTTCTTGAGCAGCATGTCGCCGGGGAAGATGCCGGCGCCGGTGAGCTCCTTGATCGCCGCGCCGTATTCGCGCAGCACGCTGCGCAGCCGCGCCTGGTCGCCGTCGCGCTTGAGCTCCTCGACGTGGATGTTGAGCGGCCGCATGCGCCGCTCGATGTAGACGTGGCCGATCACGAGGCTATCGCCGTCGAATTCGATGGTTGAAGCGCACTCGCGCTTCAACTCGTCGACCAGCTGCGCCTCGAAGCGCTCCAGCGGCAGGGCGACCAGCGAGTACTCGAGCGTGTCGGCCATGCGCCCGACCCGGTCGTGCAGCTTCACCATCAGGTACTTGTCCATCACCGTCTGGCGGTCGATGTCCTTGGGCGGCGCGAAGCGGTCGCGGATCACCTTGAACACGTAGGGGAACGAGGGCAGGGTGAACACCAGCATCACCATGCCCTTGATGCCCGGCGCCTCGACGAAGCGATCCGACGAGTGCCGCAGGTGGTAGTGCAGGTCGCGGTAGAAGAGCGTCTTGCCCTGCTTCGCGAGGCCGACAGCGTTGTACATCTCGGCGCGCGGCTTCTTCGGCATCAGCCAGCGCAGGAAGGAGACGTAGGCCGCGGGCACCTCCATGTCGACGAAGAAGTAGGCGCGCGCGAACGAGAACAGCACCAGCAGCTGGGCCTCGCCCACCAGCAGCGCATCGAGGTAGAGCTCGCCGCGCTCGTTCTGCAGGATCGGCACGACGAAGGGCAGCTCGCGCTGCGCGTTGATGATGCGGCCCACGATATAGGCGCCCTTGTTGCGGAAGAACAGCGACGCCAGCACCTGCACCTGCAGGTCCGGCCGCACGCGCAGCGGGCGCGGGAAATGCGCGCGCAGCGCGTGCACCAGGCTGCCCAGGTCGCGGTGCAGGTCCTCCCAGGGATTGGCGAGCTGGAAGCTGGCCGCGATCTCGCGCAGCGTTTCCCTCAAGCCCCGCTGCAAGGGGTAGTAGCAGCGGTAGGTCGGCGCCTCGCCCTCGAGATGCTCAGTCGCGACCGCCGGGCGCCAGAAGATGAACTCGTTGTGGTAATGGCGGCGGTGCAGCACCTGGCAGGCGACCGAGTTGTAGAAGGTCTCGGCGCACTCCGGCTGCTTGTGCTCGTGCAGCAGGCCGATGTAGGCGAGCTTGATCGCCGGCCACAGCGACTCCTCGCGCCCGGCCTCGGGGAAGTCCGCCGTGAGCGCATCGACCGCCTCCTGCACGCGCTTGTCGTACATCTGGATGCGCTCGCGCGCGAGGCTGCGCATCGCCGGCCAGGCGGCGCGCTCGAACAGCAGTCGCGCTTCGACCGCGGCATCGCGGAACAGGCGGTAGTGGCGGTCGAAGCCGGCGAGTATGGCGCGCGCGATGTCCTGCGGCAGGCTCGAGCGCCGCTCGCGGACGACGCGGATCGCGGGCGCAGCCGCGCTCATGTCAGGCGACGGCTAGCTTCGATTTTTTCTTCTCGTCGAAGAACTGCTCGTCCTCGGTCGACCCGTGCAGCGCCGTGGTCGAGCTCCTGCCCGCGGTGACGACCTGGGTGACCTCGTCGAAGTAGCCGGTGCCGACCTCGCGCTGGTGCTTGACCGCGGTAAAGCCCTTCTCCGCCGCGGCGAACTCCTTTTGCTGCAGCTCGACGAACGCGCTCATGCCCTCGCTCGCGTAGCCGTGCGCCAGCTCGAACATCGAGTAATTGAGCGAGTGGAAGCCGGCGAGCGTGATGAACTGGAACTTGTAGCCCATGGCGCCGAGCTCGCGCTGGAATTTCGCGATGGTGGCGTCGTCCAGGTTGCGCTTCCAGTTGAACGACGGCGAGCAGTTGTAAGCCAGCATTTTTTCCGGATATTTCCTGCGAATCCCTTCAGCAAATCGTTTTGCAAAAATCAAATCCGGAGTGCCGGTCTCGCACCACACCATGTCGGCGTACTCGGCGTAGGCGAGGCCCCTGGCGAGCGCCTGGTCGAAGCCCTTTTTCGTGCGATAGAAGCCCTCCGCGGTGCGCTCGCCGGTGAGGAACGGCTTGTCGTTCTCGTCGACGTCGGTGGTGACGATGTCGGCCGCCTCGGCATCGGTGCGCGCGAGCAGCACCGTGGGCACGCCCGTCACGTCGGCCGCGAGCCGCGCCGCAATCAGCTTTTGCACCGCTTCCTGCGTCGGCACCAGCACCTTGCCGCCCATGTGGCCGCACTTCTTGACCGAGGCGAGCTGGTCCTCGTAGTGCACGCCGGCAGCGCCGGCCTCGATCATGGCTTTCATCAGCTCGAAGGCGTTGAGCACGCCGCCGAAGCCCGACTCCGCATCGGCGACGATCGGCGCGAACCAGTCGATATCACCCTTGCCTTCCATGGTCTGAATCTGATCGGCGCGCATGAGGGCGTTATTGATGCGCTTGACTACCGTGGGCACCGACGACACGGCGTAGAGCGACTGGTCGGGATACATCGACAGCGAATCGTTGGCATCGGCCGCCACCTGCCAGCCGGAGAGATAGATCGCCGGCATGCCGGCGCGCACCTGCTGCATCGCCTGGTTGCCGGTGAGCGCGCCGAGGGAATTGACGAACGGCCGCTCGTGGCACAGCTTCCAGAGCTTCTCGGCGCCGCGGCTCGCGAGCGTGTGCTCGATCTTCAGGCTGCCGCGCAGGCGCACCGCGTCTTGCGCGCGGTAGCCGCGCTTGATGCCCTGCCAGCGGGGGTTCCGCGCCCAGTCCTGCTCGAGCGCATGGATTTCTTTTTGTCGTTGTTCCATGTTTCCTCCGGGGTAAGTAGAGTGTCCCCAGAGTTTGCGATTCGCTGCGGCGCGCAGCAACATGCCGCATGGGCTATGCGAGGTGCAACAAAACAAGGATTTACATGGGCTTAGCGGCCCCCGTTTCATAATGCGGTGCCCTCTTTCAAAAAATGCTGCTTTGCAAAAACTAGCTCTGTACGAGCTTGCGGTAGCGCTGGATGCTCATCAGGATGCCGGTGCCGATGAACAGCGTGAGCAGCGCGGTGCCGCCGTAGGAGAGGAAAGGCAGCGGCACGCCGACCACCGGCAGGATGCCCGACACCATGCCCATGTTGACGAAGGCATAGGTGAAGAACATGAGCGCGACCGCGCCGGCGAGCAGGCGCCCGAACACGGTCGCGGCGTTGGCGGCGATCATCAGGCCGCGCGCGACGAGCAGCGTGTAGAGCGCGAGCAGCGCGAGGTTGCCGATGAGGCCGAACTCCTCGGAGTACACGGCGAAGATGAAATCGGTGTGCCGCTCCGGGATGAATTCCAGGTGCGCCTGCGTGCCGTTCAGCCAGCCCTTGCCCGAGAGGCCTCCGGAGCCCACCGCGATCGTCGACTGGATGATGTGGTAGCCCGCGCCCAGCGGGTCCTGCGTCGGATCGAGCAGCGTGAGGATGCGCCTTCGCTGGTAGTCGTGGAGGAATCCCCAGGCGAGCGGCAGCGCAGCCGCCCCCAGGGCGCCGAGCACGCCCAGGACCTTCCAGCTGATGCCGGCGAAGAAGATGACGTAGAAGCCGACCGCGGCGACCAGCGCCGCGGTGCCGAGATCCGGCTGGCGCAGGATCAGCGCGACCGGCAGCGCAAGCAGCAGCGCCGCGATCGCGAAGTCGCGCAGCCTGAGCGTGGATTCGTTCTTGTGGAAATACCAGGCGAGCATCAAGGGCAGCGCGAGCTTCAGCATCTCGGCTGGCTGGAAGCGGCCGACGCCGATGTTGAGCCAGCGCCGCGCGCCGTTGACTACGTCGCCGAATAGCGCCACCGCGATGAGCAGTGCAAGGCCGACGGCGTAGGCCGGCACCGCGAAGCGCATCATGGTCTGCGGCGGGATCTGCGCAACCAGCCACATGGCGGCGAGCGCCAGGCCGAGGTTCGCGAGCTGGCTCGCGAGCCGGCCGGGATTGTCGTAGGTCGCCGAAAACAGCGCCGCCAGCCCGAGCATCGACAGCGCGAGGATCAGCACGAGCAGCGTCGAGTCGATGCCCTCGGCGAATCTTGCCGCGATGTGCCTCAGTGGAAGGCGGGCGAGCTCCATCAGTCGTTCTCCGCCTCTTCCGCGTCGTCGTCCTCGGGGACCGGCTGCTCCATGCTCGCCGGCACCTTGCCGAGGAGAAAATAGTCGAGCACGGTGCGCGCAAGCGGCGCCGCGGCGCGCGCGCCGAAGCCGCTGTTCTCGACGATCACCGCGAGCGCGATCTTGGGGCTCTCGAGCGGAGCGAAGGCGATGAACAGCGAATGGTCGCGCAAGCGCTCCTCGACCTTGGACTCGATGTATTTCTCGCCCTGCTTGATGCCGATCACCTGCGCGGTCCCGGTCTTGCCGCCGCTGGTATAGGTGGCGCCGGCGAAGGCGCGCGCGCCGGTGCCTTCCTTGTTCACGCCCGCCATGGCGCGCTTGACGAACTCGAGGTACTCGCTTCGCACCGGCACCTGGTGTGCGAGCTCGGGGTCGAGGTAGCGGCGCTCCCCGGTGCGCGCGTTGTCGACATGCGCCACGAGCCGCGGCCGGTACATGTCGCCGCCGGCGGCGAGCGTCGCCACCGCCTGCGCGAGCTGGATCGGGGTGTAGGCGTTGTACCCCTGGCCGATGCCGATCGAGATGGTCTCGCCGGCGTACCATTTCTGCTGCTCGGGGCGCCGGAAGCGCTGCCTCTTCCATTCCTGGGAAGGCAGCACCCCGGGCGCCTCGCCGTGCAGGTCGATGCCGGTGCGCGCGCCGAAGCCGAAATGCTTCATGAAGCTCGCGATCGCGTCGATTCCGAGATCGTTCGCGACCATGTAGTAGTACGTGTCTGAGGAGACCACGATCGACCTGTACAGATCGACTATGCCGTTCCCGCCTTTCTTGGAATCGCGGAAACGCCGGCCGCCGAACTCGAAGTAGCCCGGATCGTGGATCGTGCTGCTGTAGCGCCGCTTGCCGGCCTCGAGCGCGGCGAGCGCCATGTAAGGCTTGAAGGTGGATCCTGGCGGATACACGCCGGCGATGGCGCGGTTGTTGAGCGGGCGGTCGGGCGAGCTGTTGAGCTCGGCCCAGTATTGCGGGTCGATGCCGTCGACGAACAGATTGGGGTCGAAGCCCGGCGTGGAGACGAGCGCCAGCACGCCGCCGCTCGAAGGCTCGATCGCGACCAGCGCGCCGCGGCGCGCGCCGAAGCCGATCTCCGCGACCTGCTGCAGCCGCATGTCGAGCGTCAGCGTGACGTTGTTGCCCGGCTGCGAGGGCGTGCGCGACAGCGTGCGTATGCCGCGGCCGGCGGCGTCGATCTCGACCTGCTCGAAGCCGGTGGTGCCGTGCAGCTCGCGCTCGTAGCTTGCCTCGATGCCGCTCTTCCCGGTGAAGTCGCTGCCGCGGTAGTTGGCGTAGCGGCCTTCTTCCTCGAGCCGGGCTTGGTCGGCCTGGGTGATGCGCCCCATGTAGCCGATGACGTGCGCGCCGGCGTCGCCGAACGGGTACTGGCGGAAAAGGCGCGCCTTGATCTCGACGCCCTCGAAGCGGTAGCGGTTGGCCGCGAACTTGGCCACCTCCTCGTCGGAGAGCCGGCTGCGGATCGGCAGGCTTTCGGCGTTGCGCGTCTCCGCGACGAGCTTCCTGAAGCGCGCGCGGTCGCGCGGCTGGATGTCGATGAGCCCCGAGAGCTCGTCGATCGTGCTCTCCACGTCGTTCACCCGCCGCGGGAAGATCTCGAGGGTATAGCCGGAGTAATTGCGCGCGATCACGACGCCGTTGCGGTCGAGCACCAGGCCGCGGTTGGGCGCCACCGGCACGATCGAAATGCGGTTTTCCTCGGCCTTGGCGCTGTAGATATCGTGCTGCACCACCTGCAGGTAGAAGAAGCGCGCAGCGAGCAAGCCGAAGGCGACGAACACCGCGATCGCCGCGATGCCGACGCGCAGCTGGAACAGGCGCAGCTCCCGCTCGGAGTTCCTCAGTTCACTGATGCCGCGCATCGCCTAGATCGCCTGCTCGCGCTCGGCGCGGCGTTGCGGCATGAGCAGCAGCCAGCTCATCACGGGCCACAGAGCCGCGCCGGCGAGCGGCCCGATGACGATCGCCCATCCCGGAAACGCGTCCCCGGCGGCGAGGCGCACGAGCAGCACCACGCCCTGCGCGGCGAGCAGCATCACGGCGACGTGAAGCGCCTGCAGCGACGTGCCGAACCACAGGATGCGGCGCGACATCCAGATCGACAGGAAGGCGAGAAGCGAGTAAGCGAGCGCGTGCTGCCCCAGCAGCACGCCGTTGCCGGCATCGGTGAGCAGCCCCAGCGCCCAGCCGATGCCCAGGCCGACCAGCCGCGGCTGGCGCACGCACCAGAAGGCGAGCACCAGCGCCACGAAATCCGGCACCAGGCGCAGGTCGCGCCAGGGCAGGAAATTCAGGAACAGGGCGAGCGCGAACGACGCGATGATGGTGCTCGCGCGCACCGGCATCAGGATGTGCTCGGGTCTACTTAGATCCATCGGCTTCCCTGCGGGCGCGGCGCGACTTTTCAGCGCGCCGCTCCTTGGCTGATCTCGCCTCTTCGGAGCGCGGCGGGCGCGCCGCCTGGCCGGAAAGAACCAGCACGTAGCGCCCGCGGTCGACGCCCGCCGCCGGCTTGCAGACGACGCGCGCGAAGCTGTGCTCGGCGTCGCGCTCGATGCGCACCACGGTCGCGACCGGCAGGCCGGCCGGGTAGGTGCCGTCGATGCCCGAGGTGACGAGGCGGTCGCCGTTCTGCACGTCGGCGTTGGCGGAGAGAAAGCGCAGCTCCAGCATCCCGGAAGCGCCGCCGCCGAACGCGACCGCGCGCAGGCCGTTTCTCAATACCTGCACCGGAATCGCCTGGTCCGGATTGGTGAGCAGCGTCACCTCGGAGACGAGCGGATGAACCCGCGTCACCTGTCCGATCACGCCGGCCTCATCGGCCACGGGGCTGCCCGGTCGCACCCCCTGCGCGGTGCCGCGGTCGATGAAAAGCTTGTGCGAGTATGGATCGCGCCCGGCATAGATCACCTCGGCCGGCATCGCCTGCACCTCGAGCCGCTCGGCCGCGCCGACCAGGCGGCGCAGCTCGCCGGCTTCGGCCTGGGCAGCCTGGAAGCGCTGCGCATCGCGCGAGTAGCCGAGCGCGCGCGCGCGCAGCTCGGCGTTTTCCTCGATGAGCCGCGCCTGGGTCGAAAAGTAGCCGGCGATGCGCTCCGCGACCTCGATCGGGGTGGTCGCCGCGCGCTGCAGCGGGTAGGCGGCGAGCGCGAACCAGCCCCTCAAGCCTTCGGCATAGCGAAAACGGGCGTCGATCACGAGCAGGGCCAGGGAAAGCGAGGCGAAGAAGAACAGCCTGACGACGGGCGCCGGTCCTCGTTTGAAGAAGGGCGGGGGGGTCTGGTCCATCCCCCGCTATTCTCAGTCGTTGGTGAAAATCGGGCCGAAGTGCTCCATTTTCTCGAGCGCCTTGCCCGAGCCGCGCACGACGCAGGTGAGCGGGTCATCGGCCACGATCACCGGCAACCCGGTCTCCTCCATCAGCAGCCGGTCGAGGTCGCGCAGCAGCGCGCCCCCGCCGGTGAGCACCATGCCCTTTTCGGCGATGTCGGCGCCGAGCTCGGGCGGCGTCTGCTCGAGCGCCGACTTGACCGCCGAGACGATCGAGTTGAGCGGCTCGGTGAGCGCCTCGAGGATCTCGTTCGACGAGATCGTGAAGCTGCGCGGAATGCCCTCGGCGAGGTTGCGGCCCTTCACTTCCATCTCGCGCACCTCGCTGCCCGGAAACGCCGAGCCGATTTCCTTCTTGATGTTCTCCGCCGTGGCCTCGCCGATCAGCATGCCGTAGTTGCGGCGGATATAGTTGATGATCGCCTCGTCGAACTTGTCGCCGCCGACGCGCACCGAGCCCGAGTACACCATGCCGCCGAGCGAGATCACTCCGACCTCGGTCGTGCCGCCGCCGACGTCGACCACCATCGAGCCGGTGGCCTCCGCGACCGGCATGTCGGCGCCGATCGCCGCCGCCATCGGCTCCTCGATCAGGTACACCTGGCCGGCGCCGGCGCCGATCGCGCTTTCCCGGATGGCGCGGCGCTCCACCTGGGTGGAGCCGCAGGGCACGCAGATGATGATCCGCGGGGAAGGCGAGAACAGCTTGTTGTCGTGCACCTTCTTGATGAACTGCTTGAGCATCTGCTCGGTGACGGTGAAGTCGGCGATCACGCCGTCCTTCATCGGGCGGATGGC
>Ga0114945_10002606_pt1 | contig 10481 bp, 12 predicted proteins | sample OV2TP3_FD_87194 | JGI IMG/M metagenome (GOLD analysis project Ga0114945, IMG submission 87194) | Hot spring microbial communities from Beatty, Nevada to study Microbial Dark Matter (Phase II) - OV2 TP3 | ecosystem: Environmental > Aquatic > Thermal springs > Hot (42-90C) | place: USA: Beatty... | reverse complement strand
CTGGCCTAGGGACTTGGACAGCAGAACGGCTAACCTCGCTCGCAAATGTGGCCCCAGGCCGTCTCAAAGACCGAATTCATGCGGGGATGAGCGGGAAGATCAGATTATTTTGGACAGCAGTGGCCTGACCCCGTTTTCGCGGGTCCTGTCACCGAGCCACCCTGATTGTCATTGCGGGGCGCAGCCGAAGCAATCTCGGTCGAGGTTGCCGCGTCGCGGACTCCTCGCAACGACAGCTCCGCTCCGCCAGGGTCCCGCTCGGCGCCACCCGCTTCAATCGACACCATCACCCCGCCCAGCCACAGCACTGCTTGACAGGTCCCGAAGGGTGGCCTAGCCTCGCTTCGGACGCAGGTTCGAGTCTTGACCGGGGAGTACGGGTAAATCGAGAGGTGCAAGATGAGTAAGCCAAGCATTTCACTTGTTATGCATTTCTGCTTTGTTCTGTTATTTGTTCTCTCAGCCGAAAATGCGATGGGAGAATCATTTTCTATTCATTTGGTGCATCCAGATAATGATGCAATTGTCTCCTCCTTGAATCCCAATGTGGATCTTCAAGATTACAGAAAAGTTGTGTTTCCGAAGAAGGACAAAAATGAAGTGCTATGGATAAACAAACACATTGACATTGACATAAGTGCTCTTGAAAAAGCGACCTTAAAATGGCAAAAACCATTTGGCACTGAATCGGTTCAGAAACCACTACCGTTCATTTCTATATCGTTCACGCAACGTGGCCGTAAGAAATGGGCGGATTTTACTACGCGCAATGTGAAAAGAAGGGCTGCAATCCTTCTTGACGGAATCCCTCTGATGGCCCCAGTAATCGTCGCACCGATAACCGAAGGAGTAGCGCAGATAATGGGAGATATCTCCACGGAGGAAGCGCAACGTATTGTCAAAAGGCTTAATGAACTAATTGCGAGGAACAGATCAATGTAGGGCTGTGTTTAGCCCTTTCTGCCCAACTCGAATCGCAAGGTTCGCAAAGAGTACAGATCGGGGAGCCGGTCAGGTCTCGAACTTAAGCTCTTAGCAGGCGACGCGTTTGTGGAGGTGGCCGTAGTAGGTGGTGGGCGGGCGCATTGGTTGCCTGGAGCGGGCAAGTGGACTACAATGCATCCTGTCACCGCGAGGAGACGAAATGGCGATTGCCGGGACCAAGCACCGACGCGCAAGAGAGCCGAAGATCCTGGTGCCTGAACACAGCGAGACTTCACGATGAGGAAAGAGGCTCTACGCTACCTCCAGAACGCCAGAGACCTGCTCAAGCAGGTTCAGATTGAGGATGACACATACCTCGACCGGAAACCCGTCCGCGAAGCGCTTGGCACGACCTACCTTGCAGTGCTGGAGGCTATCAATGCGGGGCTGGTGAAGCGTGGAGTCCCGGAACGTGATCTGCCGCAGTCCGTAGACGGCTATCGTCGCGCCTTGCAGAAGCACCTGGCAATCCACAACGGCAAGCTCCTGCGGGAGTTCAACAAACTCTACGACACTCTCCATATTGCCGGCTACTACCGCGGGCTGCTCTACGATGCGAACATCGTCAAAGAGGCAATAAAGGCGGCACGCGCCTTCATCGAGAAAGTGGACTAGACCCCTCTCAGCTCACGACGCGTTTGCGGAGGTGGCCGTAGTAGGAGGTGAGGGTGCGGGCGCAGCCGAGCGTGCCGGCCGTCAGCGCCATGATCCGGTAGACCTCTCCTCTGCTCATCTTTAACGTCATTCCCGGGTCCAGCAGGCTTTCCGAGACACTGATGCGCTGCAGGGTCTTCAGGGCAAAGAAGATCGGCCAGGCGCAGGCCAGGCGGAGGCGCACTTCACGGCAAGGGATCGCCATCGTGTAGAGCCATCCCTGATCGAGATGCTCCAGCGCAATGCGCAGCAACCTCGCCAGCACCGGCCTGAATTTCGGGAACGAGGCGGGATCGAGCAGGTCGGTCGGCTTGAGCCCCACCGTCTCCAGCAACTCAGTCGGGATGTAGCACCGGCCGCGGCGAAGGTCCGCCGGAATATCGCGAAGGACATTCGTGTATTGCAGCCCCTTGCCGAACCGGACTCCCGTCTGTACCATCCGCTCCACGTCCCAATCATGCAGAGCCGCCCGATGTGCGCACATGAGCCTGGTCCAAAACTCGCCGACGCAGCCGGCGGCATTGTACGTGTACAGGTCCAGGTCGGCCATCGTCTTCAACGCGGCGAGCGTCCCCCCCCCTCCCGTTCGAATGGTCTCACCCGGAAAATCCGTCAAATCTTTCTGCATGCCCTGGGTCAAGACCCCGAGCACCCGGCGAATCAAGGCCTGATCCTCCGGCGCGAACGATTCCAGCAGCGCCCCGCACTCTTCCAAATGTGACAGCAGGGCTCGCTCGGCTGAATCGGTCCCGGAATCAAGGAGGGCCGCTTGCACCTCCCGCACGGCATCCCGATGCGTCGCCGGCTCCACGATCCACTCCCGAAGCCGGGTCAGATGATGGAGCCGGCGCGGGCGCTCGACCAGCTCGGTGTCCGCGATGGTATCGGCCGCGCGGGCCAAGAGATAAACCAGCTCCATCTGAACCCGGACGCCAGCAGGGAGGACCCGCAGAGTAAGGTAGAATGATCGAGAAACTGCTTTCAGGACCTCCTGGAGGGATGAGTGAGGATTAACCCGCGTAACCATAGGAAAGATTTGTACGCTCTCGGCACACGTCGGTCAAGATCGTTACCGGCGAGACACTTGACACCACGCAAGGCCATGTTAACAATATAGGACACATATGTGCGGACAGGGTGTGTCGGAGCGGCCCCCTTTTTCCCGCACCTTGAAGGAGGAACAAAACCAGATGCTTAAAAAGTTGAAAGGGATCGGGTTGCTGCTTTTGGCCAACGTCCTGATCTTTGTGACCCTGTCTCTCACCTTCCCGCTCGTAATCAACGTTCTGCTGCCGGCCTTCGGCATCGACGTCAGGGGATCCGTTGATCAGACGCAATTGGTCTGGGCCATGCTCATCGGCTTTGGAGGCGCCTTCATCAGCTTGGCCTTCTCCAAACAGATGGCGCGGGCTATGGTGGGCGGCTCTCAGATTACCGAACCCAGGACCCGGCCGGAGGAGGTCGTGTTCCAAACCGTCCGAGAGCTTTCCCAGCGGCTGCACATTCAGACGCCGGAAGTCTGGGTGTACGACTCGCCCGATCCGAACGCCTTCGCGACCGGGCCGACCAAAAACAACGCCATGGTGGCCGTGTCCACCGGCCTGCTGGTGAATCTCAACGAGGCGGAGGTGCGCTCGGTTCTGGCCCATGAAATGGGCCACGTCTGGAACGGCGACATGTTCACTACCACGGTGCTGGCGGGCCTGATGAACACCTTCGTGTATTTCATCAGCAACTTCATCGCCCGTCACCTGGCCGAACGCAACGCCGCGCTGGGGTTCGTCTCGTATTTCTTTCTCCAGATCGTGCTGTCGTTCCTGGCCATGATCCCGATCTGCTGGTTCTCACGGCGTCGGGAGTTCGAGGCAGACCGGTTCGCCGGCAAGGCCTATGGGCCTGCTCCGATGATCTCGGCCCTCGAGGGCATTCAGCGGTACGTCGAGGCGGCGCAGGTGGAGTATTCGACTCAGGACGCACTCGCGACCATGAAGATCTCCGGCAACACCGGCGGATTGATGCGGTTGTTCGCCACCCACCCGCCTATCGAGGAGCGGATCGCGGCGTTACAGCGGTTGTCGTAACATCGAGACAGCAGTGCGGAGGAACAGGGGGACGGGTTTACACCCGTCCCCCTTTCTATTGATGCGCGTATGCCGGCAAACTCACCGGTAAGGTCGTTTTATCGGTTCAGTGACATCCCGCTTCCCGCCCGTGATGAGGTGGGCGGCAAGGGGCTCTCGCTCATCACGATGTTTCAAGCGGGGCTCCCTGTCTCCAACGGCTTCGTGTTGACGGTCGCGTTCTTCGACCCGTGGATTGTCCTGCTGAAGGCAACTCCGGCATGGAAGAATTTCCTCGTCGCGGATCAGGCCGGCCTGCGCGAGTCCTGTCAGCGACTCAAGGATATCAGCGCCGGCTACGAACTGACCGCGGAGCAGAAGAAAAAACTCCGGGAAGGGCTGAGCGCTTTCGGCGAGAAGACCCTCTTCGCCGTGCGTTCTTCTTCGCCGGAGGAAGATTTGGGGAGCGCCTCTTTCGCCGGAGGATACGAGACGGTCCTGGGGGTGCCGCCGGGCCGATTGGAAGCGGCGCTCCATACCACCTTCGCCTCCTGTCTCGACGCACGCATCGTCGCCTACAAGCGCGAACGCGGCTTCGAGATCGCCGAGCCCCGCATTGCCGTCGTCGTGCAGGAGCAGATCGCCGGCGAGGTGTCCGGAGTCGGCTTCTCGGTCAACCCCTTGAACGGCAACCCGGACCAAGCCGTCTTCGAGTCGAACTGGGGGTTGGGCCAGACCGTCGTAGCCGGGAAGGTTTCCCCCGATCACTTCGTCGTAAACAAGCCGTCGCGGACTATTCTGGAGCGACGCGTGGGGCGAAAGGAGCGGTCCCTCGTCCTTCTGGCGGGCGGCGGCACGCACGAACGTGAGGACCCCCGGCATGACGATCTCACGCTGCGCGACGGTCAATTGCAGGCCCTCACCGAGGTCCTGATCGCTCTGGAACGCCGATACGGCCGTCCTATTGATATGGAATGGGCCTTTGCCGGGGGACACCTCTATGTCCTTCAAGCCAGGCCGATCGTCGCGCCTGTGGCCATTCGTGAGGCGGCCAAGGAACCGAGCACGCCTCAGAAGCTCGTGGCACGGATCAAGGCGTTCTTTCGAGGAAGGTCCTAGTTGTAGGGGCACGGCATGCCGTGCCCCTACAACTCATCGCACCTCCAAAATTCCCTCCATGCCCTTTTCCCGATGGCTTTTGAAGAAGGGCAGCTTCTTATCACAATAGATCGCGAACGATCCCGTGACCGCCGGGGTGAACTTGACGGTCACACTCTCCCCGGCCGGAATTTCCTCGCGAATCGCCAGGCCTGATCGAGGATCGTCAATGACGAGATTGTGAGGGACCAGCCAGGTCACGCTCTTGAAAGTCAGCTCCACCGGTTTCCCGGCCTTCACGACCAGATGGCCGGGGGTAAAGCTATAGCTGTCGGCCTCGACCGTAACTCGCTGGACACCGTCCGTTGCGAGCGGAACCTCGACCGCGAACGGGTCGGCCGCGAAGAGCGGCGAGACCAGCATGAGGCTTACGCCGATCCATTGCCGCTGAGCCGGCCGAGTGTTCCGCGCAACCATCCGGTACCTCCTTCCGGGCCCTGCCGGTGTCGTTTCTTACCACCAAACACGAATGTGATACACTGCCTGCCAAACTTGATCAACCGGGCACCGCCATACAACCTGACAAGGAATCCTCACATTCTTAGTTGCGAGTCGGTCGTCGCTCAACTATCCTACCAATATCTGGTCAATTTGCCACGGGGAGGTCGTATGCAACCCATCGCGGTGATCACGCTTGCTCTACTGCTCGGCTCAGCGCCGGTCTTCGCCGGCGTTCCTTCCCACGACCACCCGCCGACGACGCCTCAGCCCAAAGCCACGACGACGGTGACGCTGGAAGGCAACTCCCTGATCCTGACCTTCGGACCGATTGATCTGCCGGTCGGACACAGCGGCGAGCTGGCCTCCAGCATGCCGCTCCACTTCTTCAAAGCCCCCAAGGACATGCACGTGATCGGCTACAAGTCGCGGATCTTCACAAAGGACGGCAAAGAACTGCCCGGCCAGTACCTGCACCATATTCTGCTCCAGAATCTGGACGAGAAGAGTCTCTCCTGTCCGGGAGAGCCCACCTACTTTGCGGGGTCCGGCATCGAGATCACCGACGCCAAGTTCCCTCCCGGATACGGCGTGCCCATCAAAAAAGGGAGCAAGCTGGTCGCGGTCGTGGCCTTCTATCACAAGGTTCCTCCCACAAAGGACGTGCTGGCCACATTCACAATGGACCTGGCTCCCGACGGCGCCACCGTCAAGCCGATCAAGGCCTACACGGTGGGCGTCAATGTAGTCTGTTACAGCCAGTTCAACAAGCGACCTCCGAACGAGTCGGACGAGGGCCGGGCGTTGAAGGTCGGCGCGGTCCAGGTGGACTCGAAGCCGCTGAAGTTTACGGTAGACGGATGCGTCAAGTACGCCTATCCTCACGGACACGATGGTCTGCTCCTGATCGCCCTCGACAACAAGACCGCCAACCAAACCCTGCTGCGCAGCACGCCTGACGTGGAAAGTAACGGAAACCTGCGCGGCTTCCTCCCCCATCAGGTCTATAGCGACACCAAGGGCTTTTCAGTGAATGCCAAGGACGACTATGAGATGACGATGGTGTATCATCTTAATCGCCAGGAAACCTCGGACCTTCATGGCATGGGTAATTATCTCCTCTATATCACTCCGGGCGCCTGTGAATAGCCCGGCTCTTCCCGCTTTCCGTCTTGCGTTGCTCTCGGCGACATCTTTCGTCCTTGCGTTTCCCGTCCTGGCGCTCGACGTGAGCGGGGATTGGGAAGTCGCCGAAGAAGAGAGGACGTACAGGGCCACCGTGGACGCAACCGGCAACGGAACCTATACCTGGCAGAACGGCATCATCTTCAACAGTAAAATCGCGGGAACACGATGGTCCGCCTCATGGAAGCAATCCGGCAATGACCGGGAAGGGGGCTTCCTCGTCGAACTCTCTGAAGATGGGACCCTGGCCAAAGGACGCTGGTGGTACTCGCGGGTCGGCTCCCAGGTCATTCCCGATCCGGACTTCGGCGGCGACTTCACGTGGCGTAAGCTGTCCTCTCCGCTCTCGCGCCCTGACCGATCTCCCACCTTTGGTAAAATCGGCAAGGAGGAGGGGTAAGATGAACAGACTCATGACCGTAGGCTTCGCCGCCCTGTGGCTGAGCGGGTGCGCATCCTATGGAGGATGGGAACCCACCGTGGACCCCCGAGTGGGGACCCACCAAGAAACGTTGGACCGGGACCTGGCCGAATGCAAGAACCTAGCGAGCAAGGCGTCGGGAGGCACGGCGACCGAAGCCGCCAAAGGCACGGGGGTGGGGGCCGTCGGCGGAGCGGCCGTCGGAGCCGTCATCGGAGCCGTGTCCGGAAACGCCGGCAGCGGGGCCGCGCTGGGGGCGGCGATCGGCGGAACCGGCGGAGCGGTGAAGCAAGGAGGGACCCCCGAGCAGCAGTACAAACGCAGCTACATCAAATGCCTGGAGGGCCGCGGGCACCGCGTCGTCAATTAGGGCACAACGGTAATATTCACATAGGCCGGAAAGCTCTCGGCCCCTTCCTCATCCCTGACGATCAAGCGGAACCGCAAGAGACGCGGCACGGTGACCACCGGCGCAAAAAAGTACGGCCGCAGGCTCAGCGGTTCAACCAGATCAATCGGCATCCCCTTCACCTGCGACCAATAGTAGGCGGGATTCTTCCCTTCAGGATCACCGCTGAGGATCGCATCCAGCCTCAGCTTCGCCCCTTGCTTGACGGTCTGATCAGAACCGGCATGCGCCACCGGCGGACGGTTCGCGGGTTCAAGGGGTTCCACCACCACCCGGATACGGACCTCTTTGCTGCGATTCTTGGCCGTAATCTCCGCCGTCCCGACGCCCAGGGCTTGCGCGCGGCCGTCGGTATTCACGCGAACCACTTTTTCATTGTTCGATTGATACGTCGTTCCCGTATGCCCGGGGGTCAGGTCCCGCACGACCCGATCGGCAAAGGTTCCCCGCACGCTCAACACTTGCACCTCGCCGACGCTCTTGGTGAACCGCACCGGCGCTTCGGCGCGGAGAGCCGTCAGCGCCGCGTCCGGTTCTACGCGGACGGAGGTCTCATCAAACAGGACATATTGACCCCGCCGCTCCGCCACCTGGGCCACGGCCAGGAGGCGCATTCCGCCCACCGCTTCAGCGGGCACGGGCATCTTCGCCTCGAACGGAGTTGACTGGGACTCGACCATAGGCAGGGCCTCAACTTTATCTTCCGGAGCCCGGTCCTCTTCGAAGAGCGTGTAAGTCACCTTTACCACCGGGAGTCCAGGCGGGATCGCGACTTTCACCTTCAGCGATTCGCCTGGCTTGACCACCGCCCCGTTCTTGGGTTCGGCTAATTGAAAGGCGAAGGTCGTAGCCGTCTCTACCGCAAGCACAGAAGCCGACACAACGAGTGCCGGTCCGATCACGAGACTCACCCGCCGCTGCATGAAGATCCTCCTCGTATGCTTCCGTTATCGGCTTTACGAAAGGGTAGGCATTATTCTAGCATAGGCGTTGATCCGGACCATGCCGGAATTCCGCCTATCTCACAAAGGGGGACATCATGTTCGTTTGGAGCAAACGGTTTGCCGTCGCGGCGCTGGTCATCTTCGTGGCGTTCGAAGCCTATCTGATTCCTCAAACGGTGGGGGGAGGCCCGAGCAGTATCCATCCCCACATGATTCAATTTATCTTCGTCAACTATAGCCTTCTCCAAATCTGGGTGTTCATCTGGATGTTCGATCAGGCCCGAGTCCGCGGGGCGAACGTGTGGCCCTGGCTGTTTCCGTTCCTCTTCGCACCCCTGCCCATACTGCTCGTCTACATTCTCTATTTACAGCGACCGCAGAAGTCGCGCTGATGGAACGTTCACCGAGATCGACCATAACCGGAGAACAATCTCATGCCTGACTACAAGATCGGCGGCCCGCTGAAGCCCTTTACGGCGATCGAGAAAACAAAGGACGTGGCCGAGTTTCTCGCCGTCCGCATGGTCAGGGCCATCGAGGGAAACGACGCCGTCGAACTGCACTATCTGCTTGCCACGCTCGACGACTACCACGACTATCTCTGGCGCTACTATCGGCAATTGGAGAAAGCCCAGGCCCTGCTTCGGCAAAACGCCTCAGAGTAGTATCCGAAACAAGCGGGTCAGCCGGACGGCTTTTCCCCGATCAACTCCGCCACAGGGACGAGATTGGCGAGTCCGGTCAGTTTCAGGGCGATCGTTCCGGTCACCTCGAATGTTCCGGTGAGGAGCTTGCCGGTTTCAGCGCCCACCAGGATCTGCCCGGGCGCGGCCACCTTCTCGAGGCGGGCGGCCAGGTTCACGGCGTGGCCGATCACGCTGTATTCCGCCCGATCCTTCGTCCCCACGCAGCCGGCTACCACCTCGCCCGTGTTGATGCCGATCCCGATCCGCAGCGGATCCAGACCAAGCTTGACCCGCGACTCTGACAGAGCCTCGACCGCGTCCCGCGCTCGAAGCGCGGCCCGTGCGGCGGCCTGCGCGTGGTCCTCGTTCGGGACCGGGGCGCCGAACAGAGCCATCAAGCCGTCCCCCATGAACTTGTTCAGAGTCCCGCCTTCCTGCTGGACGGCGGCGATCACCCGGACAAAAATATCGTTCAGAACCGACACCACCTCTTCAGGTTGAACGCGTTCCGAGAACGGCGTACACCCGCGGACGTCCGCAAACAGAACCGTCACCAGCTTCCGCTCGCCCTGCAGCCAGTAGTCCTGAGGGTGAGCCAGGACAAAGTCGGCGACCTCCGGCGTGACGAACTGGCCGAAGGCTTCCCGGACCTTCTCCATCCGAGCCAGGTCGGTATAGGCCCGATCGAGCTCGGCTCGCAGCGCTTTCTCGCGGGCGAGTTCCTGGGAGAGTCGGCGCTTGTCGACACACCGTTTCACGGCCGGCAGGAGCGTGTCTCCGGAAAACGGCTTGATCAGGTAATCGAACGCCCCGTCTTTCAGCGCTTGGACGGCGGAGGTAAGATCGGGATAGCCGGTCATGAGCAAGACATCCGCGCTTCCCAGTTCCCGCGCGCGCCGCACCAACTCATTGCCGTCCACCACGCCGGGCATCGAGACGTCGGTCAGGATGATGTCCCAACCCTCACCCAAGCGGGGGATCGCCTCCTCCCCGGACGCGACAGTCGAGACCTCGTATCCCGCATGGCCGAGGATTTGACTGCAGACCTCGCGAACTCCGGCTTCGTCGTCAACCACCAGGATTTTCATTATGAGACTCTACAGGCAGGATTGGCTGGGGGACCAGGATTCGAACCTGGGTAATCAGATCCAAAGTCTGATGTCCTACCACTAGACGATCCCCCAGCTTCAGGGCGGAATGATACAGGAAACGCGGTGCCGCCGCAAACGTCGGGGGCCCAAGCCGGAGCTACTCAGAGACCACCGCAATGCGGGCCAGGCAGGTTGAGAGGTTCTCTACACACTTGCGGATTACGTCGGCGTTGTTATCCTTTGCGGTACAGGATGCGACGGTCGCGATCACGACCGACAGCGCGACCATGGAGAGGTCATAATAACTTGTTGACGGCATGGATAAAATGGGGACAGTCCCACTCTTGTCCAAAACAGCTTCCGAAAAAACCTCCGTCTTGGAGTAGGCTGGTGGGATGCAACCACCAACCGACGGCGTATCCGCGCCGTCCCCACTCACAAGCCGGAGGTG
>Ga0114945_10002604_pt1 | contig 10486 bp, 11 predicted proteins | sample OV2TP3_FD_87194 | JGI IMG/M metagenome (GOLD analysis project Ga0114945, IMG submission 87194) | Hot spring microbial communities from Beatty, Nevada to study Microbial Dark Matter (Phase II) - OV2 TP3 | ecosystem: Environmental > Aquatic > Thermal springs > Hot (42-90C) | place: USA: Beatty... | reverse complement strand
CCGCATCAACAAAAAAGCCCCCGAAGGGGCGTTTTTGTTGATGACGTGATGAGGGATGAGAAGCCGACCCGAAGCGCTGCCAGCGGCAGAAAAGCGAGCCTAGGCCTACGCCGAGGCGAGCGGAAGCGAGGGCGGCCGGGTTCCGGAGGAGGAGCAAAGCGACGGGGGAGGAACGAATCCCTCCCCTTCCGCATCATCTCCCCCTCAATTTGAAGAAAAAATTGCTGAGAATGGCGGAACATTCACGGACCAGCAGGCCTTGATGAACCCTCATTCGATGCGGCAGTTTTCGATCGCCCGGCAGGTCGTAGACCGACCCGCACGCCCCCGCCTTCGGGTCCGGGGCGCCAAAGATCAGCGCCTTGACCCTCGACTGCATCAGCGCCCCGACACACATCACACACGGCTCGAGCGTCACATAAACGGTCGCCTCCGGAAACCGCCAGCTCCTGAATTTTCGCGAGAGCTTCTTCAGGAGGATCAGTTCGGCATGCCCCAGAGGGTCGTGCGTCGACTCCCTCAGATTATGCGCCCGGGCAACAACCTTTCCCTCCACCACCGCCACCGCCCCGATCGGCGCCTCGCCCTTGGCAAAGGCCTTTTCGGCATCCCGCAGAGCAGCACGCATAAATTTTTCATCCTGTTCTTCCATGAGTTCCGGAAGAGGATAGTCAAACGAAAAAGGTTTAAAAAGATAAAAAAAGTGGTATCCCTGAGTTTGTTGACAAACCATGTTTCTCCAGGCTGTTGAGAAAGGTCCCAGATGCAAGGCGCCCGCGAGAGCACGACTGAGGCGTACTGTGTGTACGCCGCAAGGAGGGGTCGAGCGGGCAACGCAGCAGATGGGCCTTTATCAACAGCCGTGGGCCCGTAGCTCAGTGGATCAGAGCATCGCCCTTCTAAGGCGAGGGTCGCGCGTTCGAATCGCGCCGGGCCCGTAAAATATGATCCGATGTTTGTTCACCCTGCTTGTCTTCATTCTCCCTGTGGGAGGCGTCCAGGCTGGACCGTCCTCGGCGACGCTCCTCGACCATCTGAAAGGGGCCTCCCGGGAATTGAAACCTCTCCTGGATCAGTTGGAGGAGCTCGAATGGGCTGCCGAGGGGGAGCTGAAGACCCTCGTCGCCCGGCTCGAGGACCGGTATGAGACCTTTGAGAAACGGCTTGGGAAAAACCTCTTCGATCCCGAGGAGTCTTTTCAAAAACTCCTCGCGCGCGCCTTCGGGGAATGGCGGGGAGGCGTGCCCCCTCGGGGCGAGCCCCCCTCTGAAGAGGATCTGCTCCGGATGGGGCTGGAGGTTGAATCCCTGGAGATCCGACGTGAGAAGGCCGAGGAGCAGCTGAGGCAACAGGATCTGCCGGCGATCGCCACCTCCCTCTGGACCGCGGAGCGAAGACTGGTTCTGCGTTCCCTCGCCATCCTTTCAGGGGAGCTCCTGGCCGCCACGAGGATGCGGGCGGAGGCGATGGTGGCAAAGACCCGAATGGAGCTTCAAGAGGCGACACTCCGGCTCGATGAGGAAAAGAGGCGCCTGCTGGAGGAGATCGCGATGCTCCAGGGCGAGGCGATCGATCCCCTTTTGAAGAAACTCAAGGAGACCCTCTTGAGCGAAAAAATCCTCCAGATCGATCAGTACCTGGAGGGGTTGCGGTTGAAGATTGGGGGCGAGAAGATCACCGCGGAGCTCTCACAGCCGGAGCTTGACTGGAACAGGCTCTTCCAGATGCTCCGGCGTGAACGGGCAAGACTCAAGACGCTCCTCCGGGAACGCGAGGTGGTTGCAAAAAAGAAGGGACTCTTTGAGAAGGAGCTGGCGGCGCTGAAAGAGGGGGAGTTTCTGAAGACCCATCAGGCCGATTCGTTGGGGAGTGCGATGAAGGTCCCGCCGGAGGTCGAGGAGAAACTGAAAATAAGCCAGGAGATCGTGACGCTCGCTGCAACCGAGGAGGTGGAGACGAAGACCGATGCCGAAAGGCAAGAGCGTGTGGTCCGGGCGATCGAGACCCGGATCGGCGAGATCCCGGCGATCCGTCCGCTGGTCCAGAAGATCAAGGGGGCCGAGACGACTATCCGTCAGGCGATCCAGACCGTCTTGCAGTTTGTAAACTCCCTGATCCCGAAGAATGAGAGTTCACGGCCGAGACCGGAACGCTTGATCCCTCCAAAGGGGAGTCTCGGGTCCGACTTGGTCATCCCGTTCACGAAGACGGAACCGGCCTCGATATTCCGGGCGATCTCCTCCGCCTTTCCAAGATCCCTCGTCCAGAGACTGGCTCCCAACCCGTAAGGGGTCCGGTTGGCGAGCTCCAGCGCCTCCTCCTCATTCTTCACCTCTATAAAGGAAGCGACCGGCCCGAACGTCTCCTCGTCAAAGGCCGCCATCCCGGGATGGACCGCCTTCAGGACGGTCGGGAGATAAAAGAATCCCTTTCGGGATGGTCTCTCGCCTCCCACAATGCAAACAGCGCCGCGACGCCGCGACTCCTCCACCTGACGCAGAAGATTTTGCAACAGATCTTCTCGCGCCAAGGGACCGAGGTCGGTTTGCCGATCGATCGGATCCCCCACCCTCTTCTCCTGCAACGCCTTCAGAAAGGCCTTTTCGAAATCTCCGGCGATCTTTCCGACAAGGATGAATCTCTTTGCGGCGATGCAGCTTTGGCCGCAGTTCAGGAGCCTCGACCGGATCGCCTGCGGGATGCATTTTACGAGATCGGCATCGGGGAAGACGACAAACGGGTCTGATCCCCCCAACTCGAGCACCGTCTTCTTCAACGCCCGGCCGGCGATCGCCGCCACCTGACTCCCGGCCCGATCGCTGCCGGTCAGCGAGACCGCCTGGACCCATGGCGATTCGATGAGTGTGGCGACATCTTCATTCGCAATGAAGAGGGATTGAAACAGGCCGTCCGGAAACCCGACCTCGCGAAACAGTTTTTCAATTGTGATGGCACAGAGCGGGACATTCGGGGCATGCTTCAAGAGGAGCGCGTTTCCCGCCATCAGCGCCGGGACGCCGCATCGAAAGACCTGCCAGAAAGGGAAGTTCCACGGCATGATGATCAGGACGACACCCAACGGATCAAAGCGGACGTAACTCTTGCCGGCATCGGACGGCAGCAACTCCTCCTTCAGGAATTTTTCACCGTTCTCCGCAAAGTATTCGCAGCCGCGCGCGCACTTTTCGATCTCCGTCTCCGATTCGACGATCGGCTTCCCCATCTCCTCCGTCATGATCGCAGCCAGCACCCCCTTCTCCTCCCGGAGCCGCGCCGCCATCTTCAGAAGCAGACCGGCCCGTGCCGAGAAGGGGGTGGAGCGCCACTGAAGAAATGTCTCACGCGCCTTGCGCGCCCGCCCCTCCGCCTCGTCCCCTGTCAGTTCCGGATAGGTCCGGATCAGCTCTTCAGTCGCCGGATTGAGTGTGCGATAGGTCATCAGGAATCCAGGCGTCTCTGAAACCGCCCCATCACCGCGTTTACAAGGAACAGAAACAGAAAAACTCCCATGAAGGTCTCGAGGACCGTCAAAAACTTGCCCAACGGGGAGACCGGAACGATATCGCCAAAACCGACGGTCATCAGCGTCATCATCGAATAGTAGAAATGATCCAGGAAGCTCCTCGGACCGATGTTCAGGACCGCATAGAGGCGGTTAAAGAAGTGAAAGTAAAAGGCAAAGATCAAAAGAATATCGAAGATCGAAAAGAGGATCGCGACAAAGCGCCAGCGGATTCTGTCCTTTTCAGGAACCTCCGGAGAAAGGAGGCGAGGCCCGAAGAGCAACGACATCACATTCAGGGAGACGATCTGGAGGATCCTCAAACCGCCGACGATCACCATCACCCACCCCACCCAATGGAAAACGAGGCTGAGAGAGATCAGCAGAACGATCATGAGGGTCGTCCCGACGAGATAGACCTCCAGATGCCGGATCAGCAGATTGCCGCGAGAGAGGCGGCAAAGCCGGAAGACGGAGAGCATCGTCCCGCGCACGACCGCATCAAAAAACCGGTAAAAGAGGGAGAGGATGAGCGAGGTTTCGGACACGGCACTCCTATCATCGGATAATTTCCGGATCGCGTGCAAGTAAATTCATGTAATTTGCCGCATCGCCTCGATCGGCTCCAGTCGTGACGCCCTCCAGGCGGGATAAAGGGCGGTCGCAAGATTGGCGACGACGACAACAGCCAGAAAGGCGCCGATGGTGGACCAATCGAGCCGCGGATAGACATGGGAACCGACGAGAAGATTGGAAAAGGTCGAGAGAAACCGTGTGAGATCGATCCCAAAGTGGCCAAAGAAGCTGACCGCCGACATCCCGGCCAAAAGGCCGCCGAGGGAACCGATCAGACTCAAAATAACGGTCTCCGTCACCAGGAGCCCGATGATCCGGACCGGCCGCATCCCGAGCGCCATCATCAGACCGAACTCCTTCACCCTCTCGACGACCGACATCAGCAACGTGTTGAGGATCCCGGCAGTCACGACCGAGAGCACGATCAGCAGCACCACAAAGATCATCCCGTCCTGGAAACGCATCATCTGGGCCATCATCGGGATCAGCTCGTCCCAAGTCATCACGGCAAGCTCGGTCCCTGACGGGCCGAGACCTTTTATCCCCACCTTCAGGTCCCTGACGATCTCGGGGATCTTCTCCCGCTCCTTCGCCTTGATCGCAAACTTTGAGACGCGCCCCTCCATGCCGAGCAGTCTCTGCACCGTCTCAAAAGGGAGAACGACTGAACCGCTGTCGAGCTGGTCATTGCCGATCGTCATCGTCCCGACGAGCGTAAACGCCTCTCCTACCAGCGCCCCATGGATATCCTGCACGGTGACAACCACCTTCTCTCCCAGCTCCACCCCGAGGATCTCGCGCATCTTTTCCCCCATGAACAGGGCATGCTCTTCATCCGGCCTGTAGACGCGGCCCTGGGTGATAGGGATCCGGGTGCCGATCGCGAGCTCCTGCGGGATATCAATCCCGTTCACGAAGCTCATGATCGAGGCGTTGGGAGAGGCGACGATTCCCGACCCAAAAACCTCCTCGGCAAACCCCTGAATCCTCGGGTCTGATTTCAGGAGCCTCCGAATCGCCTCCGGGTCTTCAATCATCCCGTTCGTGTTGTAGATATTCTCCATCGACTTGTGGACGATCGAGATCTCGCTCGTGATGATCGAGACGATGTTGTCGACCATCTGCCCCTGCGCCCCGGAGGCAAAGCCCCGCAGAAAAACCATCGCCCCGAGACCGATCGTGATCGCAGCGACCAGGATCGCCGCCCTCTTCCTGTTCCTCAAAATGTTCCGGAACGCCATTTTAAATAGAATCATATCACCCTGCCTGTCTCATTGACTCCAACGGCGCCAGCCTCCCGGCCTTCCAGGCGGGATAGAGGGAGATCAGCAAATTCGATACGACGACGACACCGGCAAAGATCAGGGAGTACGAGAGATCGAGCCGGGGGAAGACATGCCTCCCGATCATCAGGTTCGAGAGCGCCGTGGTAAAGCGGGTCAGATCGATCCCGACATGGCCAAAGTAGAAGACCAGAACCGCACCGAGGAGCCATCCGGAGAGGGTGCCGACGAGCCCGAGGCAAAGCGATTCAATCAGGACGAGCCGGACGATGCTCCGCGGCCGCATGCCGAGCGCCATCATCAGGCCGAACTCGCGGATCCTCTCCAGGATCGACATCATCAGCGTATTCAGGATCCCGACCGCAACGGCCGAGAGCACGATCGCCATGATCACAAAGATCATCCCGTTCTGAAAGCGGATCATCTGCGCGATCATCGGGACCAGCGTCTCCCAGGTGACAACCTTCAGATCGGGACCTCCGAGCCGCCGGGCGAGATCCGAGGTCACCTCCTGAAGCGAGTGATCCGGATCGATCTTCAGCGCAAACTTGGAGATCCGATGCTCAAATGAGAGCAGCTTCTGCGCCGACGACTTCAGGAGGATCACCATCGTGTTGTCGACCTGGTCATTGCCGGTCTCAAAGGAGCCCACCACGGTATAAGAGCCGGCGGCGAGAGAACTATAGTAGTCTTGGGCGGTCAGGACCACCGGGTCCCCCACCTCGATCTCAAGGGCCTGCCTCATCTTTTCGCCGACGATCACACTCGTCTCGTCAGTGTTGGCTAGACCCCCCGGGGCAAGGCCCCTCCCGCGGACCACCTCGCGGCGGGCATCGATCCGCTCCTCCGCCTCCGGATCAAGACCGATGATGTAGGTCCCCATCGACTTCTTTTCGCTGGCGACCATCCCCCCCCCGACGATCCTCTCGGCGTAGGCGAGGACGCGCCGGTCTTCGTTCAGGATCGCGCGGATCGGATCGGGGTCCTCAATCGCCCCGTTCGTGTTGTAGAAATTTTCGAGCGCCGCCGGGACGATCTGGGCATCCGACGTGAGTGTCCTCGTCAGATTCTTGACCATCTGCCTCTGGGCCCCGAACATGAACCCGCGGAGGAAGATCAGGGCCCCGAGCCCCACCGCAATCGCCGCCAGCGTGATCAGAGACCTCTTTTTGTGCCGCCAGATATTCCTGAATCCGAGCCTCAAGAGGAGGGGCATCGTCCTAGCCCACTTGAAATCCGTTGCAAATTCAAGAGGGAAATGATGGGGAGAAGGACGGATCTGGGAGATATCTCTTTTGCGATGAAAAACCTGGCTGAACGATACGACGGGCTTCATGTTGTTGGGGGGCCAGAAGGTATCGATAAGTATCTTGCCCACTCCTGCAAACTTAAAGTGGATGACCTCAACTGGGCGGAGGCGCGCCAGGTCGGACTGAGCGAGGAGGAGCAGTTTGTCCTGACTTATTTTGCGGATATTGAAGGGCAAACGATTTTTTATCTCCGTGACTTGCTGAACACCCGGGCCGCCGAGAACCCGGAGGTGACCGCCTTTCTCACCATGTGGAACTACGAGGAATTCTTCCATGGATGGACGCTGACAAAGCTCTTGGGGGTTTGTGGTATTCCTTTGAGTCCGGGGAGGATTGCGGAGGTCCGACGGAGTTCGTCGGCAAAAGAACGGCTCCTGGCCTTTGGAGGCAAGCTGGCTGCCAGGATCCTCCCGGACGATTTTACCGCCCTTTATATGGTTTGGGGGGCGATCAACGAGTTGACCACCCTGAGGGGATATGAGGCGGTGGAACGGCGGACCCGCAATCCGGTGTTAAAGGAGATCTCGGCGAGGATCGCTAAACAGGAGCGCCGTCATTTTGCCTGGTACTTTAACAGCGCCAGGGAGCGATTGGTTTCAGGTGGGAAACGTCAGCGCCGTGTTCGGTGGGGACTCGTTAATTTTTGGACCCCGGTGGGACAGGGGGTCAAACCGGAGGGTGAATTTCGGCGGGTGGCTGCCTCGCTCTTCTCCGACCCCGAGGGGCCTGAGATCCTGAAGAGGATCGATGAGACGATCGCCACCCTCCCCGGCCTGGAGGGCCTCAATTTGATGGAGAGATACCTCTTCTTGTAAAAATAAATAAACGGCGCAAACTAAATTCAAATCTAAATAAGTTAACTTGGTTAACAACGTCCCCTATTGCGTCCCCTATTGTTCTATTGTTCTGAAAAACAGGAGAGTCACCTACAAGTTAATAGATAGCATATTGACTATAAATACAATAATTACAACTTGAGTATAATATATTGTATCTTATTTATATTTCTGATAGTCTCTCAAACATGGTTCCGAGAACCTTATCTTTGCAAACACCGGAGGAGGTCCGGCAATCGTTGGCCAAGCGATTCAAGGCGCTCCGTCTGCGAAGGGGATGGAAGCAGGAGACCCTGGCGGACCGGTCCGGGGTTTCGCTTGGATCCCTGAAGCGTTTTGAAAGCCTGGGTGAGGTTTCTCTCGCTCGCTTGTTACGGCTCGCGCACGCCTTGGGATGTTTGGATGAATTAAACAGTCTGGCCTCACCGCCCCCCGTCGGCAGTATGGCGGAACTGGAAAGAGAAGCGACCAAGTCGTTCCCCAAAAGGGGAAGAAAATGAAAAAACTTGAGGTTCGTTTCACCCTCGATCCAAAAGAGTCGTTTCCGGTCGGAACACTGGCCGAGGAGAGCGGTCGTCTCTTTTTTGAGTACGCCCCCGAATGGTTGGGCAGGGGGCTCAATCTCTCCCCCTTCCGATTACCGTTCGAACCGAGTTTGTTTGAGCACAAGGATCTGTCGTTCGGCCCCCTGCCGGGACTCTTTGACGATTCCCTGCCCGACGGCTGGGGCCTCTTGTTGATGGATCGTCACTTTCAAAAGTTAAGAGTCGATTCTGTTTCCCCTCTCGATCGTCTCGCCTGGCTGGGCACTCGCACCATGGGGGCGCTGACCTATCATTCCCCTTCCGAAAAACTGTCGCGGCCGCTGCGACGGTCCACTGGACCATCGGTCGGCCTTGACTTGTCGGGACTCGCAACACACGCCCAGGCACTGCTCACGGGAAAGGCAAGAGACGTCTTGCCGCAGTTGTTACAGGCCGGCGGGAGTCCGGCGGGAGCGAGACCCAAAGTGGTGGTTGGTATCAAAGGGGATGAAATCATTTCGGGGACGCAGGATTTGCCGGAAGGTTTTGATCCCTGGATTATCAAATTTTGCGCGAAGGCGGACCTGCCGGATGCCGGGCCGATCGAACAGGCCTATTCCCTGATGGCGCGGGCGGCGGGGATCACCCTGCCGGAAACGAGGCTCTTTGAAACGAAGGCCGGTTCCTTTTTTGGAATCCGGCGTTTCGACCGAAACAGAAACCGCCGGCGCCATGTGCACACATTGGGCAATCTTATTCATTCCAACTTTCGGATTCCGTCCTGCGACTATGCCGATCTGCTTCGAGTGACAACCTTGCTCACAAAAAACCAAAATGACGTCAAACAGGCGTTCCGCAGGATGGTCTTTAACGGGCTGGCCCATAATCGGGATGACCACGTCAAAAATTTTGCCTTTCTTTTGGATTTTGAAACCGGGGACTGGTCTCTTTCCCCCGCCTATGACGTGACCTTCAGTTTGGGACCGGGGGGCGAACATCAAATGACGATTGCGGGTGAGGGAAAAAATCCGCAAGCGGCCCATTTCTTCGAAGTGGGCAAAAAGGAGGGGCTTTCTCAAACCGTCATGAAAGGCGTGCTTGAAGAAGTGCTATCGGCCGTGGCGTCATGGAAAAAGTCCGCGAAAAAAGCGGGGGTGAGCGCCTCCGCGATAAAACGGATTTCCGGCTATCTATGATTTTACTGTTCAGCGCAAAGAATGGAGGTCTCAAGGTTATTGCAGGAAATCTTACAGAACAGGACCTTCTTTCTAATAACGATGGAAGTCTCGATTTTCTATTGAAGGACTCTGCAGGAAAGCTTTATCAGCTGACAGCGTCTCCTAATCAGGACTCACTCAGGTTAAGAAAGTCAGTTGCTGTTTTTCAGGCCTTAAATAGGCCTTTAGCTGTTACGGTAAATGACCAGTCCCTTTGACTCTCGGAGGTTGACCCCTTTTTTCATGGTACCTATAGCAATTGCTGGAAATGGGTTAGAACTTCGATGTAGAGTGGACCCCAATTTGCCGCCGGGGCCGTGGCGGCTTCTGGCCGCCACGGCCGATTTTGAAAATTGGGGTGGGTACCTAGACGATTTTCGAACCGCCTGCCAGCAGTTTTCGATGGCGGCGTGATACCATCCTCTTCCTGATTACAGTATAACTTAAATAAATATACGTTATGTACTGTAAAAGCTCTTGCGTTGTCTTACAGTACAGACTATAGTAAATATCTATTTTGTACTGTAAATGATTGAGGGTGTGTTATGGGATCAGTCGTCAAAGGGGTGCTTCGGGATGAATTAGAACGTTCTCTCTCTCTCAAAGAGAAGTATGGACAAAAGCTAAATCAGTATCCCCAAGGGTATCTATTGGAACGGAAGATGGGAGGAAAGGTCTACCACTACCTTTCTTATCGAGAAGGCGAACGGATACGGCAAAAATACTTGGGGGCACTGTCACCGAAAGAAATTAAAAAATATAAGGACCAAATTAAAGATAAGAAAGCTTTGAGACAACAACTGTCAGAAGTGAAAGCTAATATCAAATATTTGGAACGATTGTTAAAAAAATGAGTTCTTTGGACGATGAAATTTTAAAAGTGTTGAAGGCTCTCGATCAACAGGGAGCTTTGAAACACCTTATCATCATTGGTAGCTGGGCGACTCTCTTTTATCGAGATTACTTCAAGGATCAAAACTATCATCCGACGATCCGTACCACGGATATTGATTTTCTGATACCAAAGAAGCCTCCGCGCGATTTGAATCTGAATCTTTCCGAAACACTCAAAGGGTTAGGGTTTTTTGAGGAGTTCACCCACGACGGATGGGTCACGATGATGTCCACTCTTTAGTTGAAATTCTTTAACAGCTCCCATAATTTTTCCTCAAGCCGCGTTTTTAAGTCCCTCAGATTGTTGTCCCCGTTTGATGTTCGCAACGACTTCGGTGATGGAT
>Ga0114945_10002603_pt1 | contig 10491 bp, 7 predicted proteins | sample OV2TP3_FD_87194 | JGI IMG/M metagenome (GOLD analysis project Ga0114945, IMG submission 87194) | Hot spring microbial communities from Beatty, Nevada to study Microbial Dark Matter (Phase II) - OV2 TP3 | ecosystem: Environmental > Aquatic > Thermal springs > Hot (42-90C) | place: USA: Beatty... | reverse complement strand
TCGCCCCGCCGAAGCGGCGGGCTTCGGCCGCGCAGGCGGGCAGCTTCATCGGCCCTCCAGGCCGATTCCGCTGGACAGCCCCGGCGGCATGAACGGCGACATCCTGTTGCCCGTCGTCGCCGGCCCGCGGCGCTCTCTTGCGAAAGCGGAACGCGCCGCGGGTGCCCTATTCACGGTTTCGGCGCTCCGGGCCGAAACCTCGTGAATAGGGGAAGCTAGTCGACCGTCACCTTCATTCCCGCGATGTCGAACGTTACGACTCGGTTCCGCAGCGCCTCGTGACCCACGGCCGCTCCGATCGAGAAGCCGAAGTTCGTATCGAGCCCGGGAGGAAACGGGGCGGAATCGAAAGCGGGGTTCGACAGCGATATCGGCCCGAAGGAGAGCGACCCCATCCGATACTTCCGGGGGTCGCCTTTGGAAAGCGTCCAGACCAGGCCCGCGGAAGGAAAGACGGGGACCTTGGGGCGGCCGGTGTCGAGAAGGATGAGGGTCGCCAAATCGTCGACCTTGCCGGGAACGACCAGGAAACGATCACCCACGATGAGAAGAGGCATCCCTTCTCCAAGACCGGGAGTCGGACTCGAACTCTGGCGCAGAATCAACCGCTCTTTTCGGTAGTCGAGCGTGAAGGAGAAGTGAAGGAGAAAGTTCGCGCCGAGGATTCCGTGGATCTCCTCACCCCCCAGAGAGGCCAGTCGGCGCAACCGGACCGGGACATTCCGAGTCGTCACGGTTCCCAGAGTCACTTCGTCGACCCACGCCTCCTCGACGGCGCCGCTGAAGTTCTCCGTGCGTAGGCCGACCCCTTTGGCTCCGACCTGCTTGGCGTACTTCGGATCGAGCACGATCTCTCCGGTCCCCGTGTCGACGGCGAAGAGGCCACGGATTCCGTTGACCCGGAGTCGGACGGTCGGGACCGGATCGCGATTGGTGAAGGGGAGAATCGAAGGTTCGTCTTCCCAACGGACGATGTAGGGGATGTCCTTGGCAAGAGCGCGGTACTTTGCGGCGAGAAGACCTTCACCCAGAAGCGCATAGACCTCGGAAGCCGTCGCATAGTCGTCCATACGGTAGCACGCGACGGCCAAGTCTTGACAGGCGAGATGCCACTCCTCGCGTAGTTCGATGGCCCGTCTGGGATCGTTCCTCGCCTGCCGGTCCATGATCTGAACGGCCGTGCGCAGAGTCTGGACTGAGTCGGCGAGCCGATTGGTGTAGAGCTGGATTCGTCCCAGGAGTCGAAGCGCCAGGAGGTCTTCGGGAGATCGGGATCGGAGTCGGAGGCAGGCCTCTTCTGCCGTCGAGAAATCGCCGGCGCGGTACGCCTGGAGCGCCCGGGTGCCGTCGTCTCCCGCGTGGGTGGGCCCGGAAGAGGCGCAGCCGACCAGGGCCAGGATCCACATCGAACCGGGACTTCTCATGCTCGACCGCTCCTGGAGTACTGGACGTGCCGGGCGACCCGGGTCACTTCGTCTCTTCCTTCTCCCTTCGCGCCCGGGCAAGGTCGGCCTCGATTTTCTGCCGGAGTCGTGTCGCGGGAGCGTGCTCGAGAGCCGATTCGAATGCCCGGACGGCGCGCTGAGCTTCTCCCTTCTCGAGCAGAATGACGCCCAGGAGATGGAACCCTTCCGAGGACGAGCGATGGCGCAGGGAATCCCGAGCATCTCGCTCCGCCTCCCCCAGGAGCTTCCAATCCATGTAGACCCGGGCTCGCTCCAGATAGGACTCGGCTCGGAGGGGATCCTGTTGCAGGGCTCGAGTCAATTCCCGTTCGGCGGCCTCGAGATCGCGCCTCAATCGGAGGGCGATCCCCCTTCCGATTCGGGCTCCGAGGAGGGATTTCTCGATCGCCAGCGCGCGATCGAAGTCGGCCAGGGCGCGATCGGGATCGCCCGCGGCAAGGTAGGCGTGCCCTCGATGAAGATAGGGATCGGCCCGGGTCGGATCGAGCCGCACGAGTTCGCCAAAGTCCCGGATCGCTTCCGGGTAGCGTTCCATCATGAGGTGGGCGCGTCCGCGTGCGAGGTACGCGGCGGCGAAATCCGGGCGCAACTCGATCGCGAAACTGAAGTATCGCTGGGCATCCTCCGTTCTTCCGAGCACCAGTTCGGTGACCCCCTCGTTGTAAAACCGCTCCGCCATTTCGGCCCCGCGGCGTCGGGCTTCGGCGAAGTCGCGCTCGGCCTCCTGGAGTCTCCCCAGAGAGCGATACAGCATCCCTCGTTGGAGATAGGCCTCCACGAAGTGGGGTTGAAGGCGGAGCGCGGCCTCATAGTCGGCCTCGGCTTCCGGAAAGCGCCCCGCGTCTCCCAAGAGTCGGGCCCGCGCCAGGTACGCGGTGAAGTCTCCGCGATCGAGGGAGAGAATCTTCCCGAATTCGCGGATCGCCTCGTCCTTTCGATGCAAGACGATGAGAACCGCGGCCTTCAGCCTCCTGGCCTCCACGAAGCCCGGCTCCTCCCGGAGCGCCTCGTTCAGGAGTCTCAACGACTCTACCGGGTTCCGGCGATCCTTCAGTTCGTGGGCCGCGGATCGATAGAGGTCTTGGCTCGACGGACGAGCCGCACACGAGATCATCGCGGCGCATCCGAAGAGGGCCCATCGATGCATGCGGCGGACATTATACCGGCCGGAGAGCTTCGGGAGGGAACTCATTTCCGATACCGATCGAGAAGCGGTCCGAAGCCGGGATGCTTTCGTACGGAATCCAGATCGCCGTCTCGGAGCAAGTCCTCGAAGTTGGAATACCCCGCCTGGAGGGCCTTTTCGAGCTCTTCGATGCCTCGATCCGGGTCGTTTTGGAGCGAGTAGATGCAGGCCAGATTGTAGTGCGCGGTGACGCGAAGTCCTCGACATTGGTCCGGGGAAAGACCTTCCAGAGCGAGGATCTTCGCATCCTCGATTCGCCGAAGGACTTCGCGGTACTTGGCCTCGGCCTCCGGGAGCTTCCGTCTTCGGATCAGGTTGGCGCCTTCGTTGGCGATGGCGGCCGTTTCCGTGATGTTGTACCGCTGTCGAAGATACTGAACGAGCGCTCGGATTCCGCTGCGAACCCGCTCTCGTTGCTCCTTGGTCCCGGGGGGGAGGGCTTGAAGGTAGGACTCCAGATCGGATTCGAAGGCCGGCTCTTCCCCGAGCTCCAGATCGCAGACCATGCGAAGCACCCGGGCGAACTGGAAGCCTGGATCGTTGGCCAAGGCCGCGTCCAAGTCCTCCCGGGCTCGAGCGAATTTTCCCGCGGGAGGTCCGGCCGGTACCGATTCGAGGGTAAGAAGGGCGCGACGAAATCGGGCCGTCGTGTTTTTCGGGTCGAGGTGGAGGGCTCGATCGATGGCCCCTCGGATCGCCTCCGTCGAGCGGCCGGGGATCGGATCGCCTCCCAGGACCAAGGCCTTGTCGATGTACGTCTGGGGTTCGTCGGGAGCGATGGATTCCATTTCCGCCAGATCGCGAACCGCGAGATCGTAGTCTCCGAGGATCAGCCGGATTTCCGCCCGGACTCTGTAGGCTTCCGCGTTGTTGGGCTCGGAACCTACGGCGTCGTCGCAGTCGGCGAGCGCGTCGCGGAGTCGCTTCTCATCGGGAATCGCCCGCCGCGCCGAGAGTTCGCTCCGAATGGAAGCCCGCACGACGAGGGCGTCGGCGAAGGCTCGGTTTTCTCGCACCGCTTGATCGGCCAGGTCCAACGCACGATCGGGATCGCCGGTGACTTGGGTGAAGCGGGCCTCGGCGACCAAGGCCCGGACGGGTTTCAGGTGGAGGGACTTCAGCGTTTCGATGTCTCGTTCGATCGCCGCCCGCTCGTTGCGGAAGAACTGATCGGAATCGTCGGAGTCGGAGCGGGTCCTCGTCTTGCGGTCCCGAAGCTTGCGGAGGCGGAGGAGAACGCGGGCATAGTACGCATCCGCGTGTTGAGCATGGAAGAGGATGGCCCGGTCGAAATCGAGGGCGGCCGCCTCGGTTCGCGCGAGTTGCTGGAGCGCGATGCCGCGAAGGTAGTAGGCGTCGGCATAGCGCGGATGAATTCGGATCGCCTGGTCGAGTTCCCGAACCGCCTTCTCCAGCACCTGGCGACGCTCCGCTCGCGCCTCCGCCCGATACTTGGCGGCCTTCTCTTCGATTTCGTAGCGAGCGATATCGTAGTGGAGGCGCGCTTCGGCCCACTGCGGCGGAACGTCTTGCGAGCCCAGAGCGATCGAGAGCGAGAGGAGGCCGCGGGGCAGGGCGCGACCGACGTCCTGGAGCTGGAAGTTTCGGTACGCCTGGGCACCGATGACGAGGGCGGCCACGGAGGCCATGACGAGGGCCGTGGAGGCAGCGGGATGTCGCCGCGCCCACTTCGTAGCTCGATAACCGAGATCGCTCGGGCGGGCCTGGATGGGGGCTCCGTCGAGGAAATTCTGCAGGTCCTTCGCGAATTCCTCGGCCGTGGCGTATCGGCGGGGCTTCTCCTTGGCCAACGCCTTGAGGCAGATGGTCTCCAAATCGCGCGGGACCTCCGGGTTGAGCCGCGAGGGAGAAAGGGGATCCTGTTCTTCCAGTTGTTTCAGGATCGCCATCAACGTATCCCCGGAAAACGGGGCGCGTCCCGTGAGCATTTGGTACAGCACGGCGCCGAGCGAGTAGATGTCGCTTTTTGCGTCGACGCTTCGCATCGATCCGCTGGCCTGCTCAGGCGGCATGTAACACGCGGTCCCGATGATTTCCCCCGTCTTGGTCAGGGTCTTATCGTCGATCGTCGACTTGGCCAGTCCGAAGTCGACGAGCTTGGCGGTCCCGTGGCGGTCGACGAGGATGTTCCCGGGCTTGATGTCTCGATGGACGATGTTCCGTTCGTGGGCGTAGTGCAGGGCGCGGGCGAGATCCCGAGCCATGCGCGCGGCTTCTTTGGGGTGGAGTCCGGGACCCCGACTGATCTCGTCGAGCGAGGTTCCTTCGACGTATTCCATCACAATGTAGTAGAGCGGATGTTCTCGACCGACGTCGTACACCGAAACGATGTTCGGGTGCTGGAGGGCGGCGGCCGCGCGGGCTTCCCGTTGGAAGCGGTCGATCGTGTCTTCCCCCGCATGTTCTCCGGCGATCATAACCTTTAGGGCGACGGTTCGGTTGAGCTCGGCGTGGCGAGCCTTGTAGACGATTCCCATTCCGCCCTCTCCGGCCGTCCCCAGGATTTCGTATCGCCCGATACGGGAGGGGGATTTCTTGGAGCCGTCGTTCGGCATCGGTCGAGTCTCGGGAGACATCACCGCGGTGGGGGCGTAGGGAATCGACTGAGCCGCGGGCACCCGGCAGTGTGGACACTGAGCCTCGGAGATCGGAGCCTCGTCCGACAAGACATAGTCGGTCTGACATCCGAGGCAGGTGAGTTTCATTCGCGCCCCGAAAGGATAGTCCAAGCGCCTCCCGTTTCCTACAAGGTTTAACGAACAAGGGACGCGGGAGTGAGAGGAGGACTCTCAGGCGATGCCGAATCGCCGGCGCATAGCCCAGAGCGTCTTGCGGCTGACGCCGAGCCGCGCCGCGAGATCCTTGAGGGGCATCTCCGGAGCGTGCGAAGATATGGCCGACTTGACATAGTCTCGGAGCGAGAGCAGCGGGCTCGAGGGGGCGATCGAGGTCTCCAGAAAGGCGAAGTCCTCCGCTTCCAGGACCTCACGATCTGCGAGGGCGCAGGCGCGCCGGAGGAGATTCTCCAGCTCTCGCACGTTTCCCGGCCACGCATACTCGCCCAATCGGTCCAGGGCGTCCGAGGAGAGGCTCCATCGACGACCGGTTTCGGCGGAGATTCCGTCCAGGAAATGTTCCGCCAGCGGAGGAATGTCCTCCCGACGTTCCCGGAGCGGGGGGACGTCGATGCGGAGGACGTTCAGTCGATGGAAGAGATCCCGGCGAAATGGGGGCGTCTCCAGACTCTCGTTGGAAGCGGCCACAAGGCGGACCTTCACCGGGATGTTTCTGGAAGCGCCGACGGGCCGGACTTCCCCTTCCTGGAGCACGCGGAGGAGCTTCTCTTGGAGTCCGAGGGGGAGAGAATTGATTTCGTCGAGGAAGAGAGTGCCTTGACCGGCTTGTTCGAACAGCCCCCGTCGATCCTGATCCGCCCCCGTGAAGGCTCCTCGAACGTGGCCGAACATCTCGCTTTCGAAGAGCGGCGCAGGAACGGCCGCGACATTGGCGGGCAAGAACGGGTAGGAGGCTCTCGGACCGGTTTCGTGGAGAGCGCGCGCCACCAGTTCCTTCCCGGTGCCGCTTTCCCCCTGGAGAAGGACGGGATAGGGGAGCGGCGCGAATTTATGGATCAAGGTGTGAATGCGGCGCATGGACGGCGACGCTCCCACGAGGGAGAGGGGGGATCGATTGGCGGGAAGAGGAACCGATCCGTGTCGGCGGTGCTCCTCGCGGAGCCGCGCGTGTTCCAGCGCGATGGCGGCTTGCTGTCCGATAGCGGACAAGAGTTCCAACTCCTCCGCGGGAAACGCTCCTCGTTCGGAGCGTTGGTCGAGGTAGACCGCTCCCACGGCGCCCGAGGAGGTCCGGAGCGGCAGCGCGCAAATCGAGCGCACCTGCTGTTCCCGGACACTGCCGGGCATGAGCTCTCCGTCCCTGAGGACGAGGGGGCGCCGGGAAGCGGCGACGCGCTCGAGCACGGTACGGCTGATCTTTCGTCGGGCTTCGCAGACCTGCCCGCCATCGAGCCTTCGGGAGGCGCGCACCTCGATAGGCGGGCCCATGAGAATCACGAATCCCCGTTCGGCGCGCGAAACCTCCATGGCGGCGGCAAGGGTGCGGTCGAGAAGACGCTCGAGATCCGTCTCCGAAACCACGTCATGAATGAGCTCGAAAAGCCGCTGGATTCCGACCATGGGGTGACCTCCGGTGTCTAGGTCCCGCCCCCTGCCATTCCAACTCCTTGCCGCGTCCCCGTTTATGAAACGTGTCGTTGATGCAACATTTCGGGCTCATCGCGTTTCGACCTTCCGAATCGCCTCCTCGACGATCTTGGTCCCTTCTTGAACGAGAGCTTCCGCGCGCTCGCGGGAGGGAGCGTCCGAGTAGACTCGGATAATGGGCTCGGTTCCCGATTTCCGAATGAGGAGCCAAGAGTGGTCTTGGTACGAGCGCTTGAATCCGTCGAAGGTCCGGTCTCGAGTCCGTCCGTCGGTCAGGGCGTTCTCCAGCAGGCGGGCCGCCTCGGCCGCCACCTCGTCCTTCGCGCGATCCTCGACTTCGATCGTGCGCTTCACTTGCTGGAAGGGAGGGAACTGCGCGACGAGCTCGGCCAGCGTCTTGCCTCTTCGGTGCATGATCTCGAGCAGTTTCACTCCGGAATAGAGGCCGTCGCACCAAAGCTGCTCGCGCGCGAAGTAGTACTTTCCGGATTCCTCGTAGGAGTAGGCGGCCCCGAGCGACTTTACCGCGCGAATCGTCGCGGGCTGTCCGATTTCGCAGTATTCCAGACGGGCGCCGACCTGCTCGCAAACCTGTTCGATCAACCCGCTGGAATTGAGGGGCACGACGCAGAGATCTCCTCGGCGGAGCGTCTCCTTCGCGAAGAGGGCGCCCATGGTGTCTTCGGAGACCGCGACCCCCGCGTGGGTGATGAAGAGCGCGCGGTCGGCGTCGACGTCCAGGCAGAGTCCGAGATCGCGGCCGTGATCCACGGTCGCGCGGAGCGCGGCCTCGACGGTGCCGGCCCGCGGTTCGCTCGGGCGTTCCGGCTCCGGACGCGGGTCGTAATGGATCAGGTGGACGTCGCACCCGAACCACTCGAAGAGTTCCTTGGCGACGTAGCATCCCGCTCCGTTCGCGGGGTCGATCAGGATTCGGAAACCGCGCGGCTTGATCGCCCGAGCATCCACCAGGCGCACGACTTCGGTAATGTAGAGCTCGAAGGGGTGCAGACCCTCCTCGACCACGCCGATCCGCTCGGGGGGGACCGAACGGCTCCGGCGATCGAAATCGCGATAGCGTTCTTCGAGCCGATCGGTGATATCCGGAGGCGCGTAGGCACCGTCGCCGAGCATGGCGATGAAGCCGATCCGATCCGGAGGCATGTGAGAGCCGGTGATGAGGATCCCGCCGTCCAACCGGCTTCGGGCCACGTTCATGCAGAAGACTCCCGTCGGAACGCATCCGTACTCCTGGACGGAACATCCCGCCGCGGCGAGTCCCGCGGCGGAGACGCGAGCGAGCATCGCCGCACCGTAGCGGGTGTCGTGCCCGATGCCGACGACGGGTCCGCGACCGAGCGTCTCGGACATCCAGTCGCCGTACACCGTTGCCATTCGAAGCGCCAGCTCGGGGGTGATCTCGGAATTGGTCACCCCGCGGATTCCGGCCGTGCCGAACATGCGCTTGGTCATCCGGCGCGGATTCTACCGCGTGTCGTGCCCGCGGGGCACTCTTTCCATCCATGGAGTGGTGACGTCCTGGGCGCATCGGTCGACGCGAAATCGGACTCGGAGTCACTTATCCTTGCGGCACGAGGGGCAGGTCAGGACCTTGCGTCCCCGACAGGTCGGGCAGAGAGGTTGGGCCTTTCGGGAGCTGCAAATCGAACATGCGGTGGGAGAGGACTTGATACAGAGGGTGCACGGGGTCTTGCCCTTCAGCCCGCATCGCGTGCATCCGATGTCGCAGGAATAGCAGTCGATGACTTTCTTTCCGGTACAGAGAATGCAGGAGCTCGAACGGGGGCGATCGCGGCCTCCATCCCACTGCTTCCAATCCTCGGAGGGGATCCGAGTGGGAGGCCTGTATTTCTGAACGGTATTCTCCCGGCGCGAGGAGCTCTTGACGATGAAGCGGATTCCGAAGAGGACCGCGAGACAGATGAAGACGACGGCACCGGCGCCGACGCGATTCCCTTGCGGGGCGGGAGGGATTCGGATTCGCGGGGGTGGGGGTGGTGGCGGCGGAGGGGGCGGCGGAGGCGGGTCCTCTACGGTCGGAGAAACCGAGCGATCGTCCAGATTGATGGCGCGCTCGGAGGTGAGCGTCACCAAGGTGGCGCAGAAGGGGCAGTGTCCCTTGTAGGGCAGCCGGTCTTCCGGGATGTCCATGGCGTCGCCGCACGCGGGGCAATGGAAGAGCATCTCGCTCTCATCATACCGTTTTCGAAGGCACGAACAGGGACGAATTTCCTGCCGATTTCGATGAAAATTTGACTTCCCGGATCGTCTTAGAATCAATGGGTACCCATATGGGTAGACGGGTGGCTCGGAAGGCGGCGGCCACGACGATCTGGATCGTGGTCGTCTTGGCCGCCCTGGATGCGTTCACCACCCTCGTCGGGATCCAACGCGGGATGTTCCGCGAGATGAATCCGTTTCTCGAAGCGGCGCTGGCCGTGCATGTCGGCTGGTTCCTCCTCCTGAAGGGCGGTTGTACCCTGCTGTGGGGGGCGGTGATGTACCGCGAGTCGTGGCGGCGCTGGGTTCCCCTCGTCAACGCGGGCGTGGCCGGGGCGTACGGATTGGTCGTCTTCCGCAGTCTTTGGCACCTGGCGGCTTGAGGAGTCATCTTCGCTTTCGCAGTTTCGGCTTCGGCGGCTCGGGGAGAAGATCGTCCGAAGTCATGTGGAGCCAGCTCAGGTCCGTCCGACACTCCGGACAACTCTCTGCTCCCGCGTCGCTCTCCGTGTCGCACGTCGGACAAACGACGAACTTCTTCATCTCGGCGAGGGACTTCGGTTCGTGGCCCGCTCGTACGGTCTCGAGATCCGAGAGAAAGTCGGATGCCTCGAAGTACCGCTCCTCGACCTTCTTCCGAACGAGCTTCCAGATCAGGGCGAAGATCCGCTCGGGGATCGGGACCGACTCGGGGAAGGGGACGGGTCTCTCCAGATGCGCGAAGCGGAGGCGATCGAGATCGCCTTCGAAGGCGTTGCGGCCGGCCAACATCCGGTAGAGAACGAGGCCGAGACCGTAGAGGTCGGTGCGAGGATCGGGCGGCCGCCGCCGCCACTGCTCCGGGGCCATGAATTCGGGAGTACCGCCGTGACGAGAGGTCGCGGACATTCCGAAATCGATGAGTTTCGGACGGCCGTCCTTGCGGAGAAAAATATTGGAAGGCTTGATGTCGCGGTGAACCACGCCGGCTCGGTGCGCCGCTTGGAGTCCCCGGGCCACCTCCCCGCTGATCCGCAGCGCCTCCTCGGCGGGAAGGAGCGGACTCCGGCGGAGCCGTTCGTGGAGCGTTTGGCCTTCCAGAAGCTCCATGAGGAGGAAGGCGCGCCCTTCCTCGGTCCCCGCATTGAAGACGCGGAGGATGTTCGGATGGTCGACCTGCGCCACCGTACGCGCTTCGGCGAGGAGCGCCTCGACCTCCTCGCGCGAGGCCGAATCCTCGGCCAGGACCTTGAGGGCGGCCGGCCGCGTTAAGGAGAGTTGAAACGCTTCGTAGACGGCGCCCGACGCGCCGCGGGCGATGAGCCGCACGATGCGGCATCCGCCGAAGATCTTTCCGCTCGGGAGATGCGTCATG
>Ga0114945_10002601_pt1 | contig 10499 bp, 9 predicted proteins | sample OV2TP3_FD_87194 | JGI IMG/M metagenome (GOLD analysis project Ga0114945, IMG submission 87194) | Hot spring microbial communities from Beatty, Nevada to study Microbial Dark Matter (Phase II) - OV2 TP3 | ecosystem: Environmental > Aquatic > Thermal springs > Hot (42-90C) | place: USA: Beatty... | reverse complement strand
TATCGTGAGGGCACCGATCTCGAGCAAAGCGGATATCGTGATTTGTAGCGCTATGCTCGAGCATTGTCCTAGTCTGATGCCGGTTTTAAAGCATATTACGGATGCGACAGGAAAAGTTTTGTTGTTACGTACTTTTCTAGGAGAAAAAGAAGAAATTTATACAATCCCTTCTCCGGTATTCAACTATAAGGACACACACATTAAATACACCAATCAATATGCTTTTAGGGATGTTTTGGGATGTATTGAAAGTTGGGGGTTCAAAACACGTCTCTATCGAGATGAATATACCGACAGCATCCCCCGACTGGTGGATGGAGCTATGAGAACATTTTATGTAGTCTTTGCGCAACGGTTAGACAATGGGAACAAATAGAATGGACCGTAAGTTATGAAAGCTCTTGGCGTTATGCAAGGACGTTTGTTGCCTTTATATTTGGGGCGTTACCAAGCGTTTCCTGTTCACGATTGGCAAAGAGAATTTATCATAGCCAAGGAACTGGGTTTAGATTGTATCGAATTTGTTTTCGATAGAGATTCGGCATTGCTTAATCCACTACTTAATGCAGAAGGTGTGGAAGAAATAAATGCGCTAATTAAGAAAACGGGAGTCAAAGTTCTTAGTGTATGCGCTGATTATTTTATGAGCCTTCCACTCTTTGCCGTAAACAAAATCAATCAAAAGAAAAGCTTGGAAACCTTAATGGCTCTTATTCGAAACGCGAAATTAATTGGGATTACGGATATTGTTATCCCCGCTGTTGATGAATCCAGCTTAGTCAGGAGTCCTTATGCTTTAAAAATTTTGGTTGAATCGCTTCAACAAGCCATCCCATTGGCCGAATCATTGGAAGTTAATTTAGCTCTGGAAACAGATTTAGCACCAAAACCATTTTTAGGGCTGCTCAAGACATTAGGCTCTAAGTGTATAAAGGTTAATTATGACACAGGAAACAGTGCCTACTGGGGCTATGATGTCCGCGAGGAGATGGCGACTTATGGCTCTTATGTGTCGTCCGTCCATATCAAGGATCGAGAGCGGTTTGGAGGCCCTGTCGTTTTGGGTGAGGGGGATGCGGATATAGACCTCGCCTTATCGGAATTGCGACAATGTAATTTTCAAGGTTGTATTATTATGCAAGCCTTTAGAGACGATGAGGGAATAGAAATTTTTAAACAGCAACTCAACTGGTTTAAACCAATCCTTGAGAAATATTATTCACAAGCAGAAAGCAGGATATGGAATTAGGCCTCAAAGATCACGTTGTTTTGGTCACAGGCTCCAGCCGTGGTATAGGCAAAGCCATTGCCGAAGCGTTTTTGGAGGAAGGGGCTAGAGTTGTCATCACAGGACGGGAGGCGGCCTCTCTCGAGAAGACAAGAGAGGAATTTTCTAAACGGTATTCTTTGGATAAGATTTTGGTTATTCAGGGGGATTTAACCAAAGACAATGAGATTCAGAAATGCAAGAAAACGTTACTTAAGGCATGGCATCATGTCGATCATCTCATTTTGAATATAGGAACCGGCAAGTCCTCCACCGAGATCTTGAGTAGTCCTGAACAATGGAATTTCATTTTCGATGAAAATTTTAATTCATCGTGCAAAATGGTGCGGGCTTTTTTGTCAGCAATGCAGAATCGTAAGAAAGGAAACATTGTTTTTATCGCCTCGATTACTGGCAAAGAAGCGATAGGCGCACCCATTGATTACTCAACGGCCAAGGCCGCTCTTATTGCGTTTTCCAAGAATCTGTCACGTAAAGTGGCCCAGGACGGTATTCGCGTGAACACGGTAGCGCCTGGCAATATATTTTTCCCGAATGGGACCTGGGATGAAAAAGTTAAACAAGATAAACAAAAAGTAACACAAATGTTGGAAAGCCGCGTGCCGATGAAACGATTGGGAACCCCTCAAGAGGTGGCGGCCTCGGTTCTATTTTTAAGTTCACAAAAAGCCTCTTTTATTACAGGAGCCGTGTTGACCGTCGATGGCGGACAGACATGCGCGGCATTAGGATAAAAGGATGGAACGTTTTAGGATTGATGACAAAGTGGCTATTATCACCGGCGGGGCGGGCCTATTGGGTGTTCAGCATGCTAAGGCCATAGCCGAAATCGGCGGGGTGCCTGTGCTTTGGGATATCAATGGGAAAGCCGCTCAACAGCAGGCGGATTTGATTGCCAAAGAATATGGGATTCAGGCCAAGGCCATGAAAGTCGATATTACCGAAATAAGGCAGATCACATCAGGTCTTATGAACCTCTTAAAAGAATTTCACCATCTAGATATTTTGATTAATAACGCTGCCCACGATCCCAAAGTTGACGTTAAACAAAAATCGCTTGGAGCACAGTTTGAGAATTTTCGTCTTGATGTGTGGAATCAACATATTTTGGTTGGATTGACAGGAGCGTTTTTGTGTAGCCAAATTATCGGGAATTATATGGCGAGACATGGAGGCGGGGTTATTGTGAATATATCATCTGATTTAGGATTGATTTCCCCCGATCAGCGCATTTATAGAAAGAAAAATTTATCTCCCGATCGACAATCAACAAAACCTATTTCCTATTCAGTCATTAAACACGGCCTTATTGGACTAACAAAATATCTAGCTACTTACTGGGCTGAAAAAAACGTCAGGGTCAATGCGATTTGCCCGGGTGGAGTTTATACGAACCAGCCGAAAGAATTTGTTAAAAAATTGAGTGCTTTAATTCCTTTGGGAAGAATGGCTCATATGGATGAATACCGTGGAGCTATTCAATTTCTTGTTTCGGATGCGTCGAGTTATATGACCGGAGCTACATTGGTTTTGGATGGCGGTCGGTCGGTTTGGTAAATTGTGCATTTTTGATTTATAGGAGGCCCCCATATGATTATATTACCTGATTTTCAAAAAGCTTTTGAGTATGAAAACAATTTTTATTTGTCCTGTGACCCCAGCCGCATGGGGAAAATACTCTCCCATTATGAGCTGTATAAGAAAATTATTCATCTCCCCGGAGCCATCGTGGAATGCGGTGTTTTTAAGGGTAGCTCCTTCGTTCGATTTGTTATGTTCTCCACCCTCTTTGAGGCCCCCAAATCCCGTTGGATTATCGGATTTGATGTGTTTGGCAAATACCCGAAGGTCAATTTTCATGAAGATATTCCTGCGCGAGAGAAGTTTGTCAATGAGGCCGGGGAAGAGGGCATAGAACGTGAACAGCTTTTGGAGATATTAAATTCTAAGAACGTTAACAAAAGGATTGAGTTGGTCAAAGGCGATATCTGTGTGACAGTTCCGGAATTTGTGAGGAAAAATCCTGAATTGAAAATTGCCCTGTTGAATATGGATGCGGACAATTACGAGCCTTCGAAGGTGATTCTTCAATATTTTTATCCTCGGGTAATTAATGGTGGTGTTGTTATCTTCGATGATTACGGAACCTATCCGGGGGAAACCAAAGCCGTAGATGAATATTTTGCTGATCAGAAAATTCAAATTCAAAAATTTCCGTTTAGTTATACACCAAGTTTTGTAATCAAGGAATAGATATCGTATGAAGATTAAAAAAGTATTGTTTATCGGGTTAGGAGGAATTGGGCAACGGCACTTGCACAATTTGCGTACGCTGTTGGGCGATTCTGTGGAGATTCTTGCGTATCGAGTCCGAAATTTACCATACACGATTTCCTTAGATTTAACTAGGAGCAACGAAGACGTCACAAAAAAGTATTTTGTTAAAGTTTTTCGTGATTTAGGCGAGGCGCTTCAACAATCTCCCGATGTGGCCTTTATATGTAATCCATCGAGCCTGCATATTCCTGTTGCCATAGAAGTTGCCAAAGCGGGCTGTCATCTGTTTATCGAAAAGCCTTTGTCTCATACTTTGGAAGGAGTCGAAGAACTCATTTCGATTTGTCATGAGAACAATCTGGTAGGCTATGTTGGATATCAATTAAGATTTCATCCCTGTTACCAATTATTAAGATCACTGATTAGAGAGAACAAGGTAGGGACTATATTTTCTGTCCATGCGCGAATTGGGGAGTATTTGCCAGATTGGCATAAATACGAAGATTATCGCTACTTGTACGCCGCCAAAGAGAATTTAGGCGGAGGTGTGGTACTGTCTCAAATACATGAAATTGACTATCTTTATGATCTTTTTGGTATGCCGATAAAGGTGTTTGCTTTAGGGGGAAAATTAAGCTCGCTTGATATTGACGTTGAGGATTGCGTCGATGCCTTATTAGAAATGCATTATCAGGATAGATGTCTGCCGGCTGTCCTTCATATGGATTTCTTGCAGCAGTCAACGATACGCCGATGTGTTGTCATTGGAGAAAAGGGACGGATCACTATGGATATGTGCGGATTAGAAGTACGTATAGATAAAATGGTGTCTCAGGACGATGAAGTTTATCGCTTTGATGATTTTAAGCGCAATAACATGTTCATAGACGAATTAAGACATTTTTTACAGTGTGTGGAACAACGTCAGCAACCTTTAGTAACACTGGAGTGCGGAGTGAAAAGTTTGGAAGTTGCTTTAGCGCTAAAACAATCTTTGTTAGAGTCAAGAATTGTTTACCCATCATCCGTAGGTGCAACACAGAGCAAGGAGATTATTTTTGAGCAATCTGAATAAGGTTATATTTTTCCCTATTCATCCAACCTCTTGGTCAACCATGTTCACCTTGGCTTTAAGGACAAAAGAACAAGGGCGTTATGAGCCTGTGATGTTACTGACGGAAAGTATAGCTCATAATCTTGATTTGTGTAAAAGAGAAGGTATCGAAGCTTATTTATTTAATAGTAATTTCTTAGCAGCGATTGGTGAAAAGCAGCAAGGTATACGAGGCCCTATTAAGAAGCAAATTTTTGGTCGAAATTATATTTATAGAGCGGTTAAAAAAATATACCAGCTATTTTATAAGTTATTTCGAAGGATTGACCGATGGACTCATGGGCATTCATTCTCATCATCTCTATATCAGCTCATTCGGTTTTGTTTTGCTGTTATTTATTACAAAAATTATCAAAGGATTATTATTTCTGTATTGGAGAAAATTAATCCCAAGGCCGTCTATATATATATTGACAATCCCGGGGATATTTTTGCCTTATTTGCGGTGACTTGTTTGAAGCGAAAAATCAAAATTGTTATTCCTGCGGCGAGTTTTCAGCACCCCGATTTGGTTGCTGGAACGAGAGACAAGCATCCCTATATGACAATAAACTCCTTCGGTTCCCCCTTGATAAATTTCCTTATAAAGAAATATTTTCCAAATCAATTTTATTCTTATAAAGGTAAAGAGGTATTACATTATATGGCTTATGAAGTGTTAGCGATGCATTTGTGTGGCATATTGCCCCCTTATCCATGGGTGAGGGGAAAAAATTTTTGTGACATTATCTGTGTCGAAGATTTCTACCAAAAAGAAAGGCTTATCCAGTTGGGTGTCGAAGCCAACAAAATTGCGGTGACAGGCCATATCGAATTTGATAATCTCTGGCAGGTCAAGCAGCGCCACACTAAAATGGAAATTTACGACAAGTATAATTTTCAGAAGGACAAAGTATTAATTGTTCTGGCGCTGCCCCAGCTAAAATACCATAACGTCGTTAAGACATGGGAAGAGCATTGGCAAGAGATGGAGTTTTATGTTCAATCAGCGGTAGGGTCTAAACAAAATGTCCTTATTGTTCTTCATCCAAAGGCTCATAAAGAGGATTATAAGTTTTTGACCCAAAAATATAACTGTGCACTTCATATGGGACAGACAAGTGAGGTCGTCCTTTTTGCCGACATCTTTGTAGCAGGGGGGTCCTCGACGATATTTTGGGCTATTTCCTGTGGTGCCATCGTCATTGATTTTTCACCCCTTAACGGCTACACCCAAGAAAGTCCATTTGCTTATCTGAAATCGATTGTGCGCATTTACAAGAGAGCGGAGCTAGCTCAAGAAATCAATAGACTTGCTAATGAACCCACCGTATTTTTAAGCAGAAGAGAACAGGTTTTAGACGAGCAGAAACGATATTGTGTGCCGCTAGATGGACACAATCATCATAGATTCTTATCCCTGATTGATGGAGAAATTAGTCAAGAATCATTGAATACTGCCTCTTTTTAACAAGTCAATTGGTACTACGATAGGAGAACTTAATGTCAAAGGATCTTAAAGATTTTTATGATAACGTTTATAAAACTGATATTAGTAAGTTCTTTTTTGGCTATTGTTCTGAGGCATTGTTGATATCCGGATGTCACAAAGAGGCAAAACGATGGCTTAACGAAAATGCTCCTCATGCCAAAAGTATCTTGGATTTTGGATGCGGAGAAGGCGATTTCTTGAATTTTTTAGAAGGATTTACAATCAGAGTGGGTTTGGATTATTCAAAACAAGCCATTCAAAAGGCAAAGCAGAAATTCCCCCACATTGATTTCATTTGTGACGATGAAAGTCGGTTAAATCAGTGGGAAGAAGAGTTTGACGTTGTTGGATGTTTTGGAACTGTTGAGCATGTTGATGATCCCCAGCGGGTCATCCAATTATTGGTTAAAACTTTAAAGAAGGATGGTTATCTGATTGTTTCTTGTCCATCCTTCTATAACATCAGGGGAATCATTTGGATGACGCTCCAGATATTGTTTAAAGTCCCTATGTCGTTGAGTGACCGACATTTTTTTTCCATGGATAATGTGATCCATCTTGGTAAGTCGGCGAACGTGGAACTCGTTCACTATAACGGGCAGGATATGGACGTGGGGCAGGGGAAAGACTTTCGAGCCGATATGCAAAAAAGATTAACGAATGCCTTAAGAGATGTGAATTTGGATAATAGTCGAGTGGACGAGCTAATCCGTTGGGTTGAAAAAAGCATCCCTTATTTTCCTCGCAGCGAATATGCAGGTGTAGAAGTGGTCTACATTTTCAAAAAATAAAGGAGGGGCATTGTCCAGAACAGGGAACCCGATGATATCAGTTGACTGTGAAAAGTGTTTTATCTGTGGGCATCCTCTCAGTGGTGGAAAATACCCGTATGTCAATGAGTCGTATAATGGCTCTCTGGGAGAACTTTTTAAGGACTTAAGCATTTATGTCTGTCAGAAGTGTGGTTTTGGATTTGCCTTTCCGTTACCTTCTCCAAAAAGGTTGGAAGAGTTTTATGAACAGGCCTATCGCTCGGTTAACGGTAGCCATGCCCATCAAGTGAGGGAGCCTTCTTCCTTTAGCAAATATGGCTTAAGGGGGATGTCGCAGTTGCAATTAGGACGAATATTCATCCAGCATCCTGAAAAGAAGTTGAAGATTCTCGATATCGGCTCCGGCCCTGGAGATGCCTTGTTGGCGGCCAAGGCCGTATTTTCTCATAGTGAACTTTTCGCCATCGAACCGGATCAATATAGTCATCCGTTTCTTAAGAAATTAGGAGTTCACGTTTATGATTTTGCAATTAATGCGGACCGTTTTTCTCAGATGAAGCAAAAATTTGATATCATTTTATGCTCTCATCTCATAGAACATTTTAATGCGCAAGAACTCATTGATATCATAAGGGGATTAAAAAATATTTTAGAAAATGAGGGGATTATTATTTTAGAGGTTCCTTATGTAGATATTGCGAAATATCGAGATAAAAGGGGCAGCGATGCTCCTCATCTATCCTTTTTTAGCCTCCAATCATTAGAAAAACTCTTAGAAAAAGAATTTAAAGTATTGTTTTGTCGTTGTTGTGGGCCACTCTATTTGGATTCCTATGAAACTATGCTTAAAATGAAAAGAGTTCGGGAGGATCGTAAAGACGTAAACCAGAGAGGATTCCTCATCAAGAAAGGAATACGGATACCTTTCATTCACAAATTTTTAGCCCTGAAAAATAAATTAAGCGGCGAGAATCTTTATCAGATCATTGGAAGTGATTTATTTGCTTATGGTGAGGAACGCCTCTGCATTCGCGCGGTGGTGACTTTAAAAGAGAAAGAGCGACAGGCATGATCAGAAAGATTTTTCAGATTTTGGACAGGCAGGATAAGATTCTTCTTCCACCCATGTTGGCTATGGTACTCCTTTTTTCAATCTTTGAAATGGTCAGTATAGGAATTCTTTTTCCTTATTTCGGTTTGATTGTTGATCCTGAAAGACTGCACTCTAATGCTGTTTTGAAAAAAATCCTTTATTGGTTTCCGGATAGAACAGTAACGGAAATCCTTTTGGGTTTTACGCTTCTATTACTTTTCGTTTATCTGGTGAAAGTGGTCTATACCACGCTCTTCACTTACCTACAACTGAAATATTCACGCGGTATCTACAACAAACTTGTCCGCAAAATATTCTCGAATATCTTGATGCAACCATATTTAAAATTTATACGGACGAATACGGCCGACTATACCAAAGCCGTATTACAAGAATCTAACAACACCGTTTCGATCGTCTCGGCCTTATTGACGATTTTGGCAGAGAGTTTGACGGCCATGCTTTTGTTCGGCCTACTTATCATGGCGGATTATAAGGTAACGCTTTCGATTACTCTATTTTTTGCTTTTTGTTTTTTAGTCATGTCGCAAACGGTTACCGCAGGGTTTAAGGTATTGGGAACAAAAAAATCATATCTTTTGGGTCAAGTTTATCGCGCTATCAATGAAGCCTTAGGGAATATCAAGGTCTTGAAATTAAATTGCCAAGAACAATTTGGGTTAAATAAATACATGCAGGCGACGATTCCTTACAATAATATTCAGGTTTCTTATGGTACGATGCAGGTCCTTCCGCGTAACGTCATTGAGTTAATGGGATTCTCGGCTTTTATGATTGTCGTCCTTAAAGGAATTCTGCAAGGTAATGTGGCCCAAGTTCTTCCCCTTTTAACTTTATTTGCGATTTCTTTCTATCGAGTTCTCCCCTCTATCAATCGTATTATGACGATGTACAACGAAATCAATTTTTATCGAAAGTCTTTGGATATTATCTACGAATTTTTACATTTAGAAGCGGATACAGCTCAAGGTGAATCTTGTCCCTTTGAAAATAAGATTGAATTGAAGGATGCAGGCTTTTCTTATGATGAACAACATGTGATTTTACGCAATATTAATTTGGTTATCCCGAAGGGAGTGAAAGTCGGTTTTGTCGGGGAATCAGGAGTTGGGAAAAGTACCCTGGTGGATGTTCTGATAGGATTATTAAAACTGAATTCTGGTGCCTTACTCATTGATGATCGTATTATTACAGAAAGAAATTTTAGAGAGTGGCGTCGGAAGATCGGGTACATCCCACAAAATATTTATCTATTTGATGGAACCGTTGCGGAGAATGTCTGTTTAGGCTTTAAATACGATGAACATCGATTACGTGAAGTGTTGCGGCAAGCCAATATTATTGAATTTTTGAATACCAAAGAGGGAATACATACTTTAGTCGGTGAGGGAGGCATTAATCTTTCGGGGGGACAAAAACAGAGGGTCGCCATCGCCCGGGCCCTTTATCCCAATCCGGAAGTCTTGGTTCTCGATGAAGCCACCTCAGCGCTGGATATGGAAACAGAGCAGAAAATTATTACTGAAATATTGGAAGCGGGTAAAGGGAAAACAATCATCATGGTTTCCCATCGCATGTCTATCTTGGAAAAATGTGATATTGTCTATAGATTAGGCGAGGGCGGTTATATTTTTCAGGAAGGATTTGGTGTTGTAAGCAAGATTTGATCCTTTGAAATCTAAACTTTGAAAAAGAACACACACAATTTTAGAAAATATACTGGTTCATGGTATGAACATTAAAGTCGTTATCCTTGTTGATAATGGGGTTCGCGATCTTCTCTCTTGCCGGTTATTACAAGAGGAATTCCGTAAAAGAGGTATTCTCGCCACATTGTGCTGTAAACGGACTATGAAAATTGTTTTAAGAGCCGTTGAGCCGGATGTCGTCATTGTTCCTCGAGGAGATCTGCCGTATCTGCGCGATCTGGCACAATGCTCTCGGTTGTATGTGGTTCCCTGCGAAGGAGGACGGCTGACGTTAAAAACGATGATGTCCGTTTTCTTAGGGAGGGTGCACAAAGGGGATGTCTTATCGAAGGGCAACCGTTTAGACCAGTTTTCGAATATTATCTCAAACTTCGATTTTATTAGACGAGTTTATTTGTGGGGACCGCAAACGTATAATTTTTTGAAAGAGTCTAACTATTTTCGTCCGGAGCAACTTAAGGTGGCGGGAAGCGTAAAATTAGACGTTTATCGAAATGGTACCGTGAAGCGCAAAAGAACATCCCAAGATGATTTCGTCATGGGAGTGGCCTTTTCGGCTAAGGCCACAAGTTCATTTTACGGGAAAGTGAATTATGCCGAGATTCTTTATGGCTTTGATGAAAAGTCCCATTTACCCATGGTGCCCCCAGGAAGACATTGGGAAGATTACGCCTGGCGGGATTTTGCGATTCTTCGACAAATGATGAATGTTATAAAACGATTTTTGGAAACAACCCAAGGAACGGTGTATTT
>Ga0114945_10002600_pt1 | contig 10499 bp, 13 predicted proteins | sample OV2TP3_FD_87194 | JGI IMG/M metagenome (GOLD analysis project Ga0114945, IMG submission 87194) | Hot spring microbial communities from Beatty, Nevada to study Microbial Dark Matter (Phase II) - OV2 TP3 | ecosystem: Environmental > Aquatic > Thermal springs > Hot (42-90C) | place: USA: Beatty... | reverse complement strand
GCGGTCGAAGCGCTCGCGGGCTTCCTGGTGTCCGGCGAGGTGCGGAGCGAGCACCTTGAGCGCAACCAGGCGGTCCAGGCGCGGGTCGCGGCCTTTATACACTTCCCCCATGCCGCCCGCTCCAATGAGCGAGAGGACTTCGTACGGCCCCAGATGAGAACCCGGCTTCAGGGTCATGCGTAGATTATCCACAGATTGGGGGCAATGGGGAATAGGGAGTAGGGAGTAGGGAGTAGGGAGTAGGGAACAGAAGAGCAGGTCCCTCGTCGCTCAAGCTCCTCGGGATGACAAGGCTTTGATTTTATTCTGACTCCTGACTCCTGACTCCTGTTGTTATCTTCTGACTCCTGACTTCTGTTGTACAATGAAGCCCGGATTCAGAATTCGGATCGGAAGACGGTGAGATTCAAAAATGGCCACTTGGCTCCTCGCGCAAAGCTTGCTCCCTTCGCTGACGGCGACGACGGTAGCCGAGGTTCTGATCCTCGGGTTCCTGCTCTACCAGGTGGTGCGGATGTTCCAGGGCGCGCAAGCCTCGCACTTTCTGGTGTGGGCGTCGGTTCTGGCGGCGTTTTATCTGGTGGCAGAGTGGGGCGGATTTGCGACCGCCGAATGGCTCCTGGCGAACATAGTTCCCTACCTGCTGCTGGCCACGGTGATCCTGTTTCAGGCCGAAATCCGCAGGGGCCTGGCCAAGATTGCGCGCAATCCGTTTCGTGCCTGGCTTTCTTCCTTTGAAGCGCGGAGCTTCTTCGAGGATATTCTGCTGGCGATCGGACGCCTGTCGGCCCAGAAAACCGGGGCCTTGATTGTCCTCGAACGCGACACGCCGCTGCGCACCTACGCCGACAGCGGCATCCCGCTCGAAGCGCGCTTGAGCTACGACCTGCTGGTGACGATCTTCCAGCCGCGCGGGCCGCTGCACGACGGCGCCGTGATCGCGCGCAAGGATAAGATCATCGCCGCCGCCTGCTTCCTGCCGCTCAGCGTGAATCCGATCTGGGGGACACAGCTCGGGACGCGCCACCGCGCCGCCGTGGGCATCACCGAGGAAACCGACGCCGTGGCGATCTCCGTTTCCGAGGAGACCGGAACCGTTTCGCTGGCCGTGGGCGGCGCCATCGAGATGGGGATTTCGGTCGAGCGGTTGGGGGAACGCCTGAGTAAAATTTTCGGGTTCGCTCGTCCCCCCGCCACCCCGCTGCCCAGCCATGCGATGCCCGTCGGTGAGTCGCATCCCGCCGCGCGCAGCAGCCGCCGGAGGGATTAGGTATGAGTTACTGAGGATCACATAATATAGTGGCCAGTCTGAACTCCGTGGACGTCAGGGCATGGCTGAAGCCATGCCGAAGAAGAGCCGAGGGAGACGGGCTTCAGCCCCTGAGGGAGGTCTTTCCCACGCCTATGATTCTGGTCTCGCAGCTTTACAACTCCCCTCAGCGGCTGAAGCCGGTCTCTTCCTACGCGGCGAAACGGCACGACTGAAGTCGTGCCCTGACGAACTGCCTTCGCGTGTGTCACTATATTGCGGAAAGTTCAATAGCACCTAACACCTCATCATGGCTAATTCACTCCAGAAGGACCTCTTCGGCACCGATGGAATCCGCGGTGCGGCGGGGGAGCCGCCGCTCGATCCGGCGACGATCTTTGCCGTGGGGTTTTGCCTGGGGCAGTCGCTGCGCCACAAGTCGGATTCTTGCCGTGTCGTCCTGGGGGAGGACACGCGGGAATCCAGCCGCTGGATCGCGGAAACGGTTGCGGCGGGACTTCAGAAGGCGGAGATCGAGGTGGTGGCGGCGGGAGTGATTACGACGCCGGGCCTCGCCTTTCACACGACCTCGGAAGGTTGCGCTGCGGGCGTCATGATCTCCGCCTCGCACAATCCGTATCGCGATAACGGTATCAAGGTGTTCGCCGCAACCGGCTTCAAGCTCCCGGAGGAAGACGAGCGCGCCATCACGCGGGAGATTTACCGGATGCTCGCAGGCGACGGCATGAACCCGTCCCGCCTCTCGTTGCAGACGGATGCGGCTCTAGCCGGCCGCTACGCGGCGTTCCTGCGCCGCGCCGCCGGGGCTTCCTGGAATCTGTCGGGCCGCACATTGATTGTAGATTGCGCCAACGGAGCGGCCAGCGCCGTCGCCCGGGAGGTGTTTTCCCACTATGACCTCCGGGTGCAAACTCTCGCTGATCAGCCCGATGGCCGCAACATCAATCTGGACTGCGGCTCGCTCCACATGGAAAAGCTCCAGCAGGCCGTGCTCGCAGCGAAGGCCGACCTCGGCGTGGCGCTCGACGGAGACGCCGACCGGGCCCTGTTCGTCGCCGGAGACGGCCGCATCGTGGACGGTGACGGCGTCCTCTGGGCCGCCAGCCGCTCGATGCAGCGGCACGGCACGCTCCACGGCGGGGCCGTCGTCGGAACCGTGATGACGAACTTGGGCCTCGAACTGGCTCTCGCGCGCGAAGGCTTGAAACTGCTGCGGACTGCGGTCGGCGACAAGTACGTTCTGGAAGAAATGCTGCGCTGCGGAGCGAACCTGGGCGGGGAGCCTTCCGGGCACATCATTTTCAGCGACCTCGCCACCACGGGGGACGGATTGCTCACGGCCCTCCAGGTTTTGCGGCTGCTCGCCGATCAGGGCCGCTCGCTCGCGGAGTTGGTCGGCGGATGGGAAGTGTTTCCGCAGACGATCCGCAATCTGCGCGTCCGCGAGAAGACGCCGTTCGACCGCCTGCCCAAAGTGGGCGCGGCGATCGAGGAAGGGCAGAAGCGTCTGGGATCGTCGGGGCGAATCCTGGTCCGCTACAGCGGCACCGAGCCGCTGGCCCGCGTCATGGTGGAAGCCGCCGACGCCGCAGCGGTCGAGCAGGTCGCCGCCGCGATTGTGGGCGCGCTCAAGGAGTCCTTGGCCGCCGAATGATTTCCCGAACACCCCCGGTCCTCGCTGGTCTCCCCGCTGGAGTTCCAGGATGAAGACGGCTAGGCTCTACGTCGTGTCAGGACGCGTCCAAGGGGTCGGGTTCCGCCTGTTCGTGGAACAGGCCGCCGTGGAGCTGGGCCTGCAAGGATATGTTTGCAATCGCCGCGACGGCAGCGTGGAAGCGTACGTGGAGGGCGAGGAAGAGATCTTGAGACAATTCCGCGCCGAGTTGGAGAGAGGTCCGAGCGCCGCCCGCGTGGAGCGCGTGGCGGAACGCCCGGCCCCGCTTCGGAATTATCACACCTTTTCGGTCGAAGCGACCCGCTGAGGCCGCCCGATCCGCGTGAATGGAATCTTCCATGGATCATCTGAAAGCTCTGATTCGGGAAGTTCCCGATTGGCCCCGTAAAGGAATTTTGTTTTACGACATCACGACGCTGCTCAAGGACAAAGTCGGCTTCCGGCAGTTGATTGACGCGCTGGCGGACCAGTACGCCGGCAAGCCGCTCGACCGCATCCTGGGGATCGAGGCTAGGGGATTCATCTTCGGGCCGGCGCTCGCCTACCGGCTGGGGACCGGTTTCGTTCCCGTTCGCAAGCCGAACAAGCTCCCGGCGGAAACCTCGCGCGTAACCTACGATCTCGAGTACGGCAGCGACGCGCTCGAAATCCACCGCGACGCCATCCGGCCCGGCGATCGCGTTCTGATCGTGGATGACCTGCTGGCGACCGGAGGCACCGCCGGCGCTTGCGCGCGGCTGGCCCGCGAATTGGGAGCGGCCGTGGCCGGCGCGGCATTCGTGGTGGAGCTGGAGTTTCTGCATGGACGCGCGCGGCTCGACGGCGTGGAGGTTTTTTCTCTTCTCAAGTATTCCAAATGATACGCGCGCGGGCTCGCTTTCGATTTCGATAGCAACGTGCTTTGCCCGCGAAGCGGGAAGCAAACCGCCCGCCGCCGCCGGTCGAGCAGCTTCGGAGGCGCTTCCGAAAAAAATCTTTTCCGGCGCGGAAAATGATTTTTTCCTTGACATTTAATTTTTCAAATCGTTATATAAGAATCATTAAGCGATGATGCAGTGAATTCATCGCCGATTGAAAATCGAATGAAAAGGGAGAATAGCACGATGAAATGCGCAACCAAGAAAGCAGCCGCTAAGAAGAAACCGGCCAAGAAAAAGGGAAAGTAAGACGGCCGGATTATTCCGGGATCGAATGGGGACGAATCTTTCGTCCCCTTTTTTATTTTGCGATTTCCTCCGCCAGGTCGGTCACCCATCCAATTGCAGCGGTTCGAGCAGAGATTCGATGTTGGCTTCGCTGACGCGCACACGCAGCAGATCCTCGTCGCGGCTGCTCTCGTCGAAGGCGCGAAACAGCGCCATCTTCGCCGCGGCGTAGCGCTCCTGCTCCGCGAGCGCGCGGCCGTGCTGCCTCTCCCATGCCGCGACCGCCGCTGCTTCGACCAGCACTTCGGAAACGAAAAAATTCTTCCGGTCGCTCGTCACGTGAAACAGGAACGCCGTGCCGTGCCGGCCCCAAAGCCTTCGCTTCGGCCGCGACTCGAGAAAGTAATACTGGTAAACGACGCCGCTTTCGCCGGAATACGTCTTCATGCGGCGGACGGTCATGGGGGAAAAAGAAGACAGGAGACAGGAGTCAGAAGTCAGAATGGGAAGGAAAAAGACTTTGTGTTGATCCTGGTTTTCACATTCATTCCTCTGTGACCTCTGTGGCTCTGTGGCTCATACGATGCCGGCTTTGCGGGAGCGCCCGAGCACGCGCGAGACGGAGTAGATGCGCCGCTGCTGCCCCTCGAAGTAGATGCGCGTGAGGACCTCGCCGATCAGGCCGGTCGAAACGAGCTGCACGCCCGCCAGGACGGCCACGACGGCGACGAGCAGGAGCGGGCCGTGCTCGAGGAAAATGGCATGCCCTTGCAGCTTCTCGTAGAGCAGATACGCGAGCGCCCCGGAGCCCGCCGTGAAGCACACCAGGCCGAGCATGCCGAAGAAATGGAGCGGCCGCGTCAGGTAGCGGAGCAGGAACCGCACCGTGATCAGGTCAAAGAGCACGCGAAACGTCCGGCTCAATCCGTAGTGGGAGCGGCCGGTGCCGCGCACCGTGTTGCGGATGGGGACCTCCGCCATCCGAGCTCCGTGCAAGCTCGCCAGCGCCGGGATGAAGCGATGCAGCTCGCCGTAGAGGTGGATGCCGCGAATCGTTTCGCGCCGGTAGGCTTTGAAGGTCGTCCCGAAGTCGTGCAGTCGCACACCGGAAAGCACACGCATCGCCCAGTTTGCAATCGCGGAGGGCACCCGCCGCGTCAGGTAATTGTCCACGCGCTGCTTGCGCCAGCCGCTTACGACGTCGTAGCCCTGGTGGATTTTTTCGATCAGCAGCGGCAGGTCCGCCGGATCGTGCTGGAAGTCGCCGTCCATCGAGACGATCACCTCGCCGCGCGCATAATCGAAGCCCGCCGCGAGCGCCGCCGTCTGCCCGAAGTTGCGGCGCAACTGCACCACCACCACGCGCGAGTCCAGGCTCGCAATCTGCTCCAGCAGCGCGAAGGAGCCGTCCGTGCTGGCGTCGTCAACGAACACAATCTCGAAGTCCCACTCCTGCGCCTCCATCGTCTCCACGATCTTGGCGAAGAGCGGGACGATGCTCTCCTCCTCGTTGTGGATCGGAATTACGACCGAGTAGTACGGCGCCTTTTCTTTTCGCATCTCAGTTCCCGAAGAACATACTCATTCTATTCCCGAAACGCCCCCGCCGGAACCTCCGATGGCGCCACGGCGCGTTCTTCGCAGCGTGGGTCATTGCTGCCGAAGGAGGTCAGATCAATCCCGAGCTCTTGCGCCCGAGCGAGCCAGGTTCCGTCGCTCACGGTCTTCCGTTCCACTTCGCGCTCCTGGCGCAGGCGCGTTGACGAGCCGCGCAGTTCTTCGTCGCAGTAGCCGGGATGGCACATCACTTCGGTCACGCCCGGCGGTAGGGTCGTCAAGATTTCCGCGAACGCCTGTCGCGTCAGCCGTCCCGTTAGCAGGATGCCGGTGAAGAAGTCCGGGATGACCATGCCCATCGCTGCCATTCGCCGTTCGAACGAAGGAGCCAGCAGGCTGAGCGACGAGTTCAGGAACCGCTTCGCCGAAAGCCGTCTCGCGCTGCGGGGCAAGAAGTTCTCGAACGGACGGCGCATCCATCGGATGCCGTACCGCCGCGCTGCCCGCGCTATCGCCCGCGCCACCGCCGGATGCGAGTGGGTGTGCTGGTGCGTATCCACGTGGCTCACCCGAATGCCGGCTTGGAGCAATTTCTCGATCTGCGCGCTAGCTTCGCGCTCGATCTCGCTTTCGGGAACTGCGCGCAGCAACAAACGCGCCGCAAGCTGCCAGGCATGGAAGAACCGTCCGCTCGATCCCACCAAGTGCGGAATTTGCTGCGGCGGGGAAACCGGCCTCCCCTCCACAAAGTTCAAATGGCAGCCGACATCGAGTCTCGGCTCCGCGCGGGCCGTCTCAACGGCGGCCTCAAACGCTGCGCCATTCGCGAGCAGCGACGTGCTGGTGACTACGCCGTTACGGCAGGACTCGGCAATCGCCCGGTTCACGCCCCGCGTGTAGCCAAAATCGTCGGCATTGACAATCAGCCGCTTCAACCCTTTGCTCCCTCGAACCCAGCTTTGATTATATCCCGTCTGGCTTCCCAACGACGCGGAGAAGAAGTTGAGAATCAGCCTCGGAGAGCGCGGGCTCTCCACTCGTCGGCCAGAATCGCCCACCTTTCGTGGTCTCGCCAGCAACCAGCGATCTTCAGATAACGGGGAGAAAAGCCTTCGCGCCGAAAACCCAAGCTCCGCACCAAAGCCAGTGATGCTTTGTTACCGGGTTGAATGTTTGCCTCCAAACGGTGCAGTTTGAACTTTCCGAACATGTGCATAACAACCTGAGCCAAGCCTTCCCGCATGAACCCCTTCCCGGCGTAGGGTGCGAAGGCATAGTAACCAAGATAAGCGCTCTGAAAGAAGCCGCGCACGATTTCGGTCACGTTGACCACACCGACAAGGTCATCCTGCCCCCGCGACCAGAGGAAGAAGGTAAGGTGCGTCTTATCCTGTTTCCTGGCCAGGTATTTCCGCAATGCATGGGCAGTCCTTGGCGGGCTGACCCACGGACGATGCAGCTCGCGGCTGCGCCGCACCGCGGCGAGAAATGTGGCTGTGTCCGTGATTCGCGGAGTGCGGAGGATTACGTCGTTCGCCATGGGTCACCTGTGCGGGGTGGCAAAGCCCCCATCGGGGTTGACATTATATCGCGGTTCCGGTCGGCTCGCCTTTCGAACGCCGTATAATGGACTCCGCCGGGGGGGAGTCATGAGAAGCTATGGAGAAGAACATGGAAAGAGATGCGGGAGAGGACGGTTCGCGGAAATCGGGTTGTTGGGTCTGTTGGGATTGGCCTGCATGAGTTCCTTCCTCGGCGCTCAAGACAATGTTTCCGAGCGGGCGGCGCGGCTACACCGGCAGGCCATCGTGGTGGACCTGCATATTGACACGCCGCAGCGGATGCTCGATGAGGACTTCGACCTCGGTCCGCGCGACGCCAAAGGCCACGTGGACCTTCCACGCATGAAAGAGGGCGGACTCGACGCGGCGTTTTTCTCGATCTACGTGGACATGGACCGCTACGCGGGGGAAGCGGCTACGAAGCGCGCTCTACGGCTGATTGACAGCGTCTACGCGCAGGTCGAGCGGCACCCCGATCAGCTCATGATGGCCGTCACCGCCGCCGACATTCGCAGCGCCCACAGTCAGGGCAAGATCGCCCTCCTGATGGGCATGGAAGGCGGAACCCCGATCGCCGACGACCTGGGTCTGCTGCGCGACTTCTACCGCCTGGGCGTGCGCTACATGACGCTGACGCACGGCCGCAACAACAACTGGGTGGACTCCTCGACCGACATGCCGCGTCATAACGGGCTGACGGAGTTCGGAAAGGATGTGGTCCGGGAGTTGAACCGCTTGGGAATGCTGGTGGACATTTCGCACGTCTCGGACAAGGCGTTCTCCGACGCGCTGGAGGTCAGCCAAGCGCCGCTCATCGCGTCGCATTCCTCCGCCCGCGCCCTCGCCAATGTCCCTCGCAACATGACCGATGACATGATCCGCGCCCTGGCTGCGAAAGGCGGCGTGGTGCATGTGAACTACCATGCGCCCTTTCTCGACAAGTCCTACGCGGACGCGCGGGCCCGGCTGCGCGACGACCCGCAGTTCCAGGCGCGATCCGAGGCCATACGGGAACGGTTCCGCAACGACGACCGCACGGCGCAGGACTTCGAGGCCCAGCAACGATTGGTGGACGAATTCAGCGCGCGCCTGCCCAAGGTCTCCGCGGAGCGCATCATCGAGCACATGGACCACATGGTCAAGCTCGTTGGAGTGGACCACGTCGGCCTCGGCTCGGATTTCGACGGCGCCACCATGCCCGACGGCATGAACGACGCGAGTTATCTTCCCCGCATCACCCAAGCCCTGCTCGACCGCGGCTATTCCGAAACCGACATCCCAAAAATCCTAGGGGGGAATACGTTGCGCGTGATGGAAGAGGCGGAACGGGTCGCGGAGCGGTTGCGTGGACGCTAGCTTAGCGTGCCACCTACGGGATGTGGCGTGGCCAGCGACAAAGAGGTACAATCGGAACCATGAACTGGCAGGAGCGAATCTCGGTCAATCCGGCGGTGCGGAGCGGCAAGCCCTGCATCCGGGGAACGCGGATCACCGTGTACGACGTGCTGGAATACCTCGCGGGCGGGATGAGTGAAGACGAGGTTCTGGCCGACTTTCCGGACCTCAGCCGGGAGGATATTCGGGCGTGTCTGTCCTTCGCCGCGGCTCGGGAGCGGCGCGTATCGAACTCCGTGGCGTGAAACTCCTCTTCGACGAGAACGTAAGTCCGCAGTTGCCGTCCAAACTCGCTGGCGAGTTTCCCGGCAGCGTCCACGTTCGGGAAGCCGGGCTGCGTGGAGCCGACGATCAGCAAATCTGGGACTACGGACGGGCACAGGGTTTCGCAATCGTCTCCAAGGATACCGACTTTCGGGAAAGGAGCTTCGTGGAAGGTTCTCCACCGAAGGTCATTTGGCTCGATGTAGGGAACGCCGGGACCTCAATGATCGCAGGGCTGTTGAGGCGAGAGCGCCAGCGCGTCGAGGCGTTTGGAAAACAGGACGACGCTTCGATACTCATTCTATCGCTGGGAGTGAGCGCCCTCTAACAGGCTATCCAAACAAGCGCAGGCACTCAATGCGTCAGCGCGTAGATGACGTAGTTGACTCCGAGGCGGTAAGCTTGTCCGGTCATTTCGGCGGGGTAGATGGGGTCGTCGGCGTGCTCCCAGGCGTCGCCCATATCGGCGTTGAGATTGACGGCGACCATCAGGCGGTTGCGCTCATCGTACAGGCCGCGCCAGCTCGGCGGCCCTTCCATGCGCGTCACGATCTGGCCTCCGCGCGTCATCCGCAAGTGCCGCACGCCGGGGATCTGGATCCGGTCCCCCAGCTCGTAGAAGACGTGCAGTAGCGGGTCCTCGTCGGGGATTTCGACGAACGCCCGCTCCGGAAAGACCCGCTGCATGGCTGCCGCGAATACATCCCACTCGTACTCGGTGTGGATGTCATCCACGATCATGAAGCCGCCCCGCAGGAAGTACTCGCGGAAGCGCGCGGCTTCCTCGGGCGTCGGATTCCAGTATCCCTGTCCGGGCTGCTGCATGATCAGAAACGGATAATCGAAAATGCTGTCGTCCAGCACTTCCATGTGCCGGCTGTCCTCGGCCACGGATAGTTTGGTCAGCCGCCGCAGCGCGGGCAGGAAATGCCTCTCGGCGTAGGGATAGTCCACGGCCCACCAGGGCTGGATGATGCCGTGCGACCCCGCGCCGCCCCGCGTCCGATACATCACGCGCCCCAGATGGAACTCGGCTTCCGGCAGGTCCGACTTGGGATGGCGGCCTCCGTCCCCGGTCTGGCTGCTCGCGATCCCGGCCAGCAGGCAGACGAGCAATCCGGCCACGGCGGTCTTGCGCGGCAACTTACAGGGTTGCGACCTACGGTCGTTTCTGCTCATTCGCCCTTCCGTCCACGAGTCGCGCGTTTCCGGGACAGCACAAGCCGCCCGGCAGATGCCCGCGCCTTCCACCGGTGCGAGCGTTTGGCAGGGTGCTGTCGCACGCAAGCGTCGTAGAGCGTCTCGGGCGCGATATCAGCGCCGTTCGGCCACACGACCGTCCCGCCTTCGACGAAAAATCGTTGGAAGTAGTTCAGGTCCTTCAGCGGCTCGAATACGGGGCCTTCGAGCCACGGACGGAAATCAATCGTCTCCTCCAGGTTGTCGTTGAAGGTGAGGTGGATGCGGAAACGGTGCCGGTATTCAGCGCGGATCACCGATGGCAAAAAGCTCATGACCATCCCTCATTCCAAAGGCTCGATCTTCTCAAGCGGTCTGCCCGTTTTCATTTTACGCCAGTTGGCTTGAATTTCCGCGCGGTGGAGAGACGCCCATTTGCGAATCAGGCGGCG
>Ga0114945_10002599_pt1 | contig 10506 bp, 7 predicted proteins | sample OV2TP3_FD_87194 | JGI IMG/M metagenome (GOLD analysis project Ga0114945, IMG submission 87194) | Hot spring microbial communities from Beatty, Nevada to study Microbial Dark Matter (Phase II) - OV2 TP3 | ecosystem: Environmental > Aquatic > Thermal springs > Hot (42-90C) | place: USA: Beatty... | reverse complement strand
CATGGTAAAGCTGCAATGCTAGCTGCGTCTAAAAGAACAGCAATGGACTCTGCATTAGCAACAGCTGCTATATCTCCAGTCTTAGCAATAGCTTGATATGGAGCTATACTTCCATCAATTGCTGTAGCAAGAGGCACTAACGCAGGCACAACAGCACAACAACTTACTCCTACTGGTGTGAGTGATGCAGGTGAACTACATACACCAGCAGCTGCAGCACTTGCAGCTGATACACAACCACTGCCACTGACAATTGCAGCATCTATAGCAGCTATAGTACTTATTTCCTGAAATGAAGTAACAGTGTAATATATCATCTTAACGTTCTGCAATATACTATTCAACTCTCCCATTAATTTAGAGATAGTGCACCATGTTGCTAAGATATTTGCATACTCTTCTTTTGATTTAATTTCTTTCTCAAGATCTGTAATCTCTGTATTAAGAGACTCTAGCTTTGCATTCACATTTTCGTCTACTGCACCAATTGGTGCATCATAAAGTGGAATATTTAGCTCAACACTCTCAACCTCAGGCCTAGAGAATATTAGATCTTCTTTCTTTATAATCATATTAAGTTTACAATTCACTTTAATCCGATCTGCAGTTACACCCCCAACTGTTGGAGCTAGCCTAAAGCCAATTATTGGCTCAAGAGTGCCTTCATTTAGAAGATAAATGCTGTTTCTATCAACATAACTTGAATTAGAGCACTCAGCACTAGCAGAAATTATCTGAGCACTCTCCTTTATGTCCTTTATAGCTAGAGAAACCTTTGCAAACATGCTGAATGCTACTTGACTTACTGCCTTTCTTGGAACCTTGCTCGGGCTTATGGTAGTGCTATGAACTGTAAAAAAATCAGGTGTGCTTACAATAGGCTCTGAAATCTCCAACAATAAATTCCTCTCAACCGTATTTCCTGCAAAATCTTCAACTATTATTTTTACTTTGTCAGTCTTTGCCACTTTTTCTAGGCCAGTAAGCTCAACTGAGCATTTGACATTCCTTCTATTACTTTGATTATTACCTTCATTAGTCTCTTCATTATTTTCTTCATTACTACTTTCAATTTGACAATCCATTCCAAGCTCACTAGCATTTAATATGCTTCCTGGATAAAAGGTAGCTTTTCTAACACCAGATTCGTTATCACTTACCTTAGCAGAAATTAGAATTTTATCATTGTATGTTGGAAACTTAGGAAAATGCTCAAAATTCTCAATAATAGGATCCTTATTATCTATCTCAACCTCAAGCAATAGGCTACTATTAACCAAATTACCTACCCTATCTGTTATAGTAGTGCTGGTACTAATAAAGCTTTTACCAGAAAACTGCAAGCTTTTCATATTATACCAGTAGCAAGTGTAGATATCACCCATTTGACTGCAATTATCTGCAGGCTGTTTAGGATTTCCAGTTAGTTGTCTAGCGTCAATAGACACATCCATGGCATTTAACCCGCTACCATCTTCTTGGATTGTTAAAACAAATGTATTCCCTTGCTGAGAGATGTAGTTTAATGTTTCAGGCTGCTGTCCTTCAACGTTGAGGAATAGTGGAACAGGAGATTCACTGTCAACAAATATCTGATAATTTAAATTTTCACTCCTATTATTCCCTGCTAAGTCGCCTGCGCTGAATGTTAAAGTATTCTGTACTAACCCGCTTCTATTAGAATTAAAATATATGTTCCCCCAAGTGCAAGTTGTTATATTCTCGTTTATAGCAGTACAAAAATCCTTTTGAAGGGTTTCATAATTCTGAAAAGTATTTAATGCTGATAAATCTGCTTTCACGCTATTAAGAGCTAGCCCAGTTTCAGCCTCAGTTATGTCTACTGTTACAGTAACTTTCTGAGGAAAAGGAGAGGTGAAATTAAATCTCTCACCTTTCTGGTTTTTTATCTGTAGATTATGAATTCTAGGTGCGTCATTATCAACACTCAAAACCTTATTTAATACAATCACACTTGTTTGCTCATTTCCAGTTAAATCTTTACCACTAACTGTAATAGTCTTGCTTATCGAAGGTTCTTGCAAAAATAATCTGATATTTTTCCATTCACACCTTTTCTTACCATCAACCTGATGACAAGATGCAACAGCATTTACTACTCCTAATTCTGTTAAGTCAGCTCTAATAGTACTTTCATCTAAATCACTTCCAGCCACATCAACTCCAAAGTTGAAAAGAACATCCATTGGAGTGAAATATTCTATTTCTGCATGATTTAAGTTGCTTATGTTGAAATAGTTTAAAATAAAGCTTACTCCTTGAAAATCTGTATCAAAAAAAACAGACACACTTCCAGATCTGCCAAAATTATCAAACCCAGTTATATTGACAGAAACCCTATCTGAAGAATTCCCAGAATTAAAAGCAATTGCAGGTTCGGTTATAGAGCTAGAGTAACTGCATGTAACCCCTGGATTTATGTTATAACCCTTATTAAACCTATTAGAGCCAATCCTTAGATCCCCTTTTACACCTACACATTCATTGCTTAAGCTTCCTGGATATGCTACATCTAGAATTAAATATGAAACAGTTACATTATCTCTTGAGCCATATTTTTGCTTATCAACAGAAGCAGTGATTGTTGGAGCTAAAGTATCACAAATTACGTTTATTTGATCATCGTCTAAAAAATTACCATTTAGGTCATAAAGATTTACATCAAAGCTAGTCTTAGGACAAATTACAAATCCAGACATCTCTCTTGTTAATTTGCATTCATAGCTTCCATCACTGCCTGGAATACAGGTGTCAAATGCAAAACCAGTATTATTTGTGTTTCCAAGTAGTCTTACATTATCTAGTTTTATTTGCAATCCATTATTCTTCGCGGTTACACTAAAGTAGAATTCATCATCATTTCCTCTTACATATCCATATACTCCATCATTACCTCTTATTTTTAAGTTTGATAAACCATTTTGTATTGCTAAAGACATATTAATATTAAAAATAAAAACTAATGATACCAGTAGCAATATTATTAATAATACTTTTCTTTTTATTTCAATCATTTTTCATCTCATCCATACATCTATAATCTCAAACTTTATCTTATTCTGTAAAAAATAATTATTGAAATATAGTGCAAAGCCAGCAGGGACTAGTATTACATTACTTCCTAGTTTTTTTGAATAATTTTTTTGCAACATTCCCTCATGTAAGTATTCTTTTTTTGCTTTTACTTCTTTATACCCAAAAAGGTCCCTCAAAATCTTAACCTTTTCTTTTTGGGATTTATCACTTATAGAATAAATAAATATCATGAAATGCCTTAGCTCCTCTTTCCCTGGAAATTCTTTAGATCTTCTGAATCCAAAATTCCCTGACTTTTCTGGTTTTACCAACTTAATCCTTATAATAATTCATGGGTATAGGTATATAAGCTTTTCTGTAATAAATTACTGAATTATATTATTTATTAATAATCTCTATAATATAGCTCATATTTTAATTGAGTGTATATTAGTATATTTCCCTTTGTATATGCTTATCTCTTGTCTCTCTTGTTATAAAATCTGTTATTTATATTAATATAATATTATATGTTACAGATAACAAGACAATCCTCATTAAGTTTTTAAACTAGGGGGTATTCTAATATTGTTTATTATGATAACTCTAAAAATGGGTGACAAAGCCCCCAGTTTTGAACTAAATGATCAAGAAGGTAGACTTATAAGATTATCAGATTTTACTGGCAAAAAAATAGTGCTTTATTTTTACCCAAGAGATAATACACCTGGGTGTACAAGGGAAGCATGCAATTTCAGAGATAATTATACAGAGCTAAGAAAGTTAAATGTTGAAATACTTGGCATTAGTAATGATAATAAAATATCGCACAAAAAATTCTCAGAGAAATTTAATCTTCCATTTAAGTTACTAAGCGATGTGGATAAAAAGGTCTCTAAGAAATATGGTATTTATGAATTAAAAAAATTTATGGGTAAATCTTATTATGGAATTATAAGGTCTACTTTTATCATAGATGAAAAAGGAAGAATAGAAAAAATATTTTATAAAGTAAGTCCTGAAGCTCATTTAAATGAGATAATGAGCGCATTAAAAATCTAATTGATATTATAGTCCTAAATCTATCTACTTTATTCTAGCATTATCCACAACCTTCTCTACAAATAATACCTCTTTATAAGTCTTCATAACGTTGCCATTATAAACTACCTTGCCATCTTTAGTGAGCATATGTATATTTGCAAAGTCTTCATAGCTAATCTGGTTTTTATTCACTTTATTATAGCCTTCAAAATAAACATTATCACCAGGATTTGAATCCTTAGGGGCTATTAACCCAATATTCTTCCCATCATCCCCTGCTAAAAGCATCCCATTGCTTATTTGCCCTCTAATAGTTGCAGGCTTTAAATTTGTTAATACTGCAATTTTCTTACCAATCAATTCTTCTTTAGTATAGTCATTTTTTATCCCAGCTATTATCTGCCTATGCTCTCTGCCAAGATCAATTCTTAGTATTATAAGCTTGTCTGCATTAGGGTGATCTTCAACTAAAATAATCTTCGCCACTTTGATATTTAACGGGAATACCTCTTCTTCTGCCTGTATAACGTGATAAGTTCCTCCACAAAATTTGATTATATTATCACAAATCTCTTTTAAAGCCTCTTTTAAATATTCATCACTAGTCTTTAGGTTTCCTTGGACATAAACAAAAACATTTTTAGTTGATTTATCTATTTTTGTATGCTCACCTTGTTTAACATCTAAGCGACATAATACATGTTTATCATCAACACAAGCAAATTCGCCGGATTTAATTTTTTCTTCCTGATTCTGTCCTAGAGGAATATAAGTTTGTTTATTTTCTGTAGTTATAATCTTCAATCTAGGATTTCCAATTATTTTCCTAAGATCATGTGCGCCAGCATTTACATGCCTTTTTACTATGACAAGATTATAAGAATCTACAACTGTATTTATAGTTGGCAATCTTTTATTCTCCTGCACTATTCTATTTAAATATTCAATAGAAGAATTAACTTCAGCGCCCACCTTTTTGTAAAGCTCTTTATAAGCATTAATAATTTCACTCTCTGGATTGATTTTAACAGTCCTTTTAAATTTCTCTAAACCTTCATGTTTTTTCTTGACTTTTACCCCATTAATGACCGCACCAAAAGCATTTATACCTAGTCTTTTAACATCTTCTTCAGCGTCAAAACTAATTTTTCTGGATTCTTCTTTTTTAATCTCAGTTTCAACTACGCTATCAATCTTAGAGAATATGACTCTTGATTGACTGATTTTATGCTCTTTCAGCTCAAAATTTATATCCTTCCATTCCAAGTCCTTAAGATTCAGTTGTGCCTCAATTTCACTAGAAAATTTAGGTAATATAGGCTTAACTATTAGTGATAGTATTTTGACAATATTTGCAGCTAATCCAATTACCTCACTAGCTTTTTCTTTATCTGTCTTTATTAAATTCCAGGGCTCTTTTTCTTGCAAATATTTATTTCCAATAGAAGAAATTCCAAGTATTTCTCTAGTTGCCTCATTTAACTCAAGGCTATAGTAGTGCTCTTCTATTTTTTTAATCTTTTTCTTTATTTCAGACATTATCTTTTTATTGCTATCTACCTTAGATATATTTGAATCTAGGTTATTATTTGCAAAACTAAGTACCCTATAGCAGAAATTTGCAAGGTTTGCCACTAGCTCATTATTTATAGAGTTATGGAAATTCTGGAAATTCAAATCTACATCAGACATATTTTTTCCAAGTATCTTTGCATAGTAAAACCTAAGGTATTCTGGTTTATACTTACTATACATCTCTTCAGCTGTAAAAAAGGTTCCTCTGCTCTTACTCATCTTCTCTCCATATACTGTTAAAAACCCATGCACTGGAATATGAAAAGGTAGATTGAATCCAGAACCCATTAGCATTGCAGGCCAGAACAGGAAATGGAAATATATTATATCCTTGCCAATAAAATGGATAATCTTAGTTTTCCTATTTACCCAGTAATCATCAGCATTTAATCCATTTTTATTACAATAATTTACAGTTGATGCTATATACCCTATAGGCGCATCTAGCCACACGTAATAATATTTATCCTCTTCTCCTGGAATCTTAAAACCAAAATAAGGGCCGTCTCTTGATATGCACCAATCTTCCAAGCCATTCTTAATCCAGCTATAAACAAAATTCTTTATCTCAGGCTGGAACTGCTTATTTCTGTCTAACCATTTCTTTAATCTATCAGAAAAAGCACTAAGTCTGAAGAAATAATGCTCAGCAGATTTTCTTACAGGCCTTTCCCTACATATAGCGCAGTAAGGGTTTATTAGATCAGTAGTCTTATATGCAGCATTACACTTCTCACATACATCTCCATATTGCTCCTCTGCTCCACACTTTGGACAGGTTCCTTTCACATATCTATCTGGCAATGTTCTTTTATCATGCTCACAGTATGTTACTTCGATGTATTTCTTATATATGAATCCTTTATCTCTTAATTTCTCAAATATTAAATCTGAGTATTTTTTATTCTCAGGGCTGTTAGTTGTGTAATAGTTATCAAAACTTATTAAGAAATTAGAGAAGTCTCTTGTGTGCTGTTTAAAGACATCATCAATAAGCTTTTCTGGAGTTATTCCTAACTCTTTTGCCTTTATCTCAATTGCCGCTCCATGTGTATCATCAGCACATACAAATAAAACGTCTTCTCCTATTAATCTTAGGAATCTTACGAATATATCTGTCTGAATGTACTCCATCAGATGCCCGCAATGAATTGGCCCGTTGGCATATGGAAGGGCACTTGTTACCAAAATCTTGGTCTTTCCTATTGACTTTAGTTTAACCACCTTGAATTTATAATAAATAGATTGTTTAAAAATGTTATTATAATTTGGGCTGTAAAGTAAATTTCACATAAACTTGAGATTGGTAGTATTCCTAGTGTCAAAAAACCACTTACTTGTTAGTATATACAAACATGCCACCAATCTATGATGGGTGGTTTTTGACAAATTAGGGATTTTATAAAATTACCCTGAAAATCAAACTAATCCTCAGTACTAACATTTATATATCCAACCTTAATTTTCCATATACGGAGGTTTGGAAGCTATGGCTTATTTTGAAACAAAATATGGGGATTATCTGTATGTAATTTTTCGCATAGGCACCGGTACATTATTTTTCTTGTACGGCGTGATGAAATTGTTTGGATTGTGGGGCATGCCAGGCGGACCTGCTGCTTTTGGAACACTAGTGTGGTACGCTGGTGCGGCTGAGTTCCTGATTGGGTTAGCCTTGATATCTGGTGTTCTGACACGACTTGCATCTTTCTTTGGTGTTATTGAGATGATTGTGGCGTATACAATCGGACACGCTTTGCCAAATGGATGGAATCCAATTACAAATCAGGGAGCGCCTGCTCTTATGTTCATACTTGCATTCCTCGCTACTTTAGCGTATGGCAAGAGAAAACTTAGTTTGGAACAAGCAGTCTTTGGAAAAGAGTTCTTCTGAGTTTATTTTTACTGCAGGTTTGCAAAAATGACAAGGAGATTTTATTAGGAAACTACTTGTCGGCAACAAACCAATCGACCATAGGTTTAAATTGTTTTTCCAAATACCAGCAACAACAAAAGAATCAGATGCGATGAGTAAAGAGCTGATGAGAAGAGGATTCAAATTCGTTGGTTCAACTATTTGTTATGCCTTTATGCAGGCTATTGGAATGGTTAACTATCACACCACGGATTGTTTTAGACATAATAAATTAACAATTATAAAAACCATACCATGAAAAAATCAACTGAATCTTCACTAATCACTTTTTTATGGCCAAAATACTAATGCTTTTAACCCCATATTTATCTGTTGCTTTTGCTGCACCACTACTTAAAAACATGTATTGATTATTGTCTCTCATCTCTTTTATTTTAAGCCCACTTGACAAAATAGCATTTTTGTACTCATTCTTCTGCATGGCACCTCCAATACACTCTGCCCATAAGGTAGGATTGCAAACAATGTTTTCACTTAGTTGTTTTTCACTTATTATGTCTGATATAGCCATTCTGCCATCCCTCTTTAGAACCCTTGAAACTTCCTTAAAGACAGTTTGCTTTTCTGTTGATAAATTTATAACTCCATTACTGATAACTACATCAAAATAGCCATCTTTGAAAGGCAGCTTCTCTATGTAACCGTTCTTTAATTCTACATTTGTAAATCTATATCTTTGCATAAGATCTTTTGCTTTTTGTAATTGCGCATCTGTCATATCCAAACCAAATGCCTTTCCACTTTTTCCAACTTTTAATGCTGCAATGAACAAATCCATCCCAGATCCACTGCCTAAATCAAGGACTATATTGCTTTCTTTCAAGTCGGCAAAATCAAAATGATAACCAACGCCAGCAAAAGATGCAACAGCCTCTTTAGGTATTTTATCTAAGTCCTTAGATGGATAGCCAAGTTTTTCAGCAAGAGCTCTTCCCATCTCAAAATGCAGTTTTAAACCCTTTGGTTTTTGTGCCACCAGACTATACATTTGCTTGACTTTTCTACGCAGCACATTCTTATCAACAGTTTGCAAAGTTTCCATAAAAATCACCCCTTATCCAAACCCTCACCTTTCTTTCCAATCTCTTTCATCTTTTTAGTGATATCAATATTATTTTTGCATTTCTGGCATTGGAACCTTAGAGTATCCACCCCTTGCACTTTCTTTCTTTTGAATAGTATTTGTAATTCCCCTGAGTTACTACAAGATGGACAAGTATATTCAATATTTGCAGTTAAAGTATCTTCATATGCTAACTTCTCTACTTTATATCCACAGCTTGGACATACATATTCTTTAGCCCTGATTAAGACTTTACCGCTCTTGTCCCTAGGCTTGCCCATCAGTGCCTTTCCGCATTTTATACATTTATTCCTAAAAACCCATGCCTTCATTTTACCACTACCTATATTTCTTTTGGTAAAATACACACACTCTTCTGCACTTGTTGGTTGTTGTAATGCCATCTTCAATAACTATAGGAAGCCACAAAAATAAATAATTTAGTTGTGGTTTCCTAAATAGTCAACAACAAATAATGCATAAATCTTAATTACTTTGTTGGTTGACTATAATCCTTTTTATTATCTTCAGTTCTATTTTTTCCTATTTGATTCTATTTGCTTTAATCAATAACTCCAACATGATAGCCTCTTTTTCTTCTTAAAAATTCAATTGATTCAAATAAATAAGTTTTTGCTCCACTTAGCATTAAAAATTTATCTGTTTTAGTGCCTCCATCGAAATAAATAAGTTGTAATTTAACACTATATAAATCATCTCTACTCGAGTCATTTCTGGTTGGATACACAAATATCCTGACAAACTGTAGTTTATTACTTATAGCTACTCTTCTAAAGGCCATGTATAAAAATTTCAAATAAGGCTCTAAATGTTCAACTATTGTTAAAACAGAAGTTAAATTTTTTTTCTCCTTTTTCCTATTAATTTCATGATCCATCTCTAATCTTAAGTGTAGGTTAGTTACTCTATTTATTAATCCACTTTCATCATTTATTCCTTCACTTTTATAAGCTTTTTCTGCCATATACTCCCTAAATTTTGTATAACCTATATATGCAGATAAACCAACTGTAGAAATTACTGCTATTCCATTTAATAAGCTTTCAAGATCCATTTTTCTATAATCTAACTATAAATCAAGCCTCTTTACTTCAATAGATATGGCATTGTCATTCACCCTTATGTATCTTGGACAAACTGCATACTCGTAACCATTCCAATTGCAATATTCAATAATTTTCTGTTTTACTTCTTCACTCTCATATTTTACCACAACAACTATCCCTTTAGTATGTTTATGCAGTATATTGAAATCTTTAAGTTCATATTTTATTTTTTCACATTCCTTATAGAGATTTACAATCTTTTTGGGCGCACTCTTTAAGCACTTAAGTACCTTCTCTCCATACTTACTATCAAAAGTATGAAATATATTATTACTCTTATCCTCCTTATCAATCATCTTTTTTATAGCTTCTAGATGTTCTTTAGCCTTCGCACTTAGAAATCCACCATATCCAGCATTTATAATTTTCCACTTTCCAAAACTACAGACAAAAAAATCTGCATATTTAGGGTTATACATTAATTCGTCTGAGACACATCCAGAGATATCCATTATTACAAAGCATCCGTTCTTATTGCAGATCTTATAAATCTCTTCAAATGGTTGTTCTGCGAAATATCCTGCTGGATTTTGGTATATTAAAGCATTAGCTATCTTTGCCTTTTCTTCCAAATTTTGCAGATCTAAAATTCCATAGCCAGTCTTAACTGTTTCAATTTCTAATTCTAATTTCCTTGGATATTCTAAGTAGGTAATCCATCCACTTTGATCAGGAACAATAACAGTCTCTCTATTGCTTAGCAAATAAACAGTTTTTAATATAAT
>Ga0114945_10002598_pt1 | contig 10506 bp, 7 predicted proteins | sample OV2TP3_FD_87194 | JGI IMG/M metagenome (GOLD analysis project Ga0114945, IMG submission 87194) | Hot spring microbial communities from Beatty, Nevada to study Microbial Dark Matter (Phase II) - OV2 TP3 | ecosystem: Environmental > Aquatic > Thermal springs > Hot (42-90C) | place: USA: Beatty... | reverse complement strand
GATGAACCTTGTCGCCGAGCGCTGGCTGCCGTTCACCTCCAGCGTGGCCGCGCGATTCACGCTGCAGCGCGACCGCTTCACGCTCGATGCGCTCAACTGGACAACCGACGGCATCGAGCTCACTGCCGTCGCTTCCACCTCAAGCTTCACCGAGCCTGCATGGCAATTCCGCTACGACGGCCGCCTCGACCTCGCCGCCCTGCGCACCATTCTGCGCAAGCCGCGTACGCCGCTCGGCCAGGTGCGCTTCAATGGCGAGGGCACGTGGGCCAAAGGCGAGCTCGACGTGCGCGGCGGCTATGAGGCATCGAACGTCGCGCTCGAATATGACTGGTTCACCGCCTCGGGTCTCTGGTCGCGCGCCAGCTACCGCGCCACGCGGCACCGCATGGAGTTCCCGGACTTCGAGGCGCGCGTATTGGGCGGACGCATCACCGGCCGCATCGACCTCGAGTTCGCAGGGCAGAAGTTCCGCGCGCAAACGCGCCTGCAAGGCATGAGCCTCGCCGCGCTGCTCGACGCCACCGACCATCCGGGCTTCCCCACCGGCGCGCTGCACTGGGACGGCGTGGTGGACGCCGAGAGCCTCACCACTTGGGTGCGCGACTTCAAGAGCGTGGACTCGCGCGGCCGCATGCGCTGGTCGCCGCCGCTCGAAGCGCGCGAGGGCCTGCTGCCCGCCACGGCGCGCCTCGACTATCACTACTCGCTCGACGGCCGCAGCGTCGAGCTGCGCGACAGCGAAATCTCCACGCCTGCCAGCCTCGCGCATGTCAACGGCAAGCTTGGCGCCACCGGCTCGGCGCTCGAACTGCGCTTTCGCGCCGACGACCTCGTCCCGTGGAACGACTTCATCTACCGCCTGCGTGGCCCGGAGGCGGAGCGCGTGCTCATCTCCGGCGCTGCTGAATTCACCGGCCGCATGGACGGGCGTCTCGACAATCCCACCTTCGCCGGCCGCGTACGCGCCTCCAATGCCGCCTACGGAAACCTTCTGTGGGACGCGGTGGAAGGCGACCTCAGCTATTCGCCGCAGGAGTTGCGCTTCACGCGCGCTTCCGCGCGGCGTGGCCGTGCGACCGCACAGTTCGACCTGCGCCTCGAGCTGGACCGCTGGTCTTTCCGCGACACGAGCCAGTGGTCCGCAGACGGCGAGCTGGTGCGTGCGCCGCTCGACGGCCTGCAACAGCTCTTCGGTACCAGCTATCCGGTGGAGGGTCTCCTCACCGGACAGTTCCGCGGCAGCGGTACGCGCGCCGCCCCGGAGCTCACCGGGCTGGTCGACGTGGTTGCGGCGAAAGCGTGGGGCTATGAGCTCGACCGCGCGCGCGGCCGCATCACGGTGAGCAACCAGCGCGTCGAGGTGAGCAACGGCGAACTGCGCCGCGCCAAGGGCCGCATCGCCGGCGATTTCGCGTACAACTTCACCACCAAGCACACGAGCTTCGACCTCACCGGCGCCGTGATCCCGCTGGAGGAGATTCGCCAGATTCAAACCGCCGCCCTGCCCATCGGCGGAGAACTCAATTTTCAAATTCGCGGGGCCGGCCCGCTGGCCGCGCCAACTGCCGACGGTACGATGCGCATCGTCAACCTGCGCGTGGGCACTGAGACCATCGGCAGCTTCGATGCACGCCTGCACTCCGAGAACCGCCGCCTGCACGCCGAGCTCGCCTCCGCCATGGCCGACGCTTCGCTGCGCGGCAAGCTGGACCTATCGCTTTCCGGCGACTACCCCTTCACCGGCACCGCTGTCATCGAGCGGCTCGACCTCGACCCGCTGGTGATGGCCGCGCTCAAGCTGCAGCACAGCGACCTGACCGGCCACAGCCGCATGAGCGGCGAGTTCGCCTTCAGCGGCTTCCTCGCCCGCCCGGAAACCATCACTGTGGAGGCCGACATCACGCAGTTCGGCCTCAACTACCAGTTCGTGCAGCTCGAAAACGAGGGCCCGCTGCGCTTCACCTACAGCGCGGAAGAGATTCGCGTGGCGCAGGCCCACATCCGCGGGACGGACACCGATTTCACGCTGTCCGGCTTTGCGCGTCTTGCCGGCGACCGCCGTCTCGACCTCGATCTTGCCGGCCATTTCAATCTGCAACTGCTCGGCGGCTTCTTCCCCGGGCTCGACGCGCGCGGCCGCACCGACGTCAACCTGGCCATTGAAGGCACGCCCTCGCAGCCCAGCTTGCAGGGGCGCATGCGCGTTGAAAACGCGTCGGCCACGTTCCGCGAGTTTCCCACCGGGCTGAGCCGCGTCACCGGCACGCTGGTCTTCAACGAGTCGCGCCTGCTGCTCGAAGACGTCACCGCCGAAGCCGGCGGCGGACGCCTGCGCCTGGGCGGCTCGCTCATCTATGGCGACGGCCCCGCGCGCTACGACCTCACCATCGCCGCCGGGCAGACACGCATCCGCTACCCCGTCGGCATGAGTTGGCTGCTCAACGGCAACCTGCGCCTCACCGGCAACGTCACCAGCGCACTGCTTTCCGGCAGCGTGCAGATTGAGCGGCTCCTGCTCACGGAAGGCTTCGACTTCCTCGCGCTGGCTGGAGTGGGCCGTGCCGCCGGCGACGCGCCTGCCACTTCGTCGCCCTACCTGCGCAACCTGCAGTTCGACATCGCCGCCACCAGCGTGCCCGGCGCGCGCATCCAGTGGGGCAAGGCGCCGTTCGAGGCGGAAGCGCGCCTGCGCGTCCGCGGCACCTGGGAGCACCCCATCCTGTTCGGCAATGTACGGCTCTTTGGCGGCGAGGTCGCCTTCCGCGGCAACACCTATCGCGTTACGCGCGGCGAGATTGTGTTTTCGAATCCGGTCGAGCTCGACCCGGTGCTCAACATCGAAGCCACCACCACCGTGCAGCAGTATGAGGTCACACTCAGCCTGAGCGGCAAGGCCAGCCAGCTCAAGCTCGCCTACCGCTCCGACCCGCCGCTGCCGCCCGCCGACGTGGTGGCGCTGCTTGCGCTTGGCCGCACCGGCACGGAAGAGCTGCGCACCGCCGGCGCCGCCGAGGGTGCGGGCGCGCAAGCCATCCTCTATGAAGCGCTGTCGAGCCAGGTGGGCGGGCGCATCGAGCGGTTGTTCGGCTTCAGCCGCTTCCGCGTCGAGCCCACCACGGTCGGCACCGGGTCGGAGCAGAACGCCACCGCGCGCATCACGATCCAGGAAGCGCTCACGCGCGACCTGATCGTCACCTATATCACCAACGTCAGCTCCAACCAGCGCCAGGTGATCCAGATCGAATACATCGTGGACCGCGAAATCTCCGTGCTCGCCCTGCTCGACCACAACGGCACGTTCGGCATCGACTTCAAAATCAAAAAACGCTTCAAATGATCAATCGATTGCGTCGCAGGGCCCAGTGCTGCAATCATGTAGGCCCATGCGGCGATCGAGACTTCTTGCTATTCCTGTCCTCCTATGTCTTCTCACGCCGGCCTTTGGCCAAGACCAGCGTTCGGCTGAAAGCCCCACCGGGGCGGGAGGGTTTCCCGTCACTTTCACGCATGCTTCTGCATGGTTCATTCAGCAGGCGAGCTCCAACCAAAAGGATCTGGCTTTGTTGGTCTATTTCCAAGGTGCTCCTGGCTGGCATGATCAAATCACGCGCTTCAACTGGGAACTGAAGGCAAGCCCGGCTTCCATCCAGATGTCAGTTGGTGAGACACCAATTCGGGTTCTCTATTGGCCTGAGTCGTCCAGCGTGGAAATACTCGGCAACAAATTCTCACTGTTGAGTGCCAATGTTTTTGTGGTCGAAGGAATCGATAGCTCGACTCCGCTAGTGAGACCGCTCGGAGTTCACACTCTCGCTTTCTCGCCATCCGACAATCCAGCCCTTGTCCTGCTTCAAAGAAGCCCTGGCTTGAGGGCAGCCCTGACAGGGTCTCAGGAGATTAGCCGTCCTGCTTCCTGGCGCAATGGGATTCCGAGAGACGTTCTGGCTCTGGACGAGGAAGGTTTGGGCATGCTTGGCTCGAGTGATGCCAAAGACCAAAAGCGCGCTTGCGAGTTGTTTCGCAGGGCGGCCGAACATGGCTTTGCCGCCTCGCAATATCGTCTTGGCTATTGCTATGAGAGCGGAAGCGGAGTCGAGCAGGACTTTTCTGTCGCCAACGAGTGGTACGAAAAAGCGGCCATGCAAGGTTATGTCGACGCGCAATACAAGCTGGGTCACAGCTACCGCGTGGGCCGCGGCACCGAAATTGATCTCCCTGTTGCTCTGCGATGGTTCACGCTCGCTGCGGAGAATGGTGACAAAGAGGCGCAGCACAATGTGGGATGGATGTACGCTACGGGCCAGGGAACTGAACCTCGTCCCAAAGAAGCATTCAACTGGTTTCTTAGAGCTGCCCAGAACGGCGAGGAAGGCTCACAGTTTGAGGTAGCCCGCAGGTTGAAGGATGGCGACGGAGTGGGAAAGGACCTTGTCGCTTCTTTCGCCTGGCTTCTGGTTCTTGAAGCTCAAAAAAAGGACTTCGATCCAAAGTCCTGGGAATCGGTGCAGGGCCTCCTGAAAATGGTCGAAAGAGAGTTGGACGACTCGCAAAGAAGCTCTGCGAAACGCCTGTCGCAAGAGTGGCTTGTTATGCTTGCAAAAACGTATATCGCAAAGCTTGCCCTGCCCTGAACCCCCATAATCACCCAAACTGAGACTGGACTTCTCTCTCCGGAAAATCCAGTGGTGGGAAATTTGAGCCTTGACGCGTTTGGGGCGCGGGGTTCAGTTATGCGGTTCTAACTCTACGGACTCAGTGGGCTCCATTGCCGTTTCATCCGTCGGCTGAATTCCCTCGCGCTTGGCGAGGCTTCGTTGCGCGCGCCGGTCGGCTTTCATGCGCTGCTTTTCCTGCCGCTTCATTTCCTTCTGGCGCTTTTGAAATGTGGTTCTCTGACGCGTTGCCATAAACTCTCCTTTACGATCCTGCTACCAGCGCGGTTCGCGCGGCTGGCGCGCCGCGCCCGAGTAGTCTTCCGTCGAAAAGCTGCTGCGCCCGCGCCCGCCTCCGCCACCCCCACGACCGCTCCCGCTGCCGCGCGGCGGTCCGCCTCGCTCCGTCTTGGGGCGCGCTTCGTTGACTTTCAGTCTGCGCCCGTCCACTTCTTTACCGTCCAGACCCGCGATCGCCTTGGCCGCCTCATCGTCGTTGGGCATTTCCACAAAGGCAAAACCGCGTGGCTGCCTGGTCTCCCGGTCCATGGCCATGTGCACGCGGCTGACCTGTCCAAACGGCGCGATCAACGCGCGCAGTTCGCTCTCCACCGTCTTGAAACTCATGTTCCCGATATACAGGCTCTTCATACAGATTCGCCTTGGCTTTCTGCAGCCGTGCTGCGGTGCTGCGGACGTGCTCTACTCGCAGCCGGATTCGGACCTTTGCAAGAGCGGCTCAGGAACCGGATGAAATTACGGGCGGGCTGCACATTCCAACTGCCCCGTAAGTATACCCCATTCCCCTTGAGTGCGGGGACGAATGAGCCCCGGGCCACAGAGGTCTATCTCTTCCCCCCCGGCAAATCCCAGAAACCGGGGGGAACTTTTGGCAGGGCCCTCTCGTAGCTCAGGGTGACAGCCTGAAGAGGACTGAAAGGAGCTTCCACACATGAAGACGCATCGAGTTCTGGCAACCCTGGCCGCACTGGCGCTGTTTGCGGTGATGGCCGCGCCCGCCGCGGCGCAGAGCGAGACCACCGGCAAGTGGCTGCACGTCCGCGTGGTCGAATCCGGCGACGGTGAAAGCGTGCGCGTCAACGTGCCGCTGGCGCTGGCCGAGGCCATCCTGCCCAGCCTCAAGATCAAGCACCTGCAGAACGGCAAAGTGAAAATCGAAGACCACGTGCGCGTGCACATGGAAGATGTAGACCTGCGCGCCATCCTCGATGCGGTGAAAACCGCGGAAGACGGCGAATACGTCACCGTCGAGAGCAAGAACAAAGACAACGTGCGCGTCGCCAAGCGCGGCGGCTACCTGTTGGTGGAAGTCCGCGACCACGACAAAGACGGTAAGCAGCGCGAAAAAGTGGACGTTAAGGTGCCCATGACCGTGGTCGAAGCGCTGCTCTCCGGCGGCAAGGACGAGCTAGACATTCTGGCCGCCATTCGCGCCCTTTCGCGTCATGGCGACACCGAGCTCGTCTCCGTCGAAGACGGCAAGACCACCGTGCGCGTGTGGATCGATTCGAAGAACGTAACCGAGTAGGGGCGCTGCTTGCTGCGCCCTCGCCCTATGTAGGGGCCGGTCTTAAAGACCGGCCCCATTTTGAGTGAACGAGCGATAGAAGGAGATTCGCCATGTTTGGCAAAATCCTGATGGGCGCAGCTTACACCACACTGATCGGCGGCGCAGTGCTTTTCCACGAAGGCGCCATCACCGTCAACGTGCAGGAAAAGAAGCCCGACGGGCATCACGTGTTTGTGCTCGCGCCGGCGGCCGTGGTGCCATGGGCCATCGCACTCGCACCGGAGGAGCACGTCCGCTTTGAGCACATCCCGCCGGAAGCGCGTGAGGCCCTCCCCGCGCTGGCCGCAGCCGCCGACAAGCTGGCAGAGATGCCGGACTTCGTGCTGGTGGAGGTCGATTCGCCGCGCGAGCACGTCAAGGTGGAGAAGCGCGGCGGCTCGCTCATCGTCAACGTGGATAGCGACAAGGAAAAGGTGTACGTCTCCGTGCCCCTGCGCGCCGCGCGCCACACGCTGGAGAATCTCGCCGCGCGCCTCCCGCAACGCATCGAGCCTGTGATGGCGACGCCGTAGCCCTATGGTTCGGCAGGCTTCGCAGGCTCTTTCTTCTTGCGCATGAAGACGATGTCTCCGACGCCGTTTTGCAACGGCACGAGCACGCGGTCCACATCGCCCTTGGCGTTGAGCACGAAGGTGAACTTCATCTTTTCGAATTGGTCGCCGGTCGCTTCGAAGACGTCGTAGTGATAGTGCCGCAGCGGCGAGGTCAGCCCGTTGTAGGTGACCTTCAAATCGCTGCCATGCTCGATACGCAGCGTGCCGTAGCCGGGATGCTCGAACTCGCCGGCGAAGTCGACGAGAGCGTGTGAAGGCTGCGTGCTCGCCTTGCGGTTCGCGTCGCCATCTTTCTCCGCTTTCTGTTGCGCTTCGCGCGCTTTGGCGACTTCTTCCTTGTTGCGGTCGTTCCACGGCGCAGGGTCGAGCCCGAGCAGCCGGTCATACACGTTGAACGCCAGAATGGCTGGCAAGCGCGAGCCGCCTTTGTTAGTGAGGATGACGATGCCGAGCTTGTCTTTCGGCATCAGCGAGACCTGCGCGGTGAAACCGTCAATGCCGCCGCCATGGCTGAGCAGCAGATGCCCGCGGTAGGCGGTGACGCCCCAGCCCATCGCGTACATGGAGTAGAAAAGCTCGTCGTAGCGCAGCGTGGTGTTGCTGATGATGTGCGGCGTGTGTGTTTCATGCAGCGTGCGCTCGGGAATCACCTGCCGGCCAGCGAACTTGCCGCCGTTCAGTTGCGCGGTCACCCAGTTGGCCATTTCGCGCACGCTGGAGTTGATGGAGCCGGCCGGGCCGACCTGGTCGATATTGCGGAAGGGTACGAGCTTGATCTGGTCCTTCTCCTCGTTGTACGGCAGAGCGAAGTCTGCGGCCTTCTGCGAATCGCTCACCGAGAGCGTGCACGACTTCATCTCCAGCGGCGCGAAGAAGCGCTCGCGGATGAACTCTTCCCACGGACGCCGGGTAGTCTCTTCCACCAGCACCCCGGCGGTCATGAACATCAGGTTCTGATACTGATAGGTTTCGCGAAAGCCGCGGCTGGGCTCGAGGTAGCGCAGCCGGTCGAACATCTCGCGGCGCGTGAACGCGGAGCCATACCACAACAGGTCATGCCGCGGCAGGCCGGAGCGGTGCGTGACCAAGTCGCGCGGCGTCATGTGCTCGGTCACGTAGTCGTCGTACATCTTGAACGACGGCAGGTAAGTGCGCAGCGGCTTGTCCCAGTCGAGCTTGCCTTCGTGAACCAGCATGCCGACGGCGGTGGCGGTGAACGCCTTGGTGCAGGAGCCGATGGCGAACAGCGTGTCCGCGGTGGCCGGAAGCTTGTGCTCGACGTCGCGCTCGCCGAAACCCTTGGCGAAGATGACCTGGTCGCCTTTGACGATGGCAATGCCGACGGCGGGCACCTTCCAGTCGGCGCGCAGCGTCTCGACAAACTGGTCGAGCCCGGCAAGCGGGTCCTTCGCAGCCGCGGTTTGAGGCGCCGATTGGGCAGTCGTCTGCGGCTTCTGTTGCGCGCCAGATTGTGCTGTCGCAGCGGAGGAAAACACGAACAGCGAAACAAAGAGCAGATAGAGGACTCGCAAGCGTGACGCGTTCACCGTGGCAAACCTCCTGACGTTTGTGGTGGGAGATTATAGCCGAAGGGCGCCGGTTGCTGACGGGCAAGCGTGGTAGGATGGCGCGCGATTCTCTCGCGCCCTCATGACCACGACACCTTCAGTGGAATCCGCTGCACGCAAACAAGCCGAAGTGCTGCTCGAACAGCAGGGCGGATTGCAGCGGGAGCTCTCGCCCCGGCAGATGGCCATGATGGCGCTCGGCGGCGCCATCGGCACCGGGCTCTTTCTCGGCAGCGGGCTGGCAGTGAAGCTGGCCGGGCCGGGCGTGATTCTGAGTTACGCGTTTGGCACGCTGATCGTTCTTACTTTGATGTGGGCGCTGGCGGAAATGGCGGTCGCGCATCCGGTGGCCGGCAGCCTCGGCGTGTATGCGGAGATGTACGTGGGCCGCTGGGCCGGGTTCACGCTGCGCTATTCGTACTGGCTGGCGCAGGCCATCGCCATCGGCGGGCAAGTGGTGGCATCGGCGATCTACTGCCGGTTCTGGTTTCCCGACATTCCGGTGCTGGTCTGGATGATTGGCTTCTCGGCCGCGCTGATCTACGTGAACGCGCGCAGCGTGGGCAACTTTGGTGAGTTCGAATACTGGTTTGCGCTGATCAAGGTGGTGACAATCGTTGTTTTCCTCGTGCTCGGCGCTGCAATTCTGTTCGGCATTGGCTTCGAGCCGGTCGGCGCAGCCAACTTCACGGAGCACGGCGGTTTCTTGCCGGGCGGCTTCACCGGCGTGTTGCTGGCCGCGACCATCGCCATCTTCAGCTTCATTGGCGTGGAGTGCGTGGCAATTTCCGCTGGTGAAGCGCGCGACCCGGAGAAGGCGGTGCCGCGCGCGCTGCGCTCGACCGTGGCACGGCTCGCTGTGTTCTACATCGGCGGCAGCGCGGTGCTGGTGGGTATCATGCCGTGGACCGAGATGGGCCTGGCGGAGAGCCCGTTCGTGCGCGTGTTCAGCACGGTGGGGATTCCCGCAGCGGCAGGCGTGATGAACTTCGTCGTGCTCACGGCGGCGCTCTCGAGCATGAACACGAACCTGTACATCACCACGCGCATGCTGTTTTCACTCTCGCGCGGTGGCTACGCGCCGCCGGCGCTGGGCCGCATTGACCAGCGCGGGGTGCCGCGCATGTCGTTGGCCGTCTCGAGTGTCGGCATGTTCATCGCAGCCGCGGTGCAATACTGGATCGGCGAGACCGACGCCTACGTCGCGTTGCTGGGCATCGCGCTCTTCGGTGGGCTTTACGCGTGGATGATGGTGTTCGTCGCGCACCTGCGTTTCCGCCAGCGGTACCGCGGCACGCTCGCCTATCGCGCGCCGGGCTATCCGTGGTTTTCGCTGCTCGGCTTGCTGGGACTGCTCGCTGTTGCGCTCGCGACGTGGTGGATTCCACAGATGCAGGTCACACTCCTCGCCGGCCTGCCCTGGCTCGCATTCATCTCGCTGTGCTATCTGGCGTGGACGCGATTGCAACCACAGACCGAGGGATAGAGAACGAGATAACAGGGTTCTTGTGCTAGCTTTATTGTTGCGAGGATGGGTTATGGATGAACTCTTGAAGTGGCGAAGCGAATTCCCGATTCTGGAGAAGACCACCTACCTGATCAGCAATTCGCTGGGGGCGATGCCGCGCGGCGTGTACGACCGCATGCAGCACTACGCGGAGACGTGGGCCACGCGTGGCGTGCGCGCCTGGGAAGAGGAGTGGTGGAATCTGGCCACGGAAGTCGCGGACGGCATCGGCGGCATCATCGGCGCGCGGCCGGGCGACTGCTCCGTCCACCAGAACGTCACCATCACGCAGGGCATCATCGCGTCGTGCTTCGATTTCTCTGGCCCGCGTAACAAAGTCGTGCTGATGGATATGGAGTTCCCCTCCATCCAGTACTTCTACCACGAGCAGGCACGCCGCGGTGCGCGCATCGAAACAGTGGAGAGCGATGACGGTATTTCGATGCCGATCGAGAAACTGCTTGCGGCCATCGATGAAAAGACGCTGCTGGTGCCGCTGTCGCACGTCCTCTTCCGCAGCGCGTACATCATGGACGCGCAAGCCGTGATCGAGCGCGCGCACAAAGTGGGCGCGCACGTGATCCTCGACGTGTTCCAGGCCGCCGGCACAGTGCCACTCGACGTGCGCGAG
>Ga0114945_10002597_pt1 | contig 10507 bp, 10 predicted proteins | sample OV2TP3_FD_87194 | JGI IMG/M metagenome (GOLD analysis project Ga0114945, IMG submission 87194) | Hot spring microbial communities from Beatty, Nevada to study Microbial Dark Matter (Phase II) - OV2 TP3 | ecosystem: Environmental > Aquatic > Thermal springs > Hot (42-90C) | place: USA: Beatty... | reverse complement strand
GCCAGTGGACGGGGGACCCGCGTCCTCCGGGGCGGTTCTCGCCGTCCCAACCGGGGGCCACTCATGAGCGCGGCTCACAAATTTCCGATGGCGACTGTCTCACTCGACTTGACAACTTCCGCGAGGGGAGAAAGGGTTACACGAAAACGCAACCTCTGCACTTCGACGAGTTCGCCCCTTGCATCACCTGGTGGCAGAACAGGATGGCGAACGACCACGCCTGGAAAGTCTCCGTTAAGGACGTCCTGAAGTACGACGAGAGCGGCAAACTCATCTCCGCCAACCTCGACATCAAGAACCCCAACAGCAAACAAGAGCTCGAACACCTGCCACCGGCTCAACTGGCAGAGGACATCCTCAAGAAGGAGCAACGCATCGCGGAGATCATGGCCGAGGTCAGGCAGCTGTTGGAAAGGGCCGTACAATGAGTGACCGATTCCCGTTGGTACCCGTGCGGGATCTGCTAACGCCTGTCTCTCGGCGCGAGGTTGTAGACCCACACGTCACATATCACATTCTCGGAGCCCACTGGTACGCCAAGGGGCTGTACGTCAAGGAGATCAAGACTGGATCCCAGATTCGCACAGGAAGGCTCTATCGCGTGGAGCACGGTGACTTCGTTTACAATCGGCTCTTTGCCTGGAAAGGGTCGTTCGCGATCGCAACACCCGAGAATCACCGGTGCTATGTCTCAAACGAGTTTCCATGCTTCCTCATCAACGCGGAGCGCGTTGACGGTCGGTACCTATGGAGATACTTCACCCTGCCCTCCACCTGGGATCAAGCGCTCGGCCTAAGCGCAGGCGGGACGCCTACCAGTCGGAATCGTCTAAAGGAAGAGAAGTTGCTCGGTATGAAGATGCTTCTCCCAACGCTGGAGGAGCAGCGGCGGATCGTCGCGCGGATCGAGGAACTAGCCGCCAAGATCGAGGAAGCCCGCGACTTGCGACGCCAAGCCTCAACAGAGACGGAGGGCTTAATTCGTGTTTGGCCGCACAATGTAGTCGAGGATCAGTCCGTATTCCTGGGCTCGCTGGGGCAAGGAATCCTATCGATGAGAAACGGCCTATCGAGACGGCCATTTGGGACTGAGTCCGGCCCGATAGTGTTAAGACTCGCCGATGTAGCGAGCGGCGCTGTTGACTTGGGGAATCCCCGCCGTGGAAACTTGTCGGAAGTAGAGGTCGACAACTACAGTTTGTCTACGGGTGATCTTTTGTTCGTCCGAGTCAACGGAAGTCGCGACATCGTGGGGCGCTGCGTACCCTTTCATGGAGCTTCCGAAGCCGTGTGCTTCAACGATCACTTGATACGCGCACGACTCAACTCGGAGGTGTTCGATTGGAGATTCGTCGCCATAATGGCGAACAGCCCAATGGCGAGAGAGTACATAGAAAGGACCGCCATCACAACCGCCGGTCAAAAGACAGTCAATCATGGCATGCTGGCCGAACTCCCCATCCCGGTTCTACCCCTCTCGCAGCAGCGCCGCATCGCCGCCTACCTCGGCGATCTGGAGGCAAGGATTGGCGGGCTGAAGCGTTTGCAGGCCGAGACCACCGCGGAACTCGACGCCCTGCTGCCTTCCATCCTGGACAAAGCCTTCCGAGGCGAATTGTGACGGCTTTATCATGCTGGTAGGATAGGATGACGGCTGCCTTGGATCAGATGGGGTCATGAAAGCCGGAGAGGGGGTGAACTGTGATGGGCCCGGACAAGAGACAGATTACGGTTCATCTCGAAGGCCCCAGAGTCGCCAAGGGTAGGCTGAGCGTCGACGACTTTGGCCGTCTCATCAAAGGCATCCAGCTCTCGGTCAAGCGCATCGGACTCAATCGGGCCGGTCGTCGGGGCGGAGGGCCAGGTCGCCTGCCCAAGGAAATTGAAGCCGCTTGCAGCCTTGAAGTCGTCTCCCTCGATCGTGGAAGCCTTTCTGTAACGCTGGCGCTTCCCGAGCCATCCGAGCAGGTTTCCTTGTTCGAAGACCCCGGGGAAGAGGCGCTGGCGCTTCTAGTCGATGGCCTCGCCCATATCGAGCAGGCCACTGAGTCCTGGCCCGAACCGATTGACCCTAGCGTCATCGAGCCTTTGTTGGACGTCGGTCGACTCTTGGATCGAGGGATCGAGCGGGTCGAACTCCGTTTAGGTGATGGACGGGTTCGCCGGCATGCGGCTATGAACCTCCAACTCAGGAGTCGACTTCGTTCTCAGATCGAGCGGCCTCTTCCGTCCGAGACGAGCACTGTCGGACTGTTGATGGAGATTGACTTCAAAGACCATACGGCTGAAGTGCACGAGCCTTCTGGAAATGTCGTACGACTCTCCTTCGCCCCCGAGGAAGACGAGCTGATGCGCGAGGCCGCAAAGGCAAGAGTTCGGGCTATTGGAGAGGGAGAACGTCACACCGATGGCCGCTTGGCGCGCGTGACGCTCAAGCGGCTAGAGATCCTTGACGGCGGAGCTGACGAAGGGGAGCAGCTCCCTGGCCGGCTGCCTCAGGAAGGCCAGTTAACGCCTTGGAGGCGACTGGAAGACCCTTTCCGAGATGCCAAACCTCTGGCTGAACTGTCGATCTTGATCGGTGGCCTTCCGGACAATCGTGATCCCGAAGAGATTCTGAGAGACCTCAGAGAGACCAGAATTGCTCGCTCCCTTGACCCTCGGGAGTGAGGGGTGCCCGGTCGGGTCCTCGTCGATACCAACATCGCGATATACCTCGCCACCAACAGACCCATCGTCGCTTCATACCAACGCCACCTGGAAGGAAGTGTACTGGCCTTGAGCTTCGCCTCCGCTGCGGAGCTGCTGCTGACCGCACGAAGGGCCGCACGCCCGGAGCGAACCCTTGAGTACTGGAGGGAGAGACTGCCATATTACGTTGTTCTCTTCCCGGACCTTGAGATGTGCGACCTTTGGGCGAGGATTACTGTCGATTGCTACCGGAGGGGACGGCCGAGGCAGGACAACGACCTCTGGATCGCCGCAACCGCCCTGCGCTACGAGCTTCCACTCGTCACCCACAATCGTCGGGATTTCGAGGACGTTCCGGGTCTGACAGTCATCTCGGAAGCGCCCATCCCATAAGGGCGATCTTCCAGGTCGGCGCCGCGGCGGGCTCGCCGCGCGCCGTTGACATCCTCCGCCGCGCTCGGGTAGAGTAGCCGCCGTCAAACACCGCCCCGGGAGGGTCATCATGTCGCGTTTCCGCCTTGCCGCGCTCGGGTGTCTCCTCGCCCTTACCGTCGCGTCCTGCGCCTCGGTGTTCACATCGGGCCGCGAGTTCCCCTCGCCTGCGCGCGACGCCATCCGCAACGGAACGACCACGAAAGCGGATCTCGTCCGCCTCTTCGGCGAGCCGACGCAGGCCGGCATCGACGACGGCGAGCCGACCTGGACCTGGCTCTATTTCAAGAAGGGGGATCCCGACCTCACGAAGCAGCTCACCGTCCGCTTCACGCCGGCCGGAATCGTCAAGTCCTACTCGTTCAGCTCGAACTTCCCCGAGGACATGAAGGCGCTCCGCTGAGGGCCGGCGCCCGCGCGCCCGGCGGGGCGGCCGTCGCCCCGGCCCTCTGCCTGGTCGTCCTGATCTGGGGCGGGACCTATTCGGCCGTCAAGGCCGTTCAGACGGTGATCTCGCCCGTCCCCCTCGCCGCGCTCCGGTGCGCGGTCGCCGCCCTCGTCCTCCTCGGCGTCATGGCGGTCGCCGCGCCGGCGTGGCGGCGACCGAGCCCCGCCGAGTGGGCCACCCTCGTCCTCCTGGGGCTCGTCGGCAACACGCTCTTCCAGCTCGGCATGGTGGGCGGCCTCCGCTTCACCACGCCCGCGCACTCGGCGCTCATGATCGCCCTGAACCCGGTCTTCACGGCGCTCCTGGCCCGCGTCTGGCTCGGCGAGCGCCTGACCGCGCGGCGCGCGCTCGGCATCGGGCTCGCCTTCGGCGGCGTCGCGGTGATCCTCGCGCCCGGCGCCGGGCCCGCGGCCGACGCGACCCTCCTCGGCGACCTCCTGAGCCTCGGGGCCGCGGTCGCCTGGGCCGTCTACTCCGTGGCCGGCAAGCCACTTCTCGCGACCCGCCCGTCCCTCGAGGTGACCACGCTCGCCATGGTCATCGGCGCCGTGCCCCTCCTGCCTGTCGGCCTCCCGGGGCTGCTCCGGGTCCCCTGGGTCGACCTCGGGCTCGGGACCTGGGCGCTGCTCGGCTACCTCTCCGTGGTCTCGCTCGTGGTCGCCTACCTCCTCTGGTACTGGGCGCTCGCGCGCGCGGCGACCCGCGCGGGTCGTCGTGTTCTCGTACCTCACCCCCGTCGTGGCCGGAGCGCTCTCGGTCGGGATCGGGCAGGAGCCGCTGACGGGCGCCCTCGTCACCGGCGCCCTCGCCGTCATCGCGGGGGTCGCGCTCGCCCAGTTCGGGTGAGCCGGACGACCGATTGACAGCCCGGGTGGCGACCCCTACCCTGGGGCCGTCATGACCCCGCCGGTGACGTGCGCCGTGGGCCTCCGCTGCATCGAGTGCGCAGCCGAGTACGCCCTCGAGTACGTTCTCCAGTGCCGGCGCTGCCGCGGGCTCCTCGAGCCCGCGTACGACCTCGAGCCGCTGCGCCGCCTCGGTCCGGCCGGCGCGTTCACGCGGCGCGGCCTCTGGCGCTACCACCCGGTCCTCCCCATCCGCGATCCCGCGCACTTCGTCTCGCTCGGCGAGGGGGACACGCCGCTGCTCGACGCGCCCGCGCTCGCCCGGACCCTCGGGATCCGCCGGCTCCTCCTCAAGTTCGAGGGCGCCAACCCGACCGGCACGATCAAGGACCGCTCGTCGGCGACGGCCGTGGCCGCGGCCCGCCAGTTCGGCTACCGCGCGATCTCGGTCGTCTCCACCGGCAACGCGGGCTCCTCGATCGCCGCCTACGCCACGCGCGCCGGGCTCCGGGGCTTCATCTTCTGCTACGAGCAGGCCTCCGCGCCGAAGCTCCACCACATGGGCGCGGTCGCCTCCGACCTGATCCTCTACCAGGGGTACTACGACGACCTGATCCGGCTCTGGGACCGCATGGTGGACGAGCTGCCGGTCTTCGACGGCGGCGCGAGCCGCAACATCTACAAGCAGGAGGGGAAGAAGACGCTGGCCTGGGAGGTCGCCGAGCAGACGGGCTTCCAGCTCCCCGACGTCGTCGTGTATCCGGTCGCCGTAGGCGAGGCGTTCATCTCGGGGTGGCGTGCGTTCCGCGAGATGCACGCGCTCGGCTGGATCGAGCGGCTGCCGCTCATGGTCGCGGCCCAGTCGGCCAAGGCGAACCCGATCGCGCGGGCCCTGCGCGAGGGCGGGCCGCTCCGGCCGGTCAAGCTGACGTACACGGTCGCCGAGGGGCTCGCCTGCGGCGACCCCGCGCAGAAGGGGGAGTGGGTCCTCCGGATCCTTCGCGAGTCCAAGGGGCTCGCGGCCGAGGTCGAGGACGACACGATCCTCGACGCCCAGCGGCTGCTCGCCCGCACCGAGGGCGTGTACGCGGGCCCGACCGGCGTCGGGACGCTCGCGGCGCTCCGGCGCCTGCTGGCCGAGAAGGCCCTCGACCCCGACCAGACGGTCTGCTGCGTCATCAGCGAGACGGGGCTCAAGACCGACGCGCCGGTGGCCTCGCGGACGGGCGAGGCCTTCACCTACGAGCGTCTCGTCGCCCTCGTCCGGGACCGCCTCGGGGCGTAGCGCACACCCCCGCACCCTGGCCCTCTCCCCCGCTCGGGGAGAGCGCGCACGAGCCATGGACATCATCGACATCCACACGCATACCTACTCCCGCCCCGAGATCGGTCGCCAGGCCATGCAGGGCGAGGGCTGGTCGCCGTACGCGGGGACCGTGCCCGAGCTGCGCGAGGCGATGGCGCGCGGGGGGATCGGCATCGCCGCGATGGCGAACCTGACGCCGGTCCCCGACATGCGCGGCGCCGCGCTCGCACGCCTGCCCGCCGACCTCGCAGGCCCGGCCCGCGCCGAGGCGGAGGCGCGCCTCACGGAGGAACTGCGCAGCCGCCTCATCCGCCGGAACCGCTGGACCCTCGAGGCCGCCGACCCGGCGCTGCTCCCGTTCATCGGCCTCGACCCCTCGGTCATGACGCCCGCCGAGATGCGGGACGAGCTGGAGGCGTGCGTCGAGGCGGGGGCGCGCGGCGTCAAGCTCCACCCGATCGTCCAGCGTCTGCTCCCGGCCACCGCGGCGCTCTGGCCCGTCTACGAGCTGTGCCTGGAGCTCGGCCTGCCCGTGCTGTTCCATTCCGGCTTCCTCGGGCGCAGCGAGTGGAACGCCTTCGCCCGGCCGAGCGCGTTCACGGACGTCCTCGAGGCGTTCCCCGACCTCCGCGTGATCCTCGCCCACCTGGGGCGCGGTCACTTCGAGGAGGCCGTCGCCCTGGCCGAGCGTTTCCCCCAGGTCGTGTTCGACACCTGCGCCGTCGTCACGACGGCCGCCGTCCCCTGGCGCCTCGACGACGCGGACGCGGTCAGGCTCCTCCGGCGGATCGGGATCGGGCGGGTCTGCTTCGGGTCGGACTATCCGTGGTTCGACCCGGCCGCGGACGCGGCGCACGTCGCGGCGCTCCCGGGCCTCACCGACGGCGAGCGCGCCGCCATCCTCGGCGACAACGCCCGCCGGATCCTCGAAATGGGGTAGGCTACTGTCCGCCCGGCTCGGACGTCCGGCCTGAGTCATTGACTTACGGATACCGACTTCGAAGGCCTGCCAGGCGCGATCGTCGTGCGGTAGGCCCCGCGGCGGCCTCATCCTCGGCGACACGGCCCGCCGGATCCTCGATGTAGAATAGGCACGCCCATCCCCCGATCCCGGCGAGGAGCGTCTCATGACCCTCAGAGCCATCGGGTTCGTCACTGCGGTTGCCCTCGGCCTGGTGGTCACGCCGCTCGCGGCCGATGGGCAGGCGACCAAGGTCTACCGGGTCGCGGTGGTCTTCGCCGCCTCCCCGGTCGCTGAAATGGCGGGACCGGAGCCCATCCATCCCGGGATGAGAGCGTTCCTGCGAGAGCTGCGCGCGCTCGGCTACGTGGAGGGCCAGAACCTCGTCCTCGAGCGGCGGTCCGGGGAAGGGAAACCCGAGCGCTTCCCGGCCATCATGGCGGAGCTGGTCGGGCTCAAGGTGGACGTGATCGTGGCCACCACCGATGCCGTGGCGCAGGCCGCCAAGCGGGCGACCAACACGATTCCCATTGTGATGGGCCCGGTTTACGACGCGGTCGGGGCCGGGCTCGTGACGAGCCTCGCCCGGCCAGGCGGCAACGTGACGGGGTTGACGACCGTCGTCGACTTCAACATCCACGGCAAGCAACTCGAGCTCCTCAAGGAGGCCGTGCCCGGAACCACCCGCGTCGCCCTCATCCACCAGACGCCGCGGCTCAGCCCGGCTTTCCCCAAGTCGTACGAGGCGATGCTCGCCGCGGCGCAGGCCGTCAAGGTGACGCTCCTCCCGGTCGTCGTGGATCACCCGGAGCAGTTCGCTGACGCGCTCACCGTGATCGCGCACCAGCGCGCGGACGCGCTCATGGACTGGGGCTCGGGGTTCAACTTCGCGCATCGCGGGCGCGTCGTCGAGCTCGCGACGAAGCGCCGGTTGCCGGCGATCTTCCCGTTTCGGGAGTTCGTGGAGGCGGGCGGGCTCATGTCGTACGGCGTCAGCCTCCCCGATCTCTTCCACCGCGCCGCCGGCTACGTGGACCGGATCCTCAAGGGCGCCAGGCCGGGTGACCTGCCGGTCGAGCGGCCGAGGAAGTTCGACCTCGTCGTCAACCTCAAGACCGCCAAGGCCCTCGGTCTCACGCTCCCGCCCTCCGTGCTCCTCCAGGCCAGCGAGATCATCGAGTGACCTCGCCCACCGACTCCTCGAGGGAACTTGACTGGAGGGAGGACGCCGCGGGTGGCGCCGGGTGAGCCCCGCGGGGTCCCGGGCGAAGTGGGACCCCCTCAGCTTCCTTCCGCGATTCCACGAATCGCGGAAGGAGGTGAGCGGGTGACGAGCCCGGGCGCGCGGGGCGAGCCCGGCGACAGACCCCGCGGCGGCTTACCGGAAGTAGGGCTCGATGCGGAGGAAGACCTCGTAGGCGAGCCGAACGTCGCCGAGGCAGTACGCCTCGATCTCCTCGGCCCGTCCCGCCTTCCAGAGCCCGAAGACGCGCGAGCCCTCCATGCCCGGAGGCGTTTTCGAGAGCCCCAGCAGCTCGGCCACGATGTCGAGCCGCACCGCGTCGGTCCGCTCCCAGTTCGACAGAGCCCGCATGACGTCGAAGTGGCTGTCCAGGGCGTACGGGCGCAGGGGGAGCAGCGTCGTCGGCGCCACGCCGAGATAGATCGAGCGCCGGAGGAGGAACGGCACGTCGAACGCGAGCCCGTTGTACGTGACCCAGCGCCACTCGCGTCCGCCCCGCGCGGCCTCCCAGAACCCCTCCAGGATCCGCCGCTCGTCCTCGACCCGGCGCGCCGTGAGGGCCTTCGTCTCGAGCTCCCCGCGCCCGCGGGCGTCGTGTCCCATGCCGATGCAGACCACGTGGCCGAACTCGGGTCGGAGCGCCATGTAGCGCTCGACCCGCTCCCGCGCCACGTCGAAGTCCGTCGCCTCGGGCGCCGCGAGGTACTCGTCCAGGGTGACGTCGGCGGCCTCCTCCGGGTCGCGGCGCAGCGCGCGCTCCAAGACGTACTCCTGCAGCTTCCGCGGCTCGCCGCGGAGATCGCGCGGGATCGTCTCGATGTCCAGGACGAAGTTCACCCGACGCGCGCCCCGGCCGGCACGACGGCCCGGTTCTTCCCGGCCCGCTTGGCCGCGTACATCGCCTCGTCCGCCACGGCGATCGCGGCGCGGGCCGAGGCGGGGGCCCGCGCGAACGCGACGCCCCCGACGCTCGCCGTGACACGCGGGAGCCGCGGCGGGAACTCGATGGCCGCGACGAGGGCGACCAGCTTCGCCGCGTACTGGTGAATCATGTCCCCCGTGGCCTCCGGCAGGATCACGGCGAACTCGTCCCCGCCGAGCCGCGCCGGGATGTCGGTGGCCCGGCAGTTCTGCCGCAGGGCGTCGCCGACGAGCTGGAGCACCCGGTCGCCCGCCGGGTGCCCGGCGGTGTCGTTCACCGCCTTGAAGCCGTCGAGGTCGAGGAGGAGCAGCCCGAACGGGCGGCCGTAGCGGCTGCAGCGCGCGATCTCCCGCTCGAGCGCCTCGTGGAAGTAGCGGGAGTTCCACAGGCGCGTCAGCCGGTCGCGCCGCGCCGAGTCGCGCTCGCGGACGAGCGTGGCGGCGAGCGCGTCCTCCGTCATGACCAGGCGCCGGACCGCCTCGCGGAACGCGCTCACCGTCGCCGCCAGGCTCACGAGGACCCCGAGCCGCATCGCGCCGTCCCACCACGGGAGCGCCGGGGGCCAGCCGAGCGCCTGGACGTCGAGCGTGGCGGCGGTCCAGCAGAGCGCGGCGAGGAGCACGGTCGCCCACCGCCCCGCCACGCCGAAGCGCCAGCTCGTGACCACCACCACCCCCATCACGGCGAGCGAGAGCGCCACCTCCGCAGCCGTCCGGTCGTCGAGCGCCGCGACGTACAGCACCGCCGCGAGGAGCCCCGCCAGCGCGAGCCGGACCACGAGCCGGTGGAGGTGGCGCGCGATGCTGTCCACGGGCTGGCCGACCTGCGGCGCCCGATCGCGGCGCCGGCGGCGCGCGCGGCCCATCGGCCCTACACGCGGTACCAGCGCAGCTCCTCCGCCGCGGCGACCGGCCCGTCGAAGACGCCGCGCGCGTCGGCGACGAGCGCCGCGACCGCCCCGTGCTGCTCGTAGCCGATGTGGGCGAGGAGGAGCCGGCCGACCCCCGCCTGCCGCGCGATCTCGCCCGCGTCGCGCGCCGTCGAGTGCCACTGGGTCGGGTCGGGGTCCCGGAACGTCGCCTCGTGGACGAGCACCGTGGCCCCCCGCGCGAGGGTGGCGACCGCCGCGCAGGGGCGCGTGTCCGAGGAGTAGACGACGCTGCGCTCCCCCGCGGCGAGCCGCACGGCGAGGTTCGGCATCGGGCCGTGGGCGTTGGGCGAGGCGGTCACCGCCAGCTCTGCCGTCGCGAAGACCGGTGTGCCCTCGCGGGGCTCGACGCCCTGCACCGGCACCTCCGGGCAGCCCGGTCGCTTGGGCAGGCCGAAGAGCCCGAGCAGGCTCCGCACGAGCTCGACGTGCTCGACCCGGCAGTATACGGGCAAAGGCGCGCGCCGGCCCAGAATCAGGAGGTTCTGGACGAGGGAGGGCAGGCCGTAGACGTGGTCCGGGTGCGTGTGGGTGACGACGACCGCCGTGAGCTCCGTGGGATCGACGCCGACCCGCCGGAGCTTCTGGACGGGGCTCCCGCCGACGTCCACCAGGCAGACGGTGCGACCCACGCGGACGACGAGGGCCGTCGTGTCCCGCGCGGCGGACGGGACCGCGCCGGAGCTGCCGAGACACGCGAAGGCGAGCTGCGGAGGGCGCGGCGCCGGGGG
>Ga0114945_10002594_pt1 | contig 10512 bp, 12 predicted proteins | sample OV2TP3_FD_87194 | JGI IMG/M metagenome (GOLD analysis project Ga0114945, IMG submission 87194) | Hot spring microbial communities from Beatty, Nevada to study Microbial Dark Matter (Phase II) - OV2 TP3 | ecosystem: Environmental > Aquatic > Thermal springs > Hot (42-90C) | place: USA: Beatty... | reverse complement strand
CTCAATTCTCATAAAATCCTTCGCGCAGCAAACATTCTTGAAATATTTTTTAGCGTCTTTTTCCAGCTCTTTGGTGTCTTTGTAGCGAGCGCTGAAATGAGTTAATACCAGTTTGCCAGCATCCGCCTTTTTTGCCAACTTTGCCGCTTGTGCGGCAGTCATGTGCATATGCTTTTTGCTTTTGTTTTTCAGATCCGATGAATATGTAGCCTCGCATATTATTAAGTCAGAGCCCTTGGCAAGCGCGTCAGCATTTCCGCATGGCAAGGTGTCATTAATTATTGTTATTTTCTTCCCTTTCACAATTTTCGCGGCTTTAGAGATATCCACTTTTTCGTCTTTCCACACAATACTTTTACCCTTTTGTAGTTCCCCCAGCAAAGGTCCTATGGGGATTCCAATTTTTTTAATATATTTAATATTAATTTTCCTTCTGTCTTTCTCTGCCAAACTGTATCCTAAGGTAGGCACATTATGCTTTAGCTCTTTGGCCTCAAGAACAAAATCCCCGTTCTGGAAAAATTTGCCGTCTTTTATCTCATTAACACCAAAAGCAATTTTGTTGTCAAAAGCAAAAACATCAAGCATTTTTTTTACGAACCTCCTCGTGCCAACCGGGCCATAAATCTGGAGCTTTCCGTTATATCCTGAAGCGTTCATGCTTTGCATTAAACCAGGAATTCCAAGAACATGGTCACCATGCCAGTGGCTTATTAATATTTTTGTGATCCTAGCTAGTTTTGCTCCTGCAATCTTCATCTGCCTTTGTATCCCCTCCCCACAATCCACAAGGATAGTTTCACTCTTATACCTAATTAAAATCCCACTATGATTCCTTTCCTTCGTCGGCACCATTGAGGAAGTGCCCAAGAACAATATTTCCATTTTACAATAGTATCCAATACGTCAATATAATTCTTTTCATTATTAAATCTTTTGTGGGGTTTCATTTACTAAAGAATAGAAACATTTAAATATAATTATACATATAATTAACTTTGGTGAATAAAAATGTTAAAATCTATATCAAGATTAAAAGCATGGGGGAATTCAATAGGGGTGATTCTACCTAAAGAAGAACTCAAAGAAGAAGATTTAGATGTAAATGATGAAGTAGAGGTAATAGTAAGAAAAAAATCAAATCCTTTAAAAGATACTTTTGGAAAATTGAAAGAATTTAAACCTAAATCTGGAAAATCTACTGATGAATTATTAAAGGAAATAGATGAAGAGTTAAAAAGCAGATTTGATTAGAATGAATTACTTTTTGGATACTTATGCTTTAATAGAAATTGCAGGAGGTAATCCTAAATATGAAAAATATTTAGAAAGTGATATAGTTACCTTAAAAGATAATTTAGCAGAACTTTTTTATTTTTTATTAAGGAAATACGATGAGAAAACTGCAAATTTTTTTCTTACTAAACTTTCTAGAGTAGCTGTAGAATTACCCATAAATATTATTTCTAAAGCCATGATTTTCAGATATGAACATAAAAAAACAAGATTTTCTTACATTGATTGTTTTGGATATATTTATGCTCTTGAAGATAGACGGTTTTTCTTAACTGGTGACATAGCTTTTACAGGTATGAAAAATGTAGAGTTAGTTAGGTAAAGCGGCTTTCTAAAAATGTTAGGTCGGAATGAAATGAAGCCGTATAACGCTGATGCGTTATGCGAAGGACAGAAGGCTAAAAAATCAGTTTAACATATGTTAGAATTATCTTAAGAATTATGAGTCATGTATTACAAATAGAAGTCAAGAAATTAGTATATATGCGATGAAATGGGACTTAAGTTCTCGGTTTAACTCTCATTATTCTAACTAATTTAACTAGTGTCGCCCAAAGATAAATAAAATTCTCACTATTAATAATAAATTCCGTGGCGAAGCAGAGACTATATTTTAAAGGGGGTTTCCGCACATTAAAAAATACTGTAATAATTAGGCGAGGAGAAATTTAGTGGCAGTCAAATTTCTCCGAGCAGTAAATATTGAAAATTTGTGTAGCAAATTTTTAGATTGAAAAGATAAAAATTAATTCGTAAAGTAAAAATATTATATTTGACCGAAAGATTTATAAATATCTATAGATTATAATAGATATCTACTCGGTGATAAAGATATATTTTGATAATTTATACTGGAAAGGGAAATTATTGGTATTTACATGGCATTTCAAAGAGGAATTTGACAAAATAAAGAAACCTGTTGAATTTGTATTAGACATACTTAATGGAGGAGAGCATGTTTTAATCTCTAAAAAACAGAACAAGTACAATGTATTTTATCCATTCAGAAGAAAATACTTATGTTTGTCATATGTAGAGCATGAAAACATCATCTTGGTTCATATCAAACCAACAACAAAAAAATTGGAGGGAAAAGGAAAATGAAAAAATTCATGAAGGCTTGTTATAAGTGTGGAATAGATGTTAAGATAGCCAAATGTGTAAAAGAAGGAGTTTCTTTAAACTGCTTAAAATGCCCTAAATGCAGTGAAGAGTATTTTACTTCAAGCGAATTGATAAAGTTTGATATAAAAACAGGAAGGAGAAAACTAGTCAGAAAATTTGGCACTTTAGGGGATTCAACAGTTATGAGATTTCCTTCCGAGGTATTAAGGGATTATAAAATCAAACCCGGAGATTATGGAGTATTTGAAAAGAAATCTGAAGGAATATTAATTAAGCCGATTCATTCGAAAGATATTGGGGATTAATAATAATGGATATTACCTAAAGATTTGGATTTACTATAATTTCAAAATAAATTGAAGCTATAAACAAGTTTATAAATAGCTGTATGGTTACCTTTGGAAAGGATATCAAATATAGGTGTATGAAAATGTATGAAAAAATAATGACCTTAAATAAGTTACAAACAGGCGAGATAATATTTATTTTATTATTTTTTATTATAATATTTTCATCTGTAACTCTTGCAGAAATTCCACCTTCAGAATCTATAGGTGGTGGTGGCGGAAAATCAATAGGACAATCTGAACCCATTGGAGGAGGAGGTGGAAAACCTTCTGGTGTTACTATATATTACGGTGATGGGACTTATACTATAAAAAAAGGGGGATGTCATAATAACTGATAATAGTTGCAATATCACCATAGATTTAATTTATTTTGGGGTGGATGAGATTGAAGTAACACCGTCAGTTAGTTACATTTTTGACAAAATAAGCCCAAAAGAGTTTGGATATCGCACATTTGGTGGAGCATCCAATTTATATGAACGGCATGAAACAAAACATTTAGAGAATGATCATTATGTTTTGAAAGTTAGAATTAATTCAGTTAATAAATCAAATGCTACAGCTTCTATTACTGTTACTTCAATTTATGAAGAAAAAGAACCTGCAACACAGCTTATTTCTGTAGAATTACCACCACCTGTTAAAATAGATCCACCTCAAGAAGAAGGAAAATTTTATTTTGAAGGCTTAATAGATGCATCTCCAGAAGAATTAGGTAATACTTATTTGGAATATGCTAAAAATAATGACATTGACATAAATGAAAAAATTTTTAATGTTGAAGTTGATTCAGAATTTGTAATAGGACCAAATACCTCGATTATTCCTGGAGTAGGAGTTGAACAAGATCTACGAGATTTTATCAAAGACAAATCAAATGGTTCTAGAGTTCCAATAATTTTACAGTATTCTAGACCTTACAGCGTAAAGGAATTTACAGATTTATTTATAGAAGGTAAAATAAAATTCTATGGTAGAACAGAATTAGGTAGAAGTGCCTTTGTTACCTCAGTGCCCATAGAGAAAATTAGCTACCTAGAAGATTTAGATTACATAAAATGGAGTGGACTATATAAACCTTCATACAAATATCATGAGGTTCCTAATTCGGATGTAAAAGAACCTGCTGTTGTAAGTGTTCTTGGAAAATCTAATGAAGCTTACAAAAATGATTTGGATAAACTTAACATTCAAGTTACAGTATCAGATAAAACATCTTATTATGTCAATATAAATGCTGAAGAATATACGAAAATAGCCAATCTACTTTGGGTTGTTTCTATAGGCTATCTTGGAAATAAGGTAGCTATTCCTCTGTCATCAGAACGCGCTGACGTGTATAGCGATTACAATGGAAATCTAGAGGCAGTTGTAGTATCTGGTATATCAGATCAGAGTATCCTAGGCCTGGACTATAGTAATTTAGTAATAACAGGAATAGTTATTGTTTTGGTTATTTTACTGTTGTATTTTGTAATGAAACGGGTTCAAATTTCTAATTCAATAAAGAATCTAAGAATATTTATTTCCATAATACTTGTTAGCCTAGTCGTTATATTGGGAATTAATATGTTTATGTCTTCCGAAAAGAAATTTTTTGATCAAACTAATATATATGGAAGGGTTTGTCCATGGAATGATGTTGAAACTTGTAAATATGGTATAAATAACATAGTTCCTCTGTGTGATAGTATTTCAGAAGTTCAAGAATGGAAAGAAAATAATCCTGCAGCAACATTAGAGCATGCATATACTTTAAGGAAAATGACTCCAGAAGAAGTGAACGATTGGTTTTTGGATAATGAGGCTTACCAAGATTTCTTTGGAGTTGTGAAAACAGATAAAGTTTGGTGGCAAGTTGACTATGCATGGGGCGAAATAAAGAAATGTGATAATCCCCCTTGTTCATTTGCATTTATACCAGAACATCCAAGATTTACAGTTTATATTGAGGAAGAAAGTAAAACCTGCATACCACTAGGAAGAATTATGGGATAATTTTAGTTGGTATTGAGTTATAGCAATGTTAATCTTAGCGGAATCCTGAAATTATTATCCCTTTATCTTTAATTTGCATTAAAAAATGCCCCCTTCACTAAGTAAGAATTTTATTAATAGTAATACATTGGGCGACACTAGATAATCTAATATAATAAGAGTTAAACCTTTACTTTCCCAAATAGGTTGAAATTGTAAATTTCTTTTAATTTGACTTTGTATGGCGAATAAAAAACTCATCGGTAAAGCTATGCAATAGTGTCATAAAAAAAGGGCGTATAATGCAAATTATGAGAACTTTTTTAGTGCATAATCCTTTCTATATTGAAATCAATCAGCGACATCTTTATAAACACAACAAGGTTTTTAAGCAGGGCAGCAAAACATCTTACAACAAAAAATGACCAAACCAAGCAAAAAAGCGGAAGAGAGCAATGAAAAGGAAGAAGACAAGCAAAAAATTATATCAGAGCTTGCAGGAGACAAGGTACTAACTGAGGTCTCAGATGCATCTAGGGAGTTGTACAACCAAAGCAGGTATGGGGCTCTGCTTGACAACGGAAAGCTCCAGCTTTCGCTGATTGAAGCTTTGTATTTAATGGAAAAGGGAACAATAGAAATATATAGGTCAAAAACCAAAAGATTTGATTCAGAAAGCTTTTCTAAAAAAGCTAAAAAGCTAGAGCCTAACTTTTGGGTCAGGTATAGTGTTTTTAAGGATATAAGGAACCGGGGCTATATAATCAAAACTGCTTTGAAGTTCGGAGCAGATTTCCGCGTTTATGACCGGGGTGTAAAACCGGGAGAGGATCATGCAAAATGGATAGTTTACCCTGTTTATGAAGGCTCGACTTTAACATGGTACGAGTTTGCCGCTAAAAACCGGGTTGCGCATTCCACAAGAAAAAGGCTGCTTCTTGGGGTGGTTGATGATGAAGGGGATGTTTCATACTGGGAAACTAGATGGCTAAGGCCTTAACACGGGGTTGTTGCGAAATTCTCGCATACGCTCGGGGTAGCGTCGGTTCGCATCTGACCGGAATAAGCAAAGAGCAGTTCCCTCCCGTAAGGAACATCCCCTTCCGCTTGGCACATGTTTACTATAGGATGCTCACAAAATTGACGCTACCCTTCAATTTCGCAACAACCCCCCCATTAACACAAAAAATATATAATAATTGGCTTATTTCTTTTCATTATGGACAAGAACCATACAATATTGGAGATAATAAACCGGAAAGGCCCGGTGATTCCAGTTCAGGTTTCAAAAGAGATTAAGGACAATGTGCTGATGGCATCTGCCAGGCTCTCAGAGCTGCTTTCTTTAAAGAAGATTAAAATATCCTCTCTTAAAGTAGGGGGATCCCCCTTGTACTATCTTCCGGGCCAGGAAGAAAAGCTGCGCAACTTTGCAAATAACTTAGGGAGTGTAGAAAGAAAAGCATACGATTTGCTGGAGCAGGGCAAGGTGCTGCGCGATGCCGCTATGGAGCCTGCTGTAAGAGTCGCTTTGCGAAACATAAAGGACTTTGCAGTTCCGTTGCAGGTAAGTTACCAGGAAAAAACAGAAATATTCTGGAAATGGTACCTGACTGAAAATAAGGAAGCGGAAATTGCGATTAAGGGTATTATAGATGCTATAAGCAAGAGCAGGGAAATACAGGAGCAGCAAGCATTGCAAAAAACTCCAGAGCAAACACGATTGGAAAAGCCAAAAGAAGAGATTAAAAAACCAGAAGAAACGGTAAAAAAAGAAATTCAAAAAACAAGAAAAGCAGCACCAAAAATAAACTTTCTCAATGAAATCAACGGGTTTTTTTCAAAAGCAAAAATAAACATCATTGATGTAAAAGAAATCGAGAAAAACTCAGAGTTTGATCTAATTATTGAGCTAAATACGCAGCTCGGCAATGTGAAATATTTCTGCAAGGCCAAAAATAAGAAAAATATTAGCGAAGGGGATTTAAGCTCCGCTTTAGTAAACGCGCAATCAAAAGGACTTCCCTTACTTTTCATGACCAACGGGAAAGCATCAAAAAAATCCCAGGAAAAACTAAAAACCGATTTCAAAAACATCGTGTATAGGGAGCTCTAAATGGGCGTAGCATTTAAGGACATTATAATCTATGAAGAGATTAAATTGGACGATTTGAAAAATAAAGTAATAATTCTGGATGCCTATAACATTCTTTACCAGTTTTTAACAACGATAAGAGGCATGGACGGAACGCCGCTTAAAGACTCTAAAGGCAACACAACCTCTCATTTAGTTGGGTTGTTTTCAAGGACCACAAGCTTAATGCAAAAAGGCATAAAGCCAGCTTTTGTATTTGACGGAAAGCCCCCGGAGCTTAAGCAAAAAGTCCATGAGCAGCGGAATGCATTGAAAATTGAAGCGGAAAAGAAATTTTTGGAAGCAAAGGAAAGAATGGATGTTGAAGAAATGAAAAAATACGCTGCCAGGACTTCCAGGCTAAGCAAAGACATGGTTGAAGAATCAAAAAAGCTTGTTTCTCTATTAGGCATACCTTCCATACAGGCTCCTTCAGAAGGCGAAGCCCAGGCAGCTTATATGGTAAAAGAAGGCAATGGCTTTGCAGTAGGATCACAAGATTTTGATTCCTTAATACACGGGTCCACAAAGCTTGTAAGGAACCTCTCTATTTCAGGAAGAAGAAAAAGGGGCAAAACAGCAGCATACGATACTGTAAAGCCAGAGATAATAGATTTATCGCAAAACCTCAATAACTTAGGAATAGATCAGAACCAGCTGATAGCGCTAGCAATGATTATAGGGACTGACTACAATCCGGGAGGCATAAAAGGCATTGGCCCTAAGAACGCCCTGAAGCTTGTAAAGCAGTATAAAACGGATTTTGATTCATTGTTCAGGGGAATAAAATGGAATGATTTCTTCGATTTTGAATGGACAGAAGTCTATTACTTAATCAAAAAAATTCCCACAACAGATGATTATAAATTAAGATGGGAAAATATCGATGATGAAGGGATATTCAGGCTGCTTGTAGATGAGCACGACTTTTCAGTGGAAAGGGTAAAATCGACTTTGGAAAAGCTAAAAAGGGAATCAGCTGAAAAGCAGCAAAAATCGCTTGGAGACTTCTAAATGCCCGGGAAATTAAAAGACATTTTAGGGAAAAAATTAACGAAAAAAGAGATTAGCCTAGTCCCTTCATCTTTTGACATGGTAGGAAGCATCATTATTTTCTCCGATTTTCCTAAGCAGCTGTCAAAAAAAGAAAAAATAGTCGGAAACGAGATACTAAAAAATTTCAGGCATTTTAAGTCGGTATTCAAAAAGACAAAAAAGTACTCCGGGAAATTTCGAACTCCAAAATTAAAGTTATTGGCGGGGGAAAACAACAAAGAAACAATGCATAAGGAAAATAACGTAAAATTGAAATTAAATGTAGAAAAGGTGTATTTCTCCGCAAGATTGAGCGAGGAAAGGAAAAGGATATTGAAAAAAGTAAGGAAAAATGAGAAAATACTTGTGATGTTCTCCGGATGTGGTGTGTACCCCTTGGTTATAGCGAAAAACACTAATGCAGGAGAAATTTATGGCATAGAAATAAACCCAATAGCGCATAAGTATGCATTGGAAAATGTAAAATTAAATAAAATTAATAATATAAATCTGCTTTTAGGAGATGTTAAAAAAGTTTCTCCAAAAATAAAGGAAAAATTTGACAGGATAATAATGCCGCTGCCAAAAGGAGCAGAAAGCTTTTTGGGTTTGGCATTAAATAAAATCAGGAAAAATGGAATTATACATTTTTATTCTTTTGCTGAAGAAAATAACTACGGTAATATTAAAAAAATAATCAATAATGAATGCGAAAAGAAAAAAAAGAAATGCAGGATATTGGATATCATAAAATGCGGGCAGTTCTCTCCAAGGGTTTATAGGTTATGCGTGGATTTTAGGGTTTTATAGGGAATATTTATAAAATAAAGCAGCTTATTCTATGGTGTGCGATGAGTTGGTGAACACCCTAAGAGCGAAAGCAATGATTGACGGAAGTAACTGACGAGCACACATACATAAAATTTAAATAATAGTCTTCATAAAAAGTATGTAACAAATGTCAGTGCACTAATAAAAATGGCAGATACTAAAAAAAATTTGGAAGTGGTTGAATGGGAAGGAAAAAAGATGTGGAGTGATTGGAGTGATGTATGCAATATATTATCTTCAATTGACAAAAAAATTCATCATGCCTTTTTGACTATTGATACTTACATACGAGAAGGCAAAAGCCATCCTATATACCCTAAATATTATGATGCTTTGCCTAGGTACCACGATGTTGTGGGGGGTTGTATTTAGATCTACACAAGAAGCTGCAGGTCAAAGAATTCCTAGCGAGTATCAGATGTCAATTGAAGGTGCCAAACTTCTAAAATTAGACAAAGAGTTTAAAAATCTTAAGAGGCATTTATCCCGCTTTTTAAGATATGATAAAGATATTATGGCAAGAGCCAAAGAAGTCCTTGAGTTTATAAAAGAAAATCGTGAATCTCCCGTTATTAGGAAAGAAGGAAGACGGCTTGATTTATTAACTTATGATGAGCAGTATGTAATACAGCTTGCTACAAACATTAGAAGATTCGTTAATGCACTGCTTAGGCGCGTTGAATTAATACACTCTTCCTCGCAAAATATTATTGAGGAACTTTCAGCAAAGCCATCCGTTGACAGTTTTGTAAACTTGCTAGATGAACAACGCCCTAATGATATCAATGCCTCACTCAGAATTTTTGCTTTGAGAAACCAACATATCGAAGAAGAATTGGAACTATTGGACAAACAAGTAAACCAAACCTACCAACGTGCCCGTTCACTTTTCCACTCTCTTTATCAGTTGTATACCGGCATTGCCAAGGATATAAATCTTTATCCATTTCCAGAATAGAGTTAATTAAAATTTTTGTGAAGCAAAATATCACCCAAACATATTCATGTAATCCTGGCCTTCAGCTTCCTCCTCTTTCATTACCTTGTCAATAGCCTTAAGAAAATCCTTATTGACCACTTTGGTCCTGTTCTCCCTTATTGCAAAATATCCCGCTTCTGTGCAAACTGCTTTTATCTCTGCTCCGCTTAAATCTTCCATCATAGAAGATAAGCTGCTTAAATCTATATCATTGTTTAGGTTCATATGGCCTGTGTGGATATTAAGTATTTCCAGCCTTGCATCTTTCTGCGGCAAAGGTACATGAATCAACCTGTCAAGCCTCCCAGGTCTTATTACCGCAGGATCTAATATATCTTTCCGGTTGGTAGCGCCTATGACCTTTACATTGCCCAGTGGCTTAAATCCATCTATTTCTGCTAGGAGCTGCATGAATGTCCTGTTTACCTCTCTTTCGCCGCTTGTTCCCATCTCTATCCTTTTTGCTGCTAGAGCATCGAGTTCGTCAATGAAAATAATTGCTGGAGCTTTCCTCCTTGCAAGCTCAAAAATCTCCTTCACCATTTTTGCCCCCTCGCCTATGAATTTCTGCACTAATTCTGAGGCAACAACCTGTATAAAAGTGGAATTTGTGGAGGAAGCAACAGCCTTTGCAATCAAGGTCTTTCCTGTTCCAGGCTTCCCATACAATAGTATTCCCTTTGGTGGCGTTATTCCCACTTTTTCGAACAATTCCGGCTTTTTCAAAGGCAGCTCAACAACCTCCTTTATCTCCCTCACCTGCATGTCCAAGCCGCCAACAGATT
>Ga0114945_10002593_pt1 | contig 10520 bp, 15 predicted proteins | sample OV2TP3_FD_87194 | JGI IMG/M metagenome (GOLD analysis project Ga0114945, IMG submission 87194) | Hot spring microbial communities from Beatty, Nevada to study Microbial Dark Matter (Phase II) - OV2 TP3 | ecosystem: Environmental > Aquatic > Thermal springs > Hot (42-90C) | place: USA: Beatty... | reverse complement strand
TATGTTGTCGAGCGGCACAAGCGCCGCCAGCGAGATACCCCGGAGCCGGAAAGTGATAATGATGCCCTCGTCTAAGTGCTTAACGTATTCGGCGAGAGCCTCGGTTGCCTCGGTTAGCTCGATCTTTTTCATAAATCCCTCCATATCCCGCCGATGTAAACTCGGTTTCCCCGCTTGATACCTACGGCGAGAATCCTTACTGAAAAGTAAGAGGAGGTAGGCCTGCAACAGCCGCCCCCTATGAGAACGGCCTACCTCGGGGCGCGCCCCCGCCGTCGCTCAGATGGGCAACAGCGGCTCCGTTCGCTGGTCCGGCAGGTCGATGGTGAAGGCGTTGGCGTTGAGCGCCAGCATGCGGAAGTATCCGATGGACGTGGTGAACTCGGTCAGTCCTTGCGCGCCGAGCTGGTCAAGAGCGGCCTGGAAGGTTCCCTGACTGACCGCGTTGGTCCGGGTCAGCTCCAGCCCGAAGTTGACCACGGCCGCGTCCTCGGGAGGCATGGCCGGCAGCGGCTTCTTATCCCGGAGCGCGTCTACCAAAGCGTCGCTGAGGCCAGCGCGGCGACCCGCAGGCGCTTGCGCGTTCCAGATGAACTGGCAGTCCATCGACCTGGCCGCGATGATGGCGGCCAGCCGCTTGATCTTTTCAGGCAGGGTGCTTTGCTCCGCCAGAAATTCTGCCAGCCGATTGGCGCGTAGCGCCATCTCTGGACTGTAGATCATCACCGATGTGGGGCCCACCACAGGTGGGCGGCCTCGGATGGACGTGATCTCGTCATAGGCGGTCCGATACTCCTCGGCCACATGGTCGCGCGTAATCACCGGTACTCTTCTCGCCATAGCGCTCCTGTCTTTCTCAGGCCCCCGCCGGCTATCTTCCTGTGCACGGTCGGGGAACGTGGCCCTCTGGGTAGGTCAGCGGGCTCATGCTACTCCCGTGTAGCCCCGGATTGGGCTATTCCCAGGCACGATTGTCCACGACTGCCTCATAGGTCGCACCCGGAGTGACGAGGTCAGGGTAGCCCAGCATCCACTGGTAGGTGCGCTCGAAGCGCTCTCGGGTGTAGGGCGCGGGCGGCGCGTACAGCAGGCGCCAGGTCTGCAGCTCGTGCGGCTCCAGCAGCCCCCGCGCTTCCTCCGTGAGGTAATGGGCGTATCGCGCTGGGTTCACGTTAATCATGTGCGCGGCCTCGGCCTCGGCGCGAAACATGGCCGCCAGAGTGGGACCGTCCATCTCGTCGCCAGCCGCCTCACTGCGGGTGGAGTGGCTCTCCAGGATGATGCGGAACCCCTGCTTCTGGGCCACACTGATCCAGGGCTCATTGAAGGTCGCAGCCGCCAACTCGCCCCGGCGCACGGCCTCCAGCCGTTCCCGCATCGTGCCGGCATTGGTGACCTTGATTTCGTCCTTCCTCAGAAAGCCTTCCAGCATTTTCAAGGTGGTGAAGTGGGAACCGTTGTAAATCGTGACCGCCACGGGAGTATCTTTCAGCTGTTCCGGCTCGAAGATGCCGCTGTTCGGGGCTGCCACAATGGCGAACTTGGACATGGCGGCGCCCAGGGCGACGATCCTGGCGGGCCGCTGATCGCACAGTTCCCCATCCACCGCGCGCTTCATGACGCCCCATTCGCACAGGCGGAACTGGTCCATCCCTCCGGCGTTGTACAGGGTTTCGAGGGGGCGCTCGAAGATGGCGTCCCGCACGGCCTGGCGGTCGGTATCGACATGGGCGGACCCCGGCGTTTTCACGAGCTCCACATCCAGCCCGTGGTCGCGAAAGAGGCCTTCGTCGTGTGCGACCAGGACGGCCAGCGAGTGGACCGCGTTGCTCACAGAGAGCCGCACCTTTTTCAACTTCAACGTCACGTCAGTAGCCATCGCACCCCCCCCTCATGTGACTCGGGTCACACCCAAGGCTGAACATGCCCAGCGGGCTGGGTCTTGTGGACCGAACAGGGCACCCCGCCTATTCTTGCACCCGGTGCTGGCATGGACATCACGCTGCTGAAGCGATTGAAACATTGACACACAGACAAGAGGGCTCACCGGAAGCGAGCATACCCGCAGCTTCTCACCATGTCAAGACGGGGTGGGGCAGGAGCTGCATACCGGGACGACCACCACAAAGAAAATTCGAGTACAATGGCGCACGTGTCGCATGTCCTATAACAACCTGGAGCGCAAGCGCAGAGGAGGCCAGACGCATGAACGCCGTCATTCCATCCGAAGAGCAGGTCGTTGAGTGGATCACATCCCTGAGCAATTGGGGACGCTGGGGGGAAGAGGATCAGGCCGGCTGCTTGAATCTGATTACCCCGGCCAAACGCACACAGGCGGCCGCGCTGATTCGCGAGGGCACGACCGTGAGCTGTGCCCGTCCCATCACGACCGAGATCACCCCGGACATCACCTACCAGGTGCAGCGGTATATGGTCGATAGCGGCGAAGGGCGTGACACCGATCCCCCCGAGCGACGGCGTGTCCGCCGGGGCGCCGCCGAGTTTATCGGCATGGTGTTTCACGGGCAGACTATTACACACATCGATGCCCTGGCGCATTATTCCTGGCAGGGCAACATGTATAACGGCAAGCCCGCCAGTCTGGTCACCTCGCGGGAGGGCGCACAGTCGCACGCCATCGACGTCGCCGCCAACGGGATTGTCAGCCGTGGGGTCTTGCTCGACATTCCGCTGGCGCGGGGCGTCCCCTGGCTGTCTCCCGACGAGCCGGTGATGCCCGAGGATCTGGAGGCCGCCGAGCAGCAGGCCGGGGTGCGTGTCGAAGCCGGCGACATTGTGCTGGTGCGCACGGGCAATTACCGGGAGATTCTCGAACGGGGACCGGTACCCGGCACGACTCCAAGGACGGCGTGTCAGGTGGCCTGTACCCCCTGGTTCAAGGCGCGGGACATTGCGATGCTCGGGACGGATACGTCCAACGATGTCCGTCCCAGCGCGTACGCCAACATCGCCACGCCGCTCCACACCGTGTCGCTGGTCGCCTTGGGGCTGTGGCTGATCGACAATGCCAATCTGGAACAACTCGCCGCGGCGTGTCACCAACTCCAGCGCTATACGTTTATGCTGTGCCTGGGGCCCTTGCGCTTGCGCCGGGTCACCGGCTCCCCCGTCAATCCCATCGCGCTGTTCTAAGGTCACCCTGACGGTGAGACAGGCATGCGCGGGGGTGCCCATCAGACATTACGGTCGCCGCGCGATCAGGTCGATCTCGATGCGCGCGCCGTAACGCCGACGCATGGACGCCAACACGGGCATGATCACCCTGGTGGCTGGCACGGGGGAACCCGGGTACAGCGGCGATGGCGGCCCCGCCACCGCCGCCGGCCTGGCCAGGCCGCATGGCTGCGGCCTGGACGCCGCCGGGCATCTCTACATTGCCGACACCCACAACCACCGCGTGCGCGTGGTGGGGTTATTCTATCCGTGAGGTTGGCGTATCAGGCGATAGAAAGGGGATGTGTGGGGCACACGGAGAGTCCTGGGGCCAGAAGCGAATTATCGCGGGGGCCGATTGAAATCTTTAGAGTTACGTGATTGACGCTGGACTTACTCCCACTTTCATGCAGTCCAGTCTTCAACCTGCAAGTCAGGGATCTGGCGAAAGTCTGCGAGAATCCGCGAGAGGAGCATTGCACTATGGGAGAGGGCAATAGCTGCAATCTTCAAATCCAGCGTCCCAATGCGGATGCTGGCACGGCGGAGCCGCTGCAGCGTGACAGCTGCCTGTTCATCAAACGCTAAAACCGGGGTACGACAATAGTTCTCCAATTGTCGGCGCAACCGCCCATAGGCTTCCACTTGGTGCGTCAGGGAGCGTGTACGCGCAATATATGCCATCCATCCACGCGTTTGCTCCTCGTAACTGATGATGGTCGTCGCCACCTGTGCAGGCGGAAGAGCCGCCAGGCGAGCGCGCAACGGCATCGAGTCCCCTACACCGCCCCACTCCAGCAGACTCATATGATCAGTATCGAGCACGACCATAGGAGATGTCTACCGCTTTCCTTGTGTGGGTTTCCTCGGTCGTAATGACTGACGATATTGCTGCCCGAGCCGCATGGCTTCTTCATACATGGGATCGTGCTGAAACGTCCCAGCAATCTGCTCCCACCACGGCTGGGTGGTATGCATCGCTTCGATCTGGGTTTTCAACTTCGTCAGGTCCGCTTCCAGGGCCGCCACGCGTCGTTCGAGCCGTGCTGTTGAAGATGCCATATCTGTCTCCTTCCATCTCACGCTGCCCGTCGTTCCTGGTCGTGGGAGAGGGCTCCAAGCTCAAGCACCGATGGATCATCCTGAACGCTAACTTTCATGACCGACTGGGTTCGGGCCTACGAGCGGTGGCCTGTTGCTGGTGTCTGAAGGCCGTCAGTTTCTGATGTAGGAGAAAGTTTTGTTCTCGCAACCGTTGGTTGAGGGCCGCGAACTCGCTTTCTCCTTGCCTAAGATAGGCATCAATGGCAGCCTGGTTTGCGAGGTAGTAAGCGATGGCACCATAGACCTGTTCGAGCGTCAGGATGGGGAAGCTGCCTAGAATGCCCTCCGGGATAATGTATAGCCTGGGGGCATGACTGCCAAGAGAGAAAACAAGAGGACTGAGTGTCAGCATTTTGCGAAGGCACCAGCGGCCTTCCACCGGCGCACCTTGTCCAGGCATTCGGCACGGGTGCCCACGCCGGCGATGACGCGTCCGCCAGTGAGGACATCCAGCGAGGCATACAGCTTGGCGGCGACCAGAACGCCGCGCGGGGGTAGGATCAACACGGACGTCGCCAGACGCATGCGGCCTGAGGCCTCCACGATGGCGGTGAGCACGCTGAAGGGGTCTATGCCGGCCTCCAGGCGGTCACCAGTGACGCAATAGGCACACCCCATCTGCTCAGCCTCTCGGGCAAAGTTCGTGAGGTACTTCCAGGGCGAGGGTTGCTCGGCAATGCCCGCGCGTGGGATGGTGATTCCGTACTCCATAGTGCCTCCCAGGTATCATAGGCCATCAGCCCCCATGCAAGATTCGCCGCCATGAGGTTCCAGAAGCCATCACCGGATTATTTGCGGTGAGCAGTGTATTACACGCACGCGTTGACGGCATAGCGGGACGCGCGTATTCTGGTGGGTGCTGGTCATGGTGGCCATGTCGGAGACCGCCAGCGTGACATGGGCAATCTTGGTCTGGTGAGATGCCGGTAATGTTCGATGATTAAGCCGCCACAGACGGCAACGGAGGTGCCATTATGCCATTCGGAGGCAATGACTGGCTCGCGTTAACCCCGGAACCGACCCTGGAGCCGGAGATCCCCATTTGCGATCCCCATCACCACTTCTGGGACTTTCGCACCGAGCGCCTTCCCTATCAGCGGTATCTGCTCCACGAGCTGGCCGCCGATATTCACAGCGGACACGATGTGCGTGCCACGGTGTTTATTGAGGCCCGTGCGATGTACCGCGCGGGCGGACCGGAGGAGATGCGTCCCGTGGGTGAAGTCGAATTCGTCCAGGGTCTGGCCGCGGCCAGCGCCAGCGGGCTGTATGGCCCCGGCCGGGCGGCCGCCTCCATCGTCGGTCACGCCAACCTGAACCTGGGAGACCGGGTGGCCCCAGTGCTGGACGCGTTGCAGGCGGCCAGCCCCAACCGGTTTCGTGGGATCCGGCATTCCGTGACCTGGGACCCCCACCCCGAGGTGGACAACACGGCCGCGCACCGGATGCCTGGCCAGCTGGCCAGTGACCAGTTCCGGGCAGGCGCGCGGGTGCTGGCCCGGAAGGGGTTGTCCCTGGAAGGGTGGCTGTACTTCCCCCAGCTGCCCGAGTTGGCGGATTTCGCCAGGGCCGTCCCCGATCTGACCATCATCCTGAACCATATTGGCGGCCTGCTGCGGGTCGGCCCATACGCCAACCGGGACGACGAGGTGCTGGGCACCTGGCGGCGCGGGATCGCCGCCGTGGCCGCGTGCCCCAACGTCTACATCAAACTGGGTGGCATCGGCATGCCGCGCACCGGATTTGACTGGCACGCCCGCAGCAAGCCCATCGGCTCGGAAGAGCTGGCGGCGTCGATGGCCCCCTTCATGACCTACTGCATCGAGCAGTTCGGTCCCACCCGGTGTATGTTCGAAAGCAACTTCCCGGTGGATAAGGTGTCTTACTCCTACAACATGCTGTATAACGCCTTCAAACGGTTGTCCACGGGCTACTCGGCGGCCGAGCGCGCCGCGATGTTCCATGACACGGCAACGCATGTCTACCGGATAAACGTCTGATCCACCGACGACGACAGACGGCACTAGACCAGCACACCGAATCCGGACTTGGTGCACAGCTCGATCCGGTTGCCATCGGGGTCGTTGATATAGAAGGCCTTCTGGCCGTCGTTCCTGGTCTGGATCTCGGTGGGGATCACACCTTTACCGATGATGTACGCGTGGGCCGCCTCGATATCGTCCACCTCAAAGGCCGTGTGGTGGGACGGTGCCGAGGGAGCGTCGGGGTTCTCGATAATATGCACCATCGCGCCGCTGGGCAGCTGGAGCCAATACAGGTGGTCGCTATTCACCATCTTGGGAATCTGCCCCAGCCCCAGGATATCCTGGTACCACTGCAGCGCGGCCTCCTTGTCCTTGACGTTATACGTGATGTGATTGATGTTTTTGAGTCGAATGTGGTCAGGCAGCATATGATCTCCTCAGTCTCATACCAGGATCAAGCTCATACCAGGATCAAGCGCTTTGGGACAGCATCGGCGACCACGGCATGCCGCGAGGGCAGATGCGCATGGAGGACATCGTCACTCTAAGCCATACCACGCTGGACTGCAAGTCTCACGTGGTGTGGCTCCCGCTTTCTTCGGGCTATCATGGGCCAACTGACCCTTAATGTTTGCGTTATACCGATAGAGGAGAAAAGCCAATGCCCATCATGCAAGGTATCATCCAGACCGTCCTCGGCAACGGGCAAGAAGGCTGGGGCGGCGACGGCGGTCCCGCGCTCCAGGCGGCCTGCGCAACCCCCTATATGTGCGCCTTCGACGCCCAGAGCAACATGTTTGTGTGTATGGGGCAACACCACCGTATCCGGCGCATGGACGCCAACACGGGCATCATCACCCTGGTAGCTGGCACCGGAGAACCTGGGTACAGCGGCGATGGCGGCCCCGCCCTGAAGGCCACCTTCAACATGCCCTATGCCCTGACGGTGGACACCAATAGGGATATCTACGTGGCCGAACGGGGTAATCCCATCGTGCGCAAAATCGACGGCACCACGGGCCGCATCACCACCCTGGCGGGCACGGGCGAGAAGGGGTACAGCGGCGATGGCGGCCCCGCCAACCAGGCCATGCTGCGGGAGCCCAACGACGTGTGCCTGGACGGCCGGGGTGGTCTGCTGATTGCCGACGTGCAGGATCAGCGCATTCGTCGGGTGGATTTGCGGACGGGCCTCATCAGCACCTTTGCGGGCACGGGCGAGAAGTCCCGCACGGGGGATGGCCGGCGGGCCACCGAGGCGAGCCTCATGGGGCCGCGGGCCGTGTGCATGGATACGCTGGGCAACACCTACATCTGTGAGCGGGAGGGCAACGGCGTGCGGAAGATAAACCCGCACGGCATCTTGACCACCATTGCCGGGGCGGAGGCGGTGCGGGGCTATACGGGCGACGGCGGCCCGGCGCTGGCGGCCACCTGGGGCGCGCCCAAGGCCATGCGCTGTGACCTGCAGAACAACATCATTGTGGTGGACAGCGAGAACAACGCCGTCCGCCGGATTGACGCCCGCACCGGCATCGTCACCACGATTGCGGGCGGCCACGCGGGTGCTGATGGAGACGGCGGCCCCGCCACCGCCGCCGGCCTCGCCCGCCCGCACGGCTGCGGCCTGGACGCCGCCGGGAACCTCTACATCGCCGACACCCACAACCACCGCGTGCGCGTAGTGGGGTTATAAAGGCCGGGATCTTGGCGTATCCTGCGATGGAGGGGCATGTGTGATACGCGCTCCTTAAACTGCCACGCCACGCGGCGGATGCACCATAGGGCAAGAGCCCGGCGTGTACCTGGTGCCGGGGGTGGTTGCCTCGCCTGCACGCCCGTCCCCGCAGTCAGCTGCCGGCACATGGCTAGCGATCTCTCCGCGATCCTGCCATCCGCTGCATGCATGGCAATTGAGAGCCCAACCGTGACACACGTGACGGAACACCACGGCGGAGAGCATGTCGCATCACGAGTTACCCCCCCCCATCGCGGTGCCGTCCTTACAAGCATACAGCAGCTTCCCACCACCTCTCTGTACACCGCCTCGCCGATTGAACCTTGATAATCCCCATTTATTTAACCTCAGATACTATCTAATAGATCCCGAGCAACTGCCGCTACGGATTGACCTGGGAGCGGTGAAAGCCGGTGGTGGCCCATAGTAAGCGCACTGGTTCGATCTCGATCCCGGTCTCTTCCACAAATTCCCGGCGGAGGGCATCGAGTGGGGCCTCGCCCGGCTCGATGCCTCCCCCTGGAAATCCGACCACGCCGTACAAGGCGGGAGGTGCCCTGACTAACAGAATTCTCTCCGGCTGGATCAGGAGGCCGTAGATCGAGGGTCGGAACTGTCGTACAGGCTCGATGGCAGCTTGCATTGGCTGGTTCCTGGGGCTCATGGTCCCTCGTCGCCGGCCCGCCGCAGGGATCGGGTGGGGAACTCGCGATAGGGATATCTGGCCAGCACCTCTTCTTTAAGCTCCAGTCCCAGGCCAGGAGCCGTCGGCAGCGTGATATAGCTGTTCTCGACCCTGAAGGGGCTCACGGACACCTCATCGCCACGCGGCTGGAAGTTGACAAAATATTCCGTGATCAGAAAATTTGGGATACAGGCCGCCACTTGCAGGGTGGCCGCCAGGCCGATGGTGGTGCTGTTATAGTTATGGGGGGAGACCACGACCATGTATGGTTCGGCCATGGCGGCGATCTCTTTGAGCTCCAGAATGCCACCGCAGGTGCAGACGTCGGGGTTGATGATATCGGCCGCCTGCTTCTCGAAAACTTCGCGGAACTCGGCCTTGGTGTAGAGTTCCTCCCCCGTCACCACCGGCAGACGAATCTCGCGCTTGCACGCCGCCAGGGCATCCATGTTTCGGGCCGAGACAGGCTCCTCGTACCAGAAGGGGTGGAATTCCTCCAGCAAGCGGGCGATCCTGGTGGCATGCATGGGGGCCAGCCGTCGATGCACTTCAACCAGGACATCGATGTCGGGGCCGACCGCTTCACGCACGGCCCGCACATTGTCCACCGCGGTCCGCTCTTCCGCTTTATCGATATGCGTCCGCCAGGGGCCGGGAAAAGGATCGAATTTCAGGGCCGTGAAGCCCCTGGCCACCGTCTCGGCGGCCTTCTTGGCCAGGGCGTCTGGCGTCTTCGCCCCGCCATACCAGCCGTTGGCGTAGACGCGGATTTTCTCCCGGCAGGCTCCCCCCAGCAATTGATAGACGGGAGTATTCAGACGTTTTCCCACGATGTCCCACAGGGCCTGTTCGAGGCCGCTCACGGCCGAGTACAAATCCATGGCGCCTCGCTTGCCGGCGAAGTCATGGTAGGCCATAAACGTGAAATGCTTGATGTGGCAGGGATCCCTTCCCACCAGATAGCGCCCCAACTGTTGAATATGCGCGACGATGGCCTGGTCCCGGTCTGCCTGGGTGTAGCATTCCCCCCAGCCGCTGATCCCTGCATCGGTGTCCACCTTCACAAAGAGCCAATTCTTGCCGCTGCCCGGATCGACGAGCAGGCTTTTGACGTGCGTCACCTGCATGCGCTTCTCCTCACCTCCTGCACCGCCGCCGTGATCTCCTCCACCTCCAGCACCATGGACATGAGCCCCACATGGGCTTCATAGACCTCCGGGGGAACCTGCGCCTGGACTTCGGGCTCTGTGATATGGTAGACGGGGAGCTGGAGCTGGCTACCGGCCAGCGGCCCGGCCCAGGACGGGTCCCCCTCCGTCACGGTGAGGGCGTACAGGCGGCTGCTTTCGGCATTGGGGGTGCCCAATAACACCACCAGCTCCGCTCGATCGAACTGATCGACGGCACGCTTGATCTCCGCTTGACCCTCCAGGTCAAGGGCGCCCGCGGCCGTTCAGACGAAGCAGTGGGTCATCTGCAGCACCACCTCGGCCCCGGCGCTCCTGGCGCACTCGGCCAGCGCAGTGCCCTGGATCCCGTCGCGCTCGCCCAGGGCGATCACTTTTTTCCCCTTGATGTTCATGCTCGCTTCCCTCGCTGGTTGCTACGGTTGACGTTCGAGAATGAATGAGAGGCCATCGGCCATCTGGGTCATCCGCCCCAGAAAGAGGCTCCCTTTGGCCAGAAACATCGCGCGCTGCATCTGGCCCGCCAGCATGCGGTCCACGGCATGGCCGAGAAACGGGATCGCCGAGGCGATGTGGCCCTGCGTCGGCGAGAACCCCGGCATGCCATGCTGCAGCACAAACGCCGGGAGCTCCGCGGGAGTGATCTC
>Ga0114945_10002592_pt1 | contig 10521 bp, 11 predicted proteins | sample OV2TP3_FD_87194 | JGI IMG/M metagenome (GOLD analysis project Ga0114945, IMG submission 87194) | Hot spring microbial communities from Beatty, Nevada to study Microbial Dark Matter (Phase II) - OV2 TP3 | ecosystem: Environmental > Aquatic > Thermal springs > Hot (42-90C) | place: USA: Beatty... | reverse complement strand
TCTTGCGGCCGCCGACGGGCTAGCAGCGACCGAACGCTATGATGTGGACCCGGACCACACGATCGTTGGCTTCAGCATTGCGCACATGGTGGTTTCCAAGACCACCGGCCGGTTCACGGACTACACCGGCTTCATCGAGATGGACCCGGAGGCCAAGACCGTCAAGGCCATCGAGGCCGTGATCAAGACGGCCTCGATCAACACGAATCACGGGAAGCGAGATACCCATCTCCGAAGCCCTGACTTCTTCAACGTTGAGCAATTTCCGACGCTGACCTACAAGATGAAGTCCTATGAGAAGAAGGGCGACAAGTATGTAGCCAAGGGCGATCTCACCTTGCGGGGAGTCACGAAAGAGGTGATCCTCATGGGGACCTTCAATGGGGTCGTTCCGAAAGACCCCTGGGGAAACACGCGGGCGGGGTTCACGGCAGAAGGGAAGATCAACCGTCTGGACTTCGGGTTGAAGTGGAGTAAGGTCCTCGACAACGGCGGGCTTGTGGTCGGCGACGAAGTGGACATCAAACTCGAAATCGAGTGCATCAAACAGAAATGAAGAAGGTGGTTTTCAAGACCGATTGGGGCTGGGCGGGCGTTGCCGCGACTGGTCGGGGTGTAAGAGCCGTTGTGCTGCCGAAGCCGACACGCCGGGCGGTGGAGCGTGCGTTGAAGGCAACGGGTCTGATCTTCAATGCTTCTTCCAGCGGTGTGGGAGGAGATGCCGCCACGAAGCATCTCAAAGCCGCCCGGAAAGCCGTCTTCACATACTTGGGCGGGAAGGGGCGTGCCTTCAATCTGCCGCTCGATCTTGAGGGGCAGCCACGGTTCCGTCTGAAGGTGTGGGAGGCGCTTCGGGGAATCCCCTATGGACGGGTCCGGTCCTACGGCTGGGTCGCACGGAAGGTCGGAAAACCGAAGGCGGCGCGCGCCGTCGGCGGAGCGTGCGGGGCCAATCCAGTGCCGTTGCTTGTGCCGTGCCATCGCGTCGTTGCCGGCAATGGCTCCCTGGGCGGATTTTCAGGTGGGTTGGGTGTAAAGAAGCGTTTGCTCAGGTTGGAAGGGCTCATTCTGCGGTGAAAGCCGTTATCCAGCGCGTGACCCGCGCCTCCGTGGAGGTGGACGGCAAGGTGGTGGGGCAGATCCGATCCGGCCTCGTGGTTCTTCTGGGAGTGGCCAAGGGCGATGCCGAAGCGGATCTCACGTATCTCGTGGAAAAGATCCCGGCGCTGCGAATCTTCAGTGACGCGGACGGCAAGATGAACCGCTCGCTCGCCGAAATCGGAGGAGGGCTGCTGGCCATCTCGCAGTTCACCTTGCTGGGGGACACCCGCAAGGGAAGGCGTCCCGGCTTCGATCAGGCCGCCGACCCGGCGATCGCCAAGCGTTTCTTCGAGCAGTTCGTCGAGGCCTTGCGCAAGACCACCGATCTCACGATCGAAGCCGGCGTCTTCGGCGCGCGCATGAAGGTCGAGCTAGTTAACGACGGGCCGGTCACCTTTGTGCTCGACAGCCGCGGGTAGCATCCGGCTCAGTTGAATCTCTGCGGCGGTCCCTCTATACTTTGTCGAAAAGGGAGTCCATATGCGGACGCGCATTCCGGACCAGCATCCCTTGTGCAAGCTGTTCGGAGCGTTGGCGGAACGGGCCTTTACCGAGAAGCTGGGCTGGCCCGACTTCAACGTGAGTGAGTACGTCTCGAAGCTGCTCGTGGACTTCACCCACACCGACCAGCTTTACCGGATCAAGAACGCGCGGGACGAACGGGTGGAGGCGGTGGTCGAGTTGCTCTACGAGTCGGAGGTGACCCGCGAAGCCGGATCGGTTGAACGGGAGCGCGAGGTCCACCGTCACATCGGCGACTTCACGCTCTTCATGGCGGGCCTTTTCCCTGAATACCTCAAGCGGATCAAGACCGCCGGCCTCATCTACCATAAAGACTTCCTTGTTGATTACATCAAAACCGGCAAGCGGTCTTACCGGATCGTGGCCGAGTTCGGGGCCTGGGCCGATTCCGGAAACGAGGCCAGGGCCTCGCCGCCCCTTTTCAGGAAGCTGTCAGAGAACTTCGAGCTCTGTGTGGTGGGGCTGGGCTACATTCGCGGCGACCTCGACCGGATGCAGGACAAACGGTATCACCAGGCGCGCCGGCTCCTCCTCAACTAACAATTCTGACTTCAGAATTCTGAGTTTCTTCCATGAAAGTTCTGGCTGCGGAGTTTGTCACCAGCGCCACCGAGGCCTCGCAGTTTCCTGCCGGCGCCCTCCCTGAGATCGCTTTCGCTGGTCGCTCCAACGTCGGCAAGTCGTCCCTCCTCAATGTCTTGCTGGGCTCCAAGCGCCTCGCCCGGGTCAGCAAAACGCCGGGTCGTACCCGCCTTCTCAATTTCTTCCGGGTCACCGTCGCCGAAGGACACAGCGGGTTGTTCATGTGCGTGGACCTGCCGGGATTTGGCTACGCGAAGGTGTCGAAGGCGGTGCGGGACCAATGGGGACCGATGATTGAAGGCTACCTGCGCAGTCGGGCGACCCTCCGCGGCCTCATTCTGCTGCTCGACATACGGCGCGGCGAAGAGGAAGAAGTGAATCTGATCCGCTGGGCTGGTGAGCTGGGTCTGGAAGTGGTGGCAGTGGCCACCAAGATAGACAAGCTTCCCCGCGGCCAGCGGGTTCAAGCGCTTCGCAGACTGGAGACCCTTCTGGGCGTACCGGTGCTGGGCTGCTCGGCGACGACCGGCGAGGGGAAGGATGCGGTCTGGACAGCGATCCGTGGCATACTGGCCAAGCCACGCAGACTCTCAGTAAATACCCTGTAACCTACGAACAAATTTGTCCAGCCGTTCGTGGGAGCGTACACCGTCTGAGGAAAATCCAGCCACGATGCCTGCTCTACGCCCCCCTTCGTCTTTGCACAAGCACTGACAACCGCTGAAGGCTGACCTTTTCTCCAGCCTGCTCTGTGCCTGGATAAACCGCATCGACCGCGGCTCCTCATCTTGGCCCTTTCATTGCAATAGTCAGGTGTGGGCCGTCAAGAAGCTGGGAGGAAAGCCCCATGACACTCAATGAGGACCTCATTAATTATCTCGGAATACTGGGAGCCTGCGGGGTCATCGTGGTGCTTGTCCTCAGCCGGCTCGTCTTTTACGGGGGACGGTTCATGCGGTGTTTCCATTGCGGATGCGAACTGGATATTGGAGGTGGCGTGTGTCTGATATGCGGGCAATCCCTGCGGAGGTATCGATCCTTCCTCCCGGTCCCGGGCGTGCCCGTGGAGAAGCTACACGAAGTACATGCACCGACATCAGTCGGCTCCGAAAAAGAATCGTCCCCGAGCGAGATCGTGCCTCCCCCTGCGGGACAGGCCCGATCCGCGCGAGGAATAAAGTGCCATGGGTGACGGTCTTGAACTTGCGGCCTTTCTCGTGGTGAGCGTCGCCATTCTGGCCGGTCTCGTGGCGATTGCGATTGCCGGTGCATTCTTCCTGTATAAGACCAAGCGCAAAGGCGTGATGATGGGAGCGTGGCGGCAAAGCCGAGGGCTGTCATAGGTGGAGGGAATCCGGTTGGCAGGACCTCAGTAGGGAGATCAGGGAAATGGATCGGATGAATGAATCAAGAGCTCAGATGGTCAAGGAGCGACGGGTCGCGCCGCGGTTCTATCTCCTCTCGCGCGCGGACGTCACGATCCCCGGACGCGGCGATACGTACTGGGGGAGCCTGGCCAATATCAGCCGAACCGGCCTCGCCCTTATCATCCGTCAGCGCCTGCAGCCGAACAGCATGGTCATGATCCGTCTTCGGTTCCATGCCGACGAGGGCATGGAGGTCACCGAAACCCTGGCTGCCAAGGTCGTCTGGCATTGCGGCGACAACGCGGGCGTCCAGTTCGAAGCGCCGCTGTTCCCTGGTTCGCCCGAATCGCGGAAGACGCCGCATCTCGTCGCTCATCTAATCAGGAAAGAATCGGGCGGGTAGAGCGTTCTCACGCGGGGTCGACCGGCCTAGAGGCGGATTTCCACATAGCTCTTGTCCTTCAGGTCCTTGATCCATTCCTGGTAGGCTTCCTCGGACTTTAACTGGAAGATGATATTCCGGACGTCCTCTTTCACTTCCTCGAGGGGACGGTACTGCGGGGGCTTGCGTTCGTCGACGCGAATAATGTGCATTCCGATCGGCGAGGCGACGGGTTCGGTCGTCTGGCCCGGCGCCATCCCCTCGATGCTCTTCTGAATCTGCGGGAGCATGTCGCCCAGGCGCACGAAGCCGAGGCTGCCTCCACGCCGGCCTTCCGGGCCGTCGGAATATTTGGTCGCCAACTCCTCGAATCGCTCGCCCTTCTTGAGCAGGGCGTACACCTGTTGCGCCTTCTCGCGCACCTTCAATAACTCGGTCTCCGGGCCCAGGGCGATCAGAATCTGGCTCAGACGGACCTCCGGCGGGAGCACGAACCGTTCCTTGTGTTGCTTGTAGAACCGGGTCATCTCCTCGTCGGAGACCAACAGCCCTGACCGGACCTGTTGATTGATAATGCGCATGGCTGTCAACTGATCCCTGATGATGGCGATCTCCTTGGGATCATTCTCGTTGGGCGTCTCGCCCAGGCGCCGGAGGCGGACCATGGCGTCTTTGACTTCGTCATCGGTGACCTTGATCCCCCGCTTTTTGGCGATCTGCACTTGGAGCCGGCGCTCGATCATCCGGTTCAGCCCCATGTAGTCGATTTGACGGAGCCGCCGATGGAGCTCGGCGCCGCTGAACCGCATACGGGCCTGACCCTTCACCTCGGAGACTTCTTCCTCCAACTCGCTCAGGGTGATGACCTCGGTGTTGACCACGGCCACGATGCGGTCGTGGAGGCCGGCGGCCTCCGCGGCGGCACACCACAGGCTCGCCCCCCCAATGAGGGCCGCCACGGCCATCTGCAGGGTACGGACGGACATCAGGAATAAGGGAGTATTAACGGGCAATGGCCGCCGGATTGGCGGTAGGAGTCTCGGCAACCGGAATCGGAACGTCGGCGATCCGGAGCTTGGCTTTCGCGCGCAACGAAGCGACCAGCTCGTCGAATCGCTTGCGTTTCTTTTCGATCAGGACCTGTTCCTTGACCTGCTCTTTCGCGTCTTCAAAAGAGAGAGGAAGGCCGGGCGTGCGATCCACCAATTTGATGAGATGATAGCCGAACTGAGTGGGCACCGGAGCGCTGATCTCGCCGACCTTGAGGTTGAGGAGGGCTTTCTCGAACGCCGGGACCGTTTGGCCCCTTTTAATGACCCCAAGGTCGCCACCCTTGCTTTTGGTGGACACATCCAGCGAGACCTTCCGGGCCAGCGCGGGAAAGTCCTCGCCCTGATCGAGGTGTTTCTTGAGCTCAGCCGCCTCGGCTTCGGTCTTGACGAGAATATGGCTGGCCCGAAGCTCGTCGGTGGCCGTAAAGTTGCCGCGATTGGCGTCGTAATACGCCTTGATGTCTTCCTGGGTGACCGTGACGCGGGCGTCCACTTCTTCCCGCATCAGGCTGTCTAGGAGAGTCCGCTCCTTGAATCGCTCGATGCGTTCGAGCAGCGTGCGGTCGCGGTCGATCCCCCGTTTTTTCGCCTCTTGAAGCAGGAGCTCCCGGGTGATGAGTTCATCCAGGAATTTCTTGCGGCCGTCGGCGCCTTCGTAAGTCTTCCTGGCGAATTCCGGGACTTGGGACCATCGCAGATCAAACTCGCTGGCCGTGATCTCCTTGCCGTTGATGATGGCGAGGGCCTTGGAGGAGTCGTCCCGCTTCTCAGTGCAGGCGCCAGCCACGAACAGGAGCGTGGCAACTCCGACCGCACCCAACCTGAATCGGCCTCTCTCGTTCAACCAAGCCCTCCAACCCGTTTCGGGGTGTCCCCTCCGGCAGATATCACGCAGCGGTTCGGAAGCGACTGATTTTACTCATATGCCGCAAGGACTTGCAAGGCTCTTTTCGCTTCTGGAAAGACCGTTTTCCATTCAGCGTCGGCGCCCATGAGCTGGAAGGCGTGCGGGGAGGTGAAGCGGAGACGGGCGCGGTACTGGTCCATGAGCTTGTCCAACACCGCCTGCGCGAAGGAGGCGCCCTCTTCGAAACTAAAAGCTACCCCATCTGCGCGAACTTTGATGGCGACCACGCGGAGCGCCTTCGCCAGGAGACGGATTTCCATCACCTCAAACAGACGCTCGACCGGTTCCGGGACGGGCCCATAGCGGTCCACGAGTTCCCCGTGCAGTTGCGCCAGCTCGCCCGTCTGGGCGCAGGAATAGAAGCGCTTGTAGAGGGACAAGCGCTGCGCGGCGTCGCTCACGTACTCGTCCGGGAGGTAGGCCGACACCTGAAGCTGGAGGCTGGGCTCCAACTCCTCGACTACGGCCTCTCCCTTGAGTTCGCGGACGGCCTCCTCCAGCATCTGCATGTACAGTTCGAAGCCAACGGCGGCGATGTGGCCGGACTGTTCCTTGCCCAGGAGATTGCCCCCGCCCCGGATTTCCAGGTCGGCCGCCGCGATCCGAAACCCGGAGCCGAGCGCGGTGAATTCTTGAAGGACTTGGAGTCGCTTCTGTGCGTCCCCGGTGAGCGTCTCGTCTTCCGGGACCAGTAAGTACGCGTAGGCCTGGTGGCTGCCTCGGCCCACCCGGCCGCGAAGCTGATAGAGCTGGGCCAGCCCGAAAGCGTCTGCGCGATCGATCAGGATTGTGTTCGCGTTGGGGATGTCGAGCCCCGATTCGATGATGGCGGTGCAGAGCAGGACGTCCGCTTCGCGGCGGTGGAACTTCAGCATCATGGACTCCAACAGCCGCGAATCCATCTGCCCGTGCGCCAGCACGACCCTGGCCTCCGGGACGAGTTCGCGGAGCCAGGCCCCCATCCTCTCGATGCTCTGGACCCTGTTGTGGACGAAGAAGACCTGACCGCCTCGGGCCATCTCCCGAAGCACGGCTTCCCGGATGATCCCCTTGCCGAAGCGCACGACCTGGGTGCGAATGGCCAGCCGGTCGGCCGGCGGGGTCTCGATCACCGAGAGGTTCCGCAGGCCGGACATCGCCATCTGGAGCGTCCGCGGGATCGGGGTCGCGGTCAGCGTCAGGACGTCCACCTGCGCGCGCAGTTGCTTGAGGCGTTCTTTGTGCCGTACTCCGAACCATTGCTCTTCGTCAATCACCACCAGCCCGAGGTTGCGGAACCGCACGTCCTTCTGGAGCAGGCGGTGGGTACCGATCAGGATGTCGCTTGAGCCCTCCGCAACGCTCCGTGCGGCGACCCGCTGGTCCTTGACGGACAGAAAGCGGCTGAGCACGGCGACCTTAACAGGAAAGGGGGCGAAACGATCCGAGAAGGTTTCGAAGTGTTGCTGAGCCAGGAGCGTGGTGGGCACCAGCACCACCGCCTGCTTGTTGTCCATGACTGCCTTGAAGGCGGCGCGCATGGCCACCTCGGTCTTGCCGTACCCGACGTCTCCGCACACCAGCCGATCCATCGGCTTCTCGGACTCGAGATCGTTCTTGATGTCCTCAATCGCCCGCAATTGATCCGCCGTCTCCTCGTATTCAAAGGCGGCATCGAACTCGTGCGAGAGCATGCTGTCGGGGGAAAAAGCCGGCCGACCGCGCGCCTCCCTGGCCGCCTGGACCGCGATCAGGTCCTTCGCCATCGCCTCAATGCTCTTGCGCACGCGGGCCTTCGTGCGGCCCCACGCCGCTCCCCCCAGCCGGTCGAGCTTCGGGGCGTGCCCGTCCACGAGGAAGTAGCGCTGCACTTGGTTGAGGCGGTCCAGCGGGACATAGACCTTGTCCCCCGCCGCGTATTCGACGATCAGGTAGTCGCTGGCGAAACCTTGGACCGGGAGGCGCTGCAGACCCAGGTAGCGGCCGATGCCGTGCTGCACATGCACGACGTAATCGCCGATCTTCAGCTCTTCGATGGATTTGAGAAGAGCGGCGCCCTTGGCCGCCGTCGGGGCCTTGTGTCGGACGCCCTTCGCGAACAACTCGTCCTCGGCGATGACCGAGAGGACCGATGGCGGCGGCCCCTCCCAGGTTCCCTGAAGCCCGACGAGCCCTCCGGAGACCGAGCCTGGAACCAAGATGTAAGGCTCCTGCGGGCCCATGGTCGTCAGCGGCCTTCCTCCCAGCGGTTCTGCCGGGAGATCGTGTTCCAGGAACAACGAGCGCAGGCGATCCACCTGGCCTTTGCTGCGCGCCACGATCACGACCGGACCCTGTGAGCGGAGGGCCTCGAGGCTTCCGATGGTGTCGGTGAAGGGGCGGCCTTTCACCCCGATCCCGACCTCAGTGGGACGGTGCGTCTCGAATCTCAAGATGGTCCGACGTCCTGCTGTCTCGCCGGCCGCCTCGCCTTCAGGCCCCCCTCCCGGCGGAATGGCATCAAGCGTCACGAGACACCGGGCCCCTCCGGCCTCCATGAGAGGAGCAAGGGGAAGGTAGTGATCGGCGGGAGGCGGCAGCGGGGGCCGGTCGGACCGTTCAAGATTGCGGTACGCCGACTCCGCTTCGGTCAGACACTCCTCCGCGTGCTTGCGCAGCTCCAACGGTTCGTCGGCGATCAATACCGGGGGGTGCCCAAAGTGATCGAGCAGGGTCTCCATCGAAGGGTAGATTGCCGGCCCGCGCCATTCAGCGTCGGGTGGGAGGGGCGAGGCAGCCACGTCGCCCTCTCCGAGCAGTTCGCGGGCCGGTAGGACGTGGACCTCCGAGGCTCGCCCTGTGGATTTCTGGGTGGCGGGATCGAATAACCGCAGAGTCTCGATGGTGTCGCCCAAGAATTCGATGCGAGCAGGACAGGTATGGGCGGATGAAAACAAATCCACAATGCCTCCGCGCACAGCGAACTCTCCGGGGTTTTCGACGGCCGATACCTGTCTGTAGCCGAGTCGCAGGAAGCGTGTGACCAGGCGGGGCCGATCAAGGGCCCCTCCCGGTTTCAGCGAAAAGCAAGCGTCGGCAAGGATGGCCTTCGGGATCAACCGTTGGAGGAAAGCCGTCACGGGCGTGATGAGCGCCGACACGTTCCCATCGTGGCGAATCCGTTCCAGGGCGCGCATCCGCTGCCCGATCACCTCGATCGGGGGTGGTGTGGGTGCGTACGGCAGCACGCCCCAGTCCGGAAACAACACGACATCATCCGGTGAAGCGCCCAGAAGTTGGTGAAAGAACGACACATCGGCATGGAGTTGTTCCGCTGCCTCAGCCGTTGGTGTCACGACGAGAAGGGATGGCCAACGCCCCGCCACGTGCGCGCCGGTAAGCTGCATGGCCAATGCCGACAGGAGAAGGCCCTTGGCGGACCCTGGTAGCCCAACGACCGCCGTCGGGCCACGCCGTTCCTCGATGTTCCTGAGAATCGGGGCGACGAGGGCGGACCAGCCGGCAGGCAGAGAGGGCATCAATTACGTGATCTTTTGAATCCGTTGAACGAGCGCGGTGGTGGACACGTCGGGAACAAGCGGGATGGTGACGACTTGGCCGCCGCGAGCTTGGACAATATCCCGCCCCACGATCCGATCGACCGGCCAATCACCGCCCTTGACCAGCACGTCGGGCTGGATGGTTGCGATCAGGGCGCCGGGATCGGGCTCGTCGAAGATAACCACGTGGTCAACGCACGCAAGGGACGCCAGGACTTCTGCGCGCTGGGCCTGTGGGACAATGGGGCGCCCATTGGGCTTGATCGCGCCGACCGAGGCGTCGCTGTTGACTCCCACGATCAGGCAGTCTCCCAAGCTCCTGGCTTGCTGGAGATACCGCGTGTGGCCGATGTGCAGCAGGTCAAAGCAGCCGTTCGTGAAGACGAGGCGTTCTCCGCGATCGCGCCGCGCGTGGAGCGTCGCCGCAAGAGCCTCGGCGGTTAGGATTTTCTCGTGCATGAAGTCGAACGAGCCGGATATGGACCGGAGGGACTATGGAAATCATAAGCAACCGGGGTGTTCAAGTCAAATTGAGACGCTATGCTTGGGCCACCGGATGAGCGAGGGGGCGCGGGTAAAGACGGCGTCATCGAGACCCAAGGCGCGCTTGATGGTCACGTCGCGCGCGAGGGCGTGAGGGATGCGGTGGAGGCGCCGGCCAGGATTCGGGGGTCTGTCCGCCCCAAGGCTTCCACGTATTCATTCGGGACAGAGAGGTGTGTACGGGCTTCATCTCGCCTTCCGGCTTCATCATACACCGCGTCGAAGGCCAGCAGCACGGCGTGATCCACGATTCACGGCGCGTGGGTCTGGCGCCGGTTGAGCAACCGCACGGAAGGCCGACGGTGGAGCGTCTGCGAGATGCGGCAGCCGGACCCGCTGTCGCCGAACGAAACGGCATGGACATGGAGGTCAATGACGGGGTGCGATTGCATCACCAGAATTATACCTGGCCTTGTCTCCCGTTGGGCGGTTCTTTAGAATACGGCCGAATCACTGACGGGAGGTCTGCGGTGGAAGGGGTCAGCTTCGAACGGTTGAAGGGCGAAGGGCACCACTACCCCGTGCTCCTTCATATCGGGAGCACCTA